>JAALLP010000047.1_pt1 | contig 60378 bp, 58 predicted proteins | sample 7245951 | NCBI WGS metagenome assembly JAALLP01 (sample SAMN13049199, study PRJNA578106) | oil field metagenome | isolation source: filtered produced water from oil reservoir B6 | place: USA:offshore Texas | collected 2016
CTGGTTTTTTCCCTTACACTGTTCAGTTTTCAAAGACCATTTTTTTGTCGTCGGTTATCGCCGACTTGAATATATTATCATGCCAGCTGTCTTTTGTCAAGACTTTTTTTGTCGCCCCCTCAACGGCGACAATAATTACCTTAACAGGTTTAAGAAAAATTGTCAAATGGTATTTTATATTAAATATTGTTTTTCTTTATGTACTCCTTGAGTTTAATTAAATCTTCAAAATAAGTATCTCTTAAACTTCTGTTATAAATAACTGCTGCTGGATGATATAGAGGAAAAATAACTTTATCATCTTTTATATGTGGCAATCCATGGACTTCACTTATTTTTATCTTTGAATCATTTAGCAATGTTTTTAGTGGTACATTCCCAAGGGTAACTATTATATTAGGCTTTATTATCTTTAATTCTTTAAAAAGATACTTAGAATATTTTTCTATTTCTCTCTTATTTGGGGGTCTATTTACTTTTCTATCAGTTTTCTTATTTATTCTATAGGGCCTTATTTTTACCACATTAGTTATATATATATCCTCTCTCTTTAATCCTACTGTATCTAAAAATTCATCAAGATTTTTTCCAGCTTGTCCTACAAAAGGCCTTCTCAGCTCTATCTCTTTAGCCCCTGGGGCCTCTCCTACCAAAACTACCCTTGCATTCAAGCTTCCTTCCCCAAATACGATGGGTTCATCACTTTCCTTTATACAATTGCTTTTTATCTTTTCATACTCTTCATATTTTAACAAATCTATCACCTCTTTTGATATAAAAGAAAATTAACATACATTACCTTAATTTAAAACCTATAATATTTTTAATAAACTATTCTTATGAGATAAAAACCTCATATTTCCACAAATCAAACATAAAAATATATATCTTTAATCGTACATTATTATTCTGATTCTATCAAAAATAAATACAACAAATTTAAAAGTCAGGTTAAAATACCTGACTTTCAATCACTCTATTTTGCTTCTCCAAGATATGCCCTTTGTACATCATCATTATTTAATAAATCCTTCCCCTTACCTTCAAGAACTATAGTTCCCGTTTCAAGTACATATCCATAATCAGCAATTTCAAGGGCTGCCTTTGCATTTTGTTCAACCAGGAGTATCGTTACCCCATCTTTGTGAATCTCTTTAATTATTTGAAAAATATCCTTTACAATAAGTGGAGCAAGACCTAATGAAGGTTCATCCATTAATAAAAGCTTCGGTTTTGTCATAAGTGCTCTTCCAACAGCAAGCATCTGCTGCTCACCACCAGACATGGTTCCAGCTTTTTGCCACTTTCTCTCTTTAAGTCTGGGAAATAACTCATACACAAAATTCATATCTTTTTTAATAGCTTCTTTATCCTTCCTAATATAAGCACCTAAAATAAGATTTTCTTCTACGTTAAGATTTGGAAAAACCCTTCTTCCCTCGGGTACCATAACTATTCCCTTTGACACTATATCCCTTGTTCTTTTATTTAAAATATTTTCACCGTTATATACTACTTCTCCGCTGGAGCTTTTAACTAAGCCAATAATACTCCTTAGAGTAGTACTTTTTCCAGCACCATTAGCTCCTATTAAAGTAACGATTTTATTTTCCGGTACATCTATACTTATTCCCCTTAAGGCATGAATACCACCGTAGTGGACATTTAAATCTCTTATTTTTAACATTTAATCCACCCCTAAATAAGCTTCTATTACTTTTTCATTATTTTGTATCTCATTAGGTGTTCCATCAGCAATCTTTACTCCATGGTCTAAAACATATATCCTTTCACATACTCCCATGACTACTTGCATATGATGTTCAATCAAAAATATAGTAAGATCGAATCTATCTCTAATATCTCTAATAAAATCCATAAGCTCATTTGATTCTTGGGGATTCATTCCCGCCGCAGGTTCATCAAGAATAAGAAGCTTAGGGTCTGTAGCCAACGCTCTAGCTATTTCTAATCTTCTTTGTTTACCATAAGGTAAAGACGAAGACTTCTCATCTTTAAGGTCTTCTAACCCTACATCCCTTAGTAGGGATAATGATTTCTCTCTTATTTTCTTTTCTTTTTTCCTGTAATCGGGAGTTTTTATAATTGAAGAAAATAAATTTGAGCCTAGTCTCATATGATTTGCTATTAATACATTATCCAATACAGATAATTCCTTAAAAAGTCTTATATTTTGAAAAGTTCTCGCTATTCCCAGTTTAGTTATTTCATGGGTTTTCTCTCCTGTTATATCTTTATCTTCAAAGTATATTTTTCCTTCTGTAGGGGTATATACACCTGTAATCATATTGAAGCAAGTAGTTTTCCCGGCTCCATTAGGTCCAATCAAACCAATAATTTCATTTTTTTCTATCTTCATATCAAATTCAGAAACAGCAGTAAGACCTCCGAACTTCATAGTTATTTTATCCGTCTTTAAAATAGCCACTTTTTCACTTCCTTTTAACTGACTTTTTCTTTATTTAAAGGTTCAGATATTTTCTTCTGTCTTTTTAATATCCAATCCCAAGTAAATTCATTGGTTCCCATAATTCCTCTTTGATAAAAGATTATAACTATCATAAGTAAAGCTGAGAAAACAACCATACGAGTTCCAGGTATACCCTTGATAATATAAGAACCAATTTGCATATCTCCATCAAGAACTCTCAGAGCTTCCATAGCTATAGTAACTATAACGGCAGAGATAACGCTCCCCGTTATACTTCCTATACCTCCAAGAACAACAATAAGGACTATATTGAATGTTAAAAGGAATCTAAACATAAGGGGGTCTATTGTACCCATAAGATGGCCAAGTAGTGCCCCTCCTATACCTGCAAAAAATGAACCTATTACAAAAGCCATTAGCTTGTGTTTAAACAGATTTATCCCCATAGCTTCAGCAGCTATTTCATCTTCCCTAATAGCTTTGAAAGCTCTCCCGTAACTTCCATTTATAAGTAGTGCCATGAAAATTATAGTAATTATTGCAACTCCCCAAGTCCACCATATGGCTTCACTTGCTTTGTTAAAGATTCCTATATAAGGGAGCCCTTTTATACCTAACGCACCATTAGTTATACTCTGTGTATTTGTAAATATGACTCTTATTATCTCACTAAAACCTAAAGTAGCTATTGCCAAATAATCATCTTTTAATCTTAAGACAGGAGCTCCTATTAAAACTCCTGCTCCTGCAGCAAGAACTCCAGCCATAAAAAGTGCTATTGGAAATGATAATTGAACATTTGCAAGCCAAGGAACTATCGGTTTAAGGAAAAAGTTCATTTCCTTTGCTTCTGGAGGCATGGTAAGTAATGCACTGGTATAAGCTCCTATAGCCATAAATCCTGCATGACCCAAAGAAAATAATCCAACAAATCCATTTATAAGGTTTAAGCTTAGGGCCAATATTACGTAAATACCACATAAGTTTAAAATCCTTAGTTGGTAAGAGCCCAATGTACTGTTTAAAATAAATAAAATACCTATACAAGCAATAATCGAGATTAATGTTAATTTAGTCTTTTTACTCATAATCTACACCTTCTCCGTTGTATTTTGTCCTAATAATCCAGATGGCTTAACAAGAAGTATCACTATTAATAGGACAAATGCAAAAGCATCTCTATATCCTGATAATGTCGGCGAAAATGCAACTATTAATATTTCACCAAGGCCTAGTATAAATCCCCCTAAAACTGCACCTCTAATATTTCCAATTCCTCCAACAACAGCAGCTATAAAACATTTAAGTCCGGGCATAAGTCCCATAAGTGGTATCAGCTGAGGATATTTAAGCCCCCACATTACACCACCTATAGCTGCTAAAATTGATCCCGTTCCAAAGGTAAAAGAGATTATGTTATTAACATTTATACCCATTAATCTTGCTGCTTCATAATCCTTTGATACGGCTCTCATAGCCATACCTATTTTTGTATTATTTACCAGATAGTTTAATATAAATAAGGCTATTGCAGTTATTATAGGAATAAATATTGAAACACTTACTATAGAAACTCCACCTATATTTAATATTTTAGAAAAAATAGTAGGTATTGGAAAAGCCTTTGGTCTACCTCCAAAAACAACTATAGCTAGATTTTCTATGAGGAATGATGCTCCTATAGCTGATATCATAACAGAAATTCTAGGTGAATCTCTAAGTGGTCTATATGCTGCTCTTTCTAAAACTATACCAAAAATACATGTAACTATAATTGCTATTAGAAATGATATCCACCAAGGAAGGAAGAATGCAGTCATTGAATAAAATGCTATATAAGTCCCCAACATAAATATATCTCCATGGGCAAAATTAATAAGTCTTAGAATACCATATACCATCGTATAGCCTATAGCCAAAAGTGCATATAAGCTACCGAGGGAAATCCCATTGACTAGGTGCTGCAAAATAGTTTGTAAAGCCATATTTTTTCCCCCATATCTAATGTGAAATTTTTATTATACTAATTTAATTATTCCAAGGATTTTTTAACAGTAATGTAGACTTCCCCTCTGGGAAGTCTACACTATAATAAAATAGTATATTATATACTCTTATATTAAGTTAATTTGGCTCAACAGTTGTCAAGTAAGTAAATTTACCGTCTTTAATAGTTTTTATTACAGCGGCTTTAACTGCATCGCCGTTTTCATCAAAATTAACAACTCCTGCTGCTCCTGGAAAATCTTTAGTTGCTTCAAGGGCATCTCTTATGGCTTCAGGATCAGTGCTATTTGCCCTTTTAATTGCATCCAGTGCAAGTAAATATGCATCAAAAGCTAAAGCCGTAACGGCTGCCGGTTCTTTATTATATTTCGCTTTATATGCCTCTAAGAATTCAGTAGTAGTATCTGTAAGCTCTGCATTTACATCAAAGAATGTTGAAAATACAACACCTTCTGCCGCTTCTCCAGCTATTTCTATAACTTCAGGAGTTTCCCAAGTGTCTCCGCCAAGTATTGGAAGTTCAATTCCAAGCTCTTTGGCCTGTTTCATTATAAGTGCAGATTCCGTAAAGTTACCTGGTGCAAATATTGCTTCTGCTCCGGACTCCTTAATATTTCCTAGCTGAGCAGTAAAGTCCTGATCTCCTGTCTGATAGTATGCTCTATATACTACCGCATTTTCATCGCCTGTTAACTCTTTATAAGTATCTTCAAAGAATTTGGCTAATCCAACTGCATAATCATTAGTTTTTTCAATAATAAATGCTACTTTTTTAGCGCCAACTTCTTTGTAGGCATAGTTTGCCATAACCTTACCTTGGAAAGGGTCAACAAAAGCTACCCTAAAATAATAATCATTATTTTTAGTAACTAAGGGATTCGTACATGAAGTTCCTATTGCCGGAACCTTTCTTTCGGATTTCTTAATAACTTCACCAGCAGAAATAGAGAATCCACTGCCCCAGCTACCTATAATAACTGATACTTTTTCTTGATCAATTAGTTTTGTCGCTGCATTAGCAGCCTCCACCTTATCAGATTTATTGTCAACATAAACTACTTCAATTTTCTTTCCCAAAACTTCCGGGTAAAGCTCTTTTGCTAATTCAATACCTTCTTTTTCTAATGCCCCACCAGCAGCATTTGGTCCAGTAAGCGGCTCAAAAACACCTATCTTGATAACATCTGAATCTTGTGAGTTACTTGATTCTTGTTTTTCTTCATTATCAACTTTCTCTACGGCACATCCAGCTGCAAAGGTTGCAAACATCAAAACAAACACTAATAATAAAGCTATTTTTCTTTTCAAAATAACTCCCCCTCTTATATATATCTTTCATCAAAAAAAACATTGTTGAAACTAAGCTTGATAAATTGGATTGAATATTTTTTAATTTTATTTAATATAATTATTTTTATTTTAAATTTTTGTAATATTGTTGTCAATAGAACAATATTATTTGATATATAACATTTTTTATATAAGTTCCATGCTGGTAGTCTTTACCTGTATTCTTCAAGGTTTTATTATATTATTTATTGTGTTATAGTAATAATTGGTATATTATAATCAGTAATAGTAAAATATATTGTATGAATTCATTTTTTAAATAATTTTATGGAGGTATTTTTATGAAGAGAGTTCTTTCTGGTGTACAACCCACTTCTGAAATCCATTTGGGAAATTATATTGGTGCCATTAGAAGATTTGTAGATTTTCAAGATGAAATGGACTGTTTCTTTTGCATAGTTGATTTACATTCAGTTACGGTCCCTCAAGATCCTAAAGATCTCCATGAGAATACATTAAAGCTTGCAGCCCTTTATATGGCAGTAGGATTAGATCCAAAAAAAGTAACTTTGTTCGTACAATCCCATGTGCCTGCCCATACTGAACTTGCATGGCTATTACAATGTAACACATACATCGGTGAACTGAACAGAATGACCCAATTTAAAGACAAAAGCCAAGGAAAAGAAACTGTTACTACAGGTCTATATACTTATCCTGTTTTAATGGCAGCAGACATACTTCTTTATGATACTAATTATGTTCCGGTTGGCGAAGATCAAAAACAACATCTTGAGCTGTGCCGTGATATTGCAACGAGATTTAACAACAAGTATGGTAATACCTTTGTTATACCTGAACCCTTAATAGCAAAATTTGGTGCCAGAATAATGTCACTAGACGATCCTACAAGCAAAATGAGCAAAAGTAATGAAAACAAACATAGTAAAATCAACTTGTTGGACAGTCCTTCAAAAATAAAGAAAAGTATAATGAAGGCCGTAACAGATAGCGAAAGCCAAGTAAGATATGACCTAGAAAACAAACCTGGTGTTAGTAATTTAATTACTATCTATAATATTTTAAGCGGAATCTCTATTGAAAATATTGAAAAGAAATATGAAGGAATGGGTTATGGTGCCTTTAAAAAGGACTTGATTGACGTAGTGGTATCGACCCTAGAGCCTATCCAACAAAAATATTACGATATTGTTGAATCGGGAGAAGTTGAAAAAGTTCTCAAGGAAGGAGCAGAAAAAGCAAGAGAAGCTTCAAACAAAGTATTAAATGAAGTTAAGAAAAAAATGGGTTTTGTTTCTTTTTAAATTTTTAACTTAACTTGCCTCGCTAGTTCCTTATAGATATCCTTCAATAATCCTCTTTTGGCTCCGTAGAAGAGCTGTTTTAATAGAAAAGATTTAGAGGTAAAAACATCTCTTCAAAGTCGCTTCAGAGGAAACTTTGAAGGATATTTAAAGCTATACTGTTAGAATAGCTAGCACAAGAGGTTAACTTATTAACCGAATACAAAAAGCTGACAACTTATCTTGTACAGTTGTCAGCTTTTTTATAGTTCTCTTATTTTCTGATATTCTTTTCTAAGTCTTTTAATTATTTTCTTTTCCATTCTGGAAATTGTCATTTGAGAAACTCCTAATTCAGATGCAACCTCAACTTGAGTTCTATTTTTAAAGAATCTATCTTTTATTATTTTTATTTCAACCTCATTGAGATTTTCTAGACATTTTTTTATAAAATCTCTATTCTCAATGGTATCAAAATACTTGTCATCTTCACCTACAATATCCATTAATTGAACATCTTTATCATCTCCATTTTTATCATAGGTTATATCAAGGGATTTAGGTGTATACACATGACTTGCCTCCATCGCTTCTATTACCTGCTCCTCTGTAACGTGCAGATAATCAGCAATATCTTTTATTTTAGGAACTCTTTGTAAATCCTGCTGAAGTTTTCCCTTGGCTATATTTACCTTTTTAGATAATTCCTGGATTCTTCTAGGAACTCTTACAGACCATCCCTTATCCCTAAAGTACTTTTTTATTTCTCCAATAACAGTTGGCGTAGCAAAACTTGAAAATTCAAAGCCCTTATCTACATCAAATCTTTCTATAGCATAAATTAATCCCAGAGATGCAACCTGGTATATATCTTCATAATCTATACCTTTATTTATATACTTTTTCGCAAGGATTTCAGATATGTAAAGATATCTGTTAACCAGTTCATTTCTTATGGCTTTATCCTTTGTTTCTTTAAACATTTTAAAAAGTTCCTTACTCTCAATTTCTTTTAAGGATCGTACTTTATGTTTCATCGTTGGCTTAACAACGCTTTCCATGTATCATCATCCCCCAAATAAACACTTTACCGAATCTACACCTCTTCCTTTAGATACTTAAACATCTTTATAACAGTGCCTTTTCCACAAAAAGATTCTATTTCAACCTCATCCATAAGTGACTTTATTATAAATATTCCTAGACCATTTTCTTTTGGAGCACAAAGATCTGGCTCGGGACATTTATCTACTTCAAACCCTTTGCCTTTGTCCCTAATTTCAATAATAAAACTATCATCTTGTACAGTAAATTCTACATCAAAGTTGTTATCATCTTGATTCCCATGTAATACGGCATTGTTACAAGCTTCTCCAACTGCAACCTTTATATCCTCTATATCCTCCACGTTAAATCCCATTTTATTTGCGATAACAGATGCTGTAAGCCTTGCAATACTTACATATTCAGGTTTACTGGGTAAAGATATTGAGATATTTTCGCTCATCAAGTCTTCCACCTTTTTTTTTGATTTAATAAACATGGCAGCAATTCACCTTCCTAAAAGATCTTATTCCATAATAAAAATTTTATCTAACCCGGTTATTTTTAATAATTTTGATATATTTGATTTTGGATTAGCGATTATAATATCTCTTTCACTTCTTTTAAGTGTTTTAAGTATGCCTATCAATACTCCAAGGCCTGTACTATCAATATATTCTAATCTTTCACAGTCCAATCTTATATTTGATTCTTTTTCTTTTAAAGAATTACTTATAATTTCCTTGAGTTCAGGTGAAGTATAAATATCTACTTCTCCAATTAATTCAAAGTTCCACAAATTTTTGTCATCTATAAAACTTTTTTTAATATCTAAAGCCATGCATAGCCCCCCTCAAAAAAACTATTTTTAATATACCCATACTCAACTTATACTAAACATTTTTTTAATCATATCATAAATTTTTACTTTATTAAACAAATTTGAAATTAAAAAAACTATTATACATTTTATTATTATTTTTAATATTTAGTAATTATATAAAAAAATGTAAGAGATACTACTCCCTTACATTTTTATTATTTATCTTCTTCCATATCTTTAGCTAACTTGGCAATGGAAACTATGTTACTACCTTCATTAAATCTCATAAGTCTTACGCCTTGAGTATTTCTTCCTAGTCTGGATATTCCATCTACTTTTAATCTTATCACCGCACCAGAAGTATTTATAAGCATTATATCGTCTTTTTCATTGACTATCTTAGCTCCAACTAACTTTCCTGTTTTATCGCTTATATTATAGGTCTTTATACCTTTACCTCCCCTTGATTGAATTCTATATTCATCTAAATCTGTCCTTTTACCATAGCCATTTTCACTTACTACTAACAGATCGTCTCCTTCATTCACTAGTCCCATGTCAACTACATAGTCATCTTCGTTTAATGTTATGGCCTTTACTCCCATTGCAGTTCTTCCCATGCTTCTAACATCTTCTTCGTTGAACCTTATTGACATAGCTTCCTCAGTAACTATAATCAACTCATTATTTCCAGTGGTTGACTTTACGCTAATAAGTTCGTCACCATCCCTAAGGCTTATTGCTATAAGTCCCGTTTTTCTTGAAGTATCAAATTGTGACAACTCACACTTCTTAATCATTCCATGTCTGGTTGCCATTACTAGGTATCCTTTTTTACTAAATTTCTTTATTGGAATTACTGCAGTTATTTTTTCATTAGGTTCCAGATACAGTAGATTAACTATGTTGGTTCCCTTAGCCTGTCTCTTTGCCTCAGGTATCTCATACGCCTTTAATCTATACACCTTTCCGCGATTGGTAAAGAAAAGTATATAGTTATGGGTAGAGGTTATAAATATGTCTTCAACAAAATCTTCATCCCTCGTTGAAAGACCTGATACTCCCTTTCCACCTCTTCTTTGGCTTCTATAGGTAGTTGCTGGAACTCTCTTTATATAACCTAGATGGGTAAGTGTTATAAATACATCTTCTTCATCTATCAAATCTTCTATATCTATTTCATCTTCTTTAAGGGATATCTTTGTTCTTCTCTCATCACGATATTTATCCCTTATTTCAATTAGTTCTTCCTTTATTATATTTAATAATAATCTTTCATTTGCAAGAATCTCTTTAAATCTTGTTATTTGTTTTATAAGCTCCTCATATTCTTCCTCTATTTTTTCTCTTTCTAGTCCAGTAAGTTTTTGGAGTCTCATATCAAGTATGGCTTGAGCCTGTACATCGGTAAGATTAAAGTTTTTTATCAGCCCTTCTTTAGCTATAGCTACGTTTTTAGAACCTCTTATAAGGCTTATTATAGCATCTATATTATCTAGTGCTATCTTTAATCCCTCTAATATATGAGCCCTATCCTCAGCTTTTTTAAGATCATACTGAGTTCTTCTCGTTACTACTTCCTTCTGATGGTCAAGATAATGTTTAAGCATCTGGTATAGGTTTAAAACCTTAGGCTGTCCGTCAACAAGGGCTATCATAATGATACTAAAAGTAGTTTGAAGCTGTGAATGTTTATAGAGCTTATTGAGAACTATATTGGGATTTGTATCCTTTTTAAGCTCTATTACTACTCTTATACCATTTCTATCACTTTCATCCCTTAAATCCGTAATGCCTTCTATCTTTTTATTTTTTACCAGGTTTGCTATACTTTCAATCAACTTTGATTTATTTACTTGATATGGTATTTCGTTGACTATTATTGCCTGCTTTCCTTTGCCTATATCTTCAATTTCAACCTGAGCCCTTACAGTAATTCTTCCCTTACCTTTTCTATAAGCTTCCTTTATCCCTTCTTTTCCCATTATTATAGCGCCTGTAGGAAAGTCAGGTCCCTTAACTATATCTATCATATCTTCTACATCAGCATCAGGATCATCTATAAGTTTTACCGTAGCATCTATTACTTCCTTAAGGTTGTGGGGAGGTATGGATGTAGCCATTCCTACAGCTATACCACTCGAACCGTTTACAAGAAGATTTGGAAATCTACTTGGAAGTACTACTGGTTCCTTTAGTGTTTCATCAAAGTTCGGAGCAAAGTCTATAGTTTCTTTTTGTATATCTCTAAGCATTTCTACTGATAGTTTTGCAAGTCTTGCCTCTGTATATCTCATAGCTGCAGCACTATCACCGTCTATAGAGCCGAAGTTTCCGTGACCATCTACAAGCATATACCTTGTAGAAAAGTCCTGAGCCAGCCTAACCATGGCATCATATACGGAACTATCTCCATGGGGATGATATTTACCTAAAACATCTCCGACTATACGGGCGGATTTTCTGTAAGGCTTGTCCGGAGACAAACCTAATTCATTCATTGCATACAGTATTCTTCTATGGACAGGCTTAAGTCCGTCCCTTACATCTGGAAGGGCTCTACCTACAATTACGCTCATTGCATAATCTATATAGGACTTTTTCATTTCTTCAGCTATATCAATTTGAATAACACTTTGTTTATTTTCTTCCATCTAAATGCCCTCCTTATACATCCAAATTACTTACATATTTAGCATTGTTTTCTATGAATTCTCTACGAGGCTTTACTTTGTCTCCCATAAGTGTTGTAAATATTTCATCAGCAGCTATGGCATCATCAATAGTTACCTGAATGATAGTTCTCTTTTCTGGATCCATTGTAGTTTCCCAAAGCTGTTCGGGGTTCATTTCACCAAGACCTTTATATCTCTGTAGAGATATACCATTTCTCCCTATTTCATTTAAGAGTTTATCGAGTTCTCTATCAGTATATACATAATATTCGGTTCTCCCCTTTTTAACTTTATACAGAGGAGGCTGTGCTATATATACATATCCCTGTTCTATAAGGGGTCTCATATATCTAAAGAAAAAAGTTAAAAGTAGTGTTCTTATATGGGCACCGTCCACGTCGGCGTCGGTCATAATTACTATCTTATGATATCTTAGTTTTTCAATGTCAAATTCGTCTCCTATACCACAACCAAAGGCAGTTATCATAGCTCTTATTTCATTATAGTTAAGTATTTTAACAAAGTTGGCTTTTTCGACGTTCATTATCTTACCCCTAAGTGGTAGTATAGCTTGTATATTTCTATCTCTACCCTGCTTAGCGGAACCACCGGCGGAATCACCCTCCACGAGAAATATTTCGCTCTTAGAAGCATCCCTTTCTGAACAGTCTGCCAATTTTCCAGGTAAAGTTAAATTATCAAGAACTCCCTTTCTCCTGGTAAGCTCCCTTGCTTTTCTTGCAGCTTCTCTAGCTTTTGCAGCCTTAATACATTTATCTATTATAATTTTTGCATCACCTGGATTTTCTTCTAGAAAAGCTTGCACAGTTTCTGAAGTAATAGATTCAGTTATACCTCTTATCTCACTGTTACCAAGCTTGGTCTTAGTCTGTCCTTCAAACTGGGGCTCCGTAAGCTTGACTGAAACTATAGCCGTTAGACCTTCTCTTATATCTTCTCCCTGTAAATTATTATCCTTTTCCTTTAAAAACCCGTTTTTTCTTGCGTAGTCATTTACTACTCGAGTAAGTGCACTCTTAAAACCACTTAAGTGGGTTCCTCCTTCATGGGTGTTAATATTATTTGCAAAGGTAAAAATATTTTCTGAGTATCCGTCTGTATATTGAAGGGCTAGCTCTACTACTGCTCCATCTTTTTCTGATTCATTATAAAGTATCGTTTTGTGGATTGCATTTCTGTTTTTATTTAGATGCTTTACAAACTCCTTTATTCCACCTTCATAATAAAACTTTACCTTTTTTTCTTGTTTTTCTCTTTTGTCTTCTAGAATTATTTTTACACCTTTATTCAAAAAGGCCAACTCTCTTAGTCTATGTTCCAATGTTTCAAACTTAAACTCTGTTTCCTCAAATATCTCTTTATCAGGTTTAAAAGTTGACTTTGAACCGGTTTTATCTGTTTGTCCAATTACCTTGAGTTCTGTAATTGTTTTACCTCTTTCATATCTCTGATGATATACCTTTCCGTTTCGCATTATTTCTACTTCAAACCACTCTGATAATGCATTCACAACAGAGGCCCCTACACCATGGAGACCTCCGGAAACCTTATATCCACCGCCTCCAAATTTTCCACCCGCATGAAGCACAGTATGAATGACTTCCACCGCTGGTTTCTTTATTTTAGGATGTATATCAACCGGCATACCTCTTCCATCATCACATACAGATATGGAGCTATCTTTATTTATTATAACCTGAATATTTTTACAGTACCCGGCCAAAGCCTCATCTATACTATTATCAACTATTTCTTCAACCAAATGATGAAGCCCCTTGGGTCCCGTTGAACCTATATACATCCCAGGCCTTTTTCTAACGGGTTCAAGACCTTCTAAAACTTGAATCTGTTTGGCATTATATTCTTGATTAACCTTTTCAGCCATTCATTTCCCTCCTGACTATCTAATTAAACTATTTATAGGTATTAAATTCTAAAAGCTAATTTTGACATGTCATTACTATTTCTTATATTTCTTTAGTAACATTTCCATTAGAAATTTTAAATATATATCCTTCCTTTACCAGTGGAACCATAAGCTTTGGTATCTCTGTTATTGTTATAAAAGTTTGTACATTCCTTAAACTCTTAATTAGAAATTTTTGCCTGTTTATATCGAGCTCCGACATTACATCATCTAGTAAGAGTATTGGATACTCGCCTATCTCACCCTTTACTATCTCAATTTCTGATAATTTCAAGGATAAAGCCGTTGTCCTCTGCTGTCCCTGAGAGCCAAATGTCCTTATATCCACCTCGTTTATATATAGGCCCAAATCATCCTTGTGGGGTCCAGCTATCGTATATCCTCTTTCTATATCCTTTTCCTGTCCTTTTTCGAGCTTTGTTTTAAATCTCTCATAAATTTCTTCATATTTATCTTTTTCATCTATTTTTATATTACTTATATATTTTACTTCCAAGTTTTCCCTTCCATCGGTAATTTTCCTATGCATTAACCGACTTAGAGAATTTATCTTTTTTATAAATTCTCTTCTTTTAAGCATCACTTCTGTTCCAAATTCTGCTAATTTTTCATTCCAAATATCAACAGTCTTTATAAGCTTTTTATTATAATTTATCTTTTTCAAAAGGTTGTTTCTTTGGTATAGAACTCTATTATAAGACATTATGTCATGGTAATACTTTTTATTTATATGAGATATCTCCCTATCTATAAATCGTCGTCTCTCCGATGGTCCTTCCTTTACCAGCTTTAGATCCTCGGGAGAGAATATAACTATATTAACGTTTCCTAAAATTTCTGAAAGCTTGCTTAAACTTATACCGTTAGTCTTTATCTCCTTTTTTTTGTTATTCCATAGTCTTATTTCTATAGATATATCTCCATATCTTTTTTCCCCTACAACTTTTACGGAAGCTATTTCCCTTCCAAGCTTAATCAAATCCTTATCCTTATTAGTTCTAAAGGATTTTCCGAAACCGGTAAGATATATAGATTCAAGAATATTGGTTTTACCCTGAGCGTTATTTCCTATAAATATATTAAGTTTATCATGAAGCTCAATCTCTAATTTATCATAATTTCTGAAGTTATTTAGTTTAAGCCTGCTTATGAACACAAAAAGCACCTCAGTTTACTTCTTTATATGAAAGTTTAATAGTATAAATAAGCTAACAGTTTATTATATCAAAAATTTTAAATTAAAACAAAAATATATTTTACTTTTCACTTATCACCTTTATATTTATATCTCCCACTACAATTACATCGCCTTTTCTTATTTTCTTTCCTCTTTGATATACAACTTTTCCATTTACCGTGACACTGCCTTCTTTAATTAGAATCTTTGCTTCACCACCACTTCCTACTATATTGGCATACTTTAAAAGTTGATCAAGTTTTATATACTCTGTATTTATCATAACTTCCTTCATCTTTTTTCCTCCTCTATATATTTAAAGCTGATTAATTTTCACTGTTTTTTTATATCTTTTCCAAATATGTCCATATTTATTGTATATTAAGTATCTCTCTTTGTAACCATGAAATTTTTCCTAAAAATTTAAGTCCTCTGTTTAATTAAGAGGACTTACTCACAACATTAATGTTAAAATTAATTTTCTGAAAAATTATTTAGATAGTCTAACAGGTAAAACTAGATAGGTGTAATTTTCATTATCCGCTGGTTTCATTACACAAGGACTTACGCTTGTAGTAAACTCCAGATTAATTTCTTCACTATCTACTACCTTAAGGGCATCAAGAAGATACTTTGAATTAAATCCTATTTCTAAATCATCTCCTTCAAGATCTATGTTTACTTCTTCTTTAACACTTCCTATTTCTACATTTGAGCTTATATACATCAGCTCATCCTTTATTGAAAACTTGATAAGATTATTTTTGCCCTCTTTAGCCAACAAGGATGCCCTTTCTATACTATTTAGTAATTCCTTTGTGTTTACCCTAACCTTTGATTTATATTCTCTAGGTATTATTTGCTCATAGTTTATAAATTCTCCCTCTAATAATCTGGATATTATTCTAACTTCATCTATTGTAAAAAGTATATGTTTATCTGTAAATGATATATATATGTTTCCATCAGATTCATTACTCAGAATTCTACTTATTTCATTTAATGTTTTTCCAGGTACCACTGCTTTATTTGAAGTAGTACTGTTTAGATAGGCCTGTCTTAATGCTAATCTATAACCATCTATTGCAACCATAGATATGTTGTTATCTTCTATTTCAATTAAAGCACCAGTAAGCACGGGTCTAGTTTCATCTTGAGAAGTGGCAAAAGCCGTCTGTCTTATCATGTTTCTAAATAAATCCTGACCTATTACATATGTATCTTCCTGTTGAACATGGGGAAGCTCTGGAAATTCTATGGATGTTTGTCCAACTAATTTAAAATCTGAATTTTCACATTTGATGGAAATATTATTTTGGCTATCTACTTCTATTTCAACGTCAGAATCAGGAAGTTTTCTTATAATATCTCCAAATATTCTAGATGATACAACTATAGCTCCTTCATTTATAATATTTGCTTCAATATGGCTTTCAATACCTATATCCAGATCATTTCCAACTAACTTTAACTTATTTTCATTAGCTTCTAAAAGTATACCTTTTAGTATGGGTAAAGTTGTTTTCGTTGAAACTGCTTTTTGAACTATATTAACGGCATTAGATAATTTTTTTTGTGAACAAATTATTTTCATTACAAGAACCTCCTTTTATTGAGGAATAAATAGGTTTTTTATAGCATAAATATAATGATTAAGCTGTGGATTATTTAGTGAATAAAAAAAAATGATTTTATCCACAGGTTTTATTGTTTTTTATTCATTTTTAATAAATAAAAAAATATATATAATATAGTAGTACTAGTAGTAGGGGCTGTTATTTTGTGGATAAACATTTTAATATAAGATAAGAGCTTTAATTTAGATGTTTAGAATATTGTTAATAAGAATATAATAAAAGATATACTTATCCACATAAAAAAGACTAAAAAGTTATCAACATTTTGATAAGGTCTTATAAACAAAAAACTGTTGATTATTATTCCCCTTGTATTTCTTTCTTTATATGTTCTATTTTTTCTTTAATTTCGTTATTAGAGATTATGTCCTGGCTTATCTTGTCATAGGCGTGTATTACTGTTGTGTGGTCACGCCCTCCAAACTCTTCGCCAATTTTAGGTAAAGAAAGGTCTGTAAGCTCTCTACATAGATACATTGCTATTTGTCTCGGGTAAGTTATTGAACGAGTTCGTCTTTTTGAATCAAGATTCTCTACCTTTACGTTAAAGTGTCTTGATACAACATCTTTTATATAAGAAATTGTAATTTGTTTAGGTTTTGAAGAGGAAATAATATCCTTTAATGCTTCATTAGCAAGATCTACTGAGACATCTTTGTTTGTTAAGGAAGAATAGGCAGCTATTCTAATTAAGGCTCCTTCTAATTCTCTAATGTTCGATTTAATTTTTTTTGCAATAAAGTGAAGGACGTCATTTGATATTTCTATCCCTTCTAGTTCAGCCTTTTTTCTAAGTATAGCTATTCTAGTTTCAAAGTCAGGTGGCTGTATGTCAGTTATAAGTCCCCATTCAAACCTTGATCTAAGCCTATCTTCGAGGGTAGGTATTTCCTTAGGAGGCCTATCGCTTGAGATTATAAGCTGTTTGTTAGCTTCGTAAAGGGCATTGAAGGTATGGAAAAATTCCTCCTGAGTCCTTTCTTTTCCTGCAATAAATTGAATATCGTCTATAAGGAGCACATCTACAGTTCTGTATTTATTTCTAAATTCTACGTTTTTATCGTCCTTAATTGAGTTAATGAGCTCATTGGTAAATTTTTCTGAAGAAACATAAACCACCCTAGTACTTGGATTTTGTCCTAATATATAATGACCTATGGCATGCATAAGGTGAGTTTTTCCAAGTCCCACACCACCGTATATAAATAGAGGGTTATAAGCTTTAGCTGGGGATTCTGCAACGGCTAAGCATGCTGCATGAGCAAATCGATTACTGTTTCCTATTACAAATGTATCAAAAACGTATTTCGGATTAAGATTAGGATCTTCAAAAAGGTTATTTTCCTTTACTTCATCTTTTTGAGCCAATTTATTAAATTGATCGCTTCCCGGAACTACGAATTCTATGTTAAAGTCTTGGGAAGTTACTTGTTTTATGGCATTGGCGATGAGAGTAGCATATCTTGTTTCAAGAATTCCCTTATTGAAATCGTTTGGAACACCTAAAATTATCGTTTTTCCTTTAGCTATAATGGGTTCCAGTGATTTTAGCCATGTATTGTAGCTTACTTCCGTTAATTCAGTTTTTATTAGTCCTAAAGTTTTTTCCCATACTTCTGGAAGGTTAATATTCATTTTATTATCCTCCTGAACACTTTTTTAAATAAAGTCCACAAAAAATCCACAAAAATTGTGAATAATATTAAATATAAATAGATTTTATAGTAAAATAAAGATATACACATTGTTTTAAGTATTTTTGTGGAAAGTATTTAATTAAAAAAGATATTTTATTATAAATTAACATAATTAACAATATAAATATTAATAATATAAACAAAGTAAATTATTAATTTTTCAAACAATATGTTTAAAAACTTAAAGTTATACACAAATTTATCCACAAATTGTGCATAATTAACATTCCTAAATAATTTTATCCACTTATCAACAAGTTCTTATTAGATAATATCAAATATAATAGGGATTTTCAATTAGATTATTTAATTTATCCACAAATTATTTTATGTGAATAACTTTTCCACAGGTTTAGGATGTTTTAAAGATGAATAATCTTTTCACTTCTATTTTTTAGAACAAATGCGTCTGGCGACGCTTTGTTAGTTCGTAGTTGTTAGCCCTGATTAGCTCTTAGTTCTTAGCTCTTGGCTCTTGGAAAAACCTAGTCGTTCTTTAGGGTCTTTCCTGTAGCCCGTCACCTGTCACCTTTTTGCCATGAGCGGTCAGCAGTTAGCTGTTAGCCTTTTTAATATTTAACTGGTAAAAGTTTGTAATTTCTTGCATCCCTTGAATTTACTTTGTTTTATACTCAATGTATTTTCATAAATTTCTTGACAGAGGGTTAGTATAAAGGTATAATTATTTAGCGGACTTTGTGAAAAAGAACATACTAATTTAAATATATATGTCATTGTAGAACCCGAAGGAGGTGTTGGATTTGAAAAGAACATATCAACCAAAAAAGAGGCAAAGAAAAAAAGAGCATGGATTTAGAAAAAGAATGAAAACTAAATCTGGAAGAAATGTTATAAAAAGACGTAGAAGGAAAGGTAGAAAAAAATTGACTGCATAAGGCCGCTAAAAGTGGCCTTTTTCTGCAATTATGTGGAATTTTATTCGTTCTTTAAAAGAATTGAATAAGATTCTATTAATTTAGTAGGAGAATAAAGCCCCTTACTAATTTGCGTAACTTCTGTTGGAGGAAAGGCCCTATGTCAAATATAGAAAGATTAAAAAAGAATATAGATTTCAAGGGAGTATATAAAAAAGGAAAATCCATAGCAGATAAATTTGTAGTTGTATATTTTTGCAAGAATGACAAAGATATTACTAGAGTTGGTTTTACTGCAAGCAAAAAGGTAGGAAAGAGTGTAGTTAGGAATAGGGCAAGAAGACTAATGAAGGAATCTTTTAGAAATAACAGCGAAAACATTAAACTTGGATATGATGTTGTATTGATTGCTAGAGTAGCGATTAAAGATGCCAATTATAAAGATGTAGAAAAGTCTGTTAGAAGAGCTTTAGAAAGGGCTAATTTAAAGAAGTAATAATTCGAGAAAGGTGTTAGTGTGAAAAGACTTTTAATTTTACTAATAAAGGCATATAGAAAATATATATCTCCACTAAAGAGACCAAGTTGTAGGTTTTACCCTACATGCTCAAAATATGCTCTAGAGGCCATAACAAAGTATGGTGCTTTAAAAGGTTTTATGATGTCTATAAAGAGGATATTAAAGTGTCATCCTTTTCATCCAGGAGGATATGACCCTTTAAAGTAATACGTAGGCTGTTGGAAAATAAATATTTTGGCAATAAGAAAAGTTAAGACAGGAACGATAGGGGGTAAAATTTTGATTTCAAAAGCGTTAGGCTCATTATTATTTTATATCTATACCTTAGTAGATAATTATGCTATTTCAATTATACTTTTTACGGTAGTAGTAAAGCTGGTGCTGTTACCTCTTACTTTTAATCAAATTAAGCAGACAAAGAAAATGCAAAAACTTCAACCTGAAATAAAGAAACTTCAGGAAAAGTATAAAAATGATAAAGAAAAACTTAATGTGAAGACGATGGAACTTTATAAGGAACATAAGGTAAATCCTGTAGGAGGATGCCTTCCTATGCTTATACAGTTACCTATCCTTTTTGGTCTATTTGGTGCTTTGAGAAAACCGGAAGTATACGTTTTCCCAAATAGTCCTGAACTTCTTGAAAAAGCAACGAATGCATCATTTTTATGGCTTCCAAACCTAATTGATCCCGATCCTATTATATTACCTTTAATAGCAGCTATTACTACTTACTTGTCAATGAATACAATGAATACAGGTGAACAGCCTCAGTCAATGAAAACTATGAATTTAATTTTGCCTCTTATGATATTATGGTGGGGTAGAAGTTTTCCAGCAGGTTTAACTTTATATTGGGTTATAAGCAATCTTTTCCAAATGGCTCAGCAGTATTTCTTGCCTAAGGGTGATAAGCTTAAGGAGGAGTCAGATTAGTATGAAGTTTGTTGAAAAGACTGATAAAACGGTTGCAGAGGCAATTAGTAGTGCATTAAAAGAATTAAATACTACTAGAGACAGGGTAGAGATTGAAGTACTGGAAGAGCCCAGTAAAGGTTTATTCGGCTTATTTGGAACAAAACCAGCTAGAGTTAAAGTAACTCTTAAAGAGGATCCCGTAGAGAAAGCTATTGATTTTTTAAAAAATGTTGTAGATAAAATGGGAATTTCAGCTGAATTTAAAGCTAGGTTAAAGAATAATACTTTAAATATAGAAATAATTGGAGAAAATGCTGCTATATTGATAGGAAGAAGGGGACAAACATTAGATGCCCTGCAGTATCTTGTTAGCTTAGTTATTAATACAGACAAAGATGATTATGTTAGAGTTATACTAGATACGGAAAACTATAGAAGAAAAAGAGAGCAGACTTTGATTAGACTGGCTAATAAGCTGGCTTACAAAGTAAAAAAGTTTAAAAAGAGTATAAAGCTTGAACCAATGAATCCTTATGAAAGAAGGGTTATTCACTCAGCTCTCCAAAACAATCCATATGTAAGTACTAAAAGTGAAGGAGAAGAACCCTATAGAAGGGTGGTAATCTTTTTAAACAAATAAAGATGATTATTTAAAAAACCCAGTATTTATACTGGGTTTTGTTATTGTTTTATGTTAAAATTGGAATAATAATTATGAGTTGTATTATTAAAATTATAAGTTGGTTGTATATAGAAAACTTGATGTAAATTATATAAAATATAAATAGATGTGGATTGTTAACCTAAAGTTTAACCAGTTGAAGTTTGATTTTCATATAACTTTATGGATAAAAAAAGAACTAAATCTGAGGTGATTTTATGATAGATGATACTATAGTAGCTATAGCTACAGCTCCCGGTGAAGCGGGAATAAGCATAATAAGGATGAGTGGACCTGATTCGATAGATATTTTGGATAAGATATTCGTATCTAAAAAAGGAGCAAGTATAAGGGAGTTTCCCCAAAGAAGACTTGTATATGGACATATTGTTGATAAAAGTATAGAAAGGGTTGTGGATGAAGTCCTTTCTGTATATATGAAGGCTCCCTATACCTATACCAGAGAAGATGTAGTGGAAATCAACTGCCATGGTGGCATAGTGCCTGCCAGGAATATATTGGAATTAATTTTAAAAAATGGAGCAAGAAGTGCTGAGCCTGGCGAATTTACAAAGAGAGCTTTTTTAAATGGAAGAATTGATCTAGCTCAGGCTGAGGCCGTAATGGATATGATCAGTGCTAAAACTGATACAAGCTTTGATGTAGCCCTAGGTCAGTTAGAAGGAACCTTATCTAAGAAGGTTGGAGAGATAAGGGATATTATAATAGAAGTTTTAGCCCATCTTCAAGTTAGTATAGATTATACTGAGGAAGATATAGAAGAGATTACATATCCGGAATTATTAAATCAATCGGAATTAATTAAAAATAAAATAGAAAAGCTATTAGAGACTTCTGATACGGGAAAGATAATTAGAGAAGGTCTTAATACAGTTATTATAGGTAAACCTAATGTAGGGAAGTCTTCTCTACTTAATGCATTACTTAAGGAATCTAGAGCAATAGTTACTGACATACCAGGAACTACTAGAGATGTTATAGAGGAGTATTTAAATATAAAGGGTATTCCACTGAAGATTATAGATACGGCAGGGATCAGGGAAACGGAGGACATGGTTGAAAAAATTGGAGTAGAAAGAAGTAAAGAGTTTTTTAATAAAGCCGATCTGGTTATATTAGTACTCGATGCCTCTCAAGAGTTATCTGATGAAGACCGGGAAATAATTAAGTATGTAAAAAATAAAAAATCTATAATTTTAATAAATAAAACTGATTTACCTCAAAAAATAGATGAAGAAGAGATAAAAAAATTGATACCCGGTAAAAAGATAATAAAAATATCTATAATAAAGGAACTTGGGATTCAGGAGATTGAAGATGAAATTGTAAACATGGTTTATGGAGGACAAATCAAAATGAAGGAAGCTTCCTTCGTTACAAATGTCAGACATAAAAATGCCCTAGAAAAAGCTCTTAAAAGTATAGAGGAGGCAATAGAAGCAATTAAACAAGGCCTATTTTTTGATCTCATAGCTGTTGACTTGAATGATTGTTATCAATATTTAGGAGAAATAACAGGGGATACAGTTGCTGAAAATATAATTGATAAGATATTTGCTAATTTCTGTTTAGGAAAGTAAGTTTGTTTAGTTATATATGTTGCTAAATTTAACTTATTGTGCTAGTTACTTACAAATATCCTTCAATAATCCTCTTCAGGCTTAGTGAAAGTGTTTTTTTAATATAAGATAAGAGGTGGAAACAGCGTTTATCAAAATACTATAAATTAATGCTTATAATTTATTAATATTTGATTGTAAAAATATTTTGGAGGTTATGAGAATGGTTGAAAGATTCGAAGCGGGTACATATGATGTGATAGTGGTAGGGGCAGGACATGCTGGATGTGAAGCTGCCCTTGCAGCTGCAAGAATGGGATGTAAGACACTAATATTATCTATAAACTTGGATTCTATTGCTATGATGCCCTGTAATCCTTCCATAGGGGGAACGGGTAAAGGACATCTTGTAAGAGAAATAGATGCCCTTGGAGGCGAGATGGGAATTAATATTGACAAGACGTTTATTCAGAGTAGAATGCTTAACACTGCTAAGGGACCTGCTGTCCATTCCTTAAGAGCTCAGGCGGACAAACGTAAATATCATGTTGAGATGAAAAAGACTTTAGAAAATGAAACTAATGTTGACCTAAAACAAGGTGAGGTTGTTGAATTAATAGTTGAAGATAAAAGGGTAAAAGGAGTCATAATGAGACCGGGGGCAATTTATAGAGCCAAGGCAGTAATAATGGCTACAGGTACATACTTAGGAGGTAAGGTTTTTATAGGACAAATTAACTACCAAAGCGGACCAAATGGCCTTGCGCCATCATTAGAACTTACTAAACAACTCAAGAAGTTGGGATTAAGGATGAGAAGATTTAAAACAGGAACTCCAGCCAGAGTTGATAAAAAAACCTTGGATTTCAATCAAATGGAGGAACAACCAGGGGATGAGGAAATAGTTCCCTTTTCCTTTATGAATGATAGCCTAAGTATTGATCAGGAATCATGCTGGCTTACCTATACTAATGGTGAAACCCATAGAATAATATATAAGAATCTTCATCGGTCAGCAATGTATAGCGGAAAAATTGAAGGGACGGGGCCAAGATACTGTCCTTCTATAGAAGATAAGATAGTAAGATTTGCCGATAAAAATAGACATCAGTTATTTATAGAGCCTGAGGGCCTTGATACAAATGAAATGTATGTTCAGGGAATGTCAACTAGTCTGCCTGAGGATGTTCAGATTTCTTTTTTAAGAACTATACCAGGGCTTCAGGAAGTAAAGATAATGAGACCTGCCTATGCAATTGAGTATGACTGTATAGATCCTACACAATTAAAATTGACATTGGAGTGTAAAGATATAGAGTATCTGTTTTCATGTGGTCAGTTTAATGGTACCTCGGGATATGAAGAGGCTGCAGCTCAAGGACTTATTGCTGGAATAAATGCGGCACTAAAAATACAAGGAAAAGAACCTTTTATATTAGATAGATCAGAGGCCTATATAGGTGTTTTAATAGATGATCTTGTAACTAAGGGAACAAATGAGCCTTATAGGATGATGACGTCAAGAGCGGAATACAGATTAATACTCAGACAGGATAATGCTGACCTTAGACTTACAGAAAAAGGATATAAGGTAGGACTAGTAAAGGAGGAGAGATATAAAAAATATCTTGAAAGACGTGCTCAGATAGAAGATGAACTAAAAAGATTGAGAAATACTTATGTAAAGCCAAATGATGTCAATGAATTTTTAGAGAAAAATAATAGCTCCGGTATAAATAACAGCATATCCCTTTATGATCTTTTAAAAAGACCAGAGCTCAATTATGATTTGATAAAGGAAATAGATAAAGATAGACCTAAGCTTAGAAAAGATGTGCAAAGACAATGTGACATACAAATTAAATATGAAGGATATATAGCTAAGCAACTTAAACAAATAGATCAATTTAAAAAACTTGAAAAGAAAAAACTATCCCCTGATATTGACTACAGTAAAATTGAGGGACTTAGACTTGAAGCTAGAGAGAAACTTGATAAAATAAAACCCTTATCAGTAGGACAGGCCTCACGGATATCAGGAGTGTCTCCTGCTGATGTATCGGTTCTTTTGGTATATCTTGAACAGCAAAGAAGAAGGAGGGGAGAAGACGATGAATAATTTAGATATATTAAAGTCTGGGGGAAGCCAACTTGGACTGGATATTGACGATAAAATGGCACAAAAATTCTTTGTTTTTAAAGATTTATTGATTGAATGGAATAAGAAAATAAATCTTACTGGGATAACTGACGAAAAGGAAATAATAATAAAGCATTTTTTAGACTCATTGACCTGTATAAATACCGGTGTATTCAGACAAGACTCAAAAGTAATTGATGTCGGTACTGGGGCAGGATTTCCTGGAGTTCCCCTAAAGATTTATTATGAAGATTTAAAACTTACGCTTTTGGATGCTCTTAATAAAAGAATAAAATATCTCATGGAAGTCTGTGAAAAAATAAATCTATCAAACGTCCAGTTTATACATGGTAGAGCAGAGGACTACGGAAAAAAGGAAGAGCATAGGGAAAACTATGATATTGCAGTGGCTAGGGCAGTAGCAGACCTTAGTATACTATCTGAGTATTGCCTTCCCTTTGTAAAAGTAAATGGATTTTTCGTTGCTCAGAAAGGGCCTAATATCGATGAGGAAATTTCAAAGGCCAAGACAGCTATTAAGACGCTGGGTGGAAAAGTAGTGAATAAAATCGAGATTCAGCTTCCCTATAGTGACATAAATCATAGTTTAGTTATTATACAAAAAATCAAACATACTCCTATGAAATATCCCAGAAAGGCTGGAACTCCTATCAAAAAACCCCTTTTATAGATTTTACCTTTGAAATCTAATTTTATTAAGTATATATTGATAAAAATTTTGTCGCATAAAATATCATAATATAAGGAAATATGTCGTAGGAAAATCTAACGTTTTTTAAAAAAATAAGCAGGAAGTAAGAGGTTTATGACGAAAATAATATAATAGTATTTCTAAAGAGGGGACGAGATAGATGGAGAATACAAGCATGAACAACAAAGTAGTATATTTGCCTATCGATAATATCATTCCTAATCCCTACCAGCCTAGAAGGGACTTTTCTCAGGAAAGCTTGGAAGAGCTCAGTTCATCTATAAAATCCTACGGTGTTATACAGCCTGTTAGTGTAAGAAAGAAGGACATGGACTTATATGAGTTAATTGCTGGGGAAAGGCGTTTGAGGGCATCTAAAATAGCAGGGCTAGATTTAATACCTGCAATAGTAGTAGATATGAGTGATCAGGATACAGCGGTTGTAGCTCTAATTGAGAACCTTCAAAGGGAAGACCTTAACTTTATAGAAGAAGCTGAAGGATATTATCAACTGGTAAATGAGCATGGGTTTACCCAGCAAGAGCTAGCTGAAAAAGTAGGTAAAAGCCAGTCGACTGTTGCAAATAAGTTGAGGATTTTAAAACTATCAGAACCTGTAAAAAAGTTAATAGTGGAGAATGGATTGACAGAAAGACATGCAAGGGCTTTGTTAAAACTTCCAGATGAAAAATTGAGACTCGAAATATTAGAAACTGTAATCAAAAAGGACCTGAATGTAAAGAAAACTGAGAGTCTAATAAAGGACAAGCTTGAAGAATTAACAAAATCGAAGGAGCCTGAGAAGAGACAAAACATAAAGAGTGCATTAAACTTCAGAATATATCTAAATACTCTAAAAAATGCCTATAATGCCATAAGGGATACGGGGCTTAATGCCGAATATAAACAGGAAGATAAGGGAGAGTACATACAGGTAGTTGTAAAGATACCTAAAAGTCAGTAAAGTTGCAGATCAAATCTGCGGCTTTTTTTATTTTTAAAAATAAAATTATATTGTAAAGAAATAATAAAAACTATAAAAAGAATTTTATATTATTATATAATAAAAGTAAACAATTGATACGTTCTATTATATCTTTCCCAATAAAGTTAATATTCCTATAATTATAAAGGCTCCACCTGCAGCTATTTGGAGATATTGTTGAGGTACGTATTTTGTTATATATGTACTTGCAATTACACCTATTAAGGCACTTAGAACAAGTGCAGTTGATGCCCCTAAAAAAACTCCCCATTTGGAATCGGTTTGGGTAGCAAGAAGCATGGTTTGAAGTTGTGTTTTATCTCCTAATTCAGCTATAAATACCATCCAAAAGGAAGTTAAGATTATTTTCCACATTAAAAGACCTCCTGGTTTATAGATATATCTTTTGAAAAAATTAAATCTATAAAAAGTTTTGGAAATTACAAAGTATATATCTAGTGTAATATATATGATTTAATGAAGCAATAAAAAATTATCATATATATTTTTATTAATTAAAATGTAAAATATGTAACTAATATTATGCAAAAGCAAAATATTAGTGTCTATTTAAAAATTTCCAATAAATTAAAGCAGGAATCACTTAGATTAGAACGAAAATATATATTTAGATATTAAAGGGAGTGATACTAGTGGGAAAAGCTATTGCCTTATTTAATCAAAAGGGTGGAGTAGGGAAGACAACCACCAATGTTAATTTAAGTACTTGTATAGCTATGAAGGGAAAAAAAGTACTGATTATCGACATTGATCCTCAGGGTAATACTACCAGCGGATTCGGTATTGATAAAGACAGTACTGAATATAACATATATGATGCCCTCCTGGTAGACGAAGATATTAAAAAATGTATAGTAAAAACAGACTTTAAAAATATTGATATCATACCTTCTAATGTGCAGCTGGCAGGAGCAGAAATAGAGCTGACAAGGATGGACAGCAGAGAATTTAGACTTAGAAACATAATAAAATCAATTAAAGACGAATATGATTACATATTTGTGGACTGTCCTCCTTCACTAGGTTTATTAACTATAAACTCTTTAACGGCAGTAGATAGTGTAATAATTCCTATACAATGTGAATATTATGCCCTAGAGGGCGTAAGTCAGCTGATGAATACAATTCAACTTGTGAAACAAAGCCTCAACCCTGATTTAGAAATACAGGGTGTTGTTTTAAGTATGTTCGATGGAAGAACTAATCTTTCTATACAGGTTGTGGACGAAGTAAAAAAATACTTTAGAGGAAAGGTATATACAACTATTATACCAAGAAATGTTAGGCTTGCTGAGGCGCCGAGCTATGGACTTCCTATAATAGAGTATGATCCTAAGTCTAAGGGTGCAGAAGCCTATAGTGAATTGGCAGAGGAATTTTTGGAACTAGAGGAGGAAGTGATATAATTGGCTAAAAATACTAAGAATAAAAGGGGATTAGGAAAAGGACTTGGAGCTCTTATACCTCAAAACTACGAAGAAACTTTTAAAAAGGATAATATCAGTGAAAGAGACAAGAATAGATTAGTTAATATAATTAATATAGATGAGATAAAACCAAATAAAAATCAACCTAGGAAATACTTCGATAAAGAGAAGATTAAGACATTAGAAGAATCCATAATGGACCATGGAATAGTTCAGCCTATTATAGTAAGAAAACTTGATAAAGGATATGAAATAGTGGCAGGAGAGCGAAGATGGCGTGCAGCAAAAAATGCTAACTTAAGAGAAATTCCCTGTATCATAAAAGAGATTGATGAAGAAAAGCTGATAGAGTTATCCCTTATTGAGAATCTTCAGAGGGAAGACTTAAATGATATCGAGGAGGCCCTAGCATATAAAAAACTGATTGATGAATTTAACATGACCCAGGATAAAATAGCAAAATTAGTTGGCAAAAGTAGACCCTACATAGCAAATACTATAAGACTTTTAAATCTTAATGATCAAGTAAAGGACTTGATAATAGAGGGTACAATATCCGGGGGACACGGAAAGGCGCTACTTAGACTATTAGACCCTAAAAAGCAAAAGGAAGTTGCTTTAAAAATCATTGATGAAAACTTGACTGTAAGGGAAACTGAAAAGTTGGTATCAAGTTTGCTGAAAAGTAAGGAGAAGAAAGAAAAACTCAAGGAGCCTAAAAAGGATAGCAACTTGATTTTTTTAGAGGAAACTCTAAAAGAGACTCTGGGAACAAAGGTTAATATCGTTAGGGGTAAGAAAAAAGGAAAGATTGAGATAGAGTATTATACAGATGAAGATTTAGATAGGATTGTTTCTCTATTGAGAACTCAATGATGTTTTACGTGAAACAATACAGAATGAAGTTGAAAGTAACAGTATATAGAAGTAGGTCACAGGTTACAGATACCGAGAGACAGTTAACTGCTAAGAACCAAGAACTATGGGCTAATTAAGAAATGCCGAAAAGTCTAACCTTAACCGAGTAGCGAGTAGGTAATTACGAGAAGCCAACAATTATAACCCGAAATAATGCCACGAATTTCCTAAGCACTAAGAACTAAGGACTAATTAAGAGCCAAAAACTAAGAAAGCGTCGCCAGACGCTTTTATTATTCTAAAGGGGTGGTTTAGTGAAAAAAAAGATTTATCAGGTAGATGCTTTTACCGATACCATTTTTGGAGGAAATCCGGCAGGAGTAGTTTTAGATGGTAGCAATTTAAGTGATCTTCATATGAAAAAAATTGCAAATGAGATGGCTTTATCTGAAACAGCTTTTGTTTTTCGATCGAATGATCCAGAATATGATTATCAGATAAGATTTTTTACTCCAACAGAGGAAGTAGCTCTCTGTGGACATGCTACGATAGCAACTTTTTTTTTGATGGCAAAGTTGGGGATGATAGACTCACAAAAAGAAAAGATCGTTGTAAGGCAGAAAACTTTGGCAGGAATTTTGCCAGTTGAAATTATTTTTAAAAACAATAAGATTTCTAGAGTAATGATGACTCAAGCAAAACCTAAACATATTCATACTTTCACTCAGTTAGATGAAATTGCTTCAATAATGGGAATTGGCAAAAGTGACATAGGACTTAAGGACTTTCATGTTTTACCCATGATATATTCAACCGGACTTCCTGATATAATGCTTCCTGTTAAAGATATAGAGACTCTTAAAAAAATAAAACCTGATTTTTCAAAGTTAGCCTTATTTACCAGAGAGAAAAAAGTTACTGGAGTCCATGCTTTTGCGATTGAAAGTGTAGATAATAATGTAGTCGTTTGTAGAAACTTTGCTCCAGCCTGCGGGATAAATGAAGAGGCTGCAACTGGAACATCAAACGGTGCCCTAGGGGCATACTTAATAGAAAATGGAATAATTAAATGTGAGAAAAGTGTTGATATTTTATTCAAACAAGGATATTTTATGAATAGACCCAGTCAAATATACGTTAATGTAATCAAAAATAATAATGAACTGGAGATAAAAGTTGGAGGAAAAGCTGTTTTGAGCATTGAGGGAAAAATTCATCTCACCTGATTATAATACTCCCACCTTCTTTTATACTTTTTTATTTAAATATTATAGATTAAGTTAATTTATGAATATAATATATAAAAACAAAAGGAGTGATAATGTGATTTATTTAGATAATGCAGCTACATCTTTTCCAAAACCTGAAGCAGTGTACAAAGCTGTCGATAAATGCTTTAGAGAATTTGGTGCAAATCCAGGGAGATCAGGACATAAATTGGCACTTGAAGCAGGGAGAGCCATATACGAGACAAGGGAATTGATTTGTCAGCTATTTAATATAGATAATCCTATGCAGATCATTTTTACGAGTAATGCAACTGATTCTCTCAACCTTGCTATAAAGGGAATCCTTAAAAATGGTGACCATGTAATAACATCCAGTATGGAACATAATTCAGTTATAAGACCTATAAAAACACTAGAAGAAATAGGTGTTGAAAATACGGTGGTTCAGTGTGATAAGCAAGGGTTTATAGATGTTAAGGACATCGTAAAGGCTATAAAGGAAAATACAAAAATGATTGCTATTACTCATGCTTCAAATGTCACAGGCACAGTGATGCCTATCGATGAAATAGGTAAGCTAGCCAAGGAAAATAATCTGATATTATTAGTTGATGCGGCGCAAACAGCAGGAGTTTATGACATAGATGTGAAGAAGATGAATATAGATATGCTGGCTTTTCCAGGTCATAAGGGATTAATGGGGCCTCAAGGTACTGGAGGATTATACATTAGAGAAGGTATAGATATGAGACAGATGAAGGAAGGTGGAACGGGAAGCAAATCAGAATCCCTTTATCAACCGGAGATAGTTCCGGATAGATATGAAAGCGGTACTCCAAATACTCCAGGTATTGTAGGATTAGGCGCAGGGATAAAGTTTATAATAGAAAAAGGAATAGAAAATATTAGGAAGCATGAAGAATACTTGACTGATTATATGTTAAATGAGCTAAAAAAAATAGATATGGTTAACATTTATGGACCACAGGATGCTAAAAAACAGGCTTCAGTTATTTCAATAAATATTGGTGATTTGGACTCATCTGAGTTAAGTTTTATTCTAGATAAGGCTTTTGATATAGCTGTTAGATCAGGACTTCATTGTGCTCCTTTGGCTCATAAGACTATAGGAACCTTTGAACAGGGAACTGTGAGATTTAGTATTGGTTATTTTAATACTAAGGAAGATATTGATCAATCTATAGAGGCTATAAAAAAGATTTGTGAAGAAATATAGATGGGTATTTTGGAACTTCACTATAGATATCCAGCTTTAAAATTTAATTTAACTCGCCTCGCTAGTTCCTTATAGATATTCTTCAAAAATCCTCTTTTGGTTCCGCAGAAGAGCTGTTTTAATAGAAAAGATTTAGAAGTAAAAACAGCTCTTCAAAGTCGTTTCAGAGGAAAAATTGAGGGATTTTTAGAGCTATACTATTAGAGTACTTAGCACAAAATTAAGCATTAAACTATCTATATTTTATATAGGATTTCAATTTATAAATAAATAAAAATGTTTCACGTGAAACATAGGGTATATATAAGATAACTCGCCTCACTAGTTCCTTATAGATATTCTTCAAAAATCCTCTTTTGGCTCCGTAGAAGAGCTGTTTTAATAGAAAAGATTTAGAAGTAAAAACAGCTCTTCAAAGTCGTTTCAAAGGAAACATTGAGGGATATTTAGAGCTATGTTATTAGATTAACTGCTACAAGAAGTTAAATTATCACAAAAAAACGTGGTATATAAAAAATACCTCCTAGGCACAATAATATCAGGAGGTGTTTTTTATGAAAAAGACTATTGCAGTAAGTAATGTCTCACAGGAGTTAATAGAGAATTTAGAATCAATGGGATATGTGATAGTTGATGGCGGATATGAAGGATATGTTGATGCGATACTTTATGATAGTGATTATAGCTCTCTCGGTTATTTAAGTGTATTTGATAATGTGATTGATATGAATAGTGGAGCCTTTTTGGTAGACGCAAAAAATAAGTCAGCTCATGAAATATCAAATATGATAGAGAGTAGAAGACATACTTCTTTATTCTAATAATGGTCATTAACTTAACACGCTCGCTATTTCCTTATAGATATTCTTCAATAATCCTCTTTTGGCTCCGTAGAAGAGCTGTTTTAATAGAAAAGATTTAGAGGGAACAAATGCGTCTGGCGACGCTTTGTTAGTTCGTAGTTAGTAGCCCTGATTAGCTCTTAGTTCTTAGCTCTTGGCTCTTGGCAAATCCTAGTCGTTCTTTAGGGTCTTTCTTGCGGCCTGTCACCTTTTTGCCATGAGCGGTCAGCAGTTAGCTGTTACCTATGCAATAAAAAAAGAGCAGTTATTATATTAGTCTGCTCTTTGTGTGCTTTTTTTCCTTTTCAAATTTCCATAAACCAAAGTATATAGAATCGGAAATGGTTTCCGCCATGTTCATTACCAGACTTAGCCTGGTGTTTTGAAGAACTATATATTCCATAAAGCCCCCAAGGTTGACTATACCAGTTATATGTATGTCTCCTACAGAGGGGAGGGATTTTTTTACTCCAGCTCCAGGCTTTAAAGGACCTTCAGATACGGTAATATATCCAACCCTATCAACCTTTCCCAAACAGGCATCTATTGCAATAATAAAAGGATTGTTATGGGAGACATAAATCATGTCTATAGTTTCCTTTAAATTTTTTGCATGTACCGGTTCATTCAATGTTCCATAAACGTGGACATTTTTAAATCGTTTGAGATGTTTTTTTATTTTATATCCAGTTAATGGTCCTAAAGAATCTCCTGTTGATCTATCTGTACCAATACAAAGAACTACTACCTCATTATATTTATCTGTATAATAATTTTTCAAATAAGACAAGAAAGTTTCAGAAAAAAAAGCAACAGCTGCTGGATTGTCAATGCTAACAGTATTTTTTTTATGTGTTGCTGATAATGTCATATATCCACCTGCCTAACTATTTATTATATAAAAAGTTTTCCCCTGGCAAATAAAAAAAATACATAAAAAGAAATGGTATATAATTACTGAAAAAAATTTTTGATTAATAATTGAAGAGATTGTGGGTTTGTAGTAATATAGAGGAAAATAAGTATATTTAAGCTTAAAGTCGCTCCTTGTTTTTTATACATTTTTATCGTTTTTGAAATATTATGAATTAATTTAACTCGTCTCGCTAGTTCCTTATAGATATCCTTCAATAATCCTCTTTTGGCTCCGTAGAAGAGCTGTTTTATATAAAAAAGATTTAGAGGTAAAAACAGCTCTTCAAAGTCGCTTCAGAGGAAATATTGAAGGATATTTAGAGCTATGTGATTAGATCAACTGTCACGAGAAATTACATTAATATAAAAGTCCTTTACGTAAATGTTATAGATGAATTGTATAAACTATATGAGAAATATAATAGCTTGTATTTCGATAATAAACTACCTAAACCATATGAGGTGACGATAGAGTGGTCAAATAGACTAAGCAGCTCTGCTGGAGTGTGCTATAGAAGGGCTAAAATAATAAGGCTATCAACGGCCTATCACATTAAATATCCTGAGGAGGTAGGTGCTACCTTACTTCATGAAATGATACACTTAAAGATTAAAGGTCACGGCCATGACTTTAAAAGAGAGCTAAGAAGGATACAGAGCCTAGGAGGCAAGGTTTATAGATATTCAAAGGAAACAGCTAAAGCTCCAAGATGGAAATATAGTTGTAAAAAATGTGATGCAGTTATAAAAAAATACAAGAGATACCCAAAGAATATAATATGTGGAAGATGTAGAGGAGAGTTTGAGGAAGTTTATATAGGAGATTAGGAAGATTTTCAATATATTAAAGGCTGAAGAAATTAAGAACAGAAGGATAGAAATAATTGAAAATACTTAAAAATTATAATGTTGAAAATGTTTTCATTTTAAGGAAGTGGGTAGAAAAAGTAATAAAGCTATTATAATATTACGTGAGGGGGAGCAAAGATGGCAAGAAAATTTAACGGTAAGCAGCTTATTGAGTCTATGGTTTTGATGGAACAAAAGGTTGGAGAATTTTACAACAAGCTTTCAGGACAAATGAAGGATGAAAAAGCAAAGAACTTATTCTTAAAGTTAGCTAAGGATGAAAATAGGCACGAAAAGATTTATAAAGGACTTTTAAACAGGCTTCCAAATGATGGAGATGTGGAGATGTCTGAAGAAGATGTAGAATACATAGAGCTTCTTATAAACAAAAGCATATTTGTTAACAAGGAAGTCGAAAAGAGATATTCTAAGTTTGATGCCTTATTATTAGCTGAAAAAGTAGAGAGGGATGGAATTATGTTCGTTAATCTCTTAAGGGAAATGTATCCAAAGATAGTTCAAGATGAGCTGGATATTATTCTTTCAGAAGAGAAAAAGCATTTAAAAACAGTTTTAGATAATAAGATTTATTCAAGTGCGCCATCACTCATGCTATAGATGATAAATTCAAGGTTAAATTTATTAAGATTTTGAAAATACTTTAAAGACTAACAAAGTGCCTCAGGTGCTTTGTTTTTTTGCATATATTATAATTTGTAATATACTATAGTTAAGATATAATTAAAAAAGAAATAGTAAAATTTTGTGTAAGTTTATAAGGTATTGATGCCAGCACTTAAGGGAAAAATTAACAAGAAAAGGCAATAAATATAAAGTAATAGGAGAGATGATATGGCTAAATTAGAACTTATAGCTACATCGGCCTTTGGCATTGAAGCTATCGTTGCCAGAGAGCTTAAAGATCTAGGATATGAGAATATGACTGTAGAAAATGGAAGAGTAACCTTTATTGGTAACGAGAAAGATATATGCAGGTCAAATCTGTGGCTGAGATGTGCCGACAGAGTATATCTAAAGGTAGGAGAGTTTAAAGCTACAACCTTTGAAGAGCTGTTTCAGCAGGTAAAGGCTCTACCTTGGGCAAACTACCTTCCTATAGATGCAAGCTTTCCGGTTAACGCAAAATCAGTTAAATCTCAGCTCTTTAGCATCTCAGATATTCAGTCCATATCAAAAAAGGCCATCGTTGAAAAGATGAAAGAAACATACTTAAAGGAATGGTTTGATGAATCTGGAAGCAGGTATCCTATACTGATATCAATACTTAAGGATAAAGTAACTGTAATGATAGATACCAGTGGTGACGGGCTTCACAAAAGAGGATATAGGGAAGTGGGAAGTGATGCCCCACTAAAGGAAACTCTGGCAGCTGCCATGATAAAAATAAGTAAATGGAAGCCCGATAGATCTCTCATAGATCCGTTTTGTGGGTCAGGAACAATACCTATAGAAGCTGCCTTAATAGGAAGGAATATTGCTCCAGGATTAAACAGAAACTTTATTTCAGAAGATTGGGACATTATTCCTAAAGAAACCTGGAAGGAAGCCAAAAAGAAAGCCTATGAGTCTATAGAATATGATAGGGAACTAGATATCTATGGATACGATATTAATGGAAGGGTAGCTAAGATAGCTATAAATAATTCAATAGAAGCAGGAGTTGATGACTGTATCCATTTTCAGAGAAGACCTGTTAGCCAGCTAAGCACAAAGAAGAAGTATGGCTACATAATATGCAACCCTCCCTATGGAGAGCGTCTTAGTGAAAAACGGGAAGTAGAAAAGCTTTATAAAGAAATGGGTAAGGTTTTTAATCAGCTCGATACATGGTCTTATTATGTACTTACTTCCCATGAGAGGTTTGAGGAAAGCTTTGGGAAAAAGGCCAATAAGAACAGAAAACTTTATAACGGAAGGATAAAATGTTATTTTTACCAATATTTTGGACATAAGCCGCCAAGAAAAGATAAATAAACTATAAACAATCTATAAAGTTTTTTGTATAATATATATAAGGAATATACTTAGGAACGGTTTGTTACCGTTCCTATTATATATTTATGATATATCAAAACTGAGGAGAAAAAACATGGAAAAAATATTGAGGAAAGAGCTTCGAAGGCAGAAGAAATTTACTGAAGATATATTAGCTGGAATGATAGACTTAGTAAGGGTTATAGATAAGGATGGTAGGGTAATATTCATAAATGAACCTATGAAGGAATTTCTTGATGATATAACAGGCACCGTATGTTTTCACGCTTTGGGAAAGAATAAAAAGTGCAAAATCTGTATATCAAACAAAACCATAAATGAGGGAGTAGTGTCATATAAAGAAGAAGTTGTTGGAGACAAAGTGTTTTCAGTTGTTAGTTCTCCAATCCGAGATGAAAATGGCAAGATATACTGTGCGGTGGAGGTCTTTAGAGATATTACAGAAAAGAAGAAGCTGGAAAAGACCATACTAGACCAAAATTATAGGATGAGAAAAGATATAGATTTTGCAAAGTATATTCAGCATAGTATTTTGCCTAAAGACGGTATTTACAAAGATATGGTAAAGATATACTCAAAATATATTCCCAGTGAGATGCTTGGAGGAGATGTATTTGATATTGTAGAGATTGATGATGAAAATATAGGAATATATATAGCAGATGTATCAGGACATGGTATTACAGCTTCAATGATGACTATGTTTATTAAGCAAACCCTAAAAAACCTTGGAAAAAAAGCATCTGACCCCGTATATACCTTGAACTATTTGAACTCAAGATATCATGAACTACAGCTTGATGATTTTTATTATATAACTATATTTTATGGGGTGTACAATAAGAAAAGTAGGAAAATTACCATGTCAAATGGAGGGCATAACTGTATGCCCATAATATTTAAAAAGGATGGGGTTGAGGAAATATTTCTTCCAGGATTACCAGTATGTAGTTTATACCTAAAAGCCAAATATGAATATTATACACTAAAGCTTGAAAAAGGAGATAAGTTGCTTTTTTATACCGATGGAGTAACCGAGGCAAGAGGAAAAGATCGAGCAGTATACGGAAATAAAATTATGCAAGTTGCAGTAAGAAATAAAAATTGCCAAAGTGATGAAATAATTGAAAATATATTGAAGGATGTTATGAAGTTTTGTGATAAAGACGTTAATGACGATATAGCTATTATGATGATTGAGGTGCTATGATAGGGAGTGAAAAACTTTGTCAAACAAAAAACGTAGACGAAGAAGGCGCCGTCTATTCCTTATAGCAGTTTTTATTTTAATATTTGGAGGAATGAAGTTTGTCCAATTGATCAAACCAATGCTGGGATTTGGAAGTGTAAGATTAAAAGAGGTAAATACGATTAAATACTTAGATAAAAATGACGGCAAAAGAGAAATTACCATTGAAGCTTTAAATGAAAACGTTATTAAATTTGAGAAGGATACTTTAAGCTTATTTGATTTAAAGGGAAAAAAACTTTGGGAGAAAAAAATCGATATCTCAAAAGCCATAATCAAAGGAAATCATGAAAAAGTCATAGTTGCCGACTCTCAAACCGGAAAGATATTTTATTTAGATTATAAAGGAAATGAAACAGGACATTTTTTAGTGGATGAGCCAATTTATGATATAAAGATCAATAAAGACGGTTATATTTTGATTATTCTGAAGAATAAAGACAGCATATATGTATTAGATAGTGACGGAAATAAGGTTTCAAATATTAACATACCTAAAGGAGAAATTATTGATGGAGATTTATCTGATGACAGCAGTGTGATAGCGCTATCATTATTGCAAATAGAAGAAAATAAATTTTACAGTAATATTCTTTTCTATTCTTTGGAAGGAAGTATTTTAGCTGGAAGAAAGTATGATAATGATATTATTTACAGATTATTTTTTGTGGGTAATAAAGAAATATTGTGTTTAAAGGATGACAAGATCTTTAAGCTTACAAGTGAAGATAAGGTACTATGGGAAAAAAAGCTAGAGGGTGTTTTACATAGAGGTGATTTAAGTGAGGATGGAAAACTTGCACTAAATCTAGTTAAAAAAGAAAATATTATAATAGATACAAAGAACAGGAGCATAGTTACCCAAATAGATTTTAGAGGTAAGGTCTTGTGGGAAACCCCTATTGTAGGGGATATTGAGGGAATAGATACTTATGGAGATAAAGTTGTAGCCTACACAAAAAGGACTTTATACTTTATAGACGATAAAGGTAATATAATTTTAGAAAAAAAGATTAATAAAGATATCAGAGAACTTTACTGGATTTCTGATGATAGTTTGGCAATTATTTATACTGACAAAGTAGAAATAGCCCAAATTACAACTTAAAACTTTAGTTTAATAAGGCGACCTAGACGGTCGCCTCTTTAAATCAATCCTGATAAAACTGAAACTCGTACTACAACTCCAAGAAGTTTATTTGTATCGTCAACTACTGCAATAGGATATTTAGCTTCTGAGGCCTTTGGTATAAGGTCCTGTACATAAGTTTCCGGGCTGGTAGTGGAATAATCCTGTTTCATAATATCTTTCAAGGGTTTATTTTCTTTAATAGCCTTTACAGTATCATCTATAGTGATGATGCCCTGCAGCTTCCTATCCTTATCGACTACAAATAAGCTGGATATGCCGTTTTCTTCCATTTCTTTCATGGCCACCTTTGGACCATTTTTTAGTGATGCTAAAGCTAGAGGTTTAATCATTACATGTTTAGCCTGAAGAATTTTTGATCTGTCTATATCCTTTATAAAATCTTTAATATATTCGTTTGTAGGATTAGTAAGAATTTCTTCAGGAGTTCCAACTTGTACTATTTTACCGTCCTTCATTACTGCAACCCTGTCACCTATTTTAAAAGCTTCATTTACATCATGGGTAATAAAAATGATTATTTTTTTAAGCTTTGACTGTATATCTAAGAGCTCAAGCTGCATTTCCCTTCTGATAAGAGGATCTAGGGCACTAAAGGGCTCATCCATTAGAAGAATATCCGGATCGTTTGCTAATGCACGGGCCAGACCTACTCTCTGCTGCATTCCTCCACTTAGTTGGTGGGGCATGTTGTCTCCCCAACTTTCAAGACCTACTGTAGCGAGAGTCTGTTTAGCAATTTTGCGCCTTTCTTCCCTAGGAACATTTTTTATTTCCAAGCCATATTCTACGTTTTCAAGAACTGTTCTATGGCTAAAAAGTCCGAAATGCTGAAAGACCATTGCAATCTTTTCTTGTCTAAATTTTCTAAGTTGTTGTTTATCATACGTAACTATGTTATCCCCGTCTACAAAAATATTTCCTGCAGTAGGTTTGTGCAGTAAGTTGAGGCATCTAATCAGGGTGGATTTTCCGCTCCCTGATAGTCCCATTATAACGAAGATTTCGCCTTCATGGACATTAAAGGAAACATTATTGACTCCTACTGCATGACCTGTTTTTTGAAGTATTTCATCCTTTGTCATTCCTTGCTTAAGTTTCTTTAATACAGATTTAGGGTTTTTCCCAAAAATTTTATATAAATTTTCAACCTTTATTCTTTCTGTCATATCTAACGCCTACCTTTTTTATTTTCCTACTCGGGTATTCTAAATCGGTCCGCAATACCCTGTGTTATTCTGTCAATAATAATAGCAACGAATACTATAGAGAGTCCTGCCTCAAAACCTCTCGCAATATCGATCCTGTTAATTGCTATAAGAACTTCGGAGCCGAGTCCCTTTGCACCTACCATAGAAGCTATTACTACCATTGCCATTGCCATCATAGTAGTCTGGTTTACACCAGTCATAATAGTCGGCATAGCTTGGGGGATCTCTACCTTTGTAAGTATCTGCCAAGGAGACGATCCAAAAGAATGAGCAGCCTCAAGCATTTCTTTATCTACATTTCGAATAGCTAGGTTGGTCAGTCTAATAACCGGAGGAACAGAATAAATAGTAGTGGCAAATATTGCAGGAACTGTTCCAAGACTGAAAAAGATAACTGCTGGTATTAGGTATACAAAGCTCGGCATAGTCTGCATGCCATCTAAAAGAGGTTTCATAAAAGACTCTAATCTATTACTGTAGGCCATAAGTATACCTATAGGGATACCTATGATTAAAGATATAACAACGGAAGTTAAAACCAGAGACAAAGTTGATATCATTTGATCCCATAGGCCAAAGAGTCCCACGATAAATAACATTAGTGCATAAGTTATGCCGGATGGAAGTTTTTTTATACGCCATCCTAATAAAAATACTCCTACTATAATAATCCACCAAGGAATCCAATGTAGGGCAAAATCTACCTTAAGCAAAAACCATAATATCAAATCTCTAACAGCATCAAAGAAACTTTCAAAGTTGTCAATTAACCAGTTAACAATATCTGCAACATATATTCCGAACTTAAAACTTAAATATTCAGGAAACTCACTCATATTTTTGGGTGTTTTAAAACAACCCTTTTCACCTCACTTTAGTAATTTAATCAAAGATAGACAAATAGAGGCCTTTTTTATTAAATGGCTCTATTTGCCTAAAATTAAATCTACTTAATTGCTGCTTTTACTTTTTCAGCTATATCTTTGGATACCCACTTAGTCCAGATTTCTTCATGATTTTGTAAGAACCACTTAGCAGCATCTTCTGTAGTTGCACCTTCATTGTTTTGCATATAAGCTAGCGCTTCACTGGTAAGGGCGCTACTAGTTTTATAGTTCTTTAAAAATTCGACTATCTCGGGAGCCTTTTCAGTCATGTCTTTGTGCACTGTAACCGTAACATCTACTGAAGGGAATTCACAAGCATAGCCATTTTCCCATTTTTTTTGCTATATGGTTCATCTTCAAGAAGTGTCATATCATATTTACCTATTACCCATGTAGGTTCCCAATAATATCCAACCCAAGGTTCTCCCTTTTCATAGGCAGCAGCAATGGAACTGGCAAGGGCGGTATCAGAACCTGGACTGAAATAGTTGTACAGTTTATCCAACTCGTATGTCTTAACCTTTTCCCTCATTATTTCGTCTACTTTCCAACCGGGAATTGCTCCATATATACGTCCTTTGCTCGGATCTTCTACGTCTTTGAATACTTCTGGATATTTGGCTAAGTCCTTAACAGTTTTTAAATCAGGAGCCATAGGATCAATTCCTCTTTCTGGATCTCCTTTGATAACATATGTGGGAACGTAAAATCCCTGAGCATTGTCGTCAAAGTTAGTTGAAACTTCAATAATATCTCCTGCATCAATTGCTTCGTTATAAACCTTTTCAATATTTTGTGTCCAGGTTTCCATAAGGATATCTATATCCCCATTTCTAAGGCCTGTAAATGTAGCTGGCGTTGAACCCATGGTAGCGTCTGTTGGGTATCCGTATCCATTTTCAATTATTAGTTTTGCTACATCATTGTGAAATCTTACACTGTCCCAACCGGGATCAGCAAAAACAATAGTCTCTTTCTTCTCAACTTGTTCCTTTTCCTTATCATCTTTTCCTTGCTGGTCTGGAGCACAAGCTGTTAAAGCTATGATAGACGTAACAAGTAATAATGTCAGGAAAAGTTTTAGATTAGAAATTTTCGATAAATATTTCATTTAACTACCTCCTATTATTTTATTTTGATAAAAAAGAGTATTTTAAGGATAGCCAACATTGATTTCAAAGTTAGCCCCTTATTAATCCTATTTTAGAAATTTAAATAAAAGTCATTTTTTAGCTAATATACTCATCATTTTTTAAATAACTCTATAAAGACTATAAAATAGAAAATTGCTATACTAATTAAAATGGGCAATATTGACATAAAGCAAATAAAACTAGATTGATAGGATAGTATTTTTTAGATATGAAAAAAAGATTTATAAAAATACAATGAGTAAAAATTTGAATTGTTAAAACAAAGATTTTTCAAATGTTACAGATAAGAACACTATATTATTATAATATATTTTGAATACAAAATCAAATTAGGTGAAATACTTAGGTTTTAAATTTGCAAATACCTAGTTTTTTTAAGAGTTAATAACGAACTGGTTTTCTTAAGAAAATTTGGTTATAATTTAAATAGTGACGAGTAATTGATGGAGGGTAAAACTGTGAATTGGATGGATGTTTTCATCATAATAATTATTGCTATCAATGGGTTAAAAGGGCTTAGTATAGGATTAGTATTGTCGTTTTTCAGTATAGCCAGCTTCATTGCGGCAGGAATTATTGCAAAAATATATTATCCTATGCTTTCTCAGTTTATATTGGAAAAGACGAATTTGATTTCCGAAATTTATGGTTTTGTATTTCAAAAAATTGCGGTTTTCGCTAAGGATAATCCTCAGATACAAGGTGCATCGGAAAAGAACATCTATGAAATAATGAATTTTCCTAAAACTTTATCAAATTTTCTTATAAAAAGTAATGGAATGAAGCAGTATAGTGAGGAAGTGATGAACAATATCTATGGATATGTATCGGAAATAATTACGAGGATGGTAGTAGACTTAATAAGTATAGTTATTATCTTTTTAATTGCAAAACTTATTTTAAATATTATAGGCAAGGTCTTAGACAGCATAGCATCTCTGCCGATTATAAATCAGTTTAACAGGTTGGGAGGGCTTTTGTTTGGAACGTTAAAGGGGGCGCTAATAGTATTGATATTGTTTGCTTTAATGGTTCCTGCAGCCTCGATCTTCCCCGGTAGTTTTATAGTAGAAGGACTAAATAATTCAAGCTTGGCAAAATATTTTTATGACTATAACATTATATTAAATATGCTTGGAAGTTTTATAGATTTTAAATAATAGTATAGATAAAATTTATACTAATTGAAAAACTATAAATAAATGTTATAGGAGTTATGTAGAATGAAGTATTATAATATTCATAGAGAGATTAATCAATTTATGGAGGGTTGTTTTATGGAGCTCAAAGTTGACGCAAGAGGAATGGAATGTCCTAAACCGGTTATTGAGACTAAAAAGGCTATGGAAAAGATAAATGAAGGTAAAATAACTACTATTGTCGATAATGAAATAGCCAGGGAAAATGTAACTAAATTAGCTAAAAGCCTTAATTGTGAAGTGGATATCAATGAAATAAATGGAGACTTTTATGTAAATATTTACAAGGGTGTTGTAGATAAGAACTATACCCCTGAGAAAAAATCAGATACTAAGGATTTAGTAATTCTTGTGGGCAAGGATGTCATGGGAGAGGGTTCCAAAGAGCTTGGTCAAATTTTGATAAAGGGATATTTCTATACCTTAACTGAGTCAAAGCCCTATCCAAAGGCTATACTGTTTGTTAACAATGGAGTGAAACTGACTACAGAAGGATCAGAGGTATTAGAACATATAAGAAAGTTGGAAAGTGGCGGAGTTGAGATTTTCTCATGTGGCACATGCCTAGATTATTTTAACTTAAAGAACAAACTGGCAGTAGGTGGAGTTACAAATATGTATACAATCGTAGAAAAAATGAATGGAGCCAAAAATACTATAACACTTTAAAGGAGCGATAACTTGGAAAGAGAGTTTTACGTAATATCCTTTGAATCTACCCATCATGCTATTATGATGGAAAAAAAACTGAAGGAAAAATATAAAATAGATATGATTCCTACCCCAAGGGAGATAACGGCAAGCTGTGGCCTATCTATCAGATTTTCCCCAGAAATTTTGGAAGATATATTAAAAGAATTGGAAAATAAAGATATGAAGGATGGCAATATGGGTATATACAAGATTATAAAGTCAGGGGAAAGGGTAGTGTCAAAAGTTCTATGAAAAACATCAAATAACAAAAATATATCTTCTAAACCCGATAGGGTGGATGAAAATCGACGTAGTCGCCCTTGACAAACAGCCCTCAAATGATGCGAAGTAGTTACCGAGGGCGAAGGGAACAGATATAAGAGCAGCACAAATAACCCTCGCGTAAACCAGTGTATCATTTGATTGCTTCGGTTTATCAAGGGTTCGCTTCGCCGACTACTTGGCTTTACCTCGGGCTCTGCTAAACAGATATAAAATTTATGCACACTGATTGTTTTGAATGTATTCCTGACTAAGTTCAATGAGTTTACCCCAACGTGCAGGCATATGAGGTAAGGTTTCAAGCTGAGGAATAATCACTGGAACTCTTTTTTCAAGAGCAGAGTGAGGTCTTAGAAAATTAAAATATGCAGCAAATAATGTTACAAAGGATATAGAACCATGATTGGATTGAAAGCCGTGTGTAGAGCGGTAATTCCCCTTAAAGGTACGGTTTAATCTTTCAATAATTTGCTTAAGAGGTCTTAGTTCTTTTGAAACAGGATCATCATTGGTAAGACCAATAACTTGCTCTACATTAAAGTGAATATCATGCTGGGCAAAATAATGCATAGCAAGTAGATAGATAGGGTTACCATCTACCACAAAAGTAAGGTCATCTGGGATAGAAGGAAGTTTAGATAATACATCATCCAGAGCCTTTACAGCAGAGAGAGTATCACGATTAGGAGAAACTCTGTAAGAAAGAATAATCTTTTTAACAGCATCAAAGAAAAAGAAGATATATTGCCATTTACCATTGACTTTGATATAGGTTTCATCACCGCAAAAAGAGTTAGACAGTGAATAGTTAAAGTTATCTATAAAAGGCTTAACAACAGTAGCGACAGCCTCACAATAATTTAATATTGTTTGATGTGAAATATTTACACCATAAATATCTTTCATGATGCAAGCAGTTTTGCGAGCTGACATACCGTAATTAACGTGAAAAGTTAGTATGAGTCCAAGAGTATGGGTATTACAGTAAAGCTTAGAAAGGTCTACCTTAGGTAATATAGGACTTTCCTTACTCAAAGGCTTGTAATCGAAATTAAAAGCTCTGTATATGTAGTGGAGCTTGAAATCCTGAGGATTTTCTTTAAACTCCTTTCTATCTTGTTTTGACATAGACTTAAGATTATTTAGGTAGAAAGAACACTTTCGATTCTTACATTTGTAGACATCAAACTCATTACGTTTTTTGATTTTAACAAGAACATGAAGACAATGAGGGCAGCGTAGTACAGCAGATTTTGAAAAACGGTTTTTCTTGTTAAAGGTAGTGCGACAAACCTTGCATAGATATTGACCTCTGCCGCCTGTATTATCGTAAAGATAAATATGAGGAGCAGAGCATTTAGGACATGTGATGTTACTGGGAACAATACTTTTACTGTTTTTGTGAGGCTTAACAGGCTTAAGGTTTTTATTATGTTTTAAGAAATAATCTACCAGAAGCTGCCTGTAGTCCAGTTTTTCTAATTCTAGTATAGGCAATTCATCAATTTGAAGTTTGCGATAAGGCTTGTTAACAGGCTTATCATCCATCTTACGAGCAGTATTTTTATAGATGGTAAAACTGATAAGAAATACAATAATTTTTTGTTGTATTTGAATGTATGTAAGTAAAATAGTGATAATTGTGTTCATAGCTTGCTGCCACCTTTCTCAAAATTGTATATTTGGCAATTACAATTTACCTCAAAAAGAGGGGGGTAGCAAGTTATTTTTATAAAACACAGTAAAATCAAAGGGTTAAAGTTAAAAGTATATGAAAACTTTTGACAATACCAAAAATGGAATGGGGGTAAAAATAAATGGAATACACAGAGGTATTTTTTGACCTTGCAGACAAATTTAATAGAACCGTAGATTTTTATACCAATCCAGAAAGGCTTGCAGGCATTATTGGAGGGGCAATTAAAATATTATTAATTTTAATTGCCTCTAAAATAGCTATTAAATTTATGATTGTAATAATAGATAAGTTTTTCGAAAACAGGGAAAGACTTAGAATAAAACGGGAAGAAAATAGAATAAAAACGCTAAAAAGCATTTTAAAGAGTATAGCAAGATATACCATATATTTTATTGCAGCCTTACCTATTTTAGATACTGTGGGGGTAGATATAAAGGGACTTATAGCTGCTGCCGGTATTGGGGGGCTTGCAATAGGATTTGGAGCTCAAAACTTGGTCCGTGATGTAATAACAGGTTTTTTCATCCTTTTCGAAGATCAGTTTACTGTTGGAGATTATGTAGACTTCGATGGCAAATCTGGAATAGTTGAAGAGATGGCTCTAAGGGTTACAAAGATAAGGGATTTTAGTGGAGACTTACATATAATTCCCAATGGAGCCATAAGCAAGGTAACAAATAGGTGTAGAGGAAATATGAGGGCAAAGGTTGATATAAGTATAGCCTATGAAGAGGATATTGAGAATGCCATTGAGGTACTTAATAAAGCAAGTCAGGAACTTCTAAAAGAGACCGATGCTATTGTTGAAGGGCCTACAGTTTTAGGAGTTACCAGCTTTGGAGCCTCAGATGTCGTTATAACTACTATAGCGAAGACAAAGCCTATGTCCCAGTGGGAAGTTGAAAGACTCATGAGAAAGAGATTTAAACAAGCCTTTGATAAGGCCGGCATAGAGATCCCATATCCTAAAAGGGTTGTATATAATCAGGTTGAATAGGAAATAAGCATAGATCTATTAGCTAGATCTATGCTTTTAAAGTTCGACATCTATAACAGTTGACAGCTTAGTTGTAAAAGTTTAATATATGTTTAAGGATATTTATTCATTGTAAGCTTATAGATATAAATTAAGGAGATAGGTAACAAGTGACGGGTTATGGGTGACAGGAAAGACCGAGGGTCTGGACCTAGACGAGTGGCGAGTAGCGAAGGGCGAAAATCCGATAGCAATGACCCTAAAGAATGACTTTCATATGTTATCAACTACGAACTACTAACTAAGAACTAACAAAGCGTCGTCAGACGCCTTTGTTTTAAAGTTAAGGAGGGGTTTGAAATGCCGATGGATTTAAAAGTGGGAGACATAATAGAGACAAGAAAAAATCATCCCTGTGGCAATAATATTTTTGAGATAATGAGAACAGGGATGGACTTTAGAATTAAATGCATAAAATGTAATAAACAAATATGGATACCTAGAGTAAAGCTAGAAAAGCGAATAAAAAAAGTAGAAAGAAAAGAAGAATAAGAATGTTCTGTAAATAAAGAATATTTTTATAATAAAATTGGAATATTTACAAAAAAATTTTAAATATACATATAAATATAAAATCAAAAATGTTATAATGTATATAGTCGGGCAAACCTTTTCCTAATATTTTGATTTTTTGGAGGTGCTTTTTATAATGGCGTTAAAGTATGCTGAGCGTATGGACAGGATTAAGGCTTCAGAGATTCGTGAACTATTGAAACTTACTGTAAGACCTGAAATTATATCATTTGCAGGAGGACTACCAGCTCCTGAATTATTTCCCGTAGAAGAAATGAAAAAGGTATCATTAAAAGTTCTTGAAGAAAGCGGTGAACAAGCACTTCAGTATAGCCCAACAGAAGGATTTACTCCTTTAAGAGAAAAAATAGCTAAGAGAATGGAACAAGTAGGTGTAAATACTAAAGCGGAAAATATCCTTATTACAAGCGGTTCTCAACAAGGACTTGATTTTAGCGGAAAAATATTCCTAAACCCTGGAGATGTAGTTGTTGTTGAAAGTCCAAGTTATTTAGGTGCAATCAATGCATTTAAGGCATATGAGTGTGAATTCCTTGAGGTTCCAACAGATGAAAACGGAATGATTATGGAAGAGCTTGAAAAAGCCCTTGCAGATACTGAAAGAGTAAAAATGATATATGTAATACCTGATTTCCAGAATCCTTCAGGAAGAACATGATCCCTAGATAGGCGTAAAAAACTCCTTGAAATAGCTAACAAGTACAATCTTCCGATAATAGAGGATAATCCATATGGAGAGCTTAGATTTGAAGGAGAGAGACTTCCTTCAATCAAATCAATGGATACAGATGGTAGAGTAGTATTCCTTGGAACATTTTCAAAGACATTCTGTCCAGGTTTAAGGATTGGCTGGGTCTGTGCAGACGGGGAAGTATTAAATAAGTATATTCTTGTAAAGCAGGGTGCAGACTTACAGAGTAATTCAATGTCTCAAAGAGAATTAAATAAATTTTTAGAAATGTATGACTTGGATGAACACATAGAAAAGATTAAAAAGCTTTACAAGAAACGTCGTGACTTAATGATTCAAACTATGGAGCAACATTTCCCGAAAGAAGTTAAGTTTACTCGTCCAGAGGGCGGATTATTTACTTGGGCAGAGCTTCCAGAGCACATCAACACTAGAGAGCTTATGAAAAAGGCCCTTGAGAAAAATGTGGCCTTTGTACCTGGTGGCTCATTCTTCCCTAACGGAGGACATGAAAACACTATGCGTATCAACTACTCAAATATGCCTGAGGATAAAATCGTTAAAGGTATTAAAATATTAGCTGAAGTTATTAAAGAGGCTTTGTAGAACTGAGTAAAGATGATTGAAAAGCTGTACACAAGGGTGCAGCTTTTCAATTTTTTTACAAAATACCGTTGATAATATCGCCAAAAAGTGTTATAATCTTATGATGTGAATATGAAACATATTCTCTCTGCTCTGTGAAAGACAGGGCCATAATGACCATAGGGAGGTGTAAAAGATGAGAAAGTATGAGACTCTATTTATATTAAAGCCAGAACTTGAAGAAGAACAAAGAAATGAACTAATCGAAAAGTTCAAGTCAATTATCGAGAGTGATGGAGAAGTAGAAAACGTTAATGAGTGGGGCATAAAAAAGTTAGCCTATGAAATCAAAAAGTATAAAGAAGGTTACTATGTACTAATTAACTTCAAGGCTGGAGCAGAACTGCCAAAAGAGTTGGAAAGAAACTTTAGAATATCTGATGATGTTATCAGATATCTAGTTGTTAATTTAGAGGAAAAATAAAACGCTTAGCCAAAAGGTGGGAGTTAGATGAACAATGTAGTTATGATTGGAAGACTTACCAGGGACCCGGAGCTTAGATTTACTGCGGGGAGTGGTAAGGCAGTAGCCACCTTTACCATAGCAGTAGATAGAGGATTTGGAAAAGACAGTGCTACAGATTTTTTCAGAGTAGTAGTTTGGGGAAAACAAGGTGAAAACTGCGCTAATTATTTAGCTAAAGGAAGACTTGTAGCAGTACAAGGTCGTCTTCAAAATAACAACTACGAGACAAGCACTGGTGAAAAGAGATATTCCACTGAAATAGTTGCCCATACAGTACAGTTTCTTGGCGGAGGAAGCGGAGGAAGTAGAGGCCAAGGATTTGACGAAGTAGCATTTGACGGATTTAATGATGATAGTGACGCAGATGGATTTAAAGCTATAGAAGATGATGACGATATTCCATTCTAGGTAAGGAGGGGAAGCCGTGAGAAGACGTAGAAGAAAAAAGATTTGCAGTTTTTGTGCAAATAAAGTTAAGCTTATAGATTATAAAGACACAAAATACTTACAAAAATATTTAACTGACAGAGGCAAAATTCTTCCAAGAAGAATTACAGGTAATTGTGCAAATCACCAGAGACAGTTAACTAGAGCTATAAAAAGAGCAAGAATAGTTGCTTTACTTCCATTTACAGCTGGTGAATAAAATATAATATAAATAAAAGAGAAGCGGCAGAGAGAAATCTGCCGCTTCTCTTTTATTTATAAAAAACTGGCATATAGAATGAAATTAATATAAAATATACATAGCCTTTGTATATTTGTTATAATGTATTAGGGGGGAAAAAGATAATGTCCTTAGGAGATAATGGTATAGATATTACAAAAAATATTAAAATAATAGAGTGGCTAAAAAGTGAGCTTCTTTCTTCCATAGCTTCTTTATTTGAAGTATTAGTTAAAGGAATTAAGGGAAGCCAAGAGTCTATAGTAGACATTTTAGCCAATATTATAATGGTTGCATATGTACTGGGTAGAAGATTGGGTATAAGTTATAATAGTTTGGATATGCGAATAGAAGAGAAAATAAGACTGGGCGTTTTAGAGCAACATAAAGTTGAGAGTTGGTTTGGAGATTTGTCTAGTTTAAAAAAGCATATGGATGGAAATAGAAATTAAGGGGTGAATTTACTTGAACAGTCATGACAGAACTAAAGCAATGGTTGAATCAGCACTTATAACAGCTTTGGCAGTAGTTTTTGCATTGGCAGGAATATATATACCGCTACTAGGCTATGCCCTGTTTTTTTTACCTGTACCTTTTATCATAATAGGTGCAAAGCATGGCATAAAATATAATATACTGGCTATAATAGCAGCGTCGGTAATTATAGGTAGTATGACGGAACCTCTAAGGGCCCTGTTTATTATTATAGTAGTAGGTTTCAATTCAGTAGTTATAGGTTATATGGTGGAAAAAAATCAGCCAGTCGGGAGGACAATGTTTTTTGGTAGTATAGCTTCCATAGTAGCTTCTATACTATCTATAGCTTTTGTATCATACCTTGCCAATGCAAATGTAGTTAAAATGATTGAAGATACCTTTACTATAAGCAATGAAATATATGAAAGCCTGTTCAAAAACATGGGTAGTGATCCCGAAAAAATTCAAGAAGCAAAGCAACTAATAGATCATGCAAAGAATATGGCTATTATGCTTTTGCCTTCAAGTGTCATTTTTGCATCTGTAGCAGCTACGTATATAAACTACCTGGCGTCTGGTGCAATACTTAGAAGAATGGGTTATACAATAAATAAACCCAAAAGATTTTCTTATTTTAGACTACCTAAAAACATCTTAATGGGGACAGGAATCATTTTAATTTTGACTTATTTTATAAAAAGTATGAATATTGTAGACTATGAAACTCTATTTTCTAATGTATTGTATATATTTTTTATAGTATATTTAATTCAAGGATTGGCAGTAACAAGCTTTTTTATGGAAAAGAAGGGAATAGGCAGAGCTGTTAAAATTATAATTATCTTTATAATATTGACTATTCCAAGCGCAGCAATGATTTTGATGTTCTTGGGGTTAGCTGATGTCGTATTTAACATCAGAAAACTATAAATATAAGTTTGGAGTGTAGCTATGAATAATAATAGATTTCCTAAAATCTTGATTCCTGATACCAATATATATCTTTGGATTATTGCTATTTTGGTAGCTATAATTTTTACCTTTGATAGATATATAGGTATCTTTGGTATAGTGCTCCTAGTGTATTTGATATATCACAACTGGAAGTCCAACTATGTACGTAAGGTAAAGTGGAAAAGATATATAGAAAACCTATCGGCAGAAATAGATTCGGCAGCACAATATTCGTTGTTAAATCTACCTATACCCCTTACTATAGTTGAATTTGACGGTAGTATATCGTGGTACAATTCTAAATTCTCAGATATGATGAAGGGAAAAAACATATTAGATGAAAACGTTGAAAAGATAATACCTACTTTGGATCTCTCGGAATTGTTGGAAGAAAAACATAAGATAAAAGAGGTAAAAATAGGAGATAAAATTTATAGAGTGCTTCATAATGTGGTAAAAATAGATACTAAGCATGAAGAAAGATATATTATAATGCTCTATTGGCTTGATATAACTAATTTTGCAAACCTTAAAATGAAATATAATAATGAAAAGCCGGTTGTGGCAATTATTCAGGTAGATAACTATGATGATGTTCTTCAAAGTACCGATGAAGGCGTAAGACCCATAGTTATTGCTGAAATAGATAGAAAGATAAATCTTTGGGTCAACAGGATGAATGGTATGATAAAAAAATACCAAAAGGATAAGTATCTTGTGGTATTTGAAAAGAGATATTTAGAGAATTTAGAAGCCAAAAAATTTACCATTTTGGATGATATAAGGGAAATAGACGTAGGCAATAAAATTCCTGTAACCCTTAGTATAGGGGTAGGTGTAAACGGCAAGAATTTAAATTATCTTGAGGAATATGCCGTAACAGCATTAGAACTAGCTTTGGGAAGGGGCGGAGATCAAGCTGTAGTAAGAAAAATTGATACTTTTGAATTTTACGGAGGAAAGACCAAGGCCGTTGAAAAGCGAAACAAAGTAAAGGCCAGAATTATTGCCCATGCCCTAAGACAGCTTATAAATCAAAGTGAAAAGGTTATAATTATGGGACATAAAATTCCTGACATGGATAGCTTTGGTGCTGCCATGGGAGTTTATAGAGCAGCTATTAACAGAGGAAAGGACGCTTACATTGTCATTGATAAAATAAGTGCGGGAATAGATAACGTATATAAGAAATTTCAAGGAAAAGAAGAATATAAATTTATAAGCTGCTCGGAAGCTCTAGAAATATTTGACCACAAAAACCTGATAGTAGTTGTGGATACCCACAGACCAAGCTTTGTTCAGTGTCCTGAGCTAATAGAAAAAAGCGATAGAATAGTTCTCATAGACCACCATAGAAGAGGAACTGAATTTATAGAAAATACAGTTCTTACCTATTTAGAACCCTATGCTTCATCTACAAGTGAGCTGGTAACTGAGATTTTGCAATATATGGATGATAAGATAAATATAGAAAAAATTGAAGCAGAAGCCCTTTTGGCAGGAATAACAGTAGATACTAAGAATTTCTCCTTTAAAACCGGAGTGCGGACCTTTGAGGCGGCTTCTCTATTAAGAAGAGCAGGAGCTGATACTACAGAGGTGAGACAACTTTTCCAGGATGACCTTAGTACATTTATAGCTAGGGCAAATGTTGTTAGAAATGCAGAAATCATTGAAGAGAGTATTGCCATATCCGTATGCGAGGAAGATATAGAAAATGTTCAGTTGGTTGCAGCCCAAGGTGCTGATGAGCTGTTAAATATAAAAGGAATAACTACATCTTTCGTAATGGGTAAAAGCGATGATGGAGCAATACTTATAAGTGGAAGGTCCCTGGGAAATATAAATGTTCAAAGAATTTTAGAGAAGCTTGGAGGCGGAGGCCATCTTACGGTGGCAGGCGCTCAGCTTAAAGACATTACCTTTTATGAAGCAAAGACTATGTTAATAAATGCAATAAAGGAATATTTAGAGGAAGGTGAGAAGTAATGAAGGTGATTTTATTAAAGGATGTAAAGGGAACAGGAAAAAAGGGAGATGTTGTCAATGTAAGTGATGGTCATGCAAGGAACTTCCTTATTCCAAGGGGATTTGCTAAGGAAGCTACCGATAGTAATATTAAAACATTAAAGCATCAAAAACAGATGCAGAAAAGGAAACAGGAAGAAGAATTAGCTAAGGCCAAGGCTTTAGCTGAAAAAATATCAAGTATAACTCTTACTTTTAAGAGTAAAGCAGGAGAAGGAGGCAGACTCTTTGGCTCCATTACCTCCAAAGATATAGCAGAAAAACTTAAAAAGGAACATAAAATAAAAGTAGATAAAAGAAAGATTGTCTTAGATAATCCTATTAAGGAATTAGGAGCAAGGTTTGTAGAAATAAAAGTTTATCCAGAAGTTAGTGGAAAACTGAAGGTTCAAGTTGTAGCGGAGTAATATATCAAGGCCAGTGTTTAAAAGCGCTGGCCTCGATATATTACAACGGTTTTATTATTTTTTTTGATAAGCTAGCTTTCCTCCGACAAAGGTCATTTCCACTGTTACATCCTTGATTTTGTCAGGGTTTATTTCATAGATATCATCGGATAATACAGCCATATCTGCTAATTTACATTCTTCTATTGATCCCTTTATGTCATCCTCGAAGGATGCATAGGCGCCTCCCAGTGTAAATCCGTATAGGGCTTCATCTACAGTAAGCTTTTGTTCAGGAAGCCAACCGTTTTCAGGATTGCCATTTAAGTCCTTTCTAGTAACTGATGCATAGATTCCAGGGAGTACATCAAAGGGTTCTACGGGACAATCGGAGCCACAGGCTATGTGAACACCCATATCCACCATTGTTTTCCAGTTATAGGTGGTTTTTGCCCTTTCTTTACCTATCCTTTCCCCTACTATTTGCCAATCGGAACTGGTGAATATAGGCTGAATATAAGCAACAATATCTAAATCCTTAAATTTATTTAGTAGGTTTTCATCGGTTATCTGACAGTGTATAATTCCATGTCTCGCATTATTTCTGGGATTTTTTGACATGGCTTTTTCAATAGCTTCAAAAGCCATGTACATCATTCTGTCTCCGATGCTGTGTACGGCTACTTGCATGCCAGCATCATGGGCAGTTATGATAAGCTCATTTAGTTCTTCCTGAGTAAATACAGGAATTCCTGAGGTTGATGGATCGTCAGCATAGGGCTTGCACATGTAAGCCGTTCTTGCTCCTAAAGAGCCATCACCTAAGAGTTTAAGGGGACCTATTTTAAAGAATGCATTTCCCTGTCCTGTTCTATATCCCATATCTAAGAAAGTCTTTAATCTATCGATATGGGGAAGCAGACATTGCTCATAGATTCTTATGGGCAACTTTCCATTTTCATTTAATTCCTTATAAGCTTTTATAACATTCTCAAAGTTTTTTCCCGGAAGGGCTTCAAAATCATCACTTTGTATAGAGGTGATGCCCTTACTGAGGGCAAGATTTGAAGCATCAAGTATCATATTTTTTATGTCTTCAATGCTGGGATCAGGAATGTTATCATAGATAAGTTGTCTTGCATTTTCCCTAAAGATTCCTAAAGGTTCACCTTTTTCGTCAACATCAAAAAGACCTCCTTCAACTTGAGGAGTATTTTTATTTATACCTGCCAGCTCTAAGGCCTTACTGTTTACAACGGTTATATGAAGACAAGATCTTGTAAAACAAATAGGATATTCTGTAGATATTTTATCTAAATCATACCTGTTTGGAAAACGTTTTTCCGAGAAGAGCTCTTGATTCCATCCCTTACCTTTAATCCAGGTTCCTGGTTCAAAATTATTTTTAGATATAAAATCCTTGGATCTATCAATTATTTCCTCTATAGACTTAGTTCCGCTTAGATCAACCATTTGAAGGCTATACCCAAAATTTAAAAGATGCATGTGGCTGTCATTAAATCCGGGAACTAGCATTTTTTCTTTCAGGTCTATGATTTCGGTATTATCAGATTTAAAAGCTAAAACAGTATCATTACTTCCAACCTTTGCAAATTTTCCGTTCTTTATGGCAACTGCTTCGGCCCGAGGGTTTGAAGCATTCATAGTTATTATTTTTCCGTTTATCAGAATTAAATCCATTTTTCCAAATCTCCCTTTTCTAAGTAGTTTTTTACAAAAAGTTCATAACATTATTATAATACATCAGCAAGTAGTTTTAAAACTATTATAAATATTCTTTTCTAGGTAAACAAAGTATCCTAAATTAGATCCTATGAAATTGTTAATAATTATAAGTAAAAACGTGGTAGTCATAAATATAGATGATGATATAATAGATATAGTAATAAGCAGATATATAGAAAAGGTGAGGCGTATGGAATATTTAGGAAGAATACCGCCCCATAATATAGAGGCGGAGCAGTCCGTTCTAGGGGCAATGATTTTAGATAAAGATGCTATTATTACAGTTAGCGAGATATTAAAGAGTGATGATTTTTACAATGATGCCCATAAGGCTATCTATGAGGCTATCATAGATCTATATAATAGGGACGAACCGGTAGACCTGGTTACCCTTTCAGAAGAATTAAGGCAGAGGGATATCCTTGAAGCTCTAGGTGGAGTAACTTATCTATCGGATCTATCTACGTCGGGGATATTAACATCTAATGCCAAATATTATGCCAAGATAGTAGAAGAAAAGGCTCTTCTTAGAAAACTTATAAAGGCTTCATCGGATATTATTGAAAAGGGATATGAGGCTGAGGAGGCAGAGGCTCTGCTTGATCTGGCTGAAAAAAGTATATTTGATATTTCCCAAAAGCGAAATAAGGAAGGTTTTTCTCCTATTAAAGAGATACTTCTAGATACCTTTGACAAGATTGAGGAGCTTTACACTAATAAGGGAGGCATTACAGGACTTCCTACAGGATTTACCGACCTTGACAGAAAGACTTCAGGCCTTCAGAAATCGGATCTGATTTTGGTTGCAGCAAGACCTTCCATGGGTAAGACTGCTTTTTCAATAAATTTATGTCAGAATGTTGCTATAAGATCGGGAGCTTCGGTGGCGATTTTCAGTCTTGAGATGTCCAAGGAGCAGTTGGTACAAAGGATGCTTAGCGCCGAATCTCATATAGAGATACAGAAAATCAGAACCGGATCCTTAAGCGAGGATGAGTGGCCAAAGCTTGCAAGCTCTATGGGACCACTGGCTAAGGCTAATATATTTATAGACGATACGCCGGGTATTAATGTTATGGAGATGAGAGCAAAATGCAGAAGATTGAAAATGGAAAAGGGGCTAGACCTGATTATGATAGACTATCTTCAGCTCATGTCCTCCCATATTAAGTCTGATAGCAGACAGCAGGAAATATCAGCGATTTCAAGGGCGCTGAAAATACTGGCAAGGGAAATGGACTGCCCTGTTATAGCCTTGTCCCAGCTTTCCCGTGCTCCGGAGCTCAGGGCTGACCACAGACCGATTCTGTCGGATCTCAGAGAATCAGGAGCCATAGAACAGGATGCTGACATAGTAATGTTTCTGTATAGGGATGAATACTACCATCCCGATACAGAAAAGAAGAACATAGGAGAGGTTATTATAGCTAAACAACGTAATGGTCCTACAGGAACCATAGAACTTGCATGGCTTGGTCAGTTTACCAAATTTGCAAATCTTGAAAAATATAGAGAGGGATAAAGGTAGCTTTTGTTCATTTTTTCGGTATAGGGCATTTTAAAAAAGAGTAGATTATAACATAAAGATGTTTTCAGTAGGAAAGGAGAAGTTAATAGGGATTTTAAACTGGGAGTGAGATTATTGATAAAGGTGGGGAAAAAAACTATTATCAGAAATTTAGAAAGAAAAGATATAGATAATATGATGCAGTGGGGAAAACATGATGATTCTATATTTCTCCACTATAATTTTCCCGATTTAACTGAAAGAGAAAGGGATATATGGTATGATGTCAAAGCCAAAAAGTTTGGAAGAAAATGCTTTGTGGTTGAAAATATGAAGGGAGAAATAATAGGTTATATTTCCCTTAGAGATATAAAATTTTTTAGGAGGAAAAGTGAATTAGGTATAGTCTTTGATCCGAAAGTCATAAATCAAGGATATGGAACTGATGCACTATGCAATTTCTTGGAGCTATATTTTAATAGATTAAGGATGAAAATATTAACATTAAAGGTGGCAAAGTTTAATAAAAGAGCCATAAGATGCTATAAAAAATGCGGCTTTAAAATAATAAATGAAACTTTAGAAGAATTTCAAGATCAGGATATGGATGAAGACTTGAAGAACTACATAGTGCAAAACTATACTGATTTTAAATTAATAAAGGGAAAATTAATGACAAAATACTATTATATGAAAATAACCAAGAAAAAATTCGTTATCCACAAAGAAAAGAAAGAATTGTTGATAACTCTGTGAATAATGTGGATAAGATTTTAATATTAAAATATATATGTTTTACAAATAATAAATAAAGACAAAGTTTTTCTTTTTTTTGTAATAAAAAGTGTTATAATGTAATATGTATCAACATAACGAGGAGGTAAACAAATGGCTAAAATAACTAAAGATATGGTAATAGCTGAGGTTCTCAGAATGGACCGCAATACCGCTATGATATTTATGAGACATGGCTTACATTGCCTAGGCTGAGCTGGTGCTAGTATGGAAAGCATCGGTGATGCTGCAGCAGTTCATGGTATAAATGCGGATTCACTTGTTAATGACCTCAATGAATATTTTGAGAAAAAAGGTGAATAGTTAAAACCTAAAGAGTGGCTTTGAAGCTGCTCTTTTTTTTTTGACTATAAAAATAAATATAATTTTATAGCGAATTAGATATTAACAGGTAAAGTGTATGTTGTGGATAAAATTATTAACAAAATAACATTGTCCACAGTATGATAATTTTGCACACCTACTTTTTTATACATTTTATTGGAATAAGTTAATCTTTATGAATGGATAGTAAAATATCAACAAAAGGTATTAATATTTTAATAATTAATATTAAGAAAAAAACAAACAATTGTCAGTAAATTATTAATATTTAATTAATATACAATAGATCATAAGATTAAGAGAGGGGGAAACATAAGTGAAAAGTGACATCATAAAGAAGGGTGCCAAGGGAGCACCAGCCAGATCACTATTTTATGGAATGGGATATACAAGAGAGGAAATTGACAGACCTATTATTGGAATAGTAAATGCTCAAAATGAAATTATTCCTGGGCATATGCATTTAGATAGGATAGCTGAAGCGGCTAAAATTGGAGTAGCCATGGCTGGTGGTACTCCTGTGGAGTTTCCTGCCATAGGTATATGTGATGGTATTGCCATGGGACATGAGGGGATGAAGTATCCCCTTGCCAGCAGGGAGCTAATTGCAGACTCCATAGAGGCTATGGCAATAGCCCATGGATTTGACGGTCTGGTTTTAATTCCAAACTGTGACAAGATTGTTCCTGGTATGATGATGGCGGCAGCAAGACTTAATATTCCGTCAGTAGTAGTCAGTGGAGGGCCTATGAGAGCAGGAAAATATCAGGGACAGGATATTGACTTTAGTACATGTATTGAAAAAGTAGGAACATTCCAAAAGGGAATGATCAGTGAAGAGGAGCTTGAAGAGGTTGCTAAGAAGGCCTGTCCGGGATGTGGTTCATGTTCGGGACTGTTTACAGCAAATAGCATGAATTGTCTTACAGAGGTTTTGGGCTTGGGACTACCCTATAACGGGACAGCCATGGCACACTCTGGAGAAAGAATAAGACTTGCCAAATACGCAGGGATGAAGGTCATGGAATGCCTCCAAAAGGATATAAAACCCAGGGATATTCTCACGATAAAGGCCTTTGAAAATGCCATTACAGTCGATATGGCAATGGCAGGCTCATCAAATACAGTACTACATTTACCGGCAATAGCTTATGAGGCAGGTATTGAGCTGAACCTTGATTTGTTTGATGAGATAAGTCAAAGGACTCCTTATCTGACTAAACTAAGTCCAAGTGGGGCGCATCATATGGAGGATCTCCATATGGCAGGTGGAATACCTGCCCTTATGAAGGAGCTTACTAAAAAAGGACTTATTAATGAGGATATCGTAACAGTTACAGGACTTTCAGTAGGCGAAAACATTAAAACTTCTGATGTAAAAGATTATAATGTCATAAAACCTATTGATAATCCTTATAGAAATAAGGGTGGTCTAGCTATACTGAGGGGAAATCTTGCTCCTGACGGTGCAGTGGTAAAGGAATCAGCTGTAGCAGAGGAAATGATGGTACACGAGGGACCAGCCAAGATATATAACTCGGAGGAAGACGCAGTAAACGCCATATTCGGCGGTAAAATTAAAAAAGGTGATGTTGTAGTAATAAGGTATGAGGGACCTAAGGGAGGCCCGGGAATGAGAGAAATGCTTTCTCCTACATCGGCAATAGCGGGCATGGGACTTGACAAGGACGTGGCCCTGCTTACGGATGGTAGATTTTCCGGAGCTACGAGAGGTGCAGCTATAGGCCATATTTCTCCTGAGGCCATGGAGGGAGGATTAATCGCTCTTATAGAAGATGGCGATATCATAAAAATCGATATACCCAACAAAAAACTTGAAGTTAATCTGAGCGAAGAAGAAATACAAGAGCGAAAAAAGAAATATGTAAAACCGGAGCCTAAAGTGACTAGAGGCTACTTGGCAAGGTATGCCAAACTGGTTACTTCTGCAAATACAGGAGCAGTACTAAAGTAAAATTTTGATAGTGTCAAAAGTTTTATGAAAAACTAAGTTTATCAAAAAAATAAACCTTTTTAACCCGATAGGGTAAGGAAAAAAGATGTAGTCGCCTTTGACAAACAGAAATCAAATAATGACATGTATCTATTGAGGTCGATGGAGGCGGATATAAGAGCATGATAAAAGCCCTCGACATTTCAGTTTATCATTTGATTTCTTCAGTTTGTCAAGGGTTCTCTACGCCGACTACATTAAATTAGGCTCAGAAGACAGATATAAGTTTTATGCTGCTCTTTGGGAAGATATATATTCTTCTGAAAGTTTTATTGCTTGAGGCAACGAGCAGGCATATGAGGCAGATTTTCAAGCTCTGGTATTTGAGCAGGAACTCTACCTTCAAGAGAAGTATGGGCTCTTAGAAATTAAAATATGTTACAAATAGAGTAATAAATGATATGGACCCATGGTCAGAGCCAAAACCGAAGGTTGTTCTATAACTTCTTTTGAAGGTTCTATTAAGACGTTCAATAATTTGCTTAAGTGGTCTATGTTTTTGCTTATATTCTTCAAGAAGCTATTTATAATTATACTTTTAAACTTTCTCAAAAATGGGCATATCATCTACCTTAAGCTTTCGATATTTTTTATTTATTGTTTTTTTGCTTTTAAGATTTAAAGATTCTTTTCCTAAGAGCTTAATCATTAGATACATTATTATTTTCTCTTGTATAGCAATGTAAAATAGCAACATTTTTATTATTATGCTCAAAACCTTTGCCACCGTTCTGTTTGTTTTGGG
>JAALLP010000097.1_pt1 | contig 57162 bp, 53 predicted proteins | sample 7245951 | NCBI WGS metagenome assembly JAALLP01 (sample SAMN13049199, study PRJNA578106) | oil field metagenome | isolation source: filtered produced water from oil reservoir B6 | place: USA:offshore Texas | collected 2016
GTATAGCAATGTAAAATAGCAACATTTTTATTATTATGCTCAAAACCTTTGCCACCGTTCTGTTTGTTTTGGGAATTTTGGTGAGTGGTGTCTCCAAAATTATACCCTATTTTAAGGGGGTGGCAAGGTTTTGATATAAATTTTAAGTAAAATTAATGGGTTGAGTTGAAGATTATGTTTAAATCTTTGACAATACCAAAATTTTAGAGGGGGGAGAAAAATGTTTAAAAAGATAATTACTTTGTTAGTTAGTATCGCAATGGTTATGTCCTTATTGGCTGGCTGTGGAGGAGCCAAGCAGGGAAGCTCTCAGGAAGCAAAGGATGACAAGCCTATAAAGATAAAGCTGGCCCATGTTGTTAATGAAAAGGATGGATTCCATATTGCGGCTGAGAAATTTAAAGAGCTGGTAGAAGAAAAGTCAAAAGGTAAAGTGGAAATCGAAATCTATCCTAATGCAACTCTAGGAGATGAAAGAACACTGCTTGAAGGTATGCAGATGGGAACGGTAGACATGGGGGTTATAACAAACGGCCCGGTAGCAAACTTTGTAGAAGAAATAGCTGTATTTGAACTGCCGTTTTTATTTACCAGTCCAGAGGAAGCTTATAAAGTATTAGACGGTCCTGTAGGAAAGGAGCTTCTGAAAAAGCTTGAAGATGTAAATTTAAAGGGATTAGCCTATGCAGAGAGGGGATTTAGAAATCTGACAAATTCTAAAAGAGCAGTTAAGACTGTAGAGGATGTAAAAGGACTTAAAATAAGAGTCATGGAGAATCCTGTATATATAGATACCTTTAAAGCTTTAGGAGCCAATGCGGTACCTATGGCCTGGACAGAGGCTTTGACTGCTCTTCAACAGCAAACTATAGATGGTCAAGAGAACCCTATTAACGTTATTCATTCCTTTAAACTGTATGAAACCCAAAAGTATTTATCAATGACCAGACATACCTATGCACCGGCAATATTTGTAATGAGCAAGCAAAGGTTTGATAAACTACCTGAAGATATTCAAAGTATTTTCAAAGAATCTGCACAGGAAGCTGCGGGATATGAACGTAAAGTAAATGCAGAAAATGAAGCTAAGCAGATAGAGGATTTAAAGAAAAACGGAATGGAAATTGTAGAGCCTAACTTAAAATCATTTAAAGAAGAAGTAAAACCAGTATATGAAAAATATGCTGAGAAATACGGTGAATATATAGAAAAAATTCAAAAGCAGCTTCAGTAATTGAGGTATTAGCCCTAGTTTTTAAGCTAGGGCTAATAAAATAAAAGGATAAGAAGGAAGGATATTTATGAGAGCAGTGGCAATATTAAAAAAGATCAGTGACGGTATAGATAGTTTGATTACGAGAGCTGTTTTTATTTCAGTTGTATTAATGATTATTTCCATAACTCTTCAAATTGTTTTTAGAGTTTTCTTCGAGGCACTAACTTGGACAGAGGAAGTATCGCGGTACTTACTGGTCTGGTCTACTTTTTTAGGGGCTACTCTAGCCTATAAGAGAAGCATGCATATTTCTGTCACATTTATAGTAAACTTGTTTAGAAATAAAATTAGGAAATTAATAGTTGTACTAAGCATTATTTCTTCAATGGTATTTTTTATTACCATTATAGTTTTTGGATTTAAATATATGGTGATGCAGGCTTCTCAGGTATCAGCAGCATTGCGCATTCCCATGCGATGGGTTTATACTGTGATCCCGGTAAGCTTCACAGTTATGACCATACATAGTATAACGGCAATATTTCAAGAACTATTTAGTAGGGGGGGAGTTAAATAATGGCTGTTTTACTCTTTATAACTTTTTTTGTGTTTCTCCTACTAGGTGTCCCCGTTGCAATTGCGATAGGCATATCATCTATGGTGGCACTTTCCAGTCAGGGTATGCCTTTGGTTATAATGGCTCAGAGAATGTTTGCCGGAACAGATTCCTTTCCCTTAGTAGCAGTTCCATTTTTTATTTTATCGGGAGATTTATTAGCCAAGGGAAAGGTTTCAGAAAAGTTGGTTGAATTTGCCGATTCTATCTTTGGATTTTTTAAGGGAGGATTGTCGATAGTTTCAGTTCTTGCAGGTATGTTTTTTGCAGCTATATCAGGTTCTGGTGCAGCTACAACTGCTGCTGTAGGAACTACTTTGGTACCTGAACTGAAAAAGAAGGGATATAATGAAGCTTCATCTGCTGCACTGATAGCAGCCAGTGGAACAATAGGAGTAGTTATTCCTCCATCAGTACCTATGATACTCTATGCAGTTATATCAGACCAATCTGTTTCCAGACTTTTTTTAAATGGATTTATACCTGGGACTATGATGGGCCTCATGCTTATAGGAATTGCAATTAAACAGGCATATGACAGGAATTATCCCACGGGAGCAAAATTCACAACGGGTAATATAATGAGGACTCTAAAGGATGCAATATGGGGGGTGCTTACACCTATAATTATTTTAGGGGGGATATTTTCCGGATATTTTACCCCTTCGGAAGCAGCGGTAATAGCTGTTAATTATGCCTTGATTGTCTCATTATTTATATATAAAGATATGAAAATGAAAGATATTTTTGATATCATTTGCAAATCTGCTATGACTATGTCTGTGGTAATGTTTATAATAGCTACTTCATCAATTTTAAGCTGGATACTTGCAAACTGGAATATACCAACCATCGTAGCAAACGGCATACTGGCAATGTCTTCTAATAAATATATTATAATGTTACTGATTACCACAATCATATTAATAACAGGTATATTTATGGAAACGGCATCGGCCCTAATTATCCTAACTCCTGTATTTCTACCTTTGATAGAAAGATTAGGGATCGATTTGATTCATTTTGGTATAGTCATGGTTATGGGCTTGGCAATCGGAATGATTACTCCACCTGTGGCAATAAACTTGTATGTTGCATCTACAATTACAGACCTTCCAATTGAAACCATAACTAAAGCAATATTGCCTTACTTGTTTGGATTAATAGTAGTGCTGCTTTTAATACTGTATCTTCCATTAGTATTTCCTATAATTTTATAAAGTTTTAATAAATATATTCATATAAAAGGTAAATAATCTAATTAGCCTCGCTAGTTCCTTACAGATATCCTTCAATAATCCTCTTCAGGATCCGTAGAAGAGCTGTTTTAAAAGAAGAGATTTAGAGGTAAAAACAGCTTTTAGGAGTCGCTTCAGAGGAAACATTGAAGGATATTTAAATTTATACTGTTAGAGTAACTAGCACAAGAGGTTAATTTAGTAGGAGTTTTTTTAACTCTTACTATAGATAGACAACTCTAAGATTTAATTTATATTACTCTAGGGATTTTGAGGTTTCCTTCTGAGTGATTTTGAAGCATTTGTTGCTACTTCTGTCTTCTTTATTTAAAGATGGCAAATCTTCACATGAACCAGAAGGATTCTCAAAATCCTAATAAATTTAACCTTGAACTTTGTTATCTATAAATTATTGTGAAAATATATCTCACTTTTTTACTCTATCTTTCACTTCCAGAAAAGGAAGTATTGTAATAAAGTGAGATAAATCATCCTTTGAGAAATGTGATATAATATTTCAAAGATGGAGTTTAATATCAAAGGATGAGGATGTATATGAATGGAAATAAATTTTTTCCCGTAGATGCCAAAGATATACAAAAATTTGAATGGGGAGAGGTCCTATGGCTTCATGAACCTTCACGTGTAGATACCCAAAGGCTGAGCACTGGATTAGTAAGGATTTTTCCAAAAGCAAGACACCAAAGACATTTCCATTTTGGAGAAGAGCAGATATTATACGTTCTTAAGGGCAGAGGAATTCAGCTCGTTAATGGAGAAAAAAAAGAAATTTATGAGGGTATGGTGCTTCACTGTCCTCCCTATTCAGAGCATGAAGTTATTAACACGGAAAATATAGATCTTACTTTTCTGATTGTATACACTCCAGCTCAGTTTGCGGAAATAGAGCAAAATGTGTCTATAGTCAACAAAGCTAATATAGTAGACAATGTGGATATAGCAATACTAGAGGAAATCCAGAATGAAATATCAAATCTTTTAAAACTTTCTATTGTTATTCTAGATGAAAAGAGGCGACCTATAACGGAGGCGACCAATCTCAATTCTTTTTGCAGACTTTGTTCCGGCGGAGGGAGCTGTCGTGAAGAAATACACACAGCCCTTAGCAGTCCCTTAAAAAGAATGCACAAAGTTTACATTTGTAATCATAATCTTATAAGTTTCTCTGTGCCTATTTTAACTAGTGGTGAAATAGTAGGATATGTAAAATGTGGATATATACTAATAAAGAAGCCCGAAAACATTGAAGAGAAAATACGGTCTATATCGATGCAGCATAATTTAAACTACGATGAACTTCTAGAGGCCTATAACAAGTTGCCTCTTGTACCTAAGAGCCGGCTATATGCCCTTGGGGAATCTTTGACAATTGTTGCAAAATATATTGCTGGCATTGTGATAAATAGTAGAATTGAGAAAGAACTCAGTGAAAAGAATAATCAGATCTTAGAAAAGACTCAGGAAAAACTCTACTTGGAAAATGCTTTAAATGAAGCAAACATTAAGTTATTGAAGTCCCAGGTTGTTTCTAATTTAAACACTATAAATTATAACGAAAATATAGCATCAAGAACTGGTATAAAATTGGATTATCCGTTAAATATTGAAATAGAGCTTGAAAGCAGTGTTAAATCATTAAATAAAAAAAGAAGTAATGATATAATTAGCAGAATAGTTAGTGATTATCAACAAAAAAATATTCCTATAAATCAGGCAAAAAATATTTTTGATGAGATGTTTACGGTTATCTGTAGAACGCTGCATAAAGAAACAGGTGATTTAGATATTTTATCTAGAATGAGAAAAAAATGCAAGATGAAAATTTATGATGCTTCCGACTATTCTGAGCTACTGAAAAACCTACTTGATTTTATCGGTGAGATGATAGATGTTATAAGGGAAATTCTTCTTCAGGGAAAGACCGGTTTAGTAGAAAGGGTAAACAGCTATATAAAAGATAACTATTTTGAAGATTTAACTCTCCAATCTATAGCAGATGTTTTTTATATCAGCCCAAACTATCTAAGCAGTATTTTTAATGAAAAAAATAAAATCTCTCTAAGTGATTATATAAATGAGATTCGCATTGAAAAGGCCAAGGAATATCTGACAAAAAGTAATATGAAAATATCTATGATAGGTAGAAAAGTGGGATACAATAATTTAAGCTACTTTAGCCATATTTTTAAAAAGTTTACGGGATTTACTCCAAAGGAGTATAGAGTAAAAAATAAAGAAGGAAGGCAAAAGCTGTAGATTATATACAACTATAAATATATCTACAGCTTTCTATTTTTGTTAAAAAATTCAAACAGCTTTGCAAGAAAAGGAATAAAGCTGAGCGTTCTTATACGAATATTAAAATGACTATACATAAAAAAATTCGCATAATAATTGACTATATAATACCATTCTGATAATATTAAATGTGTATGTTCGGATTTTTATGTTGATTTGAAGGAAGGTGTAGATTTAATGTCAACCGTTGTTATTGTTGGAGCACAATGGGGAGATGAAGGAAAAGGTAAAATTATAGATTTTTTGGCTGCACAGGCAGATGTTGTTGTTAGAGGTCAAGGTGGGAATAATGCTGGTCACACGGTAGTAGTTGGAGATAAAAAATATGCCCTTCATTTAGTACCATCGGGCATATTGTATCCGGAGACAATTAATATAATAGGAAATGGAGTTGTATTTGATCCGGAAGGATTCTTAAAGGAAGTTCAGCAGCTTGAAGCAGAAGGTGTAAGCACGGAAAATATAAAGATAAGCGATAGAGCCCATGTGATATTCCCCTATCATAAAGTTATAGATGAACTTTCTGAAGCTGCCAGGGGGGCTAAAAAGATAGGAACTACAAAGAAGGGAATAGGCCCTTGCTATATGGATAAGGTGGAAAGATCAGGTATAAGAATATGCGACCTGATGGATAGAGAAGTTTTTATTGAAAAAGTGACACAGCAGATAGAAAAAAAGAATGAAATAATTGAAAAAATATACAAAGGTAAGTCGGTAAATAAAGAGGAAATAATTGAAAAGTATTTGGAATATGCCGACAAGATAAGACCATACGTTGATGATACAACGGTGATAGTGTATGATGAGATTATAAAAGACAAAAAAGTTCTCTTTGAAGGTGCCCAGGGAACACTTTTGGATATAGATCTGGGAACTTACCCCTATGTTACCAGTTCACATCCGATCTCAGGAGGATTTACAGTTGGCTCGGGAATAGGACCTAATATGATAGAAGAAGTACTGGGTATTGCCAAGGCCTATACTACAAGAGTAGGTAAGGGACCATTTGTGACAGAACAGGATAACGAAACAGGAGATAAAATAAGGGTAGCTGGAAATGAGTTTGGGACAACCACAGGGAGACCTAGAAGATGTGGATGGTTTGATGCAGTTATGCTTAAATATTCCGCCAGAGTAAATGGAATGACAAGCATTGCTCTGATGCTTCTGGATGTACTTACAGGATTTGATAAAATCAGGATTTGTACAGCCTATAGGCTAGGGGATAAGGAGATTCACAATTTCCCTGCAAGCTTAAAGACTTTATCTCAGTGTGAGCCCATTTATGAAGAGCTTGATGGATGGACTGAGGATATAACTGGAGCTAAAACCTTTGAAGAGCTACCTGTAAATGCTCAAAAATATGTAAAGAGAATTGAAGAGCTTGTAGGAGTTCCAGTAAAAATAGTCTCTGTAGGACCAAAGAGAAGTCAAACTATCGTAAGAGATAAGATTTTTAAATAAAAAAACAGTTGAGGCATTTTTGCCCCAACTGTTTTTTTATACTAATTTTAATTATTCCAAAGATGGTGATATTCAAAAAATTTAGTACTTAAAGTAATGTATAATAATTCAAAAAAAGTGTTGTCTTTGAAATTGTGGTATGTTATAATCCTAATCGTGGTTCGTAGTGTTAGAACAGATGTATGTAATATACAAACAAATATTATGAGGGATGTCATGGATAACAAGTATTTAGTTATTGATAAAGAAATACTTCCCGAAGTGTTTGAAAAAGTTCTAGTTGCAAAGGAACTATTGCGTAAGGGGAAAGTAAAAGGCATAACAGAAGCAGTAAAGCAGGCCCAAATAAGTAGGAGTACCTTCTATAAATATAAGGATTATGTATTTACCCTTTCTGAGGGAACAAAGGGAAAAAAGGTGACCATATCTATGCTTCTTAGGCATGAACCTGGAATACTATCCACTATACTCAATAAAATGGCTGAAAAAAATGGCAATATATTGACTATTAATCAGGATATACCAATAAATGGCATAGCGAATGTAAGTATTACCTTTGATGTGACGGATTTGACCACCCATCTTGATGATGTCATGGATGAAATAAAGAAATCCAAGGGAGTTGTGAAACTGGATTTAATAGCAATGGAATAGAGGGCAAATTTTTATAATATTAATTTATAAAGGGGAGTGGACTATGGAAAGCATAAAAATTGGAATAATGGGAATGGGAAATGTAGGAACAGGATTATATAAAATACTCTCTGATAATAGAAAGAAAATTGAAGAAGAACTTGGAAAAAAGATTGAAATAAAAAAGATCCTAGTCAGAAATCCAGAAAAGCAACGGGATGTGGATGTTCCAAAGGGAATAATGACAAAGGATGTATATGAAATCATCAACGATCCTGAAATACAAATTGTTGTAGAACTTTTAGGTGGGATAAATCCCGCCTTTGATTACATGAAGATGTCAATAGAAAGCGGAAAGCATGTGGTTACAGCCAATAAGGCAGTGATTGCTACATACGGTAAAGAACTTGAGGATTTGGCTAAAAGCTGTGGGGTAAAGTTAAGATTTGAAGCCAGTGTAGGCGGAGGTATACCAATAATAAATACTTTGAAAGAGAGTCTTTCAGGTAACAAAATAGAAGAAGTAGTAGGAATTATAAATGGTACTACAAACTTCATACTGACTCAAATGACTACTTCCAACATAGATTTTGAAGAGGCTTTAAAACAAGCTCAGGATAAGGGTTATGCAGAAGCCGATCCTACGTCTGACATAGAAGGGGAGGATGCTGCATTTAAGCTGGCCATTTTATCGGACATTGCCTTTGGAAAGAAAGTTGATCCCGGTGAAATTCCTAGAGAAGGTATTACAAAAATTTCTCAGAAGGATATCCAATATGCCTCTGAGTTGGGATATAAAATAAAACTACTGGTATCGGCTAAAAAATATGACGGAAGTCTAGGACTTCATGTCCATCCTGCACTGATTCCAAATGAGCATCCTTTAGCTTCAGTTAACAACGAATTTAATGCTCTATTTATCCGTGGAAATGCCGTTGGTGAAGTTATGCTTTACGGTAAGGGAGCCGGGTCACTACCTACGGGAAGTGCAGTAGTAGGGGACCTTATTCACATAATTAAATCCATTGAAAACAAAGGTGAAGTTGCAGGTAAAGGGATTCAGGAGGATTTAAAGATCAGCGGAGAGGGTATTAGTCAGTACTATATACGATTGGAAGTAATAGATGAACCCGGCGTATTGGGTAAAATAGCTATTACCTTTGGAAAACACGGAGTTAGTCTGGATTCAGTAGTCCAAAGAGGCAGGGGTGGAAGAACGGCACCACTGGTATTTATCACCCATGAAATAGAACGTAGTCAGCTGGATAAGGCTCTAGAGGAAATAAATTCATTTTCAGTAGTAGATCAGATTGCAAGTATTTTGAAGGTAGAGAATTTGTAAAAATTACTCATTAGGTTATGAGTTTTCCTCGTATTAAAAATATTTTGCATGGAAATTTATTTTAAGTATTGACTATTTATTCATTAGGTTATATAATACTATACAAATTACAATTTTGTAATTAAAGGCTATGAAAGGTAGTAGTAAGCAATATCCTGTTTTAAGAGAGTCGGTGGACGGTGTGAACCGATAACAGGAGTTGTTGAATCCGACCTGGAGCTGCATAGGGGTAAAAAACCTATGCCGGGAAAACCGTTATAATATAGAGGCTGTATATGCAGCAAAACAAGGTGGTACCACGTGGATTCTATCCTCCGTCCTTGACATTGTGTCAAGGACGGAGTTTTACTTTTAGTAAAGGAACTCAAACATTAAAAAAAAAAAAATTGCAGGTATAAAACAAAGTAAATTCAAGGGATGCAAGAAATTACAAACTTTTACCAGTTAAATATTAAAGAGGCTAACAGCTAACTGCTGACCGCTCATGGCAAAAATGTGACGGGCTGCAACAAAGACCCTAAAGAACGACTAGGATTTGCCAAGAGCCAAGAGCTAAGAACTAAGAGCTAATCAGGGCTACCAACTACGAACTACTAACTACGAACCAACAAATGCGTCGAAGATTGCTGAAAATGTAGATGATGAATGCATAAAACTTTTGAAAACTGAGCTGGATGTTGATGTAGAACTCAAAATGTCCAGAGAAGAACTATTGGATAAAATAGGAAACTATGATGCCCTTATTGTAAGGAGTGCTACCAAAGTAGACGAAGAATTGTTTTCAAGAGCTAAGAAACTGAAGGTCGTTGGAAGGGCAGGGAAAGGTATAGATAACATAGATATAGATCAGGCAACACAAAGAGGAGTAGTTGTAGCTAATACACCCGAAGGCAACATCATGTCAGCCTGTGAGTTGGCGATAGGTTTGCTTCTGGCTCAGGCTAGAAATATTACTTATGCCGACAGTTTTTTGAAATCTGGAAAATGGGATAGAAAAAGGTTTAAGGGAGTAGAAGTCTACAATAAGACCTTGGGAATAATAGGACTAGGAAAAATAGGGTCATTGGTTGCTGAGAGAATGGCAAGTTTTGGCATGAAGATCATCGCTTATGATCCCTATATATCTGATGAAAGGTTTCAACGATTCGGAGCTGAGAAAAAGGAGACGTTGGATGAGCTTTTAGCAGAAGCCGATTTTATTACAATTCACACGCCCAAAACTAAAGAAACAACAAATATGATTGGTAAAAGAGAGATAGAGAAGATGAAGAAGGGCGTAAGGATAGTTAATGCAGCCAGAGGTGGAATTATAAATGAAAGGGATCTTTTAGAAGGATTAAAAAGCGGAAAGGTTGCTGGAGCCGGATTGGATGTCCATGAGGAGGAACCGAGCTATAATAATCCATTATTTGAATTGAACAATGTGGTAGTAACGCCCCACATAGGGGCAAGCACTGTAGAAGCCCAACAAAATGTGGGAGTAACCATTGCAAAGCAGGTATTAAATGCCCTCAAGGGAGAGATTGTACAAAATGCAGTAAATCTTCCAACTCTCAATAGAGAGGAACTTAAAACCCTTAAACCATACATTGAATTAATGGAAAAATTAGGTAAAATATACTATCAACTTTATAACGACCCTGCAGAACTTGTAGATATACACTACTACGGTGATATAGCCAGTGAAGATATAGAAATGATCACTGTAGCATTTATAAAAGGACTTTTAGATCCTATAATTAAGGAACATGTAAACTACGTTAATGCAAAACTGCTTGCCGGACAGAGAGGAATAATTATCAATGAAAATAAAAATCCCGATAGCTATAATGGTTATACAGATCTTATAAAAGTAAAGATTAAAAACAAGAAAGAGACTTTCACCTTAGCAGGAAATCTGTCATCTAAAAAAGAAGGAAAGCTCGTAGAGTTAATGGGATATGAAGTAGACGTAAACCCAAGTCAGCACATGTTATTTATTCAAAATATGGATGTACCTGGAGTTATTGGGAACATAGGAACAGTCTTGGGAAAGGAAGGTGTAAATATAGCTACCATGCAGGTGGGTAGGGATAAAAGAGGGGAAAAAGCCCTTATGGTACTCAATGTAGACGATGATATATCAAGGAAAACATTGACTAATGTTACCCAAATTGATAATATACTATGGGCAAGAGCAGTAAAACTATAAAACCATATAAAAAGGACTGTGCAGCTGCTTCATATATAGCTACACGGTCCTTTTTATCTTATTTAACTATAAATAATCCCACTAAATTTTTTAACCTTTATACAATAAAACTTTCTAAAATCCAGGAACTACAGAGCCATCAAAGGTTTCTTCAATAAATTTTTTGACTTCATCGGAATGATAGACTTTTATCAATTTTTTTATTCTTTTATTATCCTTATTTTCAGGTCTAACAGCAACAACATTTACCCAGGGAGAGTCCTTCGGTTCAATAAATATTGAATCCTTTACGGGATTGAAGCCTGCTTGAATTGCAAAGTTTGTATTGATTACAGCGGCAGCCACATCTTTGATCGAATGGGCTACCATAGGGGCATCCAATTCTAAAAGTTCAATATTTTTAGGATTTTCTATAACATCATGAATATTTGCGGTTACTCCCGCATCATCTTTAAGCTTAATCACGCCAGCAGCCTGCAATAAAATTAGTGCCCGTGCTTCATTTGTAGGGTCATTGGGAAGAGATATCTTATCTCCTTCTTTTAATTCGTTTAAAGACTTTATTTTATCAGAATATACACCCATAGGGAAATTTACTACAGGGGCAATGCTTATAAGATTCATATTATGATCAGCGTTGAACTTATCCAAATAAGGCTGATGCTGATAGATATTTACATCCAGTTGTTTTTCAAAAAGTTGAATATTAGGCTGTATGTAGTCGTTAAAGACAACGAGTTTTATTTCTAAACCTTGTTTTTCAGCTAATTCCTTTACTTTCTCCATTACTTGCTCATGTGGTCCTGCAGTAACGCCAACTTTTAAAGGCTTTTGCTCATTTGAAGCAGTAGTACTGCAACCAGCTGCAAGGGCAAGAATTAATAAAATTGACATAGAAAATACGAATATTTTTTTCATAAAAAACAACTCCCTTTCATAAGATAAAATTTTATATATTGTTAGGATAAATAGTAAAGAAAACTAAATTATACCTGCGCAGGATTGTAAAAATAATTTTCTAAAAATAAAAAATCTTTCTATAATGCAGAAAGATTCGAAGACAATAAAAAATCCTTTCTGAAATATAGAAAGGTTTTATAATAAAGACTCCTATCTTTCAGAATTACATTCTGCAGGATTTAGCACCGTGCATAAAATATGACGCCGGTTGCCGGGTTTCACAGGGCCAGTCCCTCCACCACTCTTGATAGAATTATTTAATTTTATTCAATTATAAAGTATAAATATAGAAATTGTCAACAAACTTTTCAAAGAAAATTTTTATAAATGCACAGTGATAAAGCATCAAAACGTTTTACAAAGTCTTTGGATTATGCATATTCAAAATATTACCATTATTTTCGAAGTACTGCTACTATAAGTAAAAGCAACGGGAGAAATAATCCAAAGGTTAGAACAAAGGGTATCCAAGTTGTAGAATTCCACGTATTGGCATATACCACATTGGGATAGATTATTAAAGAAATTACGATTAAAATCATGGCCATAGGCAAAGTAAGTGGTCGATAATCTTGTAAGTTTAAGGTTTGAGCAAGACCTAAAATAGCTCCATAGAAATAGATAACTATCTTATAAAAAATAGTGATGATCCACAAAGTTGCTATTGCTGCTTCCATTCTTTCTAAAAAATCTGCCAAACTTATCTTTTTAACTAATATGTAGCTCGGAAATACATTTCGTGCAGTAAAATCATGTCCCAATACTAAAATACTAAAAAGAGTCATGATAAATATCATGAGTCCTCCTATTAATGTCCCCCTTAAAAAGGTTTTTTTAGCTTTTTGGGGTTTGTTAATATAAGCAGGAAAGATCATCAATAAAACAATAAGGGTCAGGGAAGAATAACTCATAAATAATAATGCTCCCCGTAGGTTAGTTTTTATTCCATGTTCAAATATTGGTTGGATCTTTTTGATGTCTGTATTCGGAAATAGAAGAAAAATTAAAATTATAAAGATTCCAATGACCCAGGGATATAAAATTTCTCCTGCCCTTGCCAAAGTCTCTATTCCCAGGCGTGATCCCATTACAACTACAATTACAAAAAGTGTGTTAGTAAACTGAATAGGTGTCTCCGGCATTATTTGAGTTGTTACAAAATCACCTACAATATACAATAAAGATGCAGAATTTATAAAACAAAAAAAGATAAACGAAAGAGAAACTAGTTTACCTAGCCATTTTCCCAATACCTTCTCGGTGTATTCTATTAAGGTCATATTATATAGATGGTTTCCTAAGAAATTATAAATCCATACTATTGGGAAACTCAATAAAAGACCTATTATGGCAGCGAGCCAGGCATCCTGTTTGGTTTCTGCAGCTAAGCCTCCTGGGGTTACAAGAATGGAAGTTCCCACAAAACACATAACTACTAGTATTTTGAATTGATAGTGGCTTATTTTTTGCTTTTTAAACAATGTTCTGTACTCCTTCCCTTAGATAAAACGACTTCACAAATTAAAATGTTTTCGCTTTTAATGACCTAAAATTATTGACCCATTAGGGCTACGAACTACGAACCACTAACTACGAACTAAAAAGCTTCATAAGACGCATTTGTTCATAAATCCTTATTTTAGACTATCAAAAATAAAATCGTTAAGAGGTTTATAAATGTTTGTAAGTAAGTCTAAAGGATTAAGAATATCTATCCTTAAACTTTTAAGAATGCTTAAGACTACCCCAAAGATGAGTAAAATGGAAAACACCCATAGTTCTCTTTTCAACTTTCTTCTTAGTAAGGAAGGAACCTCGTATATTGATATCAAAATTCCTACAGTTATAATTCCTAGTATAGACCACATGAAGCTCTACTCCTTTATTTCTTTTTGTAATGAATTGAAAATTGTTCCTAGACGTCTAATCTTTACAGTAACCTTTATATTAACTTCCAGATTTTCAAATTTCTTATTCCAATCTTCTTTTAATTCCTTCCATGCCTTAGGATCTGTTCGATGAATAGCTTCTCCAAATCCAAATATATCGCTTTTAAAATCTTTTTGTGCTCTTTTTACGGCTTTTTCCATTTTGCTTTTTATCTCATTTGCTAGTGTTTTTTCAATCTTATATATGTTTTCTGTTTTTGATAAATCGACTGCACATTCAGTCTCGGCTATGTTGGCCTCTACAAAATGATCGATATTTATTTTGGGCTTTCCATCTTCTACCCTACCCTTTACATTTGGCTTTGTTCGTATGAGCTCAGCTGCTAGTTTGCCGCCATTCGGGCAGGGAATCGCAACAAGCGTACTTTTAACATTGCCCGTGATATGATTGAACCCTATACTTTCTACCATATCTAACCAACCAACCAGTTTGTCCTTTTTAAATGCTGCAAGAGAATCAATTTCTAAAAGAGTAGAAGGTTTAACCTGTTCTACATTCGAAAGTTTTTTTCCCTTTTCCGGATCTCCTTTTATTAAAATCCCCGTTAATACGGGATTGTCACCCTTACTAACTAATTTGCTTATCAGTTCATCCAGCTGAACAGCGTGGGTTGCTGCCCAGGCTTTTTCAGACATTCTCAATGAATAATATATTTTGTTTGCTGGGATTTTTTCCAGGGGCGTTAAAATATTTAAAACCTCTGTAGCTTTTACACCCCTTGCAACCAAAATATAAAAATCTGTTCTAAACTCATGGTCTCTGGAAATAAAGTCTAAAGTTTTAGCGATACCTTCCTTTGCCAAATCCTCTCCAAAGACTATTGTTCGCATATGGGACATATATATCTTTCTAGGAGATTCTTTAGTTAATTTTCTAAGGGCTTCAAATACGGTTGCACCTGTAGTTCGGTAGGAAGTAACAGCCGTACGTGTAGTAGGGACCTGGGCAGCAATTTCCGATGGATTGATTATCTGTGCAGTAACAAGGTAGCCATCGTCACTTTTATCAATACCCATTGCCGTAGCGATGGAAAGATCAGTTAGTTCTCGTCTGTTCCAACAACCCGTTAAAGAGATCACTAAAATAGTTAGTGTAATTAGTAATGTAACTTTACCTTTCATAGGAAAACTCCTTCGTCCAATACTTATTGTTTTTTTGCGGTGGTTTTGGCTTTGCCATCGAAGGACTCTGCTGACGAATTATGTTTTTCTGATTGATTAAACGAGGCCTTGAAAACATATTCCAAATTGGAGATCGAACAATAACGTCCTTTTGATCATTCCAAATAAAGGGGGCCATTGGAGCCATATAGGGAATACCGAAGGAACGCAGACTGCACAGGTGAAGAACCATGGCAATCAGTCCTAATGCTATGCCAAATAGACCAAAGGTTGCAGCAAGGGTCATAAATAAAAAACGCAGAATTCTAACGGCTATAGCCATATTATAAGTTGGAGATACAAAGCTGCTGATAGCTGTAATGGATACTACGATTACCATTACCGGTGAAACTATGCCTGCTTTTACTGCTGCTTCCCCAAGTACCAATGCTCCAACAATAGAGATTGCTGGACCAACTGCCCTGGGCATTCTGATACCGGCTTCCCTCAAAATCTCAAAGGTAATCTCCATCATCAAAGCCTCCACAAAAGCAGGAAATGGAGTCCCTTCCCGTTGTGCGGCAATACTGATAAGCAGAGGGGTTGGAAGCATTTCCTGATGGAAGGTTGTAACTGCAATGTAAAGAGACGGTGTAAGCAGTGCAATAAAAAATGAGAGATAGCGAAGTATACGAAGTAATGAACCGATGTCGGAACGTTGATAGTAGTCTTCACTGGATTGAAAGTATTGAACAAATAAAGTTGGTACTAGAAGAACAAAGGGTGTTCCATCTACTAGAATGGCTACTCGACCTTCCAGTAATCCAGCGGCCACACTATCAGGACGCTCTGTATTATATACAGTAGGGAAGAAGGAGTAGGTTTCATCCTGAATAAGTTCTTCGATATAACTACTTTCCAATATTCCGTCGATATCTATTTTATCAAGACGCCTTCGGACTTCTTTAACAATCTTGTCACTTGCAACTCCTTTTATATAGACTATGGCTACATCGGTCTTTGTCCTTCGTCCAATTTGTTTTGTTTCTATCCAAAGACTAGGGTCCTTTATTCTTCGACGGATCAGAGATATATTGGTTCGAAGGGTTTCTGAAAAACTATCCTTTGGTCCCCTTACAACGGTTTGTGAAGTAGGTTCTGTGACGCCTCGTTCTTCCCATCCCTTTGAATCTATGGCAAAGCCTTGCTCGTATCCGTCAATTAAAACAATAGCATCTCCAGATAATAGAGATGTAAGAAGGTTTTCAAAATCTGCAATTTCTTTCATATTTCCTACTGAAAGAACAAAATCCCTCAAGATCTCAAAAGCTTTTTTCTTTGAATAAGCAGTTGTATTTAGATTAGCCTTTCTTATATCGATCATCAATGTTTTTAAGATTATATCCTGTATGAATGTTGTATTTGCCAATCCCTCAATATAAAATAGTCCTAATTTAATTTTGCCATCTTCACCTATAAGAAATTCCCTTGTAACTATGTCACTACTTTCTCCTAAGGCTTCCTTTACTTGCTTTATATTATCTTTAAGAGTTTTCTTTAAAGGTCCACTTTGATTAATATTTTCCATCTGAATATTTCGATTTATTGCCTGATATTTATTTTTTGATTTAAAAAGCTTCCATTTCATCAGCAAAACCCCTGAATTAAATTATTTTCCTTACTAGTATTTTGTCCAAATATGAATTCTATATTATAAATAAAACAAATAAAAGTTGAACAATTTAATAGAAGCTTTTTTATAAAAAAATCTAAGCTTTAATAAATTAAACTATTTATAAAAATTTATTTTTTCTATTGACAAAGTAATAAACACCTTTTATAATTTAGAAAAAACATATCATAAATTCCATGATTGGAAAAAGTAGGTAAGTCATGAAGTTATAGAGAGTCGGGGATGGTGGAATCCCGATACGGACTGATTACTGAATGGTTCCATGAGAAGCGGTGTGAAATCCCGAGGGAGAGTATCATCAGCCGTTGGTCTTACGTTATAAAGACAGGGTATCGAGATAGATAAATCTATTTCCGTACCTGAAAGAGTGAGATAGTAAATACTGTCTAAAATGGGTGGCAACGCGGAATATAAACATTTCGTCCCTGATTACGGGGATGAAATGTTTTTTTGTTTTAATTTTGAGGTAGGGAGTGATAGCATGATTTATCCGGACTTTAATCGATTTAAAGAGCTTAGTAAATATTCAAAAATAGTTCCTGTTATTTTAGAAATAGAAGGAGATATGGAAACGCCCATTACGCTTTTTAAAAAACTGTGCAAAGGCAAAAATAGCTATCTATTGGAAAGTATTGAAGGAGGAGATAAATGGGGACGGTACTCTTATATCGGCACAAAACCATTTATGACGATTAAAGGATATGGAGATAGAGTAGTTATAGATAAAGAAAATATGATATTTGAAAAAAGGGGAGATGTACTGAAGATAGTCAAGGAACTAATGGATGAATACAAGGCCCCTGAAATAAAGGGTATCCCTGATTTTTCAGGGGGAGCAGTAGGATATATAGCATACGATGTAATACGAAACTATGAAAAACTGGAAAATATCAACTCCGATGACATAAAAATGCCCGATGTCCATCTCCTCTTTACTAGAGAAGTAATCGTTTATGACCATGTAAAGCAGAAAATATTGATCATAGTAAACGTTGAAATTTCCGATGATAGTGATATAGAAGGGTTATACAAAGAGGCAGAAAAAAGATTAAAAATAGCCGAGAAAGAAATTCTGGAAAAAGATTTTGCTATAAAAATCAATAAGGGCCTTACAAAGACAAAATTTAAGTATTTAAGCAATGAAACGAAAGAGAGTTTTGAAAAGAAAGTCTTAAAAGCAAAGGAATATATAAAGAATGGAGATATATTTCAAGTGGTTTTGTCCCAAAGGTTGGAGGTTAAAACAGATGTAAATCCCTTTACGGCCTATAGAGCATTAAGGAGCATTAATCCATCTCCCTATATGTTTTATATAGATTTTGGAGAATATCATCTGGTAGGTTCGTCACCGGAGCTGCTGGTTAAGGTAAAGGGAGATGTTGTAGAAACATGTCCCATAGCCGGAACCAGGCCCAGAGGAAAAAATGAAGAGGAGGATAAAAGCTATGCCGATGAACTTCTAAATAATGAAAAAGAATTGGCAGAGCACCTGATGTTGGTGGATTTGTCAAGGAATGATATAGGTAAAATATCGGAATTTGGGACCGTAAGGGTAAGCCAGTTTATGGACGTACAAAGGTATTCCCATGTGATGCATATAGTATCAAACGTAGTTGGTAAGATAAGAGAGGATCTTGATATGTATGATGCACTGATATCATGTCTGCCTGCCGGAACTGTATCGGGGGCACCAAAGGTAAGAGCTATGGAGATTATTGATGAACTTGAAAGCAGAAAAAGAGGAGTGTATGCAGGAGCAGTAGGTTACTTGGGATTTAATGGCAATATGGATACATGTATTGCTATAAGAACTATGGTATTTAAAGATAAAACTGCTTATATACAAGCGGGAGCAGGTATAGTTGCAGATTCTCATCCTGAAAATGAATACTATGAGACCCTAAGAAAGGCAAAGGCACTTTTAGTGACTATAGAAAAGGCGGAGGGAGATGCACATTGATTTTGATAATAGATAATTATGATTCTTTTACTTACAATCTGTATCAGTATGTGGGAGAAATTGATGGGGATGTTAAGGTATATAGAAATGATGAGATAACAATAGAAGAATTAAAAAAGATGAGTATAGACCACATTATTATATCGCCGGGACCGGGTTTCCCAAAGGATTCAGGCATATCAACTGAAGTGATCAGGACCTTTGGAAAGTATATTCCCATATTGGGAGTATGTCTTGGACATCAGGCAATAGGAGAAGTTTTTGGAGGCCGAATTATACATGCCGATGAAGCGGTTCATGGCAAAACTTCCATGATTTATCATGATGGAACCTGTTTGTTCAAAGGGCTTCCAAACCCTTTGAAGGTTGTGAGATACCATTCACTAGTTGTCGACAACAGAACAATACCTGGGGAGCTAATGGTTACAGCTAAAAGCTCCCAGGGAGAAGTAATGGGACTGAGGCATAGAAAATATCCCATATACGGACTGCAGTTTCATCCTGAATCTATTTCTACCGATGGTGGGAAAGAAATATTGAACAATTTTCTTAAGATAACTTGACTTGCTAGTTTCTGATAATAACAGCCTATAAGAATCTGCTTCCAGCTCCGATGAAGGCCTGTTTTTTCCTTTACAAACTAGGATATTAAGCTGAAAAACAGTCCTTCAAAGTCGCCTCATCAGAAACCTTATAGGCAGCTAAGATATCTTAGCTTGCTTTAGTAAGATTTACTAGTACAAGAGATTAAACTATAGGGAGAGATATAAAAAATTGGAGGTGTGTAGTGTTATGATTAAGTCTGCAATTGACAAGGTTATAAGAAGACAGAATCTGACAGAGAATGAAATGATATATGCTATGAACGCAATTATGGAAGGAAGGGCAACAGAAGCTCAGATAGGTGGCTTTTTAATAGCTCTTAGAATGAAGGGAGAGACGGCAGAAGAGATCACGGGTGGTGCTAAGGTGATGAGGAATAAGGCCCTTCCAGTAGGTATTAAGAATGACTATGCAATAGACACTTGCGGCACAGGAGGAGATAGTGCAAATACATTCAATATTTCTACCGCAGTAGCTTTTGTGGCAGCAGCTGCAGGTATTACAGTGGTAAAACACGGAAATCGTAGTGTGTCTAGTAGATGCGGCAGTGCCGATGTATTGGAAAGCTTGGGAGTAAATATTAACCTGACACCCGAGAAGGTACAAAGGTGTGCAGATGAGCTGGGAATAGGATTTATGTTTGCTCCTAATTTTCATAGGGCAATGAAACATGCTATAGGACCCAGAAAAGAACTGGGAGTAAGGACTATATTTAATATTCTTGGGCCTCTGACAAATCCTGCAAAGGTAAAGGGCCAGGTCCTTGGAGTATTCGATGGAAAGCTAACGGAGGTCATTGCAAAAGCTCTAAAAGAACTAGGAGTGAAGCAGGCTATGGTGGTCCATGGCATGGATGGACTCGATGAAATTACTGTAACTACTAAAACAAAGGTAAGTGAACTAAAGGATAATGAAATATATACCTATCATATAGATCCAGAACAGTTTGGTTTGCCCTTTGCCCATAGAAAAGATTTGGCAGGGGGAGATCCTAGACAAAACGCAGATATCATACTGAAGATATTAAATGGCGAAAGAGGAGCAAAGAGGGACATTGTACTGTTAAATGCAGGAGCAGCCATATATGTAGGCAAGAAAGCCGATTCTCTGACAGAAGGGGTAGAGAGGGCCAAGACAGTAATAGATACGGGCCTTGCACTGGAAAAGCTGAATCAATTAGTGAAGTTGAGTCAGGAGTTGGGAAAATGATTTTAGATAAAATTGTAGACTATAAGAGAAAAAAGATAGAGGAAGAAAAGAAAGAGGTTCCCGTTGATAAGTTTATTTTTAAGATCAAACAATGTAATGAGATAAGGGATTTTAAGAAGTCCATAAATAGTACAAAAGAGCTTGGTATTATTGCAGAGGTAAAAAAGGCATCGCCTTCTAAAGGAGTTATAAGGGAAAAGTTTGACCCGGTATCCATAGGAATAAAGTATGATAAAAACCATGTTCAGGCGATTTCTGTACTGACGGAGGATAAATTTTTTCAGGGAAGAAATGAGTACCTGACGGAGATTAAAGAAGTAACAACGATTCCTCTTTTAAGGAAAGATTTCATAATTGATTCCTATCAGATTTATCAATCAAGGGCTTTGGGAGCTGATGCAATACTCCTAATTGCGTCAATTTTATCTAAAGAAGAATTAATCAGATTCAGAAATACTGCAAAAGCCATAGGTCTTCAGTGTTTGGTAGAAGTTCATGACAGATTTGAATTGGAGACAGTACTGGAAATAGGTACAGACATTATTGGTATCAACAATAGGGATTTAAAGACATTTAAAACCGATATTCGAATGACGGAAAGACTTATGAAATTCATTCCAAAGGATAAGACGGTTATTAGTGAAAGCGGCATAAAAAGTAGGGAAGATATACAGTTTATTAAGGAACTTGGAGTAAAGGGAGTACTGATAGGAGAAAGCTTAATGAGGTCAAGCTCTATAGAAGAAAAGCTCAGGGAATTTAGGGGGCGGTAGAGTGGTCAAAGTAAAGATTTGTGGTTTGAAACGAGAAGAGGATATTCTATATGTGAATAAGCTAAAGCCTGATTACGTAGGATTTGTCTTTGCTAAGAGCAAAAGACAGGTTGATAAATACAGGGCAAAAGAGTTAATCAAAAACCTTGATAAAGGCATAAAGAAGGTGGGAGTATTTTTAAATGCACCTGCAAATGAGGTAATGCAAATAGCCGAATACTGCGGATTGGACGTACTTCAGTTTCATGGGGATGAAGACCCCATGTACTGTAGCTCATTTAACAAGGAGGTATGGAAGGGATTTAGAATAAGAGACAGAGATAGCTTAAGCGAGCTTGAAAGTTACGACACAGACGGTTTTTTGCTGGATACATTTAAGAAGGGAATATACGGCGGTACGGGAGAAGTTTTTAACTGGGATATAGTTGCAGATATAAGTAAAAACAGGTTTGTAATTCTTGCCGGAGGACTTCATTGGGAAAATGTCAAGGCCGCAATCAAAACTGTAGATCCCATGGTTGTAGATGTAAGCAGCGGTGTAGAGACAGATGGATACAAGGATTTTGAAAAAATAAAAAAATTTATAGGGAATGTGAGGGAGATTAGATGACTATAAAAAAAATACCTAAAAGATTTGGAAGATTTGGAGGACAGTTTGTACCGGAGACCCTTATGAATGCTTTGATAGAACTTGAGAACGAGTTTGTTAAAGCAAAGGAAGATAAGGTCTTTCAAAATGAATATAGATATTATGTAAGGGAATATTCGGGAAGGCCTACACCCCTGTATTTTTCAGAAAATTTGACTAAAGATTTGGGTGGAGGCAGGATCTATCTTAAGCGAGAAGATCTAAATCATACGGGAGCCCATAAAATTAACAATGTCATCGGTCAGGTTTTACTGGCAAAGAGAATGGGTAAAAGGAGAATTATTGCAGAGACGGGAGCAGGGCAGCACGGAGTTGCAACTGCCACCGTATGTGCCATGTTTGGGCTGGATTGTGAAGTTTATATGGGTGAAGAGGATATAAGGCGCCAGTCACTGAATGTATTCAAAATGAAGATGCTCGGAGCACAGGTGAATCCCGTATCCTCAGGAACAGGAACCTTGAAGGATGCTACCAATGAGGCTATAAGGGATTGGGTTACCAACGTAGATGATACCTTTTACGTGATAGGTTCCGTTGTAGGCCCCCATCCCTATCCAACGATGGTAAGGGATTTTCAAAGGATAATTGGAGACGAGGTAAAGGAGCAAATCTTACAAAAGGAAGGAAGGCTTCCCGATTATCTGATAGCTTGCGTAGGTGGTGGAAGCAATGCTATGGGACTTTTTTATCCCTTTCATAAAGAAAAAAATATAGATATATATGGAGTAGAAGCAGGTGGACTTGGAGTAAATACTGACAAACATGCGGCAACGATAACTAAAGGGTCTATAGGCGTAATTCACGGAATGATGACCTATGTACTCCAGGATGACAATGGTCAGATAATGCCGGTCCACTCTATATCTGCTGGACTTGATTATCCGGGTATAGGACCTGAACATGCATATTTTCATTCTATCGGTAGGGTGAATTATGTAGCTGTAAGCGATAAGGAAGCGGTGGAAGCCTTTCAGTATTTGACTAGAATGGAGGGGATAATTCCAGCCCTGGAAAGTTCTCACGCTATTGCCTATTTGAGAAAGCTTGCACCTGATACAAATAAAGAAGATATTATTGTAGTTAATTTATCGGGAAGGGGGGACAAGGATATAAATACGATTACTGCTAGCTACGAACTACCAACTACTAACTAATCTAGGAGGAGTGAGAATGAAAAGTAAAATAACGAAAAAGTTTGAAGAGCTTAGGGAAAAAAAAGAGAAGGCTCTTATCACATATGTAACAAGTGGGGATCCCGATTTAGCTACTACTGTGGATTTAGTACTTACAATGGAAAAGGCGGGAGCTGATATTGTAGAGTTGGGGATACCATATTCGGATCCTTTGGCAGATGGTCCGGTTATACAAAGAGGAGCCAAAAGAGCCTTGGAAGGTGGAGCCGATATTGATTCCATTTTTACTATGGTTAAGGATCTTAGAAAAAAGACTGATATTCCCCTTGTTTTTCTACTGTATTACAATTCTATCTTTAAACATGGGATAAAGAGTTTTCTGGATAAATGTAAGGATACTGGGATAGATGGCTTAATTATTCCTGATCTGCCTTTGGAGGAAAGGCGGGAATTAAATGAGATGATGAAAGATTATCCTATTGATTTGATTCCTCTGGTTGCACCTACATCGGAGGACAGGATAGAAAAAATTCTTTTGGATGGAGACGGTTTTATCTACTGCATTTCATCAAAGGGGGTGACGGGGAAAAGAGATCATTTTGAGGTGGATTTAAAGAACTTTATAAACAAAGTAAAAAAATATACCGATAAGCCTCTAGCCATTGGATTTGGAATATCCGACGGAGAAGCTATAAAAAATTTAAAGAGCCTGGCCGATGGATTAATTGTAGGAAGTGCCATTGTTGAAAAAATCGAAGAAGGAATGAAGGAGGGACAAATTAAAGAAAAAGTTTTTGATTTTGTAAATGAATTGCACAAAGCCATAGAGTAAATACTATAATAATAAAAAAATATTAAGCTTGAACAACTTAAATAAATTTAATAGTTAAAAGATTTTGCCAACTTTCCTATTATTTATTGACATTTGGAATTTATCTGGTAAAATAATTTCAACACATTTAATTTAAAAAGAAATTTTTGGAGGCAATCATAATGGAAAATCTTATTAGAAAGAGAAATGCAGAGCAAGAACAATTTTATTTTTACTTTTATTTTTGCTGGGGCTTTTATTACTTTTATAGCGCTGGCTATTTGCTTTGCAAAAAAATACAAAATCTCTTCTCTAATGAGGTCTACAAAGTACGATGTATATCCTTAGACAGATTTACCCCCAAAGGATCTATATCATACTAGCTTTAAAATAGTATACTACTATTAAAAACAAGACCCGTTAGACGGGTCTTATTTTTTTACCAAATAAAATAATTAGGAGGCAATTAATATGGTGATTGTTCTTAAACCAAAAGCAGAGGAAAGAGAAGTTGAGAAAATCAAGAGAAAAATGGAAGATCTAGGATGTGAAACACATGAATCCCAGGGAGAAAACTATCGTTTATTAGGCTTGGTAGGAGATACAAGCAGGATTGACCCAGACCTTATTGAAGCAAATAGGAACGTTGAAAAATTGATAATTGTTCAGGAACCCTTTAAAAAGGCTCACAGGCTCTTTCGTCCTGAGGATACTATCGTACAGATAGGAGATAGAACAATTGGCGGCAGAAAGTTGGCGGTAATAGCAGGCCCATGCTCTGTAGAAAGTGAGGAGCAGATAGTAGGTATAGCAGAGGAGGTTAAGGATGCAGGAGGTACTTTCTTGAGAGGAGGCGCATTCAAACCAAGAACATCTCCCTACAGCTTTCAAGGGCTTAGAGAAGAGGGTCTTGAGCTTTTAAAATTAGCCAGGGCAAAGACAGGACTTCCTATAGTTACGGAACTAATGTCTCCCGATTTAGTTGAAAAGTTTGTAGAGGATGTAGATGTAATACAAATTGGTGCAAGAAACATGCAGAACTTTGATTTACTAAAGGAAGTAGGAAAAACAGATAAGCCCATTTTATTGAAAAGGGGTATGTCGGCTACCATAGAAGAGCTATTGATGGCTGCAGAATATATTATGTCAGAAGGAAACGAAAAGATAGTTCTTTGTGAAAGAGGTGTGAGGACCTTTGAAAAATATACAAGGAATACCCTTGATCTCAGTGCCATACCTGCAATAAAGAAACTGAGTCATCTTCCGGTCATAGTAGACCCTAGCCATGCCGCAGGATTATGGTGGATGGTTGAGCCTTTGGCAAAGGCTGCGATAGCTGTTGGAGCAGATGGACTGATGATAGAGGTGCACAACGATCCAGACAATGCTAAGTGTGACGGAAAGCAGTCCATTAAACCTGAAAGATTTAAGTCACTGATGAGTACATTAAAGAAAATTGCACCGATAGTAAACAGAGAACTGTAATGATGGGGGTGGTGAACTTGGTAGAATCAGACTTTAACATAACTGTTGTAGGACTTGGACTTATTGGTGGTTCCTATGCAATGGCATTAAGGGAGCTTAATCCCCGTAATCTTTGGGGTATCGATATAAATAAAAATACAATCAGGATTGCTGAAGAACAAGGAATAATAGATAAGGGATATGTAAACCCCGAGATTCCTTTAAGAAAATCTGATATAGTGATAATATGCTTATATCCGGATTTAACTATAAAATTCATGAAGGACAATATGAACCTTTTCAAATCAAAAGCCATTATAACAGATACAGCAGGTATTAAAGACAAGATAGTTAAAGAAATAAATACCTTTATTAGGGAAGACATAGAATTCATAGGAGGCCATCCAATGGCAGGCAGAGAATGTGGCGGACTGGCCTTTGCATCTAAGGATATATTTAGCGGTGCAAATTATATAATTACTCCCACTAGAAGAAATAAAGCAAAAAATATTGAGTTAATAGAGGATATTATAAAAAAGATAGGTTGTAAAAAAATAGTTAAAATAAGTCCAGAGAAGCACGATGAAGTCATCGCCTTTACAAGTCAGCTTCCCCATATACTGGCAGTATCTTTAGTGAGCAGTGACATAGAAGAGGATGTGGGATCTTTTATAGGAGGTAGCTTTAAAGACGCCACCAGAGTAGCAATGATAAACTCTGAGCTATGGACTGAGCTTCTTATAGACAATAGCAATAACATTATAAATCAGATAAAGGTATTCGAGGATAACATAGCAAATATTAAAAGGGCTATAATTAATAGTGATAGTAGTTTTTTAAAGTCTACATTTGAAAAGGTGAGACTGAAGAGGGAGGAGCTAAAATAAATATGGATATTGTCACAGTTGAGCTTCAACAAAAAAAATACCCGATATTTATACAAAGAGGATTAATAAAAAATATCGGGCAAAAATTAAAAAATATATATAAAAATAAAAAGATAGCCATAATAACCGATACAAATGTCGAAAATTTGTACGGAGAAAAATTAAGAGATAGTCTTCAAAAAGAAGACTATCTTATAAAAACAATTATAGTAGAGCCGGGAGAAAAAAGCAAATCATTTGAGGCCTTACAAAAAATTTATGATGAGCTTTTAGACTCTGAAATGACCAGGGGAGATTTATTAATAACCTTTGGAGGTGGAGTAGTTGGAGATTTGGGAGGCTTTGCCGCCTCCACCTTTCTGAGGGGAATACCCTTTGTACAGATTCCAACCTCCCTTTTGGCACAAATTGATAGCAGTGTTGGAGGAAAGGTTGCCGTTAACTTGCCTAGAGGTAAAAATCTGGTAGGGAGCTTTTACCATCCCGAAGCTGTATTTATAGACCCTGATCTATTAAAAACCCTTGATAGGAGATTTTTACATGATGGAATGGCAGAGGCAATAAAATACGGTTTAATAAAAGATAAGCAGTTGTTTCAAAAGTTTTTTAATTATCAAACAAAAGAAGAACTTTTTGAAAACATGGAACAAATAATCTACAGATGCTGCAGTATAAAGAAAATGATAGTGGAGAAGGATGAAAAGGATACAGGAGAGAGAATGCTGCTTAACTTTGGACATACAATAGGCCATGCCATAGAAAAATATTTTAAGTATGAGAAATATACTCACGGAGAAGCCGTAGCCATAGGAATGTTAGCCATAACGAAGAAGAGTGAAGAGATAGGCATAACAGAGAAAGGAACGGCAGATTTAATAAAAGAAATCCTCATTAAATATGAGTGGATAAAAAGAATAAGGGAGAAAGTATAAGTATTGTGCTGCTGAAGAGTATAGGAGATAGCTTTATTAAGAAAATAAATAAAGAAGATGTAGTTAAATATATAAATTGAAGGGAGCTGGACTAGTGAAAAGTGTAATAATAAATCCATCAAAGCTTACGGGAGAGATAAGAATACCTCCCTCTAAAAGTATTAGCCATAGAGCTATAATCTGCGGAGGTCTTTCAGAGGGACCAAGCAATATAAAGAATATAATATTTTCTGATGATATTATAGCTACTTTGGAAGGAATGAAATCCTTTGGGGTAAAGGTAGAAGGTATAGAAGAAGACCCGGAGTCGGGATCAACTTTAAGGTTTTTAATACCAATGGCAGGACTATTGGGTGATGAAGTGATATTTACAGGCAGAGGTAAGCTTGTAGAGCGCCCCCTTGAAACATATTATAAGATTTTCAGAGAGCAGGATATAGAGTACAAAAATGATAATGGAAAGCTGCCCTTAAGCGTAAGAGGGACTTTGAAACCTGGGACATTCAGAGTAAAGGGAAATATCAGCTCTCAATTTATAACGGGATTAATGTTTGTACTTCCACTCCTTGAAGGAGATTCCAGAATAGAGATAACTACGGAGCTGGAATCTAAGGGGTATGTAGACCTTACAATAGAGGCTTTAAAGAAGTTTTCCATAGAAATTGAAAATAATGACTATAAAGAGTTTTTTATAAGGGGAAATCAGAAATATATAAATAAAGACTACAGGGTCGAGGGAGACTTTTCTCAAGCTGCATTTTGGATTGTAGCGGGAACAATAGGGAGCAGTATAAAATGTACTGATTTGAATATAAATTCACTTCAGGGTGATAGAGTAATCTTGGACATAGTTAAAGAAATGGGAGGTACTATTTCAGCTGATAGTAATATAATAGAAATAAGTCCCTCGAGAACAAAGGGAACAATCATAGATGCTGCACAATGTCCCGATCTTGTACCGGTGTTGGCGGTGTTGGGAGCACTTAGTAGTGGTATTACAAAAATAATCAATGCAGAAAGACTTAGGATAAAGGAATCCGATAGACTGAGGGCCATAGCTACAGAACTGAATAAGCTCGGGGGCGATGTCAGGGAACTGGAGGATGGATTGATTATAAAAGGCAAAGAAAATTTAAAGGGAGGGGTGGTTGACAGCTGGAATGACCACCGCATAGCTATGGCTTTAGCTATAGCTTCCATAAAATGTACTGAACCGGTCACCATAACAAATAGCGATGCGGTAAAAAAATCCTATCCACAGTTTTGGAGGGATTTTGTAAAACTAGGAGGGGAAATAGATGGGTAAAAAGGGTGAAGGTTATGAAGGATTTAGCGAGTTTAAGGAGAGTAATTGATTATATAGATAAAGAGATCATAAATTTATTTGAAAAGCGAATGGAAACGGTAATCAAAATAGCTCAGTACAAAGAACAAAACGGGCTTCCGATACTGAATGAATCGAGGGAAAAAGAAGTTATAGAAAAAAATATTTCATACCTGAAAAACAAGTCTTTACAAAAAGAGGCTTTGGATTTTTTTAACTATATTATGAATATCAGTAGGGAGATTCAAGCCCGCCAGATGGTTCATAATATTTGTAAAAAGGGACAAAGGAACGTGGATTCAAGCAATAAACCTAAATGCACATCATATATAAGTAGAAAAGATAAACTTAGGATAGGTTTTCAAGGGGTTCAGGGTTCCTTCAGCGAACAAGCTCTTATCGAGTATTTTGGTGAAGATGTAACGCCGTGTAACGTTATTGAATTTGAAGATTTATTCAAGGCCCTTAGGGATAATGAAATAGATTATGGAGTTCTTCCCATTGAAAATTCCTCAACTGGAGGAATATCAGAGGTATACGATCTTTTGCGAAAATATGGATTTTATATAACCGGAGAAAGGTGTGTAAAGGTCGACCATAATTTATTGGGAATAAAAGGAGCTAAAATCGAAAATATCACTGAAGTATATTCCCATCCCCAGGCTTTACAGCAGAGCAGTGAATTTTTCAAAGCTTATCCTGAAATGAAATTAATTCCCTACAGTAATACAGCCAGCAGTGCAAAGCTTGTAAAGGATGAGAACTCAAAAGAAAAGGCAGCTGTGGCCAGCAAAAAAGCAGCACAATTATATAATTTGGATATAATCAGGTCTAATATAAATTATAACAAAAATAACTATACTAGATTTGCAATCATAGGTAGGAACTTAGAAGTAAATAGTAGTAGTAACAAGATAAGTATAGTAATTTCAGTTGCCCATAAGCCAGGCTCGTTATGCAGGACTTTAAGTCATTTCGCCAAAAATAATTTAAATATGTCAAAGATTGAATCACGGCCTATTGTAGATAAACCCTGGGAATATTTCTTTTATATAGATTTTGAAGGTAATTTAAATGATGCCGTGGTAAGGGAAACAATCGAATGTCTTAAAAAAGACAGTATTTATTTTAAATTACTTGGGAATTATGAAGGACATAACGGAACAAGCTGATTATAAATATCTTGCTAAAGAAATTGAACTGTTGGTAGTTAATATTATTATCATCATGAATAAGGTTTTGATATAAACTTTTAGTAAATTCAATAAGTTGAGTTGAAGATCAATACTAAAATATTTGACAATACCCTACTGTATGGAAGGTGAAGATATGAAAAAGGAGAAAAAAGTAATAAATTTGAGAAATAAAATTATTGGAGGACCAAAACCTCAGGTTTGTGTTCCGTTAGTTGGAAATACAAAAGAACAATTGATCATGGAAGCTAAGGAAATTTTAACTTTTAAACCTGATTTGGTTGAGTGGAGAGTTGATTATTTTAAAGATGTAGAAGAAATAGAAAAAGTGAAAGGACTTTTGAAACAGCTTAGAAATATCTTAAAGGACTATCCAATAATTTTCACATGTAGAACTAAAATAGAAGGTGGCTATAAGAAAATTGACGATGAAATAAGATTGAATTTAACAAAAGAAATAATAAAGACAAAACAGGTGGAAATTGTTGATATAGAATTAATATATGGTGAAGAAACAATTAAAGAGATTATTGATATAGCAAAGGAAAACGGCATCTATATTATCATATCAAGTCATGACTTTGAAGCAACACCATCCAAAGAGACCATTGTAGAACGATTATTAAAGGCTGAAGTATTAGGTGCGGATATTTCCAAAATTGCAGTAATGCCAAATACCATGAGGGATGTATTAACCTTATTGGAAGCTACTTTAGAAGCATATGAAAAAGCACAAGTTCCCATTGTAACTATGTCAATGTCAAATAAAGGAATTGTTTCTAGAACTACTGGAAGTTTATTTGGTTCAGCGATTACCTTTGCTTCAGGAAAATCATCTTCGGCGCCAGGTCAGATTCCAATTTCTGAACTAAGAATGATTATAGATATACTACTGAAATATTAAAAAATTATTGATTTAATTTATAGATATACGCCCTTAAAACTTAATCTATCTTGTAATAGCTACGGGCGAATACTCTTCGCTTTACCAAGTTAACATTGGCTTTAATATACATTTGAAAATCTTGTATGCTTTTTGATAATTCATTAATACTTGTAAATGCAGTGGCTGTAGCAATAAATTTCTTCATCCAATTCCAGATATTTTCCTGTGGGTTTAACTCTGGCGAATATGGAGGCTGGAAGATAAGGATAAGGCGTTGACTATTTTCCTTTGCAAACTCCTTTACTGCTTTAGACCTATGAAATCTTGCATTATCAAGTATTACTATAGTTTTTCTTATACCTCTTTCAGCATCATATTTCAGCAGTCTTTTTAAAAACTCAATAACGCTGGTAGAATTAATAATGCCATCATGATGTTCATCTTTGATGTACTGTTCATATATGAAGTCAAAATGTTTTAAAACTTCAGTTGCGCCTATAATGTTAATACCTTTTTTAGAACCATTACGTTCAATTACGGTAGGTTTGCCTATAGGGCTCCAACTATAGTAATTATCAGACTCTAAGCGTTTCCCTGTTTCATCAAGAGCCCAAAGGGAAACATTGGATAAATTCTCAATTATATCCAAAAAGCTTGACATTTTTTTAACTACTCTTGGAGATCTGGATCTGCTTTTGTTGGTTGATATATACCTCTTTTGTATGAGAATCCTAAACTCTTTAGTAATTTACTAATCCATTGGTGACAGAACTTGTGGCCATAATTGTCTTCAATGTAAAGAGATAAGAGACTGCTATTCCAGTTATTTTTAGGATATCCAAAATCACTTGGCTTTTTATGAAGTAAAATATATTTTATATCATCAACGATTTCATCTGTTAGTTTACTTGGAACATTACCGCCGCGATAATCAGTAATGCTTTCCACTGGATTAGAATTCCAGTCATTTATATACTTAGTAACAGTTGGACGAGATACCCCAAGAGTCTTCATAATATCAGTAGTTGATATGCCATTAAAGCGCATAATTATAGCAGTTAATACATTTCTTGTATATTTACTGGTGGATTCCTTTACTTTCTTTTGTAAGTCAGAGATTGTAAATCCATGCAATGTTTTTACTTCAACACATTTTCTACCCATAAGGTAGAACCTCCTTTGATTTAGAATTTTCTTTAGTATTCCAAATCAAAGAGAGATTTATTTAAAATAGGTTACACTTTAAAAGCGTATATCTATAGATCGAACTTTGTGTGGAGTTTAATACCAGCCTTTGTGCTACGGAACTTTGCCCACTCAAAATATTTTATAGCCATACTTATAGTAGATGAATCAATTAATTTTACACTACCGAATTCTTTAATTCTTTCACTTGGGGTTAATGAATCTAATGCTGTTTTAATAAGTTCATTCATTATCGGAATAAAAACTCTACAATCTATTTGATTATTATAATTTGATAGAGAACCTAGGCTAACGCCTCTAATTGTATCTTTTAAATCTGAATCTGATTTCATAAAAGCATGTAAATCTCTTAAACTATCTAGCTTCGCTAATTGAAAATAAATTAAAGCAATTAGATGATTTCTTGCAGTATAATAATCAGTTTTTAACTTAAAAGTAGATTTTTTCAAAATATCCCAATTAATAATATCTATAAATTTTTCAAAAAGTTTGATATAATTACCCATAGTCAGTAACCCCCCTTGGTTGGTATTTTTGGTGGTAATTATATTAAACCAAAGGTTACTGACTATTTTTATACCTAAATTTATGGAATTTCTTGAAGATTTATCATATTTTATTTTGTCAATGGTTTATTTTTACATTTATTGAACACTAGTGAATTTTGGCAATAATCTTTTATAATAGGAAATATATGCTTATTCCTCTAAGACCTTATATACTGATAATTAATTATTAGAATCTTGCACTAGTGTGTATTAATTAAGAATTGTTATTATTGATTTTAATTATACAAAGTATTTTAAAATATAGAGTTTTCAACAGCTGTAGAGTTATACAACTGACTAAATATTAAACTCACAAGGGGGATTATCAGGTGAAAGAAATAAAAAGTATATCAATAGTAGGTCTTGGAGCTATTGGGGCTGTCTATGCCAGTAAGTTATATGATATGGAGCCGGAGTGCATAAAAGTTATTGCCAATAAAGAGCGCATTAAGAGATACTCAAAAAATGGTTTCTCAATTAATGGAAAGGAGTATAACTTTAACTACATAACGCCTGAGGAAGAGACTGAGCCTGCTGATCTAGTGTTAGTTTCTGTGAAATACCACCATCTCAACCAAGCGATAAAGGATATGAGAAATCATGTAGGAACGGATACAATTATCCTCTCTCTTATGAACGGTATTTCAAGTGAAGAGATTATAGGAAAAGAGTATGGTATGGATAAGATGCTTTATGGGATGTGCGTTGCCATAGATGCTCTAAGGGACGATACGAATATAACCTATACTAATATCGGAAAAATTTTTTTCGGTGAAGGGACAAATGATTTACAGTCTTCCAAAGTTAAAGACCTTAAGAAACTCTTGGAAAATGCTAATATACCTTATGAAGTGCCTCAGGATATAATGAGGTCTTTATGGTGGAAGTTTATGATAAATGTAGGGATTAATCAGGTTTCAGCACTGCTCAAAGCACCCTATGGAGTTTTCCAGGAAATAAAGGAAAGTCACGAACTTATGGAATCGGCTATGAAAGAAGTAATTGAATTATCCCAAAAAGTAGGAGTAAATTTAAATGAGGATGATATAGAAGAGTTTGATAAGGTATTAAAAACTCTGTCGCCTAAAGGAAAAACTTCTATGCATCAGGATATAGAAGCGGGCAGAAAAACTGAGGTTGAGATGTTTGCAGGAACTGTATGTGAGCTTGGAAGAAAATATGACATCGATACTCCTGTAAATCAATTTCTTTTAAAGGCAATTCATACCCTTGAAAAGATGGAAAAATAAAAACTTTCAATTTAGAATTGATAAAGGCGTCCTATTCAGGGGACGCCTTTACTTTAGTGGTGCGCCCAGCATGGGCGACAACTTGTGGTGAAATTGGCAGCAAGAACTGTTAGTTGAAGACAAGGGTGTCCATCGTGAGGTGGAGTCTGAAGGAAGTCGGAGGCAAAATCCCGGTCCGAGGTACACAAATCACATTTGAGGCTGTATAAACCCGGTGAGTTTGCATCACAAAACAAAGCCCAAAACGGTCCGAAGGTTTATGCAGTAAATGTGGCGGATATATGGGAGGAAAGTGGTTACGCTTACCCCGGGAGGTCTCAAGGTTACGTCATTAAAAGGAAGTTTTTAGGTTTTACCTTTTACATTAATAAAGGTAAGGTAAGAATTAGACCCCATGAGAAAAGCATTAAAAGACTAAAGAATAAAATAAGAAAAATCACAAATAGAAACGTAGGTACGAGTATGGAGTGGAGGATTAAAAGACTTAACATCCTTATAATCAGTTGGATAAACTATTTTAAAATAGCTGATATGAAAGGTAAACTTAGAGAAATAGACAAATGGACTAGAAGAAGGCTTAGAGCTTGTATATGGAAACAATGGAAGAAAGTTAAAACTAAATTTGTCAATCTTAAGAAGCTTGGCATTCCAGAATATAAAGCTTGGGAATATGCTAATACCCGAAAGGGTTATTGGCGTATATCTAAGAGTCCAATACTAAATAAAACCTTGACTAATCAGTATTGGATTAATCAAGGTCTTAAAACATTCTCTATTCAGTATAGTAAATTGAACTTATCTTAATGAACCGCCGTGTACCGAACGGTATACACGGTGGTGTGAGAGGAGAGTAATTAAAATAATTAATTACCTCCTACTCGATTTATACAAAAAAGAAAAAAGAGACATATGCTATCTCGTCATACATCCCTTTTTGTGTATAATGGAGCTGGCGATGGGACTCGAACCCGCAACCTGCTGATTACAAGTCAGCTGCTCTACCAATTGAGCTACGCCAGCATTAAATTTTGGTGACCCCTAGGGGAATCGAACCCCTGTTACCGCCGTGAAAGGGCGGTGTCTTAACCGCTTGACCAAGGGGCCAAAAGTTGGTGACCCATCCGCGACTCGAACGCGGGACACCCTGATTAAAAGTCAGGTGCTCTACCGACTGAGCTAATGGGTCACAGCTCACAGTTATATATATTACAACAGAAAGTTTATCTTGTCAACAAAAATCCACAAATTTTTTTAAAGAAATAATATAGAAATTTTTGGACATTCTAACCTATAGGCTAAAGCTGGATTAAACGCTACTGATGCTTGCCTCCCATCTGAGGTCTGGGCCGTAAAATTTCAGCATATTAAACTTACCGAAGATTCTGGAAGACACCCTATCTCCATAGATATCTATAATTTCAGCAGGGGAAAGATTAGTTGACACTATTGTCTTTTTATTGTTAACTATCCTTGCATTTATGATGTTAAATATTTCTATATTTGTAAAAGTATTTGTAAGCTCCGTTCCCAAGTCATCTATTATGAGCAGGTCACAGTCAAAGAGCAGTTCATAGCTCATTTTAAGCTCTGGAGTTTTATCCCTACTAAACTTATATTCCTCTAAGATTTCCAAAATCTTAAAGGCCGTCTGATATATGACTATTTTTCCCTTATCAAGAAGGATCTTGGCTATACAGTTACACATAAAGGTCTTACCTAGACCGGTAGTACCGTAAAAAAGAAGATTTTCATCGTTATTCTTATCAAAGTTAAAAACAAATCCCTCACAGATATTTAACACTTGAAGTATGTTTTCCCTAGGAGTGAGCTCTTCGTCGTTAAACTTTTCATCAGAAAAAAGTTCAATATTAAAATTTTGAAAGTTTTCCTTTTCCAATAAATGAGAAATATTTGACATCTGATAGGCTTTTTCAATCAGTTTTTGCTTAAAACAGTTACACTTTTCTCCACTATTTAAAAATCCTGTATCTTTGCATGTATCACATTCATAGCTGATTTCTAAAAAGTGCAGAGGAATATTATTTTCTGTAAGAAGTACGGCCTTTTCCTGTTTGAGCTTTTCAGTATATTCCTTTATTTTATTTACTTCTTCTTCATAGCTGCTTAGATTATGTAGTATTGCCTTGGAGAGTTTTATTCCTACCTTGGCAATTTCGTCATCTATTTCCTTTATTCTAGGTACCATATCATATACCTGAGCTTTTCGATATTCTAATTCTTTTTGAGCCCTATCTCTTTTTTTTTCATACTCTAACAATATTTCCTTAATAAAACTTCTTTTCATACAAAACACCTACTTTACTTTTTAATTCCGAGTATCTTTTCAAGTTCTTCATTTGAATATTTACCAAATCTCTGTTTAAAGTTATGGAATTTATTATTATTTCCCTTGGAGGTTTTCTTAGGAGTTTTAGTTTGTTTAGAACTTTTATGTTCTCGATTTCTATTTTCAGCTTCTTCTGGTGTTGTGATCCCATCCTTTTTCCAAGCAAGAAGTATGCTATTTATGTAGTTGATGTTTGGATTGGAAGTCTTTTTTGAGTTTTCACAGGCCTTAAGAATCATGTCCAGAGAGAAGTTCCACTCGTCAATCCATGTATCCATGACTTCTTTTTCAGCCTGAGAGGGCTGCCTGAAGTTAAAGCCCAGGGACTTGAATATCTTATCATAGTAAATAAACCTCTTGTCGCTTTGTTCCAGATGCTCTTCAAGCTTTTCCAGGCTTATTATTCCGCTGTCATACCAGTTCCTTATAACTGCCCCAACATATCGTATGTTTTTGATATTTTTCTTTTCAATACAGTATTCAAAGGCTTTTACTATTATGTCCGGGTCCATATTAAAGTTGTATATCCATTCTAGTATAGACATTCTTTCATTAGGGGTAAGCTGTCTTCTTTTTAGTTGATCGATCTGATAGAACATTTTCTTTATTTCAGGAATTTTGTTGGCCTCAATCAAATCCTCTGGTGAACAGCTATAGGAACTCGATGATGAAAACTTGTCAGCCTGTGAAGAATTAATCGGCTCATAATTATTATCTATGTAAAGTTGCCTAAGTGAAAGGAATTCAACTATGTAGTCATTGTCATCACCTGAGTCCTTTGAGTATTTTTTGATTATGCCTTTGGCCTCCCAGAAGTCCCATGCCCTGAGGACATCTTCCAAAGGGATATTTAGATGTTTGGCAATAGTACTATTATCAACTGTAATATTTTCATCCCTGTCATTGGCATATTTATATCCCAAAAGATAGACTTTTACATAGGTACCGTTTGCCATAGGCATAAAATCATTTATAAAAATGTTTTCTATAGGCGTTTGTCCAAAATCGATATCAGTAGTTCTCTTTATGAAGCTCATAAAAACACCTTCCACAAAATAATATAGTTTAGTTTATATGTAATTATATCATAATTAATATTTTTGCAGGAGTAGGGGAATAAATTTCAAATTATCAAATTTAATTCCTTGTGTACAGAAAAATAAATACATAAAGCCCTATTATACACATATAGTTTTTAATAAACAAAATTTTTATGGGAGCTGATAGTACATGAGAATACCTTTGTTTAAAGCTATCAGGAAAACTAAAAATATAAAACACAAGAAGAGTATTATTGCTGCTGTCTTAATTTTAGTGGTGATTTTTGCAGGCATAAGCATATATCAGAAAAGTGGCAGCTATTATGTAGTCTTTGATGAAATAGTACCACAGGTGCAAAGACTTAACGAATACAATATTGACGTGACATTTTATGAGGAAGAAAAAATAATAGAAGGAAAGGAAAAAGTGACATATGTCAACAAAACAAAAGAAAATATAGATTCCATTTACTTTCATATCTATCCCAATGTATTTAAAACAGAGAAAACAGCCCCCTTTAGTGAAGAAGAGATGGATCTTGCCTATATGGATGGCTTTGAGCCGGGATACATAAATATTAAATCAGTAAAATCTTCGGAGGGTGATCTTAGCTACCTGGTTTTAGGTAAGGGAAACTCTATACTAAAGGTCAATCTAAATGAGAAACTGGAAGCGGGAGATGAAAAAGTACTTTACATAGAATTCATGGTAAAAATACCACCGGCATATGGGAGATTTGGAAGAGGAAAAAAGACAATAAACTTTGGAAATTGGTACCCTATAGCAGCTGTACTGGATGATTCCGGTTGGAATCTGGAGCCCTATTACCCTGTAGGGGATCCATTTTATAGTGAAGTGAGTAATTATAGAGTTGCCATAACTATGCCTCCTAATTATGTGGTAGCTTCTACCGGAGATTTGATAAAGAAAGAAAATATAGAGGCAGACTATGAGTGGACCTTTGAGGCCAACAAAGTAAGGGACTTTGCTATGATTGCCAGTGATAAATTTAAGGTTTTAGAGGAAAATGTAGATGGAATAAATATTAGAAGCTATTATTTTGATGATAACTCGGCAGAGCTGGCTTTAAATGCAGCAAAGGATGCAATAAAAATATTCAATGAGGCCTTTGGCAAATATCCCTATAAACATTTTTCAGTTGCGGCTTCCGACTTCTTTATAGGGGGAATGGAGTATCCAAAGCTGGTATTCATAGATCAGGCTCTATATGTCAACAAAGAGTTTTTAGAATACGTTATAGTGCATGAAACCGCCCACCAATGGTGGTACGGAGTTGTAGGAAATGATGAGGTAGAAGAAGCATGGCTAGATGAGTCGCTAACAGAGTATTCCACTCTTTTATACTATGAAAATAAATATGGAAAAGAAGATAAGCAAAAGATTTACAACAAAATGATTGTAGAAGGATACAATAAATATAAAGATAACGTAAAGAAAGATGAAGAGAGTATATTAAGACACTTACAAGAATTTAATAATAACAGAGAGTATCATGCTTTGGTATATTGTAAAGGTGCAATGTTTTTCGAATTCCTTAGACAGGAACTGGGAGATGAGATGTTTTTTGATGTCCTTAAGGTTTACTATGATAAATACAAATATAAAAATGCCACAACGGAGGATTTTATAAAAATATGCGAAATAGTTTCCGACAGAGACCTTAAAAGCATGTTCAATCAATGGCTTACGGGTGTAGGGGAATAAATTTGAAAAATGAGTAAAAGATATAAGTGTTAGGGCTTGTCATAAAAAATTTTAAATTAACTCGCCTCGCTATAGAAGAGCTGTTTTAATTGCATAGGAGCTCAAACATTTTTTTGAAAAAAATTGTAGGTATAAAACAAAGTAAATTCAAGGGATGCAAGAAATTACAAACTTTTACCAGTTAAATATTAAAAAGGCTAACAGCTAACTGCTGACCGCTCATGGCAAGAGCTAATCAGGGCTACCAACTACGAACTACTAACTACGAACTAACAAAGCGTAGCCATTGGATATCTATAATAAGGAGATGAATAAGAATACTGGTATAAAGTGGGATTGGTTGCATGATTATTGTAACAATTTGAACAATATGATATACTAAAAAAGCCTATAAAAATTTATAATTGATATTTTGAAACTTTTAAGAAAAAATTTAAGGGAGAAAAAACTATGATGAACTTGGATAATTCTGGAGGGTTGAAGAAAAAACTGCTTTTTTTGTCTTTACCTGTAGGTCTCTTGATTTTCTCTACTGTGCTTTTAAAGGATGACAAAGAAGTTCACGCTACCAAAGAAAATCAATTCACTAAAACTCTAAGGGTAGAACAGCCTAAAGACTATAAAACAGCATTAAGTAAGGACATGTACAGGATCAGTATGATTAATCGTGCTGAAACAAGAATACTCAATGATGATGTACAGTCTGCCCTCAAAATAAAGATAAAGGCCTATGCATTAAATGTAAATGGTAAAAATTTAGCTGTATTTAGAACCAAGGAAGAAGCTGAAAATCTCCTTGAAGATATAATTAAGCCTTATAAACAAAATGAAGATAGTAAAATAGAAGACATAGATTTTAAGGAAGATGTAAATATAGTAGAGACCTATGCACAAATAGATGACTTCTATAATTATGAAGAAACATTATACTACATAACTAAAGGAACAAATGAAACTAGAGTACATAAAGTAGAAAAAGGCGAAAATTTTTGGGTAATTGCAGACAAATATAACGTGCCAGTTAGCAACCTCCTAAAGGCTAATCCCGAAGTTGATCCTGAAAGGATTCAGATAGGTCAGGAGATTAGTTTGGTAGTTCCGAAACCATTTATTACGGTAGTTACAACAGAGACAAAGGAATATGAGGAATATATCCCCTATGAAACAGAATATGAGGAGACGTCGGCTTTATTTAGAGGAGAGTATAGAGTTAAAAGATACGGAGAAAGAGGCCAAAGACAGATTAAAGCTAAAATTATCAAAGAAAATGGAATAGAAGTAGATAGAGAGATTTTAAGCGAAACTATAGTAAAGGAACCTGTCACAAAAATAGTACTAAAGGGTACTAAAAAGCCACCTCCAAGGATTGGAACAGGAACATTTTCCAAACCGACCAGCAGAGGAACTATAACGTCATCCTTTGGATGGAGATGGGGAAGAAGACATGAAGGTGTAGATATAGGAATGCCTGTGGGTACTCCGGTAAAGGCAGCCGATGGAGGAAAGGTTACATTTGCTGGTTGGAAGAGCGGCTATGGTAAAATTGTGATAATAGATCATGGTGGCAATATGGAAACCCGCTATGCTCATAACAGCGAACTGCTTGTAAAAAAAGGAGATAGAGTTTACAAAGGTCAGACAATAGCAAAGAGCGGAAACACTGGAAGAAGCACTGGTCCTCACCTACACTTTGAGGTGAGAAAAAATGGAACACCTGTGAATCCGTTAAAATATATAAAGTATTAGATAATTGAGCCCGCTGGGGCTCTTTTTGTTTTTAAAGCAAGATTTTTGATGTTGTATAAACTTAATCCGAATTGATATAATTGAATAAAGAACAGTGATAGTGTAAATAGTACGAATTACAATTTTTACAAATGCCGTATATTCGTAGGGGGGAAGTTATGTGTAGCAAAAATAAAGAAATACTTATGGAACTTCTTAATGACATGGAATCTTTTGCAGAGATGAAAAATATAGAATATCCTTCAATATACCTGTTAGGTGGTTCGGGCTGCATTATTGCAGGATATTTAAATAGAGCTACAACGGACATTGATTTTTTAGATATGGATTATGACGCAAGTATTGGGAGGCTATTTAGGATTTTAGATAGATTTGACATGTTGGATATATATCTTACTACTATTCCTTTAGATTTTAAAGAGAGAGCAATAAAGTTAGAAGGATTTAAAAATATTTATATTTTATCAAGAGAAGATATAATTCTAAGTAAGATAGGAAGATATTCAGAAAAAGATATTGAAGATATTTCAATACTTTTAAAAGATGCTAATAATAATCTTATTTCCAAACTAATTGAGGAAGTTAGTTCACGAGAAAATATTAGCGAGAGAGTTAAGGAAGTCTTTGTAAAAAATGCAAAATTATTTAGGGAGAGATTTAATGTATAGACAGTTTTGTAAGAACCTAGAGAATTTCATAAAGATAAATGAAACCGATGATGAAAATTATAGACTAAAAATTGCTAAGGAGTTAAAGGGTTTAACGGACCCGGATTTATATAAAAAAGCAAAAGAAAGCAGAGATAATAGATACATGTATATATCTAATCTGATATTCAGAATCCAAGCCTACCAAGACAAATATCCAGCTATAAAAAAGTTTCTATGGGAACTATGGGGGTATGGATTTGATGCTGTCAGATTTGAAGATATGGATATAGAGTCTGAAGAAAAAATACAAGAAAAGGTCAAGCTTATAGACTTGTTATTGGGAACACATTATTGGATCTAGAGCCACAAAGTATGCATGAGAATCAATAAAAGGAATTCAGCAATAAATCAATAAAAACAAAATAACAGATACGGTCGTTGATTTACAGAAAATTAATAATTCTGCAGGTCAGCGGCATTTTTATTTTGCATTAAAAAGGAATTAAGCTATATGATGTAGAAATTTCAAAGCATCATATATTCTGCGAGGGATACAAAATGAAAAACAAATTACATATATTGATCTTAATAATAATTTTTATAGTGTCCTTAACTTTATGTGAGCAAACAAATATGTCAAAGAGAAGTAATGGTACTGTAGAACCAGATACTACTACTTATAACTATGAAAAAAACCTAAAGAAACTTAGAGATTATGGAATTATTGCAGGAAAAAGAAAGTTTGAAGACTATAAAGTAAATATCACAGCTGTAGGGTATGTGATGCTGGAAGGTTATATTTGAACTGGACTAAAGACATATCCTTAAATTAACAATGAAAGTTAACATAACATTGTGTTATAATAGGTGTGTGTTCCCTCATATACATATTTATAAGATAAGGGTATTTATAAGATAAGGGGGAATACACATGAAAAAAAGGTATCATGTGTTGATAATTGTATTAATTATAAGTATATTGATAATAGCTAATATAGGTGGAACCAGAGGTAAATTATATGTACTTTTTAGAAATATACCTAAGGTGAAGATTTTACACAATACAAAGGATTATGAAAGACTTTATACAGATCATTTTGCAATAAGATATAAGACAAAGGATAAAGAAATTTTAAATATTGTGGCGAAGGGTGCAGAAAAATATTACGATGAAATATGCCGTGAATTTGAGTATTATCCAAAGAATAAAACTGTAATAATACTTTATGATAATTCAGAAGAGCTTTTAAAAAATGTAAATATTGGAGAGGGAAAGCCCCCTATGGGCGTATATTATGCTTCAACTATTCAGATATTGTCTCCTAAACTTTGGGTGCCCCAAAAAGGTGATATGGAATATCTTTTTATGAACGAGGGCCCTATGGTTCATGAATTTACTCATCTCATAATAGACGACATTGCTAAGGGTAACTATCCCCTATGGTTTACTGAAGGGATGGCACTATATCAGGAGTATGTCCATACAAATTATGAGTGGGGAAAGGACGTGAAGATGGAGCAAATATATACCGTAGAGGAGCTGAGCAGTAGTTTCAGTGCTCTAAATCAGTATCTTGCCTATACACAGTCTTTTAGAACTGTAAAACATATGGTAGACAAATACGGTTTTGAAAGCATAAAAAAAATTTTAAGAAAATTAGAAGAAGGTTATACATTGGACAGAGCCTTTGAGATGATAACAGGAGATAAATTAGGCAGTTTAGACATATAAGGTATAGACAATATCTCTTAAAAAAGATATGATAAATATAAGTTAGTGATATAGAAACTTAATCTTGCTCAGGCTCTAGTCTGAGCCATTTTAATACATTTATTTAGAAACTATGTTCAGGGGTGATTGTTGTTGGATAGAAAGATACTTGTAGTAGACGATGAAAAACCGATTTCAGATATTATAAGGTTTAATCTGGAAAAGGAAGGCTACGAAGTAGGAACAGCCTTTGACGGAGAAGAAGCCCTAAAGAAGGTTTATCAGTTTCAGCCGGATCTAATAATACTGGACCTAATGCTTCCAAAACTGGACGGGTTTCAGGTATGCCGAAAGGTCAGAGAGAGCTTTACTACTCCCATACTTATGCTTACAGCAAAGGAAGAAGAAGTTGACAAGGTTTTAGGTCTGGAGCTTGGAGCCGATGATTATATAACTAAGCCCTTTGGTATGAGGGAACTGATGGCAAGGGTAAAAGCTAATCTCAGAAGAGTAGAGGTAGATAAAAGCGGAAGTCAGAACAATAAAATAGTTTCAGGAACTCTTTCCATAGATCTAGATAAATACGAGGTTAAAAAGAAGGATGAGGTTGTAGACCTTACCTTGAGGGAGTTTGAGCTTTTAAAATTCCTTGCAACTCAAGAAAACCAAGTTTTCACAAGGGAACATCTCCTAAAGGATGTCTGGGGATATGAGTACTACGGGGATATAAGAACCGTAGATGTTACAGTAAGAAGACTGAGAGAGAAGATAGAGGATGACTCAAGTAATCCTAAATATATCCTTACCAAAAGAGGAGTAGGATACTACTTTAGGAGGACTTAGAATGTTTAAAAGCATCAGATGGAAATTTATAACAATATATTTTACCCTTGTCTTTATCGCTATGGCCATTGTAGGTGTTTTTATTATACAAAAATTCGAAGCCTACCATTTAAATGTATCAAGTGAGAGACTAAATATGGTAGCTAAAGATTATATACTGCCCGGTATACAGAAAATACCTCCTGGGGTAAGCTTAGAAGATGGCAGAGAAGAATTTCAAAAAGTCATTGATAGATGGTCTACCGGATTTTTTAGAGAGGAAATTTTCATTATAAAAAAAGATTTTGAAATAATAGCTACTAATAATCCCGGTTTTAACGGCGAAAATGCCATAGACGAACTGGAAGACGTTCTGATAGTAGAAGGATTTAAGGGGCAGATAGTAGAAAAGGATAAAATATCCAGAGATCCTACTCAGGATGCTACAAAGAATCTAGTTTTTCCCATAATAAGAAATGAAAAGGTAGAAGGGGTATTGTACCTTAGAGACAATCTAACGGATATATATGAAACCCTTAACAAGTCGAAGAGGATTTTAACTCAGGCAACCTTTTTAGCTTTAGCAATTACGGTGTTGTTAGGATACCTGATTGCAAAAAGCGTAACTGAACCTATAAATGATGTTACAAAGAAGGCTGCCCACATGGCAAAGGGAGATTTTGACCAGCGGGTAGAAATAAAATCCGATGATGAGATAGGTAAACTGGCTGAGATGTTTAATTACCTGACGGAAAAGCTTAAGACGACTTTGGGTGAAATTTCAAGCGAAAAGAGCAAAATGGAAACGATTTTAAATTACATGGCTGATGGACTTATAGCGGTAAATATGGATGGTAAGATTATACATGCAAATCCTAAGGCCATGGAAATGCTTAAAATTAACCAAGAAGTTTTTACAGAGGGAGACTATGACGGCATATTTGAAAAGCTTAACGAGAAACTCTCTCTTAAATACATTAAAACCTATAATGAAAGCTGGATAGGCAGCGAGGTTATAAATATAAATGAATCAATATATAAAGCAAGCTATGCGCCTTATAAAAATGAAAGAAATGAAAGAGGAGGTTTGGTGCTGGTAATACAGGATGTAACAGAGCAGCAAAGGCTTGAAAATATGAGAAGAGAATTTGTTGCCAATGTATCCCATGAGCTCAAAACTCCTATTACAAGCATAAAAAGCTATACCGAAACATTACTTAGTGGAGCACTGGAAGACAAAAATATTTCAGAAAGATTTTTAAAGGTAATACATGATGAATCCAATAGAATGGCAAGGCTTGTAAGGGACCTTCTTCAATTATCAAACTTTGATTATAGACAAACTGAATTAAGTAAAGAGCGTAAGGATTTAGCAAAACTTATTAAACAATCTGTAATGAAACTAGAGATGGCGGCAAAAAATAAAAATCAAAGACTTGAGTTTGTCACAGAAGAGGAAGAAATGTTTGGGTACTTTGATCATGACAGAATTGAACAGGTACTCCTCAATATAATAAGTAATGCCATAAAGTATACAGAAGAAGATGGTGAGGTCAAAGTCCATCTAGAAAAAGAAGATGGCAATGCTGTCTTAAGTGTAAAGGATACAGGGATCGGCATACCTAAAGAGGATTTACCAAGGATTTTTGAAAGATTTTATAGGGTAGATAAAGCAAGATCTAGAGAACTGGGAGGAACTGGTTTAGGGCTATCAATAGCAAAGGAAATCATAGAGGCCCATAGCGGGACTATAGAGATTTTCAGTGAGGTAGGAGAGGGAACAGATGTAATAATAAAACTTCCCTTGGAGGAAAATGTTGTGTAATACTATTTTAAATTTAGTGTAACACGACTGTAATATATATCTTATATAATAAGAGTATAAGATAGACGTACTATGCTGGGAGGACTAGGTATGTTAAATAAAATTGTGGCAGGCACATTGGTTTTAGTGATTTTGAGCACCTCTGGTGTTGTAGTTTATGCAGATCCGGCTAATGAAGTAAATGGTGAGATGAAAAGTCAAATAGAAAAGATAGAAATAAATACCGAGAAAAAAGAGGAAAAAATTAAAATCTTTAGTCCCAAAATAAATTCTTCTAAAGAAGTGGTTACAGATAAAAATCTTCTTATTTCTGTTCAAGTTCTTACTGATTCTTCCGTTACCATTAGTGTATACAAGGTATTAGAAGAGTCTGAAGAATTATTATTTGAACCCGAGGTTATAAAGCCTCAGGAAAATCTGATCTATACAAAACTAATTAAGGACATTACACCAGGTAATTATAGGATGTTATTTCAAGATGATAAGAAGGAACAAGTTATTGAACCCGTCGAATTTACTGTTAAGAAAGCTAATGAAGTCGTAGATGAAGAAAAAAATAATCCAGTATCCAATTTGTTGGAGAAGAGTGTAACCGATCTTTTGAAGGGCAAATAGCGGCGGGGTGATCTAAATGGGTAAAGAAAACTTTAAAACCGCAATATTAATATTGCTATTTGTTGTCAGCGTTACCCTTACCCAACAGCTATGGATTGTTTTACCAATAGGACAAGTTATTACTGCTGATAAACCAAGTCCTGAGAGTATAAATACCGATGTTATTGATATATTAAGCCCCCAAAGTTTCGTTATTAACTTTGGGGGCAGTAATCATACGGTATTTTTTTCCGAACCCTATGAAATATGGAATATTACTAATCCAGACAGCAAAGAAAAGATATGGATTTGGAAAACTGCTAAAGCCACTTTGAGAGACTATTTTAAAGAAGATTATACAATTGAAGAAATAAAGGCTGAGGACTGGAAAAACATCAACAATTTTAAATCTCTTAGGATGGACTTTGCTTGCGAGCTTCCCAGTAGTAGCCTAATTGATCTTTTAGCTAACAATAAAAATATTTCCAATAAAAATATAGGATCTATAGACAGCATTATTATTCCTGCCATTGAATCTGAAAAAACTAATATATACATGGGAAATTTCAGGCAGGGAAAATATGTAAGACTAAAGGGGAATTTAATAAGCAATAAGGTTAAACAACTGATAGATAACATTGAAATTGTAGGAGAAGAAAAGGGATATGTATCCTACTATTCATTACAGGATTATACACCGGTAAATAGCGATATACTTACCCCTATATTTGATGAAGTAAATATACCAAAAATAAAGGTAACGAATGAAATACAGGTTTCCGACAAAGCACAAGTAAAAACTATTGCTAATGAATTTTTTGGCAATGACTTCGATTTTGTTAAGGAAATTACAGAAACTGATGGAACTGTCATATATATGTATGGCTATGGAGAAAAGGCGCTGAAGATTGAAAAAGGTGGACTCCTTGAGCACATTGAAAAGGTAAATAATGATAGGCCCCAGCAGAATTTAGATTTTACCAAGAGCCTTCAAATTGCTACTCAGTTTGTAAAGGAGCATGTTGGATGGCCGGTAAATTTGCAAAATGCCTATTTGTCTGATTATGAGAAGGGAGAAAAGGAGAATAAAAAGGGATATAGATTTTTCTTTAATTATAGACTAAATGGGCTTCCTGTTTATGTTCCTCATATCGGGAAACTTAATGCTATAGAAGTAGAGGTAGTAGGTAACCAAGTTACTTATTATAAAAGGCTAGTAAAGAGAATTAGTGAAAAATATAGTGAGGATAAAAAGGTTACTTTAATTGCAGAAGTTATCGTCAACAATCTGGATTTGATTAAGAAAAATTATTTGAATAATAATTTTAATAATAATTTGGATGACAAAGACATTAACTATCTTAAGATTTTGGAACTAATAAGAGAGCTGGAGCTTGCCTATTATTATAATGGAAAAGTACTTATACCTGTATGGAAGGTAGTAATTGACAACACGGTTTATTACTTTGATTTATATAATGGCGATTTGGTTTACTCCTATCAAGACTGAGGTGTATAAATGGACTGGTCTAAAGCTAAAAACATACTCATAATTGCATTTATAATTACAAACATTTTTTTGGGACTTAGCATTTTTAAAAATATGAAGCAGTATAACTATTTTTATAGTGTAAATGGCCAGAGAATAAAAGATGTGATTAGTATTTTGGAAGAAAAGGACATAATAGTGAAGACAGACGTACCTAAAGATGTGCCTAAACTTCCTGCCCTCACGGTTAAATATGAGACCTACAATGGGAATGAGATGGCAGAAAAATTTTTAGAGACCTATATAGAGAAAGATAAGGAATACGTTAAAGGAAATGAAAGTGTGAAGGTAACCTTTAATAATAAACTCCTTATCTATGAAAGAAAACCTGAAATATTTAGCTTGAAGGACATAAGCCAGGAGCAGGCAAAAAAAATAGCCGATAGCTTCATAGAGAAATATGGTTTTTCTGGTAAAAATGTTGAACACTGGAGTACTACCAAGGAACAATATGATGAATACAAAATAATATATAAACAAAAATACAATGATATGTTTCTAAATGACAGTGAAATGAAGGTCATTGTGAACAATACTGGAGTAGTCAGATTCGAAAGAAAATGGCTACAGCCCAAAGTGACCAAAATGTACGAAAAGAGGGTTATACCTGCCACTAAGGCACTTTTGATGGTAATAGATAAAATAAAAAGAAGTGTAAATGATGAAGATGATAAGGCAGTTATTACCAGCATAAGATTGGGGTATTCCTTTGAGATTTCGGAAATAGATACACTGGCAAATCGAGAATGGCACAATATGGAATCCGGTGAAGTTCTCCCCTATTGGATAATATGTCTCGAAAATAATGAATTCATTTATGTTGAAGCATATGAATAGATATTACATCTTAAAACAGTAAAGTAGAAAGGACAGCCTATTATTATCTTTTCTACTTTAATTTTATTGCTTGGAAAATTATATTTATTACTGTTATAATAAAATAGTACCGATATCAAAAAGGAGATACGACAACATATTTGGAAGGATTGAAGTAAATAATGACACTTAAATTTTGTTCCTTGGCAAGTGGTAGCAGTGGCAACTGTCAGTATATAGGAAGTAAAGATACAAAACTTTTAGTAGATGCGGGATTAACGGGAAAATATATAAAAAGTGCCTTAAGCAGTATAGACATAGATATAAGGGATATAGACGGTCTATTGATAACCCATGAGCACAGCGATCATATTAAAGGCGCAGGAGTTCTTATGAGGAGTTTTGATATACCTCTATATGTGAAAGATACAACATGGGAGGCTATGCAGAGCAAAATCGGCTCCACAAAGGGCAAGGATATCAGGATTTTTAGTGATTACGATGAATTTTTTATTGGAGATATATCTGTAAAACCTTATAGCATATCCCACGATGCCTGTGATCCTATTGGCTTTTCTTTTATCAATGAGGATACGAAAATTAGTATAACGACAGATTTGGGATGCATCAATCAGGAAATTATTGAACAAATTAAAGATAGCGACTTATTAGTAATAGAGGCAAATCACGATGAGGAAATGGTAAAGATAGGTAAATACCCATGGTTTCTCAAAAAGAGGATACTTAGTGAAATGGGTCATCTATCAAATGAGGCGGCAGGTAATGTAGTAGCTGAGGTAGTAGAAAAGGGAAATGTAAGCTACGTAGTCCTAGCCCATTTGAGCAAGGAAAATAACTTTACAGAGCTTGCCTACGAAACCGTAAAAAACATCGTAGAGGACAGAAAAATCAGGGTTGGTCTGGATATAAATCTAGATTTAACCTATAGAGATAGAATCAGCAGGGTATATAATATACGAAAGTAAATAATAAGGGAGGTTAAAACTATGTCTTATGATAATGAATTTTATAAAGCACCAGAAAATCAAGATAGCGTGGAAAGGGAAAGCAATTTATATCCTCAATATTCTTATAATGAAAGGCCCAGAAAAAAAAGACATAAGAGATCAGGCTTTTTTACAATTGTAGTTGTGGCCCTTATATCGGCAATGATTGGGGGTCTTATCACCGCTTATATAGCTCCAAATTATTTGTATGGTAAATATATAGAAGTCCCTGAAATCTACGGCGGTCAGCAGCAAAATATTGAAATAATACCTAAAAATGAAGAATTAAATGTGATTTCAGCAGTAGCTAAAAAGGCTATGCCAGCAGTAGTAGGAATAACAACCGTATCGGTTCAACAGGACTTTTTCTTCGGACCCACAAGATCCCAGGGGGTTGGTACGGGAGTTATTGTAGACAGTAAGGGATATATACTAACTAACTCCCATGTAGTAGATAATGGGGAGGCCGAAGAGGTTAAAGTTTTACTTTATAATGGAAAGACTTTAAAAGCACAAGTATTGTGGAATGACCCCGTACTGGACTTGGCCGTTGTAAAGGTAGAGGCTCGAAATCTGCCTGTAGCGGATCTTGGTGATTCCGATGAGCTTATAGTGGGAGAAACCGCAATAGCTATAGGGAATCCGTTGGGACTAACCTTTGAAAGAAGTGTAACAGCTGGTATAATAAGTGGACTTAACAGAAGCATACAGATAAATGAATATGAAAGCATAGATGGGCTCATTCAGACTGACGCATCAATAAACCCTGGAAACAGTGGAGGCCCTCTTTTAAATAGTGAGGGGGAGGTTATAGGAATAAATACTGCTAAGATAAAAACGGCAGAAGGATTGGGCTTTGCTATACCAATAAACATAGCTAAGCCTATAGTAGACGAGTTTATTGAAAAAGGTGAATTTACAAAGGTGCAGTTGGGAATAAGAGGTATAGATGCCAGAGACTTTGTAAGAACCTATGGAGATAATTTAGGTACCAAAACAGGGGTATTTGTATATCAGGTATCCCCAGGCTCTGCAGCTAATAAGGCAGGACTCCAAGGTGGAGATGTTATAGTTGGTATGGGGGGCAAAAAGATAGACTCAATGAGAAAGCTAATAAGAGAACTATATAAATACAGACCAGGAGATGAAACTACTCTGGAAATAATTAGAAATAAAGAGAAAATGGAAGTAACTGTTAGATTTGAAAGTAAAACTTATAAATAGAAAAATGATCAGACCTGGGATTTATCCCGGGTCTATTAATTTGGGATTTTATTTTGTATATATGATATAATCCTTTTAAGGATATTTTCCGGGGGACGATTATGAAGCGAAAAAAAGCTGAAAAGCAATATATATATGAAAGAGATAATAGAATATGTAGCTTTTGTGGAAAGGAGCTGCTGTTTAAACAGGTAAGTCTAGATCACTACCTGCCAAAGAGCAAAGGAGGTCCTGATGAAACATTTAATTTTGTACTCAGCTGCAGGAAATGCAATAAAATGAAGAAAAACCATGTACCGAAGAACTATAAAGAGGTGATGATAGATTTATTTAAAAGGGCTGTAGAAGATGGAAAAATAGTAGGAGCTGGAATAAAAATCAAGCAAAGAGAATTAAAGGAGATTACACAGAAAGTCTATAAAGTTGAAAACATAGGTGAGTATACGGTTTTTCAAAGTAAAGACCATAGATTCTATGTAAAGCAAAATAAGATATACAAAATAGTACGGGTAGATACAAAATACAGGGAAGAAGAATGGTGATATATATGAACATAACAATAATATCTGTAGGTAAAATTAAAGAAAAATATCTAAAAAATGCAATAAGGGAGTACAGTAAAAGGCTTAGTCGCTACTGCAAACTAAAGTACATAGAAGTATCCGATGAAAAGGCACCGGAAAACCTAAGCGAAGCAGAAATGGAAAACATAAAAGATAAAGAAGGCGAGGGAATCCTCAAAAGTTTAAAGGACGGGACATACGTCATAGCCCTAGATATAGAAGGAAAAATGATGTCATCAGAAGAATTCGCCGAAAAATTGGACAAGCTTGCAATCCAGGGCAGAAGTGACGTAACCTTTATCATAGGTGGATCACTGGGGCTCTCAAAAGATGTCCTGAAAAGAGCAGACTTCAGACTATCCTTTTCGCCCATGACCTTTCCACATCAACTGATGAAGGTGATACTACTTGAGCAGATTTATAGAGGGTTTAGGATCAATAGGGGTGAACCGTACCATAAGTAACGGCGGTTTTTTGATAATTATATTAGCTACAAAAAGTTTTAAATGACTTGTTTAGTTTCTGGTCTTTAAATCTTGATAAGTGATTTTTAGTCAGTTTCAGATAGAATTAAATAGATTTCGATAATATAGTATAATAGCCATTTGAGACTGTTTAGGGTTTCAAGTGGCTTGAGTTGTTTTTGAATAGTTTTTGATATTTCGGCGTCGTGTCGGCGGCGGAGACGACAACGTCGACGGCAGAGGTTGATACACGAATTGCATAAATAAAGAAAATTCTTAATATTTATTGATGTCTATTTCGTTTTGGTATATAATGTAAAAAATATAATAAGGAATGAACATAAAATGAGAGAAAAAATTACGTTACTAGGAAAAGATTTTTTATTTTTACTATTGAGTAATGCAATATCTTCCTTCGGAGACTGGGTACAGAAAGTAGCTTTAACTATTTACTTTTTCAAAATAACAGGGTCGGCTTTTGATGTAAGTTTATACTTTCTATTAACATCGTTACCTGATGTTGTACTAGCCCCTTTTATAGGTATTATAATAGACAAATATAACAAAAAAAAGCTTTTGGTCATTTCAGAGTTAGTGCAGGGGATATTAGTGTTTTTTTTATTATTTATTAATACGAAAATTTGGTTGATGATAATCATACTTATTACTTCGATATTTAAGTATGTATCCATTATTGGCAATCAATCTATTGTACCTGAAATAGTAGATGAACAAAACCTTATTAGAGCCAATTCTTTAATCCGTATGTCATCATCTTCAATGAGAATTCTTGGACCTGCTTTAGCGGGTATATTAACAAGTTTATTCTCAATAAAAATGATTTTTGCATTTAATTCCTTAACATTTTTCGTAGCATCTGGATTATATTCTTTAATAAAATATATTTATGTATATCAGAAAAGTAATGAAAAAAAGGATGTAGAAAATGCTCATAATCAATACAATGAATATTTTCAATGCATAAGATACTTTATTAAAAATAAAGTTGTATTTTACACAACATTATTACTATCCATAGCTTTGTTCGTAAGTAGTCCCATAAATGTTCTTGTAATTAAATTTATTATGCAAGAATTTAACAATGAATTTACTTATGGAATTTTTATCTCAGCTATGGGAATTGGTTATATCTGTGGTGGAGTATTGTTAAATATATTTGACAATATTAGAAGCAAATTCAAAATATTGTCATCTATTATTTTTATAGATGGAATAATTAATCTATTAATTATTAAAAGTAATGAATATTCTATAATAATTTTGGCACTATCTTTAGGTATAATTAGCTGTATTTTTAATGTTTTAGATGAAACTATTGTTCAAGAATATACATTCTCAGATTATAGAGGGAGAGTATTTTCAATACATAATATTTTACTTGATACTTCTTATTTACTTTCTATTTTTCTAGGCGGAATAGTATTAATGTGGACAAATTTAAAAGCTTTATATATTCTTTCAGGATTTGTACTTATGCTTAGTAGTTTTGCTTATTATATTCAGTCTAAGAGAATATTTTATATAAATAAAAATGAAGCCTAAAATGTTTAAAAAAGGGGAGATTGTAATGTCATTAGATGTATCGTTATTTTACTTATTAAATTTACACCATAGAATGCTTAGTGATGAGATTAGAACTAAAGCATTCCAAAAAGCTATTTTTGAAAAAGTAAATCCAGGAGATGTTGTTGTTGATATCGGAACAGGAACAGGGATATTAGCTTTTTTTGCAATACAAGCGGGTGCTAAAAAGGTATATGCTATTGATACTTCAAACATAATTGAAGTCGCAAAACAAATTGCTAGGGATAATAGGATATTGGATAAAATAGTATTTATCCAAAACGATTCAAGAGAAGTTGTTTTACCTGAAAAAGCTGACATTATAATTTCTGAGACAATAGGAAGTTTTGGATTAGAGGAGAATATATGTGGTACCTTACTACATGGGAAGCAGAACTTTCTAAAACCTGGTGGGAAAATTATACCCGAAGAAATTGAATTATACTTAACCCCTGTCTTTTGTGAGGGGAAACTAGAAAACATTAAATGGGAATTTCTGAAAAATTATGATATAAACAACGATAGCTTAAGTGATATTGCGGTACATAATACATATAAAACTAATTTAATAGAGTCTAACATAGTATCATGCCCTAAATTAATAAGTAAAATTAACTTTACTAACATTGAACAAATATCATATGTCTTTAAAACTCAATTTAACTTACAGAATTGCAAAATAAATGGTTTAGGAGGGTGGTTTAAAGCAAAGTTATCTAGCAATGTATATATAGATACATCTCCTTTTAGTTCTCCAACACATTGGATGCAAACATATTTTCCTTTGCAAGAAGTTGTAGAAGCATTTAAAGATAAATCAACAATTGAAGTAGAAATTAGAAATCATCCATTTGGAAATTCATGTTTTATAGAATGGAATATCAGAACTTCAGTTCGCGAATATCACCATACTACATTTAATGGATTACCTTCTATAGAAAGATTTTTTGATATGTATGGTATTAGTTAAATAAGAAGATGAATTACTAAATATCATAGTGAGGAAGGGATAATAATGAGGGAAAATGTAGATGTTCTATTAGTAAGACTACCTTTGTTAGATGAAGAAGAGTTTCTTAGAGAATCAAGTGAATATCTAGGATTTGGTTATCTAAGCTCAGGACTAAGAAAAAATGGTTTCTCTGTAAAAATTCTTGATTTCTATTTACAACAATGTAGCATTGAACAAGTAATTAGTAAAATTTTAGAGTATAATGCCAAAATCATTGGGTTTACTATAGTTTTACAAGATTTAATTGATAGTTGCAAAGTGATTTGTTCACAATTAAGGAAGAACAAAGTACAATCACATATAACTTGTGGAGGTCATTTACCTACATTAAAATATATAGAAATATTAAATCAGATTAATGAAATTGATTCGATAGTACGCTTTGAAGGCGAAGTAACTATTGTTGAATTAACACAGCATGTCGTTCAAGGTAAGGATTGGACAAATATTAAAGGAATTGCATATAGAGATATAGATGGTATACCAAAATCAAATACTAGTAGACCATTAATAAAAGATTTAGATAAATTAGACTTTGCAGACAGAGATACATTATCAATAGTTATTGAAAAAGGAGGGCCAGCAGGCATCTTATCAAGTAGGGGTTGTTATGGGAGATGTTCATTCTGTAGTATCTATTCTTTTTATAATACTGCAGAAGGTAATAATTGGAGAGCAAGAAGTCCTAAAGATGTTGTTGACGAAATAGAGTATATATACAAAAAATACAAGGTTAAGTACTTTAGGTTTTTTGATGATGATTTCATTGGACCAGGAGAAATTGGAAAGAAGAGAGCTTATGATATAGCACAATTAATTATTGATAGAAATTTAGAGATAAATTATTATATAGAAACAAGAGTAAATGATGTTGACTATAAGCTTTTTCAAAAACTTAAACAAAGTGGCTTAGATAGAGTTTTTATAGGAGTAGAAGCTGGTTCTGAAAAAATTTTAGAAGAATACAACAAAGATATAACAATTAAGCAACAAAAAGAAAGTATTGAGATTTTAAAGTGTTTAGGAATAAAAGTGATAGCTGGTTTCATGATGTTTAATCCTTATCTAACATTAGATAAATTCAAAGAAAATTTCTATTTTCTTATTAAATATGATTTATTAAACTTTTTTAACTTAGTATCATTTTTCACAGTATTAGGAGGAACTCCTATGGAGGAGAAATTAAGACAAGAAGGATTATTAATACAGAACGATTATAGGAAGGGATACAATATTATAGACAATAAAGTAGCAATATTATATAGAGTATTATCAATAGGTACAAAACCTCTAGAAAAATTATATATTCAGATTAAAAAAGCAAATAATAGTTTTTATATAAGTAAAGCTAATATTGATATAGAGTTATATGACGAAATTAATAGACAATTAAATAAATACCTTTTAGAGATTACTGAATCAATTTTAACTTTTATTGAAAAACTTCCTAATGAGAATATATTTGATTCTGAAGTAGATAAAAAAGCAGAAGAATATTATAATGAATCCTTAAATTTTACCGAGTCATTATTATTTTTAATTAATATATATAATACTGCTACAAATGAAGGAGGTATGTATGAGAACAGTTCTAGATTATCTGTATAAAGATGAAAGTATAAATGGATATATAATTAGAGCTTTATTAAATGATATGCCTCATTTTCACTGTGAAATAGAAGTAGATGGCAATAATGTAATAGGATTATTGGCAGTATGGGAGAGTGAAAAAATTGCAACGTTAAGAGGAGAACTATTATTTTGTAGAAAATGGTTTGAAAAGCTATATGGAGAATATAATTTTTATGATTTAGAGAACAGATTTAGTAAATATATATTACAAAATCATAAAATCAATAATGAATATTTTATATCTGATTACTTATTCTTAGAATATATTAATAATAAAAAAGTAAAAGATGAAGTTAAAAATATATATTCTAAAATAAATAAAAATGACTGGCTTAAAATACGTGATATTTATAAGAAAAAATACAATATAGATTTTACTGAATTTGAAGAACGTAATATGGAATGGTTGGTTGTATATGAAAAAGGATATCCAATTAGCAATATTTGTTTAGAGAAAGTCTCAGAAAAATTTTTCGTTCTATCAAACTTTTACACTGCACCTGATAGGCAAAATAAAGGTGTCGGTACCAATTTGTTAAGAGATGTATTGAATAGTTTTGAAAATACAAAATTCGGTTTATTTGTAAATAGTCAAAATACCCATGCATTAAATATCTATAGAAAGTTAGGATTCAATATCAAAGCTAAATTAGTAAATTTTGAACTAAAATAGGTAGGGATAGAGTAAATATATAATTCTTTATATCCTAAAATATGCATGAAAGGGGGTGAGAACATGAGTGTGAAAGAATTAATTGGACTTGCTTTAACTGACACTAATTTAAGAGAAAAGTTGCTAAAAAATCCCGAAAAACTATTTCAAGAGTATAGTGTAGATGTGGATTCTAAATTATTAAACAAAGTTAAACTACTCACACAAGAAATGATGAATGGGATATCAGTTGGAGCAGGCAATGACTTTTCACGTCTTGTATTAATTGACAGAAGATAATTACATAATTTTTTAAAAGAAAAGTAGACAACTTACTATCAAAATTAGTGGATGTCTACTTTTCTTCTTTATTTATCTTTAAATTGAGTACACCACTTTACAAGAAACGAAGCGATAGCTTCCAAAAAATAGATAAATCAGACATCTGAATCCTAGAAATACTAATCATAAGAAAATAATCCATTCTAGGAGATGTCTGACTTATGATTAGTGTATCCAAAAACTCAGTTGCTAATGCTAAAATAAAAGTGTACCAATTTTAATGCTCTGCTAAATAAAAAATGTACCACTCAATCAACTCTTCCCATATAATTAAGTTTGGACAACTAAATTGTATGGGGGGATATG
>JAALLP010000038.1_pt1 | contig 54312 bp, 50 predicted proteins | sample 7245951 | NCBI WGS metagenome assembly JAALLP01 (sample SAMN13049199, study PRJNA578106) | oil field metagenome | isolation source: filtered produced water from oil reservoir B6 | place: USA:offshore Texas | collected 2016
GTTTTTCAATATACAAGCTTTTTTAGTTTTCATGCTACTAGGTAGGAAAAGTAGATGAAAACTATTAGATAGGATATTTATTTTGAAGTGTTTTACAAACTATATTATACAAGGAGGATATCAACATGAATCAAGCTTTAGGTTTAGTGGAAACTAAGGGTTTAGTAGGAGCTATAGAAGCGGCAGATGCAATGGTTAAGGCGGCCAATGTGACACTGGTAAGCTATGAAAAAATAGGCTTTGGATTAGTAACAGTTATGGTTAGGGGAGATGTTGGTGCAGTTAAAGCTGCTACAGATGCAGGTGCAGAAGCTGCACGGTCTGTTGGAGAGCTTCACTCTGTACACGTAATACCTCGCCCCCATTCAGAAGTTGAAAGAGTTATATTAAAGAGTGAATAAGGGGAATAAAGGTAGCGGAGTGTAGATTATCCCTGTTACATGTCACAGGAATTAAGGGGTTAGTAAGATGTCTAATAGAGAACTTATTAGAAACATTCTTAAAGATATTACCGTAAAAGCAAGTAGTTCAAATAATAAAGATCGTACCAAAACCACAGGAACAAACTTAAATATAAAAAAAAGAGTTGTGGTTTTATTTACCGGGAGCAATATTAAACTAGATGAGGTAATCAAGGGTTTAAGAAACTTAAAACAACAGGACTATCTATTAACGCTTTGTTTTTCAGAAAATGCTGAAAGGATATTAGATAAGGACAGAATTCTAACCATAGTAAAGCCAGAAAAAGTTCTTTTGGAAAGAGATAGGGACCGGTATATGGATATCGTCAATTTTACCGATATGGCTATAGTACCTATACTTACTCAGAATACTTTGGCAAAGGTATCCACAGGAGTTCAGGATAATTTTATTACCATGTTACTTTGGCAGATACTGTGGCTAGGAAAGAAAGTGATTATAAATCCTGACTCGGCTTTAAGTAATAGAGGCACACACTGCAGAAATAGCAAAATGCTTAATTTAATTAAAAAACATGTAGATAAACTTAAAGAGTTTGGAGCAGACATTATACACGATCATGATTATTTAAACCATATAGAAATTAATATAGAAACAGGGCAAGATAACGAAAAAAGTTCTAGTAATGAAGAACAGAGCAAAGTAAAAGAGCTCATAACAGAGAGGGATATTTTGAATTTAGTAGGAAAGAAGGATAATCTATATCTAACAAAGGGAACTATAATAACTCCCTTAGCTAGAGATACGGCAAAGGAAAAGAAAATAAGAATAATTTACAGGTGAAGGGGTTACTAGGTGGCAATTGTCACCTGTTCCCTGTTACCTGTCACCTGGTAATAAGGAGAGATTTTATGCAAACAGGGGTGGTTATTGGAACTGTTGTTGCTACAAGAAAGGATGAAAGACTTATTGGAAATAAACTGCTTTTAACCCAACCGGTAAATATAAATAGAAAGCCCGTTGGTGAACCATTGGTTGCAGTAGATACAGTTGGTGCTGGAATAGGTGAGTTTGTTATATATACAAAGGGAACTGCAGCAAGATATGCAGCTAATAAAACCGATTCACCGATCGATGTTGCAATTATAGGAATTATTGACAGCATAGATATTTATTCCGACGTATTGGAGAGAGAATAAGAGGGGGGATTTAGTTGAACCCGCATGTAATAAAAAAGGCAATGGAATACAGACAACTTATAGATGTACTTATGTCCGATAAAGACTTCGCCGACATAGTTTTGTATGGAGGAAATATAATTAATGTATTGACAAAGGAAATATATAAATCCGATGTGGCAATTAAAGGCAAATACATTTTAATGGTAGGGAATGCCGAAAAACTCATAGGAAATGAAACTCTAGTTATAGATGTGGAGGGCAAATATATTTCACCGGGTTTCATAGATTCTCATATGCATTTTGAAAGCAGTATGTTGACTATATCTGAATTTTCCAGACTATCTATACCTTCGGGAACTACAACATTAGTAGCAGATCCTCATGAAATAGGAAATGCTTTGGGACCAGAAGGTATATTAGCTATGGCAGATGAAGCGGGAATTGTTCCCAACCATGTTCATCTAGTGGTGCCTGCATTGACACCTGACTGCCCAGAACTTGAAACCGCAGGGGTAGATATTACTTCAAAGGATATGGAGTTGCTTCTTAATTATAAAAATATAATTGGCATCGGTGAGCTGCAAGGGTTCAGTAATGCAAAGCATGTATATAGAAATACCCCAGAAATAATAACGGATCTCGTTGCATCTACCGTCTATGCTTCCAGCATGGGTAAAGTAGTGGACGGCAATGCTCCAGAGCTCTTTGGAAATGAGCTTGCAGCCCATATTATATCAACGGGGGGGAAGTGCTCCTGTCATGAAACCACAACAAAGGAGGAATGTGTTGAAAAACTGAGACAGGGTGTATACGTTTTTATGAGGGAAGGGTCAACCCAAAGAAATATGGCCCAGTGCATAAGGGCTATAACAGAAGAAGGACTGGACTCTAGGAGAGCCATACTGGCTACCGATGATATGGTTGCAGAAGATTTAGAAAAGCTGGGTCATATGAATGAAATAGTAAAAAGAACAATAGCCGAAGGAATAGATCCGGTAGAAGCCATACAAATGGTCACAATAAATCCTGCAGAATATTTTGGACTGGGAGACAGAGGCGTCTTAGCACCAGGTAAGCTGGCGGATATAGCCATAATAAGTGACCTTCGAAATATGACTGTGGACGCAGTGTTAATTGAAGGAAATTTAGTGGCAGCAAAGGGTGAAATGCTTATAGACATACCTAAATACGTTTATCCTGATAATGTCAAAAACTCTGTAAAACGGGGACTGATTAGTAAAGAAGATTTACAAATAAAGACAGAGGGAAATAGAGCAAAGGTTAGATGTATTGAACTTATTCCCGATCAGAACTTATCGGGAAGTCTAAAATTTGATATTCCAGTAAAAAATGGAGTAGCACTGCCCGATGTATCCCAGGATGTACTGGAAATAGCTTGTATAGAGAGATATGGAAGAAATGGCAACATAGGTAAAGCCTTTGTAAAAGGGTTTGGTATGACAAGAGGTGCATTTGCAGAAAGCGTTGCCCATGATACACATAATATCATAGTAGTGGGAACTAATCTAGAGGATATGACTATAGCCGTAAATAGGGTTATAGAAATAGGCGGCGGACTGGCTATAGCCAATAATGGCCGGGTCCTTGGTGAATTGAGGCTTCCTGTGGGTGGGCTTATAACAGATGAGTTAACCGGTAGTGAAGTTAGTAAAAAAATTAATGAACTCGAAACTATTGCCAAAGATAAACTTGGATGTGGTGTTCATGCACCCTTTATGCATCTATCATTCCTTGCGCTATCTACTAGTCCTAAATGGAAGATCACAGATAAGGGATTAATAGATGTAAATAATTTTGAAATTCTAGATCCTATATGCTGATAAATTGGTGTTGAAACTTGAATACTGAGGGGGAGAAATAATGTCAAGTAATACCAAAACAAATAGCAGTTTTTTGGAGAAAACCTTTAGACTTTCAGAACACAAGACTGACACAAAGACTGAAATACTAGCAGGAATAACTACCTTTATGACAATGGCATATATACTAGTTGTAAATCCGATTATACTGAGTAATACGGGCATGGATAAGGGAGCCTTGTTTACGGCTACATGTCTTGCTGCAGCCCTTGCAACATTTATAATGGCATTTATTGCCAACTACCCCTTTGCTTTAGCACCTGGTATGGGACTTAATGCATTCTTTGCTTTTACCGTGGTACTAGGGATGAAATATTCTTGGCAGTTTGCATTGACAGCAGTGCTTATAGAGGGGATTATATTCATAATACTTACTATGTTCAATGTACGTGAGGCCATAATAAATTGTATTCCTATAAATATTAAACATGCAGTAAGTGTAGGGATAGGACTTTTCATAGCATTTATAGGATTATCGGGAGCTAAAATCGTAGTAGATAGTCCAGCAACATTAGTTACCTTTGGCAGTGTAAAGGATCCAAATGTAATTGTAGCACTGTTTGGATTAGTTATTACCGGAATACTGCTTGCTAAGGGTGTAAAAGGAGCATTATTATTGGGGATATTGATATCTACCGCTGTGGGTATACCTTTAGGGGTAACTCCTATGCCAAATAAAATTGCAAGTATGCCTCCATCACTGGCACCAATAGCTTTTAAATTTGAATTTAGCAGAGTATTTTCAGTAGATATGTTAGTGGTTATTTTTACATTTCTCTTTGTGGACCTTTTTGATACCCTTGGAACTCTTGTTGGAGTTGCATCAAAGGCTGATATGCTTGACGAAAAGGGTCAGCTTCCAAGGGCTAAGCAGGCATTATTGGCTGATGCTATAGGCACTACCTTTGGTGCACTGGTAGGAACAAGTACAGTTACTACATACGTTGAAAGTGCTTCAGGAGTTGCAGAGGGAGGAAGAACGGGCCTCACATCCTTCACAACGGCCGTTATGTTCGTTATAGCACTCTTGTTTTCCCCTATCTTAACTATAGTACCTGCAGCTGCAACGGCTCCAGCCTTGGTTCTGGTTGGTTTATTCATGATGTCACCTATACTTAAAATAAACCTTAATGATTTTACAGAAGCCATTCCAGCATTTTTAACAATAATCATGATGCCTCTTACCTACAGTATAGCTGAAGGGCTGGTATTTGGAATGCTTAGCTATGTATTCTTAAAGCTCTTTACAGGTAAAAGTAGAGATATATCTCCCGTAATGTATATAGTTTCCATTTTGTTTATAATTAAATTCTTTGTATAGACCTTCAACATTGGAATTAAAGTAAAAAGAAAAATACCTTATCCTATTTCTTCTTTTTACTTTAATTCCTTGTATCTAGAGAAGTGATATTAGGATTTTGGATTAAAGTTTAGAGTTAAGAATTAACAGTTTATTATATATAGATATCCAATGTGAAAACTTTACTTTAGTCTTTGCTGTAAGCTGTAGACTATGAGCTGTTAGCCTAGAAAATATTAAGCATTGAAAAAAACTTAAATTATTAAATAAATATAATTTTGAAGTTGGATATCTATATAGTCATAAATTGTTAATTGTTAATTTTAAATTAATAAAATTAGAGGGGGATATCTGTGAAGACTTTAAAAATAAAACAGGGTACTATAGTAACTATGAACAAAAAAAGAGAAATATTTACAGGTGATATTTATATAGAAGATGGTAGGATTAGTGAAGTATCATCTGAGATTCAGAGAAGAGCAGATGAAGAAATATATGCAAAGGGTAAAGTAGTAATTCCAGGATTAATTCAGACCCATATACATTTAACCCAGACATTATTCAGAGGTATGGCAGATGACATGGAGCTTCTTGACTGGCTCAGAAAAAGGATTTGGCCCTTAGAGGGAAACCATACTGTTGAAACTAATTATGTCTCTGCAAAGTTAGGAATAGTGGAGCTTATAAAGGGCGGCACTACTTCGATTATTGATATGGAAACAGTAAATCATACGGAAGGAGCTTTAGCAGCTATAGAGGAAAGCGGCTTTAGAGCCGTAATAGGTAAGTGTATGATGGACTATGGCGAAGGAGTCCCTGATAGTCTGATGGAAGATACACAGACCTCTATAGATGAAAGTGTTAGACTCTTAAAGAAATGGCATGGAAGGGGAAAGGGTAGGATTATATATGCCTTTGCTCCGAGATTTGTAGTTTCATGCTCAGAAAAGCTTTTAGTAAAGGTTAGGGATTTGGCAAAGGAATATGGTGTAATGATTCATACCCATGCTTCTGAAAATAGGGGAGAAATAGAGTTAGTTCAAAGCGATAGGGGCATGAGAAATGTTGTATATCTGCATAAATTAGGAATGACAGGGGAAAATCTGATTTTAGCCCATTGTATCTGGTTGGATGATGAAGAGATGAAGATACTGGCCGATACGGGAACTAAAATATCCCATTGTCCTAATTCCAACCTAAAGCTTGCTTCTGGAATTGCCAAAATACCGGAGCTTTTAGATATGGGTGCCGATGTTTCCATAGGAGCTGACGGAGCACCTTGTAATAATAATCTTGATATGTTCAGAGAGATGAGAAGTGCTGCTCTTATTCAAAAAGCCAGACTTCTTAATCCCACAACGATGCCCGCTGAAAGGGTATTTGAAATGGCTACCCTAGGCGGAGCTAAAGCAATGGGAATGGAGAAGAAACTTGGCAGCTTAGAGCAAGGAAAAAAGGCTGACATTGCAATAATAAATCTAAGGACTATTCATAACAGTCCCTGCGGTGAAGACAATATAATACCACAACTGGTATATTCCGCATCTGCTAATGATGTTGAAACTACAATAATTGACGGAGAGATTGTGATGAAGGATAGGAAGATGACCGCTATTAATGAAAGAAACATTATTGAAGAGGCTAATAGATTAATAAAAAAACAGATAGAGAAAATAATTTAATCTGTTATAGTTTTTAATGGCGAAGCAGTATTGCTTTGTCATAATTGTAAAGGAGGTATTTCATGGGAGTAACAAGGGTGCTAAAGGCTTATAGCATAGAGGAAATATTGGATGTTATGGAAAAATATGGTGAAAAAGTAGAGTTGTTAGCTGGCGGAACGGATTTATTAGTAGATATTAGAGCAGGTAAAAATAAAGGAAGCGTAATAATAGATATCTCCGATGTCAAGGAAATGAAAAAGATAGAGATAGGTGAAGATGATATAGTTTTGGGAGCATTAACGACATTTACTGATATAGCCGAAAACGATTACTTGAAGGAAAATGTGACTGGATTATGGAAGGCTGCCAAGTCTGTAGGATCGCCCCAAATAAGAAATATGGGAACCGTTGGAGGAAACATATGTAATGGTTCACCGGCAGCAGATATAGTCCCCCCCTTATTGGTCCTTGATGCTAAACTAAACATAAAGAGCAGGTCAAAACAAAGAAAGATAAAACTTAAGGAATTCTATATGGAAAATGGAAGCAGAAATTTAAGGAGTGATGAGCTATTATATAGTATTAGTTTTACAAAATCTAGGGATAAAAATATAAGGATAGGATTTGAAAAACTTGGACTTAGAAATGCATTGGCCATATCTAGAATAAGCTGTTCGGTTTATGCTATTATAGGAGAAAATAATCGGATTGAAAATATTCGTATTGCATCGGGAGCACTGGGAAAGTATCCCTTGAGAGAATATGCTTTAGAAAAGTTTTTGAAAGATAAGAATTTAAATGATGGACTGATAGAAGAGGCGGCAGAAATATTTTCCCATGAAGTTAAACAGAGGCTTTCAGGAAGAAGTTCATGTCCATATAAAAAAGAGGCAGTAAAGGGAATCTTTAAAAAGGCAATTTCTTTTGAGGGGGAATAGATTTGATTAATATACAGCTTAATGTAAATGGTAAGGATTATGATTTAGAGATAGAGGAAGATTTGAGACTTATAGATTTGCTGAGAGATAGACTGGGGTTTACGGGAACTAAAGAAGGATGTGGGGAAGGGGAGTGTGGAGCATGCACAGTAATACTTGAAGGAAAAACCGTAAATTCATGTCTTCTATTGGCAATCCAGGCCCATGGAAAAGAGATCACAACAATAGAAGGAATTGGGAAGGAAGATGATCTTCATCCTATCCAAGAGTCGTTTTTAGAAAATGGAGCTGTGCAGTGTGGCTATTGCATACCGGGAATGGTTTTGTCGGCAAAAGCATTACTGGATAAAAATAAAAACCCTACAAGAAAGGATATAAGGGAAGCCATATCGGGCAATTTATGCAGATGTACCGGCTATGAAAAGATAGTTGACTCTATTGAAAAGGCATCTAAAATTTTGCAGCAAAGAGGGAGTGAATCCCATGAACAACTATAAAAATATAGGTAAAAATTTATTAAGAGTAGACGGAAAGCAAAAGGTAATGGGTAAAACTAAATATCCCCAGGATATATATATGGATGATATGCTCTATGGAGCTACATTAAGGTCTACAGAACCCCATGCCTATTTCAAAATTGATATCAGTGAGGCAGAAAAGCTTGATGGAGTAGTTAAAATACTTACCCATAGAGATATTACCGGTGAAAACCGTCATGGGGTACTTTTTAAGGATCATGAAGTACTATGTAAAGAGAAGGTTAGAAGGATAGGAGATCCTATTGCCTTTGTAATAGCTGAAAGCCCCAAAAAGGCTAAAGAAGCGAAAAAGTTAATCAAAATTCAATATGAGAAAATCTCAGCAGTTTTTGATCCGAAGGAAGCAATGAAAGAGAATGCACCTAAAATCCATGATGATAGTAATATAGTTTATCATTACAAATGCAGAAAGGGAAATGTAGAAAAAGGATTCAAAAAATGTGACGTAATTGTAGAGAGAGAATATAAAACTTCAATGGTAGACCATGCGTTTTTACAACCAGAAAGTGGGCTTTCATACATGGAAGAGGATGGAACCTTAGTAATATGTGCAGCAACTCAATATCCGCATTTCGATCAAATAGAGATAGCTGACGCTTTAGGTCTACCGAAAGAAAGAATAAAAATAATAAATCCTGCCGTTGGAGGAGCCTTTGGGGGTCGTGAAGATATAACAATGCAGATACATATTGGACTTGGAGCACTACTTACTGGACGACCTGTCAAGGTTTGTTATGACCGGGAAGAATCCTTCTATGCCCATTCTAAAAGACATCCCCTCTACATGAAGTATAAAACAGGAGCAGATCGAACAGGAAAATTGATTGCCCTTGAAGCAGAAATAATTGGAGATACAGGGGCCTATGCCTCATGGGCTGTAAATGTACTGAGAAAGTCGGGAGTACATGCTACGGGGCCCTATGAAATCGATAATGTAAAAATCGACAGCTATGCAGTCTATACTAATAATCCTTTTTGCGGGGCAATGAGAGGATTTGGAGCTACACAGATTCCTGTAGCTTGTGAGCAGCAGATGGATATAATAGCTGAAAAACTGGGAATAAGTCCCGTCGAAATAAGACTTAGAAACTGTTTTAGAAAGAATTCAGTAACTGCCACAGGTCAGGTATTGGTTGAAAGTGTACCCCTTGACAAATGTATCAGGATCGTATCCAAAAGATTATTTGCAGAAAGTGAGATGGTGTAGGGATGAAAAAAAGAGGCAAGGGTATTGCAGTAAGCTTTTATGGTACAGGATATGGGAATGGATTTCCAGATGTTTCAACGGCAACTATTAGACTTGAGGATGAGGGAAAAATATCTATATCTGTAGGTGCTACTGAAGTAGGTCAAGGCGCTAAGACCGTACTTAGTCAAATAGGCTCAGAGGTTTTAGGAATTGAAATAGAAGATATAGTTTTAATAAATGAAGATACGAGTAAAACTCCTGATTCTGGAACTGCTGCCGCAAGTAGACAAACCTATAATACGGGAAATGCGGTAAAAATTGCTATGGAGTCCTTTAGAAAAAAACTCTTTGAAGAATCAAAGGAGCTCCTTGGATTAAATACATCTATAGGACTTGAAACTAAAAATAAAGAAGTCTATCTTAAAATGTTTCCTCAAAAAAAGACTACCTTTAAGGAAATAGCACAAAAGCTAAAAAAACAAAAAAGAAGACTGGAAGCAACCGAAAGTTTTACTGCTCAAACCACCGAAATGGACCCTGAAACCGGCCAGGGGGCTCCCTATTGGCCCTATACTTTTAATTGCTATGGAGTAGAGGTAGAAGTAGATACTGAAACTGGAAAGGTAGATATTATAAGGGCTCTATGTGCTCAAGATGTTGGCAGAGCCATGAACCCTACTATGATAGAGGGACAAATTGACGGTGGATTTGCCATGGGAGCAGGATATGCTCTCTTTGAAGATTTAGGACTGAAGGAGGGTAGAATAAAAAATAATAAGTTTTCAAAGTATATTATACCTACTGCTCTAGATTTGCCGGAGATAGAGAAAATTATTATAGAGGACCCTGAATCAACGGGACCTTTTGGAGCAAAGGGAATTGGTGAGCCCGTTATGATACCTGTGGCTCCTGCGATATTAAATGCCATTTATAATGCTGTAGGCGTAAGGATACTGGAGCTGCCTGCTACACCTGAGAAAATATTGCAGGCTATTAAGAGTTATGGTAAAGTTTAATCTAATTAGGAGTTTGAGAATCCTTATTTTAGTTTTTGCTGTAAGCTGTAGGCTATGAGCTGTTAGCCTAGACAATGACTATTTAAATAAATATAATTTTGAAGTTGGATATATATCTATGTATAAGCCAATAAATCCAATATCAGAAAGGATGATATTTTTGACCGATATAAAAAAGAGAATAGATGTGGCGGCGGGACGGAAAAAGGCAGACTTAGTTCTTAAAAATGCCAAGATAGTTAATGTGTTTACAGAAGAAATAATAGAAGGAGATGTTGCCATAACCGGTAAAAATATTGTAGGAATAGGAAGGTATGAGGGTGAGAGGGAAGTAGATATCGAAGGGAAATATATTGTTCCAGGACTTATAGATGGTCATGTGCACATAGAATCATCAATGGTATCACCGGGGGAATTTGCAAAGGCAATAGTGCCCCACGGTACAACAACTATAATAGCTGACCCCCACGAAATTGCAAATGTTTGCGGGATAGATGGAATAGAATATATTTTAGAAGAAAGCAGAAATATTCCTTTGGATGTATTCGTTATGCTGCCCTCCTGTGTACCGGCCACATCCTTTGAAAATTCAGGTGCAAAACTCTTAGCCAAGGATCTTGGAAAGTTAATAGATAATGAATGGGTTCTGGGCCTAGGGGAAGTAATGGATTATCCTGCAGTAATAGCAGGAAATGACAAAATATTAGACAAAATCAAAGTAGCTGAGACTAAAATAAAGGATGGCCATGGTCCTGGTATTACTGGAAAGGACCTTAATGCCTATGTAGTTTCAGGAATCAAAACGGAACATGAATGCACGACAATGGAGGAAATGATTGAAAGACTAAGGTTAGGCATGTATATTCAAATAAGGGAAGGGTCAGCAGCCAGAAATTTAGAAGCTTTGATAAGAGGAGTAAACAGAGCTAATTTAAGAAGAATTCTGTTTTGTACTGATGATAGACATCCGGAGGACATTTTGGTTAGTGGACATATAGATAATAATGTAAGACTTGCAATAAAAAATGGAATAGACCCTATATTAGCAATAAAAATCGCTACACTCAATGGAGCAGAATGTTACGGCTTTCACGATAGAGGTGCAGTTGCCCCAGGGTACATAGCTGATTTGATAGTGGTTGATGATATTAATACATTTAATATAGAAAGAGTATACAAAAATGGGAAATTGGTGGCCCAAAAGGGCAAAGCAATGTTTCACATTAATGCAAAAACAAATTCTAAAATATTGAATACTATAAAACTCAAAAAAATAACTGATGATATGCTTAAGATAAGGATGAAAACTGATATTGCCAACGTCATTAAACTTATGCCCCATAGTTTGGTGACCAAAAAAGCAGTTCGAAAAGTAGAAGTAGAGGACGGGTACTTCAAATATCACCATAAGCTGGATATATTAAAGCTAGTCGTAGTAGAAAGGCATAGAGGTACGGGAAATATAGGACTTGGGCTTGTAGAAGATTTCGGACTTAAAGGAGGGGCTATAGCCTCTACAGTTGCCCATGATTCCCACAATCTCATTATTGTTGGAGATAATGATGAAGATATTCTGTTGGCAATTGAAGAAATAAAAAGAATAGATGGTGGAATCAGTATATGTTCTAAGGGTAAGGTTGTAAAATCTTTATCTTTACCCATAGGAGGACTTATGTCGGATAAGTCTTTAGAGGAAGTAGACCTTGAATTAAAGGAAATGCAGAAGACAGCATATGAAATGGGAGTAAATAAAGAAATAGATCCCTTTATGACCTTATCTTTCCTAGCACTTCCTGTAATACTGGAGATTAAGCTTACGGATATGGGCCTATTTGATGTAAATGAGTTTGATTTTATGGATATCTGTGTAAATGATAATTAATGACATATGGAGGAAGTATTTTGAAGAAAATTAGAGTAGAAGAAGCTGTTGGTATGATATTGGGACATGATTTGACCAAAATATTACCTGGGAAATTTAAGGGGGCCGCATTTAAAAAGGGATATATCATAAGGGAAGAAGATATAGAAGTATTGAAGGATATGGGTAAATATCACATTTATGCTGTTGATTTAAATGAAGATTATATTCATGAGGACGAAGCCGCCATAAGAATAGGAAGAGCGGTAGCTGGAGAGGGGCTGTATTTAGAGGGTCCTTCCGAGGGAAAGGTAAGCCTTAAATCTAAATATAAAGGACTTCTCAAAATAAATTTAAAGGCTCTAGAAGCTATAAACAATATAGATTTAATAGTTTTAGCAACTTTACATAATAATACCCTAGTGGAACAGGGTAGAACAGTTGCAGGAACAAGGATAATACCTTTAACTATAAAAGAGGAGAGGGTAAAAGAGGTTGAAAAAATATGTAGTGAACATGGAGCTGTCACAAGTCTGAATAAAATGAGACCTGTGAAGGTTGGTATAGTAGTTACGGGTAATGAAGTATATGAGGGAAGAGTTAGTGATAAATTTGGACCGGTATTGAGAAGCAAGATAAACAAATATGGGGCTAAACTGTTGGATATAGAGTATGTTCCCGATAGAAGTAAAAAGATACAAAAAGCTATAAAATCTCTAATCGGTAAAGGGGCAGAGGTCGTTCTTGCTGCTGGTGGCATGTCTGTAGATGCCGATGATGTTACCCCCGACGCCATAAAGAAAGTTTCCAGTAAAGTGATAACCTATGGTTCACCTGTATTACCGGGAGCTATGTTTATGCTTGCATATACTGAAAAAGCAGCTATTTTAGGAATACCGGCCTGTGGCATGTACTCCAAGACTACAGTACTAGATTTGATTCTGCCACGAGTTCTTACAGGGGAATCATTATCGAAAGGGGATATAGTGAAGCTTGCTCATGGAGGACTTTGTCTCAGTTGTGAAGAATGTAGGTATCCAACATGTCCCTTTGGTAAGTAGGCTCAAATATGAAGATATATAAACTTTTGAATATAGATTTTAGAAAAAATGAACTCATATGCTTTGTGGGAGCAGGAGGTAAAACTACTACACTGTTTAAGTTGGCTGGGGAGCTGAAGAGTTTGAACAAAAAGGTACTAGCCACCACTACTACATCAATATATTGTCCGGTAAAAGATGATTATGATGAACTTATAATCGATAATTGTGATAAGATTATGGAACGTCTTTATAAAGTTAAAAAGGCTGCTGTTACTGTCATAGGCAAAGGAGTTTCAAAGGAAAATAAGCTGTTAGGAATAGATAGGGAAATAGTACAGGAAATACATGATAGAAAATTCTTTGACTACACTTTAGTTGAGGGAGATGGTTCAAGGAGAAAACCTATTAAATCACCTGCATCCTATGAACCTGTAATACCTTGTAATACTGATAAAGTTGTGGGAGTTATTGGACTGGATTCTTTAGGAAAGAAAATTAATGAAGAAAATGTCCATAGGCCTCAAATTTTCTGCAGGGCTACGGGAAGTAAAATAGAAGAAGTAATAAATGAAGAAACAATATTTAAACTGATTATAAATGAAGCAGGACTATTTAAAGATGTACCAAGTAGATGCAAAAAATATGTTTTGCTAAACAAGATAGAGAATGAAGAGACAAAAAATAGTGGATACCTTATTAAAGATTTAATTGTTAAAAGCGGACTTAAGGTAGCTGGTATTATTGGAACGAGTATGATTAATGGAAGACTTATTTTTAATTGGAGTGATAGAGATTGATTACAGGCATTATTATGGCTGCAGGTTTTTCTAGAAGAATGAATCGGGATAAATTGACCTTGGAGATTGGAGGGGTAACAGTAGTTGAAAGGGTCATAAGGGCCGTAAAGGGGTCTAAGGTTGAGGATATGGTAATTGTATATAGAACAAATAGGATAAGGGAGTTAGGGGAAAAATATGGAATAAAGCCCCTTTATAATCAAAAAGCAGAGCTTGGACAAAGTGAGTCCATAAAGCTAGGGATTAATAATTCATCTAAAGAAACAACCGGGTTTATGTTTTTTGTCGGAGACCAACCCTTTTTAAATAGTGATATAATAAATAGATTGATAGAAGTATTTCAAGCAGGACATTATCCTATAATAGTGCCTGAATACAGGGGACAAAGGGGAAATCCTGTGATTTTTTCATCAAGTCTTAAAAATGAACTTCTTGGGCTGGAGGGTGACAGTGGAGGAAGGAGTATCATTAAAAAACGATATAATGATATAAAAACTGTACCTATTGACAATGACATCCTAGGGAAGGATATGGATACATGGGAGGAATATCAATGTTTGATGACATTGTTGTGATAAGGGGTGGTGGGGATATAGCAACGGGAATTGCCCACAGGCTCCATCGAAGTGGATTTAGAATACTCATGCTTGAGATAGAAAATCCTACCATGATTAGAAGAAAGGTTTCCTTTGGAGAAGCAATATTCGAAGGACAGATTGCTGTTGAGGATGTTAAGGCAGTCAGAACCTATAGCTTAGAGGATATATATGAAATATGGAATCAAGGACATATACCAATTATGGTTGATAAAGAGTGTACCATAATTAATAAACTAAGCATCGATATTTTAGTAGATGGGACATTGACTAAGAAGAATATGGGAAATAACAAGGAAATGGCAGCTATTACAGTAGGGGTGGGTCCGGGATTTAACGCTGGAGAAGATGTTGATGTAGTTATCGAAACTGATAGAGGACATGATTTAGGGAAACTTATATTCAGGGGATATGCTAAACCAGATACGGGAGTTCCTGGTAAAATATTGGGATATGACGTTGAAAGGGTAATAAGGGCACCCTGTGAAGGAATAATAGAAAACCTTTTAGAGATAGGTGACATGGTAAAGAAAGATGAGATTATTGCCTATGTTAATGGAATTTCTGTAATATCTAAGATAGATGGAGTGCTTAGAGGAATAATTAAAAATAAGTCGAGGGTGAAAAAGGATTTTAAGATAGCTGACGTTGATCCCAGAGGAATCAAAGAATACTGCTTTACTATTTCTGATAAGGCGAGAGCCATAGGTGGAGGAGTTTTAGAAGCTATTTTATATATGAAAAGGATTAAAGAAGTGAGGTGAGGATAGTGGAGTATAGGGTGTTAGAAAAGGTACTAGAAGAAATTAGACTAAATAAAAAAACGGCCTTAGCTACAATAACCAATATAAAAGGCTCCACTCCAAGAAAGGAAGGAGCAATGATGATGGTTATGGAGGATGGCACAACCTTTGGCACTATAGGAGGAGGCAAGCTAGAGCTTGTAGTAACTAAGTGGGCTAAGAAGTGCATGGAAGAAGGACAAACTAAAACCTTTAATTTTAAGTTGACCGATGAAGAAGGAAGTCTTCACATGCAGTGTGGCGGTGAAGCCGATGTGTTTATTAAAGTTTTTAATCCTTACAACAAGTTGCTTATTGTAGGAGGAGGGCATATTGCCCTAAAGCTTTATAAATTAGGAAAAATGTTGAACTTTTATACTGTCGTAATTGAGGATAGGGAGGAGTTTTGTAATACAGATAGATTTCCTGAGGCTGATGAATTAAAATTTGGAAATATAGAAGAAATTCTTAGTGAGTACCCTATAGATGGGAATACTTATATAGTTATAGTTACTAGAGGTCATAAGCATGACGAAACTGCTCTAAAAACTGTTATAGATAGTAAGGCTAAATATATAGGAATGATAGGTAGTAGTAATAAGACAAAATATGTAATGGATAATCTGCAAAGAGAAGGTATATCCCAGGAAAAGTTTGATAAGGTCTATGCGCCTATTGGAATTAACCTGGGAGGCGAAGCACCTGAAGAAATAGCCTTTAGCATAATGTCGGAAATACTTCTCGTCAAAAACAAAGGAAGCCTTGATCATATGAAAGAAATCAAAGGCAACAAACAAGAAAGGTAGGAAGCAGTTAAGTTGTTATAAAAATATTGGATTTGTTTATCGGAAATAGAAGTATACAAGAAGTGCATAAATGAAAGCGCTTGAGATACTGGGATAGAAAACACTTATTCCAAACCTTTGTAAAATAAGGGCTACGATTCCAAAAACTATAAACAAAACCGTGTAGTATATATTTGATGATCTTATTTTAGCCGATAATTTTTTCTTAATATAGAGGTATCTATCTACAAAAGAAAAGATAACTAGAAAAAATAGAAATGTAAAGAGATAAATTATAAATTTCATACTTAAACCTCCATTTATAATAGATAATTTACTCTTGTATATCATTCTTATTATATAAATATTAAAATTATTATAAATTGTTACAATTTTAGGTTTAAGTATGGATAAATTTAAAATAGATATGCTTACTCTAAAAACAGCTTTTCTAAAGTATTGGCAACAGCGTCTTCGTCATTGGTTTCAATTATAGGATTATTAGGAAGAGCAGCTTTAAGCTTATCATGAGCATTTCCCATGATAAATCCTTTCCCCACAATCTGTAGCATTTCAAGATCATTCAGCCCATCTCCAAAGGCTACAGATTCCTTAGGATGAACTCTGTATTTTTCAAGAACTTTTTTTATTGCAAAGCCCTTTGAAATCCCGTGGGGCATTATCTCTAAGCAAGTAGGAAGAGAAAAGGACAAATTTAATCTTCCTGGAAATATATTTTCTATTTTATGTTGAAGTTCTACCAATTTTTCATGATCATCGCAAATAAAGAACAATTTTGATGCAGTGTACTTTTCGAGAGTTTCAAAATCAACGATTTCATAAAAAAATCCCGAATCATTATGAAATTGATTAATCCACTTGTTTTCCTTTTCAACAAACCACTGATCATCTTGATATATATTTACATGAATATTTGGATCAATTTCTATTGCTAAAAGCTGCTTAACTATATCTTCTGAGAGGTCATAGGCTAAAACCGTTTCCTTATTGGGATTATGAACTCTGCAACCATTAGATGTAATAAAGACGGTATCAAGTCCCAATTGCTTTCGTATATGATTTACATCTACATGATGCCGTCCAGTAGCGATAAAAAAATGAACTCCTCTAGATAGTACTTTCTTGATAACTTTCTTTGTATATTCACTAACTTGATGATTGCTGTTTAAAAGCGTGCCATCGAGATCCGAAATAACTGCTCTATATTTCATAAAATGCACTCCTAATTTAAATATTTACATATAAAGTATAGCCATAACCGAAATAATAATCAATAGAAGGAAACGTTTGCTCTTAAAATTTTTTCAAAAAAGTAATATAAATAATAGAAATAAGTAGGTAGCTTGGTGAATAAACCTTCTATTGACATCTAATCTGAAATATAATATAATTTTCACACTAAATTTAATTTTTAAGTGAACGGGACAACGTTAACATGGAGGTTAGACGTGGAAAAATATATAATACAAAAAATTTTAAGTAATAATGTGGTGCTTGTAAAGAAGGATAATCAGAACTATATATTAGTCGGAAAAGGGATCGGATTTGGCAAGAAAAAAGGTTTCGTTTTGGAGGACTCTGACGTTATTGAAGAAAGGTTTATATCTTTAAAGGGGCTTAACGAAAGCGAATATGAAAACTTTCTGGAAACAGTAGACCCTAAAATAATAGAACTATCAGAAAAAATAATGGAAATGGTAAAAAAAGAGTTGGGCGAAGCTTTAAGCCCTAATATTCATGCGGGACTTATAGATCATATAAACTTTGCCATTAGAAGATTAAAAGAAGGAGTAGAAATCGTAAATCCTTTTCTGTTTGAAACTAAGCTTTTATATCCTGTTGAATACAACTTGGCTGAAAAAGCAGTAAAAATATTGGAGGAAAATTTAAATATAAACATTCCAGAAGCAGAAATCGGATTTTTAGCCCTCCATATATATGGTGGTAGAGGAGGGAAAAGTAAAAATGAAGCTCTTCAGAATTCAAAAATGATAAATCAAATTCTGCAAGTGGTAGAAAAAAAGCTGAAGATTGATTTAGATAGAAATTCTTTCTTTTGCAGACGGTTCGTTATGCATCTTATGGGAGTAGTAAATAGAATTTCCAGCGGTAAAACTATTAAAAACATATTTTTGTCACAGTTAAAGAGTGAGCTTAAATTTGAATTTTACGTTGCCTATGATGTATCAAAGATTATGGAAAGGACATTAAAAATACGTATACCGGAAAGTGAAGTGGGGTACATTGCCCTGCACCTGCACAAAATGAACAGCTAAAATGTCGAAAAAAGTAGAAAAACATAAAAAATATAAAAAAAGTATTGCACAAGAAAACGTTTTATGGTAAAATGAAAATTGGCAATATAAAAACCTAATATTCAATACTTTTACGTGTTACTGATTCGATCAGGCATGAGTGAAAGGTTTTAAATGGAATAGTAACTATAGCTATTTCATTCCTTTACTCATGCCTTTTTTTGCTGCCCAAAATCAATATTTTGTGTAGCAAAGGAGAGAAGATTTCCTTATTTAGTTGCTTTAATAAGACAAAAACAGTTAACTGTGAAAACTTGGCCGGCATATGTAGTAGATAAAAAATTCCTACTAAAGTGTTCAACTTTTATATGAAAACTAAAAAACAAGAAAGGAAGATATATAGATGACTAAGAGAGCATTTGGAGTTTTACAACAAATTGGTAAAGCGTTAATGCTTCCAGTAGCATTATTACCTGCTGCAGGTCTATTATTGGCATTTGGTAATGCATTTCAAAACCCGGAGATTTTAAACAGAATTCCGGCTTTAGGTGCTGATTGGTTTCAATTGGTAGCTCAAGTTATGGAGCAGGCCGGCGGCATCATATTTGCTAATCTTCCAGTATTATTTGCAGTAGGGGTAGCTGTAGGGTTAGCTGGAGGAGAAGGAGTAGCTGGTATAGCTGCTATTATTGGGTTCCTTGTAATGAATGTCACTATGGGTGTAATTAAAGGAGTTACTCCTGAAATGATTGGCGCTGCTGATAAATCAGTAACAAGTGTACTAGGCATACCAACACTTCAGACAGGAGTATTTGGAGGTATTATTGTAGGTATTTTAGCAGCACATATGTATAAAAAATATTATGACATTGAGTTACCACAATATTTAGGATTTTTTGCAGGAAAGCGATTTGTTCCAATAATTACTTCGGTATCTGCACTGGCATTAGGAATTGCAATGACCATAGTGTGGCCTCCAATCCAAAACGGTTTAAATGCATTCTCACACAATATGATTGATGCAAATAAGACACTTTCCGCATTCGTTTTCGGTCTAATAGAGCGTTCATTGATTCCTTTTGGACTTCATCATATATTTTATTCACCATTCTGGTTTGAATTCGGTGAGTATGTAAATAAGGCAGGAGAGTTGGTACGTGGAGATCAGACAATTTTCTTTGCTCAATTAAAAGATAATGCGAAGCTGACTGCCGGCACTTTCATGACTGGTAAATTCCCATTCATGATGTTCGGGCTTCCTGCGGCGGCATTAGCTATGTATCATGAAGCCCGTGAAGATAAGAAAAAAATGGTTGCAGGTATTATGGCATCTGCAGCTCTGACATCCTTCCTGACAGGTATTACTGAACCGATAGAGTTTACGTTTTTATTTGTGGCTCCGGCACTATTTGCGGTACACGCAGTATTTGCAGGATTATCCTTTATGGTCATGCATATTTTAAATGTTAAAATTGGTATGACGTTTTCTGGTGGTGTTATTGACTACCTCCTATTTGGAGTACTGCCAAATCGTACTGCATGGTGGCTGGTTATCCCTGTAGGATTAGTATTTTCAGTTATTTACTACTTCGGGTTCCGTTTTGCAATCCGCAAGTTTGATATAAAAACTCCCGGTCGTGAAGATGAAACAAATGTGGATATTGATGACGAAGCTGTTGAAATGGGAGACCTTGCGGCAAACGTACTTGAAGCTCTAGGTGGCAAAGAAAATATTAAGAATCTTGATGCTTGTATAACTCGTCTTCGTATAACCGTAAATGACATAGGAAAAGTGAATAAGGAACGTATTAAATCTCTAGGAGCTGCTGGAGTCCTCGAGATAGGAAATAATATTCAAGCCATATTTGGACCAAAGTCAGACCAATTAAAAGGGCAGATAAAAGATATAATGAAAAATAAAAAGATTTCAACAAAAGCTGTAAAAGAAGCTGAAATAACTAAAAAAGAGGTTAAAGTAACAGCTAAGAGTGAGTTTGTCGCTCCTTTAAGTGGAAAACTAGTTGAATTGAAGGATGTACCAGACGAAGTGTTTTCACAGAAAATGATGGGAGATGGATTTGCCATCGAGCCTACTAAGGGAGAAGTGGTATCTCCTGTAAATGGTAAAATCACTACACTTTTCCCAACTAAGCACGCAATAGGTATCGCAGCAGATGACGGTCGTGAAATCTTGATTCACTTTGGTATAGATACAGTTAATCTAAAGGGTGAAGGCTTTGAAGCCCTTGTAGAGCAAGGGGATAAAGTAAAGGTGGGTCAGCCGCTACTTCGAGTAAAACTCGAGGAGGTAAAGAAAAAGGTACCTTCTACTATTACACCAGTTATTTTTACAAATCTTTCTGATGATGAAACAATATCTTTTAAAGCTGGTGCAAAGGTAGAAGCAGGTGAATCAAATATTGTAAATATTAAATAGATGGTTTATAATGGAAAAAAACTACTTGGAATTAAGATATAACTTTTCAGTATAGGAATAAAAATAATAGAAAAGATAAAAGAGACAGGATAAAGTTGCCTCTGTCGATACTTCCTTTATCCTTTCTCTTTTATTCAAATTTTTTCATATGTTTCAATAAATAAACTATATATAGACAACAAATTTTTGAGGAGGAGATAAACATGGAAAAAACAGTAAAAATATTAAATGAAACAGGCTTACATGCTAGACCAGCTACATTATTTGTGAAAACTGCATCTCAGTTTGCATCCGATGTAAACATAGAGTTCAATGGTGCAGTTTCAAATGCAAAATCTATTATGAATATTCTAAGTCTCGGACTTAAAAAAGGTGATGAAATAAAAATCGTTGCAGAGGGAGAAGATGCAAAGGAAGCTGTGGAGGCTTTAGTTAATCTCATAAATAGTAAATTTGAAGAAAAATAAGGAGGTCTTTACATGATGAAGGGAACAGGAGCTTCCCCGGGGATAGCTTTGGGCAAGGCCCTGGTCATAGAAAATGAACCCTTAGTGGTGGAAAAAAAGGAAATTGAAAGTACCGAAAAAGAGAAAAGTAGATTTTTAGAGGCCCTTGAAAAATCTAAAGAGCAGTTAAAGAAAGTTAGAGAAAAAGCCTTAAAGGAAATGGGGCAGGAAAAGGCAGCGATTTTTGAAGCACATCTAATGATTTTAGAAGATCCTGAATTGATTCAAAGTACAACAAAAAAAATAGAAGATGAAGGTCTTAATGGGGAATATGCCTTTAAAGAAATCACTACCCAGTTTGTATCTATATTTGAAGCAATGGATAATGAGTATATGAAGGAAAGGGCAGCAGATATCAGAGATGTGTCAGACCGTGTACTTAGAAATCTAATGGACCAGCCGATAATCGACTTATCTATACTTGATGAAGAAGTTATACTTATTGCCCACGACTTGACGCCTTCTGATACTGCAACAATGAATAAGGAAAAGGTACTGGGCTTTTTAACAAATATAGGAGGAAGAACTTCCCATACGGCTATTATGGCCAGAAGTCTTGAAATACCTGCCGTGGTTGGGCTTAAAGATATTACAGAAAAGGTGAACACATCCGATTTTATTGTACTTAACGGTGAGACAGGAGAAGTTATGATAAATCCCGATGAAGAGGAAATTCAAAAGTATAAAACCATGAAAGAAAAATATGAACATGAAAAGAAGGAGCTTGAGTCCTTAAAGGATCAGCCTAGCATAACGCCCGATGGTAGAAAAGTTGAACTTGCAGGGAATATAGGAACGCCCAAGGATATCGATGGACTTCTTAAAAATGATGCCGAAGGTGTAGGTTTATACAGAACTGAATTTATCTATATGGACAGAGATTCTATGCCTACTGAAGACGAGCAGTTTGAGGCATATAAAGAAGTTCTGGAATCTTTAAATCCAAAACCAATAGTAATAAGAACTCTAGATATTGGAGGAGACAAAGAACTTCCTTATCTTCATATAGATAAAGAAATGAATCCATTCTTAGGATACAGGGCAATCAGACTTTGCTTAAAGGATCAGGAAATATTTAAAACCCAGCTTAGAGCACTATTAAGAGCCAGTATTTATGGAAAACTAAAAATAATGTTTCCTATGATTTCCAGCTTGGAAGAGCTTTTAGAGGCTAAGAAAATACTAAATGAAGTAAAGAAAGACTTAGATAAAGAAGGAATAGAATATTCAAAGGATATTGAAGTGGGAATGATGATTGAGGTACCATCTGCAGCAATAATCAGCGACATTTTAGCTAAACATGTTGACTTTTTCAGTATAGGTACAAATGACTTAATACAGTATACTACTGCAGTAGATAGAATGAACGAAAAGATACACTACCTGTATAATCCATTTAATCCTGCAGTATTAAGACTTATTAAAATGGTTATAGATAATGGACATAAGGAAGGTATATGGGTAGGTATGTGTGGAGAGATGGCTGGAGACAAGAGAATGATACCTATTCTTTTAGGAATGGGTCTCGACGAGTTCAGCATGAGCCCAATATCCATATTACCCGCAAGAAAGCTTATAAGATCCCTGAAGCATGAAGATATGAAAAAGGTAGCTGAAAATGTGCTTAGTATGGGTAGTGCAGAGGAAATAGAATCATACCTTGAAGAAATCTTTGATTAATTTCAAAGATTTCTTCTGGTATAAAATTTTATGTTATATTACAGATAACAAAGTTAAAGGTTTGATCTATTAGGATTTTGAGAATCCTTCTAGTTCATGTGAAGATTTGTTGTTTATTTTAAAAAAAGATAAAAGTAGCAACAAATGTTTCAAAATCATTTAGAAGGAAACCTCAAAATCTTTAAAGTAATATAAATTGAATCTTAGAGTTGTTCATCTATAAAAAAATTAACTGCGGGATGTATTAGAAGTCTTGTACTTTCCACAAAAAACTGTTACAAGGAGGTAGCCATGAAAAATTTATCTTTAGATTATTCGAATGCACTGATAAAAGATAATGAACTTGAGTATTTGAAAGGGCCTGTACTTGAAGCCCATAGGATGCTCCATGATAAAAACGGTGCCGGAAATGACTTTTTAGGATGGATTGATCTTCCGGTGAATTATGACAAAGAGGAGTTCGAAAGAATAAAAAAGGCGGCTGAAAAAATAAAAGGAAATTCACAGGTGCTTTTAGTTATTGGTATAGGAGGGTCCTATTTAGGAGCGAGGGCAGCCATAGAAGCGCTATGTCATTCCTTCCATAATTTGCTTCCTAAAGATAAAAAGGATGCACCGGAAATTTATTTCTTGGGAAATAATATAAGCGGTACATATTTAAAACATTTAATGGATATTATCAAAGATAAAGACATAAGTGTGAATGTAATATCAAAATCTGGTACGACTACAGAGCCGGCAATAGCCTTCAGAATAATAAAATCATATCTAGAAGAAAAATACGGTAAAGGAGGTGCCAAAGAAAGAATCTATGTCACCACTGATAAATCCAAGGGAGCATTAAGAAAATTATCAGAAAATGAAGGATATGAGACCTTTATTATTCCCGATGATGTAGGAGGAAGATTTTCAGTGCTTACTCCCGTTGGACTCCTTCCAATAGCTGCAGCAGGTATTGATATTGAAAAAATGATGGAGGGAGCTAAAGATGCAAGGAAAGAATATAGTCAAGAAGACTTAAGCAAAAACCAATGTTATCAGTATGCTGCAGTGAGAAATATACTTTATCGCAGAGGAAAAGCTATAGAGGTATTGGTTAACTATGAGCCTTCACTTCACTATGTATCTGAATGGTGGAAACAATTATATGGAGAAAGTGAAGGTAAAGACGGAAAGGGAATTTTCCCTGCATCAGTAGATTTTTCTACGGACCTTCATTCAATGGGACAGTATCTTCAGGATGGAAGAAGACATCTGTTTGAGACCGTTCTTAATGTTGAAACTCCAAAGGAAGATATTGAAATCAGAGAAGACGAAGCAAATCTGGACGGACTTAACTATTTAGCCGGAAAGACAATGGATTTTGTAAACAAGATGGCCTATAAAGGTACGTTATTAGCTCATTTAGACGGTGGAGTTCCTAATCTAGTAATCAATATACCTAAAATGGATGAGTATTATTTTGGCAAGCTGGTATATTTCTTTGAAAAGGCATGTGGAATCAGTGGTTACTTACTAGGAGTAAATCCATTTGACCAGCCTGGAGTGGAAGCTTATAAGAAAAACATGTTTGCACTTCTTGGAAAACCAGGATATGAAGAATTGAGAGAAGAATTAAACAAAAGAATATAAAGGTGGGATTTTAAATGTTGGTAACAGGTAAGGAAATACTACAGCATGCCCATGAAAATGGATACGCAGTAGGAGCATTTAATGTAAATACTATGGAACAGGTTCAAGCTATTATTGAGGCTGCTGAAGAGACTAATTCACCGGTAATAATACAGGCAAGTCAAGGTGGGCTTAAGTATGCCGGTGTAGAATATATAGCGGCAATGGTTAAGGTAGCAGCAGAAAAGACATCTGTTCCCGTTGCATTACATCTAGATCATGGTACAGATTTTAAACAAATCATGTTGTGTTTAAGAAATGGATTTACATCTGTTATGATAGATGGTTCTCACTATGAATTGGAAGAAAATATTAAAAAAACTAGACAAATAGTAGAAATGGCCCATGCCGTAGGAGTATCGGTTGAGGCAGAACTTGGTAAAATAGGCGGAACTGAAGATGATATATCTGTAGATGAAAAGGACGCTACCTTTACTGATCCCGATGAAGCAGAAAGATTTGTAAAGGAGACAGAAGTGGATTACTTGGCTATAGCAGTAGGAACTGCCCATGGACCATATAAAGGAGAACCTAAGATAGACTTTGATAGAATAAAAACTATCAAAGAAAGACTTAATATGCCCATAGTTTTACACGGATCCTCAGGAGTTCCAGAAGAAAGTATCAAAAAGGCAGTGAGCCTTGGAATAAATAAGATTAACATAGATACTGATATCAGAATGGCCTTTCATAGAGCAGTTAAAGAGTTTATAAAAAACAATCCCGATGTATATGATCCAAGAAAGATACTAGGACCTTGTAAGGTAGAAATGAAGAATGTAATAGCAGATAAAATGAGAATGTTTGGAGCTGCAGGTAAGGCTTGGAAATAAGCTTAGGAGGTGATATTTCTTGAAAACTATAGGAGTTTTAACCAGTGGAGGAGACGCTCCAGGAATGAATGCAGCAATAAGGGCTGTAGTTAGATCAGCAATCTATAACAACATTAAGGTTATGGGTATAGAAAGAGGATATAATGGACTGATCAACGGAGACATAAGAGAGATGGATCTATCCTCTGTTGGAGATATCATCCATAGAGGAGGAACTGTATTAAAGACAGCAAGGTCTGAAGAGTTTAAAACAGAAAAAGGTAGAAAAAAGGCATTAAATGTTCTTAAAATATTTGGAATAGAAGGGCTTGTAGTAATAGGAGGAGACGGTTCCTTTAGAGGAGCTGAAAAGTTAAGCCAAGAAGGTATTAAAACCATAGGTATACCTGGAACTATAGATAATGATTTAGGATATACCGATTTTACAATAGGTTTTGATACTGCAGTAAATACGGTTTTAGACTCTATAAGTAAGATAAGGGATACTTCAGCTTCCCATGGAAGAGCTAATATTATTGAAGTTATGGGAAGACATTGCGGAGATATAGCGCTTTATTCTGGGCTGGCAGGTGGTGCAGAAAGTGTTATAGTGCCGGAAGAAGATTTTAGCGTTGATGAAATATGTAAAAAGCTTATTCAAGGAAAAAACAGAGGGAAACTTCATAGTATAATTATGCTGGCAGAAGGAATAGGAAATGCCTTTGAGATTGGAAAAGAAATAGAAGAAAAAACAGGTATTGAAACAAGGGTTACAATACTTGGTCACGTTCAAAGGGGAGGTACTCCTACAGCCTTTGATAGAATACTAGCAAGTAAAATGGGTGCTAAGGCCGTTGAACTTCTAATGAAAGGGAGCTCAGGAAGAGTTATCGGTATTAAAGAGAACAAGCTTGTGGATATGGATATAGAAGAAGCACTTTCTATAGAAAAAATATTTGATAATGAAACCCATGAATTGACCAAGATACTTTCGATTTAATAAAATTATAGAGAATTTTAATGGCTATGAGAATCTATCTTTAGTAAGAGCAGGGCTTAATCCTGCTCTTATTATATCTCTTTTCTTTTTACTTTTATAATTATAAGTTAGTTGCCTATATATTAAAAACACTCAAAGTAATCAATATTTCTGAGGTCAGTGCCAAAGTAAACCCATCTGCGGCCGGTCCATCTAAATCCGGAAACTGATCTTCGTCCAATAAATACTAGATAAGCCCAAAACTCTCTACCGTTATCAAGCCATAAGTAGGTAAACTTATAACGGCATCGTCTAATGGCACCAGGGTCTACTGCTAATAAAGCAGCAGGCCTTTCAGGCGTAAATGCTGGTGGTGCTCCCGTAGGTGCTCCTCCTGCTCCTGGAGGTCCCATTGGAGGGCCGAATGGCGGTCTATCAGGCTGTTCGAAAAAAGGGGGAGCTTCAAAGGGGGGGCGAGGTCTACGTCTATAAAGAGAGCCAATATAGTCGTCAAAAAAAAGATCATCATGGATACTCATCTAAATCACTCCTCAAAATAAAATGTATTATATCATATGCAGGAGAAAAGGATTGTGTGAATGAAAGCAAAAGGACAGGTTTAAACCTGTCCTTTTACTTCACTATTATTGGTTTTGGCATTTATATAAAAAGAGAAGGAACCAATTTAAGTATAACTATCTTTGTACTCTACCTGAAGCGTCACCTTCAACAAGGGTCATAACTTCATCTACAGTTACTAAATTGAAATCTCCATGAATAGTGTGTTTGAGAGCTGAAGCAGCAACGGCAAATTCCAATGCATCCTTGAAGTCCTTTCCAGTAACTAGTGAGTAGATAAGTCCACCAGCAAAGGAGTCTCCGCCTCCTACTCTGTCAACTATTCTGATATCATATTTTCTTGAGTGATAAAACTCGTTTCCATCATATATTAAAGCTGACCAACCATTATCAGAAGCTGAATAACTTTCTCTTAAAGTAGTTACAACATATTTAAAATTGAACTTTTCTTTCATTTTTTTGAAGATATCCTTATAACCATCAAGCTCAAGTTCTCCTTTTGTAACATCAGTTTCGCCAGGTTTGAATCCTAACGTCATTTCTGCGTCTTCTTCATTTCCTATACATACGTCTACATATTCCATAAGCTTAGTCATGACTTTCTGAGCTTTTTCTGGTGTCCAGAGTTTTTTTCTGTAGTTAAGGTCAACACTAACTGTAACTCCCTGTTTTTTAGCTGCTTTAAGGGCCTCTTCAGTAAGTACTGCAGCTTTGTCGCTTAAAGCCGGTGTAATACCTGAAAAGTGGAACCACTCTGCATCTTTAAAAATTTCATCAAAGTTAAAGTCTTCTACGTCTGCTTCAGATATAGCAGAGTGGGCTCTGTCGTATACAACCTTTGAGGGTCTCATGGAAGCCCCGGTTTCCAAGAAGTATATACCTATTCTTTCGCCACCTCTAGCGATGTAGTTGGTATTAACTCCAAATCTTCTTAAATGATTTACTGCACTTTGACCTATAGGATTGTTTGGAAGCTTAGATACAAAGTATGCATCCAGGCCATAGTTTGCAAGAGATACGGCAACATTTGCCTCTCCGCCTCCATACACTACATCAAAGCTATCAGCTTGATTGAATCTTTCATATCTTGGAGTTGATAATCTAAGCATTATTTCTCCCATAGTAACTACTTTTTTAGTCATGTTTTTACCTCCCTGTTATTTTATGAATAATCAACTTTTTACTTTCGGGCTTCTTTTATTCTTTTTACAAATTCCTTTGCAGTCTCAGTGATCTTATCATAATCTCCTGTTTTTGCACCTTTAGTCAAGCTGCTGCCCGCACCTACAGCTATACATCCATTTTTAATCCATTCCGATACATTATCCAAACTTACACCACCTGTAGGCATGAGATTAGCCTGTGGAAGGGGGCCTTTAACAGCCTTGATTATTGACGGCCCAAAGGCACTTCCCGGGAATACTTTAATAATATCTGCTCCTGCCTCCATAGCTGTAATTATTTCAGTTAAGGTCATGCATCCGGGCATATAGGGAACCTGATATCTGTTACAGAGCTTCGCAGTATCAAGGTCGAAGGTAGGACTCACTATGTATTTAGCTCCAGATAGTATTGCGATTCTAGCAGTTTCGCTGTCAAGTACAGTGCCCGCACCAACTAAAAGCTCATCTCCAAATTGTTTGGTTAAATCTTCAATAACTTTATGGGCGCCAGGAACAGTAAATGTAATTTCTATAGAATCTATTCCACCTTCTATACAGGCCTTAGATATTCTTACAGCCTTTTCTGTGTTTTCTGCTCTAACAACTGCAACTATGCCTATGTCTTCGATTCGTTTTAAAACTTCATATTTTTGCATAATTAATACCTCCTAAAAGTTTCACTATATGAAACTATGGTTTACATATCGAACCTTTGACTATATTATAAAAGATTGAAAACCTTTTCGCAAGAGGTAATTAAAAAAAAATAAAAAAGAGCTTAGATACTATTTAAAATATCCAAGCTCTTTAGAAATTTTATCGGCTGTGTCTTTAACCAACCTTCCGAATAACTTTATTTTTTCATCATTTATTCTGATCTTGGGTGTCGAAATACTTATGGCATATTTCACTTTTTTGTCGAAATTAAATATGGGTGCAGCAACACAAACCACATCTTCCTCATTTTCTTCACGATCTATAGAATATCCTGCATCCCTTATTCTTTTTAATTCTTCTAGCATAGCTTCTTTTGTAGTTATAGTATTGTCGGTCAGTTTAACTATATTCTTTTCAATGTTTTTCCAGGTCTCAAAAAACATTTCATCATCCATAGAGGCCATATATGCCTTGCCAACGGCAGTGCAATAAATAGGGATACTTTTACCTATATATGAGTGCATTCTTATAGTGTTGTTTGAATCTATCTTATCTATATAGACCACTTCATTACCTTCTATGGAAACTAGGTGTACAACTTCATTTGTTTCTTCAGCAAGTCTTGTAATATAGGGCTTGGCGATACTAACTATACTTATGGTGTTTAGCATTTTGTTACCTAATTCCAGAACTTTAAATGTAAGTCGGTATTTATTATTTTCAGGGTTTTGACTTACATAATTTTTATAAATCAATGTATTTAAAAGCCTGTGAACTGTACTTTTATTCAACTCTACCTTTTTAGATAAGTCGATCAATCCCATTTCTCCATCCGATAAGGCTTCCAATATGGACAAGGCTCTATCTACAGACTGAACAACATCATTTGATTTCATATTATAAACCCTCCTCTCATAATATAAACTAATTCCAAGTATAAGATAAGTAGAGTAAATAATCAAGGAGTTAATGCAGACTGCTGCATCAAATACTACAAATTAAACTTTATTATTCTTTACGTATACTATAGAAAATATTAATAATTAAGATAAATACATAAATAAAATCAATTTGAATATATTCAGTGGCTTTGTTAACATAGAAAGGAGCTTTTAGAGGCAAAGGGTATCACTCGAGATAAAACAGTTGTACTTTGTGATGCAAAGGGCGAGAAAGTAGAAGTTATGGCTGATATTCTAAAGAGTTTAGGATATGAAAAAGTATTAACCTATGATGTAGGAATAATAGAATGGGCGGCAGATGAAAGTTTACCTATGGATAAACTGCCTAGATATGAAAAGCTGGTATATCCTGCATGGGTCAATGATCTAATTCATGGGAAAAACCCTGTAACCTACCCAGGTAATGGGTACAAAATATTTGAAGTCAGCTGGGGTGAACCGTAGGAATTCAAACATTTTTTGAAAAAAATTGCAGGTATAAAACAAAGTAAATTCAAGGGATGCAAGAAATTACAAACTTTTACCAGTTAAATATTAAAAAGGCTAACAGCTAACTGCTGAACTACGAACTAACAAATGCGTCTAAGACGCCTTTGTTCTGATAAGACTTCATGGATTGCCTATCCATGGATGTTAATTACTATGCTCATTATTGCAGGAGTTCAATATATTCGCATGCTTTATACTGCATGTGTATTAACAACTAAATGATAATCGTATCAGCAAAAAATCACTTTTCGAGTATTGTTTTAAGTAAAGTGATTTTTTTTGATTAAAAATTCAAAAAAACTATTTGTTTCATGAATATACAGAACTTGGATGTAGCATTAGTAATATCAGATGTTATAAGAAGGACTAAAGTTTAAAATAATAAAGTTAAGTACTTATTTAAAATTTCATTTTTAGATATTATGCGGAGGTGCAGTATGGATGAACTGCGGATGAGAATTGAGATATTAAAAAAGCTTAGCATTGAACTAGAGGATATACCTTGTCTGACGGAAAATAAAGAAAAGGAGTATAAACTAATAGATAATACTGTTAATTCAGTAGATGATCTAAGATATTACTATGAGGAAATAACAAATATGACAAAGACGATAGGTATAGATGAGGGGTTTGAATATACTATGGGAATTAAAGAAAATGTAAAGCACAGATTATGAAGACAGTAAAAGTATTGCATTTATCGGAGAGGAGGATACGCATATAGAAGCTGAGGTTTTAGTAAATACCCTTGATTTAGATCAGGATGAATGGATTGAATTTAGAAAAAAGGGAATAGGAGGAAGTGATGCAGCAGCTATAGCAGGTCTCGATCCTTTTAAAAGCCCTGTCACAGTTTATCTTGAAAAGACGGGTCAAATTAAAAATGTAAAGGATAATGAGCAAATGAGAATCGGCAGAGATTTGGAAGATTATGTTGCTAAAAGATTTGAAGAGGATACAGGATTTAAAGTAAGACGCAAAAATGCAATTTTAAAGCATCCTAAGTATGATTGGATGTTAGCCAATGTTGACAGGCTTATAGTTGGTGAAAATGAAGGGCTTGAATGTAAAGTAACCGGCTCCTATGGGAAAAAGGAGTGGGAAAAGGATATACCAGTTCAATATGAAATACAATGTCATCACTATATGGCAGTAACTGGCTATAGTGCTTGGTGGATTGCAGTACTTATCGGCAATGAAAAATTTATTTATAAAAAAATCAATAGAGATGAAGAAGTAATTAACTACTTGATAAGTTTAGAAAAAAGTTTTTGGGAAAATCATGTACTATCTAGACAGATGCCGGCTCCCGATGGTTCCTATGATGCAGACAAATTAATTAAAAGCATGTATCCTGAGAGTAAAAAGGGCAAAATATTAAGTATTAATAAAGATGAATTTAAAAATAAACTTAAAAGAAGAGATGAGATTATAGAACTTATAAAAAAGCTTGAAAGGGAAAAAAATCAAATAGATCAGGAAATACAGTTTGCTATGAAAGAGGCTGAAAGGGCCTATATTAGTAATAGAGTTGTAAGTTGGTCAACAGTTCATAGAACCAGATTTAATTATAAAGATTTTAAAAAAGATTATCCTGATCTCTATAAGCAATATGCTCAAAAGATGTCCTATAGAAGATTTCAGGTAAGATGAGGAGGAAGTTTTAAAGATGTCAAGGGAAAATTTGAAAAATAAACTTGCTGAAAAAGTGGAATATAAGGGAAGTGACAAAAATAAACCTAAAACTATTTCACAGTGGATAGAGGCCATGAAGCCGGAAATAGAAAAGGCCCTTCCTAATGTTATAACAGTTGATAGATTTGCAAGAATGGCACTTACGGCAGTGAGGGTCAATCCTAAATTGGCCCAGTGTACTCCTATGTCATTGATGGCTGCTCTAATGCAGGCTGCCCAGCTAGGACTGGAACCAAATACTCCTTTGGGGCAGGCTTATCTCATACCTTACGGCGATCAGGCACAATTTCAAATAGGTTATAAAGGTATGATAGATTTAGCCTATAGGAGCGGTCAGTTTAAAAGTATATATGCACATGCAGTTCATGAAAACGATGATTTTGACTATCAGTATGGTTTGAATCAGGACTTAAAACATAAACCTGCTACAAACAATAGAGGAGAAGTGGTTGGATACTATGCCGTATACCATCTTTTAAACGGAGGTTATGGTTTTGTATATATGAGTAAGGAAGAAGTAGAAAAGCATGCTCAAAAGTATAGTCCTGCCGTTAAATGGGGATGGGAGTCTCCTTGGGAAACAGAATTTGATGAGATGGCTAAAAAAACGGTTCTTAAAAAACTTTTAAAATATGCTCCAGTATCAGTTGAGTTTACTAAAGAAATAGCTCAAGATGAAACTATAAAAAATGAAATTTCACAGGACATGACGGAGGTTTCCGGAGAAAATATATTTGATGCTAAATATACGGTGTCATATGATGAAGATAAAAAACAAAGTCCTAATGAGTAATAAGCCATATCAACAAGGTAACAACTAGAGTTGAAAGCCCGATTATCGGACTGTATACACATATATTTTTTTTATAACGTGGTGTTGGTGGATGTCTCTCTCTCATATATACCATCCTTTCATGTTATATAATAAGCTTTCAAAGTAAAATATGTGTTAACTCAATGATAAGATTATGTTAAAAAACAACAAAAATATAATTAAAGCCCAATAGTAAAGTCTATTGGGTTTTAATTATACTCTTAACTGTTAAATTCACTATCTACGCCTAGTATTCCGACAATATTATCTTTATTTTGAGCTTAACTGCTATATTTTGAATAAAATCCTTTGTATATATATTAATCGATCATATCTAAACCATAAACCTTTCCATTTTTACCTACATATTTAAATGCTTGTAGAACAGCTATTCCGCTGCCACTACCTAAGTGCAGAACAATCTCGCCTTTGTTCTTGCATAGGAATTCAAACATTTTTTGAAAAAAATTGTAGGTATAAAACAAAGTAAATTCAAGGGATGCAAGAAATTACAAACTTTTACCAGTTAAATATTAAAAAGGCTAACAGCTAACTGCTGACCGCTCAACTACGAACTACTAACTACGAACTAACAAATGCGTCTAAGACGCCTTTGTTCTTACAATAGAATTTTTAAATGATAACAAAGAAAAGATATGTATAGAAGAACATTTACATAAAAAAAAATTGTTCTTATTGACATATCCAAATACCTATGGTATTTTAAGTAAAACAATAAAACACTTAATTCATATAAGAATACTATGAATTAAAAAGAAGTTTATAAAATCAAAAAGAATTTAAGGAGGAATTTAAATGAAAATCATTGTAAATGGTAAAGAAAAGGAAATAGAAAAAGAGGTGAATATACCAGAACTTTTACAAATTGTAGAAGTTAAAATGCCAGATATGGTTACGGTGGAAATTAATGGAGAAATCATTTACAGAGATGATTTTGAGAAGACTATCATAAGAGAAAACGATGAAATAGAATTTTTATATTTTATGGGAGGTGGGGCTTGTGAATTTTAATGATCAACAAATCGAAAGATACTCCAGACATATTATCTTGTCAGAAGTTGGGGCAGAAGGCCAGGAAAAATTATTAAATTCTAAAGTGCTCGTAATAGGAACAGGTGGCCTAGGAGCACCAGCAGCTATGTTCTTAGCGGCTGCCGGCATTGGAACCATTGGACTAGTAGATGGAGATGTTGTTGAGCTGTCAAACTTACAAAGACAGATTATTCATCAAACAAAAGATGTAGGCAAACCTAAAGTTTTATCTGGAAAAGAAACTATAAATGAAATGAATCCCGATGTAAATGTCATTACATATAATACATGGGTGGATTCATCTAATATATTGGATATTATAAAGGATCAGGATTATGATTTTATCATTGATGGAACAGATAATTTTGCGGCAAAATTTTTAATAAATGATGCTTGCGTTTTAGCTAAAAAGCCTTTTTCACATGCAGGAATCATTCAGTTTTCAGGACAGCTAACTACCTATATTCCTGATAATAATACACCTTGTTATAGATGTATTTTTAAAGAACCACCTCCACAGGGTGCAGTACCTACTTGTAGTGAAGCAGGAGTATTAGGTGTCATGGGTGGAGTTGTAGGAACATTGCAAGCAACAGAAGCAATTAAATATATATTAGGCATAGGAGAAAGCCTTGCCGGTTATTTATTGACCTATGACGCCCTTGAAATGGAATTTAGAAAAATAGAGATCAAACACAATAAAAAATGTGGTGTGTGTGGTGAAGAGCCTTATATTAAAGAATTAATAGACCATGAAAAACCTGCTTGTAGCTTATAATTAGAGGGTGATTGTATGTTGGTGAGTATATCAAAGGAAAATTATGAAGAGATAGTAAAGCATGCTAGAAAAGAGTTTCCCCTAGAATGTTGTGGATTAATATCAGGAATAATTAATGATGGTAAATACTTAATAAAGGATATATATAATCTATATAATGTAGACCAGAGTAGTGAACACTTTTCGATGGATCCTAAGGAGCAACTAGCAACTATAAAAAAAATTAGAAAAAAAGGATATGTACTCTTAGGAAATTATCATTCTCATCCACATACTCCTTCAAGACCATCAGATGAAGATATAAGACTTGCATATGATGAAGAGCTGATATATGGAATTGTTTCACTGGAGAAAAAAGAGCCTGTTTTAAATTTTTTTAAGATAAATCAGAGTAAACAGATAGAAAAACTTGAATTAGAAATTGATAATGAATAAAAAAGGGGAGAACTATATGATTTCAATACCAGAAAAAGTAATTAATGAAATCAAAAATTATCGAAATAAAGTATCGGATTATGAAAAAGGCAATCTTGATGGATTTCGATTTAAACCCTATAGAGTTTCGATGGGTATATATGAACAAAGAGATCTGGAAACTTATATGGTAAGAACAAGAATTCCATCAGGAATTATTACGTTAGCTCAGCTTAAAAAAATAAGTGAGCTGGCAGATAAATATGGAAATGGATACATCCACTTTACTACAAGGCAAGATATTCAATTCCATGGTATTACATTGAAAAATACTGTTCATATTTTAGAAGAACTTTTAGAAGTAGGTATTATTACACGAGGAACAGGGGGGAATACCCCTAGAAATGTTACATGCTCACCTCTTTCAGGTGTTTCCAAAGACGAAGTCTTTGATGTGACAGAATACGCAGCAAAAACGACAAGTCATTTTTTAAAAGATCCTACAGCTTTAAATCTACCTAGAAAATATAAGATTGCTTTTTCAAATAGTCCTGCTGATACAGGGTATGCAACGGTTGCCGATCTTGGATTTATAGCTAAAATTAAAGACAATCAAAAAGGATTTGAAGTATATGGTGCCGGAGGTTTAGGTGGAAGTCCTACTACTGGATTAAAACTGGAAGATTTTATTCCTGCCAATGAAATACTATACTATGCACAAGCTATGAAGGAAATGTTTGAAAATGAAGGAGATAGAACAAACAAACATAAGGCAAGAATTCGTTTTATAAGATACAGATTAGGGGATGACGAATTTATAAAACGATATAAAGAGTACGTGAAAAAGGTAAAGGAAGAAAGAGACTTACATTTAAATATAGATGGAACTATTAAGGATTCTCATATAACTAATGAGGATACGTTGGAAATCAAGAATAATCTTATTATAGAGCAAAAGAACAAAGGATTTTATTCTGTCTATATTCAACCAGATAAAGGAAATTTAACTACTGGGAATTTAAATAAACTAATTAAATTTATTGATGATTTAAGCTATGAAGTTTCCCTTAGAGTAGCTAACACTCAAGGTATCTTTGTTAGAGATTTAAAAGCAAAAGATGCTGAGAAGTTACTAAAAGTGATTGAAGAATTTACTTATGGTTTTGATATAGATAACTCTATTGCCTGTGCAGGGGCTGCTACATGTAAATTGGGATTATGTTTGTCTCAAAATCTACTTTCAGCTATTAAACAGAAATTTAAAACCGTTGAGCCTAAAATAAAATCACAACTGCCAAGAATATTCATATCAGGTTGTTCTAATTCCTGTGGACAGCATCAAATAGGAAAAATAGGGTTAGCAGGTAAAGCCAAGAGAACAGAAAATGGATTGATTCCAATGTATACTATTCATTTTGGAGGTAATTTAGAATCAAATAATGCGGTACTTGGAGAAGCCTATGGAGATATTCCAGCAAAAAAAGTGCCTAAATTTCTTTATGAACTTGCAAAATTAAAAGAACAGTCTGGATATAACACCTTTGTTGAATTTCTAAAAAAAGAAGGTAATAGCATAGAAGGATTAATTGAGAAATTTGCTAATATTGAAACTGTAAAAGAAGAGACTGATTTATATTATGATTTTGGTTCAGAAGAAAGGTTTTCTTTAAAAGGAAGAGGACCAGGAGAATGTAGTGCAGGCGTGCTTGATGTTATCAAGCTCGATTTATCTAATGCAGAGACAGAATTGCAAGAATATGATAAATCAAAAGAATCTATAAAGCTATATAACAGCAGTCTTTCAGCAGCTAGAGCACTATTAATCTTAAAGGGCGTTGATACTACGAAGGATAGAATAATTTTTAAAGAGTTTATAAAGCACTTTGTAGAAACAGGATATGTAAAATCTAATATAGAGGAGTATTTAGGAAATTTAATAGACTATAAAATTGGAGACTTAGAAAGCCTTGATGATTATTATGACAATGCAAGATATCTTGTTCAAAGAGTAAGAGACATGTATGATTCATTAAGTCCAAAACTTGAAATTACATTAGAAAAAGAAAGTGACAAAAATAAAAATCCGGTTGAAGAGGATAAAAAAGAAGTTGAAATTTCCAAAACCATTGACTTAAGAGGTGTAAAGTGTCCTATCAATTTCGTAAAGGCAAAGATAGAGATGTCAAAGATTACTTCTGGGGAAGAAATAGGATTTCTTTTGGATGATGGAGAGCCGATTGATAACGTGCCTAGAAGTTTAGAAGGAGAAGGACATCAGATTTTAGATATTGATACTAATTATGAAGGTTATAATCTTTTAACAGTAAAGAAAAAGTAGATATATTTAATAAATGGGAGATATTTATCGACAACTATATTAAAAGACGAATAGGGGTGGTAGAGTGAGGTTTCAAACTAAGTTGATTCATGGGAATTGGAAAGGAGACACAAAAACGGGAGCAACAAACGTTCCTATCTATTATTCAAATGCATATTCCCATCAAACTGCAGAAGAATTGGAAGATATATTTATAGGTAAAGAGGCAGGATATGTTTACACGAGGATTGCTAATCCAACCGTTGAGGCCTTTGAGAGGAGAATTGCCACACTTGAAAGGGGTGTTGCTGCCATTGCTACTTCTTCAGGTATGGCAGCCATTTATTTGGCTTTTATGAACGTATTGCTTCCAGGTGATGAAGTTATTGCCTCTTCAGGAATTTTTGGAGGCACCTATGATCTTCTTAAAAATCTTATTGAATACAATATACATGTTAAATTTGTAGATGATTTAGATGAGGATACATTAAATAGAGAAATCACACCAAAAACAAAGATTGTATTTTCAGAAACTATTGGTAATCCCAAATTGGATGTTCTAGATATTGAAAAAGTGGGGCAAATATGTCAAGAAAAAAATGTTTTATTTATTGTAGATTCCACTGTGACTTCACCATATCTTATAAAACCCTTGGAATACGGAGTAGACATAGTAATCCATTCAACTTCTAAATATATTAACGGTACTTCTAATGCCATCGGAGGGATAATCGTTGATGGTGGGAGCAAAAAATTTTATTCTGAGAAGTTTCCAGAGTTTAAGGAGTATACGAAACGATTTAAAAGATTTGCTTTCACTGCAAAATTAAGAAATGGAATAGGGAAGGATTTAGGAGCGATCATGTCTCCAATGAATAGTTTTTTAAACCTGACAGGGATAGAAACTTTAGCTTTACGAATGAAAGCACACTGTGAAAATACATTGAAGGTGGCTGAGTATTTAGAAAATCATCCTAAAGTAGCATTTGTCAATTATCCCAATTTAAAGAGTTCTAAGTACTATAATATAGCTAAAAAATACTATAAAAAAGGTACAGGAAGTATTTTGACCTTTAGATTAGGAAGTAAGGAAAAAGCATTCCATTTTATTAATAATTTAAAGCTCATCTATAATCTTCCGAATATAGGAGACACCAAAAGTGTGATTATACATCCAGCATCGACTATTTGTGCAAAAAATACTAAGGAAGAGAAAGAACAAATGGGAGTATATGAAGATCTAGTAAGACTATCTGTAGGAATAGAAGATGTAGAGGATATTATTGAAGATATTGAAAGTTCTTTGGCAAATATTTAGGAGGAAACGTAGTGAATACATTACAAATATTTAAGGACACCTGTATCGATAATATATTGGATAAGATTGAGGAAATAATTGAGGAACAAATTAGATTTATTATTTTAAGATTTGATTCTAAATTAGTCGATGCTGAGCGTAAAAAAATTATTGAAACTATCAAAAAATACTTTGATATTTTTGTAATCTTAAAAACAGATGTTCCTCCTTGCAAAAAACGCATAGAAGAATATTTATCCTATGGTATACATGGAATCTTCTTTAATGAAACTCCTTCCAAATATACGGAAGAACAGATCGATACAATGACCTTTGCAGCAGAGATTTTCCCCTATAATCTAGTTCTTGCCGGTGTGGATGATAAACTCTCAATTGAAAGATTGCTGGATAAAAAAATAATTCCTATAGCTCCTTATGGTAATAAGGATCTAATTAAATTCATCAAAAACCATAGAAAATTTAGAACAATTTCTTCTGGTATTATCAAATATATTCCCATAGTAGAAGCAAATCAATGTCAATATACAACCATAGATAAAATAAAAATGAAAATGATTTTGGAAGCAATTAATTTCAGGCAAAAACTAATGGTGAAAAATGTAGAAGATTCATTTAACTCCAGTAGCTTATAGAAGAAACGGGGATCATGTAATATGAAAAGCAAGATATATATTGATAGAAGACCATTGCCTATTTTATTTTTAATAGAATATAGAAAAACATTTTTATTATTAATTTCCTTTATTGTATTTTTTACGTTTATTTCTAGTAATAATATTCCAAAGAGTTTGACGGTGGAGGCTTATCAAACATTAGTTATATTCTTCTTTGCTATATTTCTTTGGGTAACTAATATCATACCTTTGGCTATTACAAGTTTAATGGTTATGGGACTTCTATCGAGTTTTCATGTTCTTGAGGTAAATAAGATATATTCGTTTTTTGGTAATAAAGCGGTTTTTTTTATAATAGGTTCCTTCATTATTTCAGCCGGTATTTCCAGTTCTGGACTGAGTGAAAGGATTGCTTATTATGTATTATCGAGATTTGGAGATACACCTTATAAGTTGGTGCTTTCTATATTTTTTCTATCGGCATTAATGGCACACATAATGCCGGAACATGCAGTGGCTGCTTTACTATTTCCTATTCTTGTATCTGTTTCAAAAAGGTTAAATTTACATTCCAACTCTGTATTAGGTAAATATATGTTTTTTTCACTTGCATGGGGAAGTGTAATTGGTGGTGTTGTTACATTTTTAGGAGGAGCACGAAATCCCCTTGCTGTAGGAATTATGTTTGAAGCGACAGGGCAAAATATAGGATTTATGGAATGGATTGTCGCTATTGCTCCACCTGTTTATTTAATTATGGGAATTGTAGCCTTATATATAAAGAGAAAGGTATCCGCTTCTACAAAAGATACTAGACTTATAGAGAATATGATTACTGATAATAGAAAACGTATGGGCAAAATTACTTTTAAGGAAATTAAAGCTACCTTTATATTAATTGTGACTATTTATATGTGGATTTTTCACAGTGAAAGGTTTGGTATTGCAAATATAGCCCTGTTAAGTGCGGCCCTTTTCTTTGTACTTAACATTATGGGGTGGGAAGATGCAAGAAAAGTAATAGATTGGGGACCTATTTTTATGTATGGAGGCGCCATAGCTCTTGGTAGAAGTCTTGTTGAAACTGGACTTTTAGAGTTTATTTCAGAGCAATATATTTCTAATATTGACTTTACGATTTTAAGTTTTATATGCAGCATATTTGTAATTAGCTTATTTTTAACAGAAGGAGTATCTAATGCAGCGGTTATAGTAATACTACTTCCTGTTGTGCTACAAATTGCATCAAACTTTGATTATGCACCAAAATTGGCGGTATATTTGGTAGCTGTTCCTGCAGGTCTTGCATTTATGTTTCCAATGAGTTCCCCGCCAAATGCTATTGCATTTTCATCGGGATATATTAAACCAAGTGAAGCTATAAAAATAGGACTTATATTTAAAGTTATATCAATAATTGTTTTTACGGTGTTTGCTTTAATATACTGGCCTCTTATAGGTGTCTATTAGGAGTGTGTGAAATGGAAAGTCAGAAATCACAAAATATAGTGTGGCATAGAACCAACATTACAAAAAAAGATAGAGAAAAATTGTTAAATCAAAAAGGTGCTTTAATATGGTTTACGGGTTTATCTGGATCTGGGAAATCAACCGTAGCCAGTGCTTTAGAACAAAGGTTATTTGAACTGGGGAAACTAACCTATTTATTGGATGGAGACAATATTAGACATGGATTAAATAGTGATTTGGGATTTAGCATTAAAGATCGTAAAGAGAATATACGAAGAATTGGGGAAGTATCAAAGCTTTTTGTAGATGCTGGAGTCATAGTTATAGCATCTTTTATATCCCCATTAAAAGAGGATAGAAATAATGTGAGAAATCTTTTAGAGAGAAATTTTGTAGAGATATATGTAGATTGTCCATTGGATATTTGTGAAAGACGTGATCCGAAAGGGCTGTATAAAAAGGCAAGAAAGGGAGAAATCAAAGATTTTACAGGAATATATTCGCCATATGAAAAACCTGAAAATCCTGAAATTACAATTCATACAAATTCACAGAGTATAGATGAGTGCGTAGAAACTATTCTTAGATATTTAAAGAAAAAATTTTTATAGGAGCTTAAGTTGTGAGGTGTAAGACATGAAGTTAAAGCGAAAGAGGTTAATTACAGATGTTCTTATTATAGGTGGTGGAACAGCAGGATGTTTTTGTGCTATGACGATTGCTGAAAATTCAAATTTAGATGTAATGATTGTCGAAAAGGCACATATAAAAAGGAGCGGTTGTTTGGCAGCAGGTGTCAATGCTCTAAATGCATATATTGCTCCAAATGAAACTCCTGAATCTTTTGTAGACTATGTTAAAAATGACTCTGAGGGGATTATTAGAGAAGATTTAGTTTATTCAATTGCAAAGAGGTTGAATAGAGTAATCAAAAGGATAGAAAGACTTGGGCTTCCTATTTTAAAGGATCAAAATGGAAATTATGTACAGAGAGGGAAAAGAAGTATCAAAATAAATGGGGAAAATATAAAGCCTATCCTTGCAGAAGCTGTTTTAACACAAGATAGAATTACTGTTCTTAATAAGGTTAATATGATAGACTACCTCAAAAAAGAAGACAAGATAATAGGAGGTTTGGGATTTGCTTTAGAAGAAAATGTCGTTTATGAAATTTATGCCAAGGCAGTTATATGTGCAACTGGAGGGGCTTCAGGAATATACAGACCGAATAATCCGGAATTTTCTAAGCATAAAATGTGGTATTGCCCTTTTAATACAGGTGCAGGATATGCAATGGGAATTCGGGCTGGAGCAGAGATGACTACCTTTGAAATGAGATTTATCGCCCTTAGATGTAAGGATACCATCGCTCCAACGGGAACTATAGCTCAGGGAATAGAAACATATCAGGTTAATAGTAAAGGGGAGCCATACGTTAATAAATACGGAGAATCGTCTACGGCAACAAGGCTTTATGCTACTGTGAAGGAAAATGAGATAGGTAACGGACCATGTTTTCTAAAAACAAAGGGAATTAAAGAGGAGCATGAAAAGGAGTTGTTTAAAGCGTATCTAAACATGGCGCCTTCTCAAACATTGAAATGGATAGAAACAAATAGCGGACCGGCTAGTGAAAATGTTGAAATAGAAGGAACAGAACCTTATATAGTAGGCGGACATACCGGTAGTGGATATTGGGTAGATACTAATAGAAAGACTACTTTGAAGGGGTTATATGCAATAGGAGACGTCTCTGGAGGAAGTCCTAAAAAGTATGTAACAGGTTGCTTTGCAGAAGGAGAAATAGCAGCATTCTCAGTTATTGAATATGTACAAGACAGGCAAATACAAATGCTGGAAGAAGATGAAGTGGAAACAAAACTGAAAGAAATAAATCGTTTTTTTAAAAATTCAGATAGTCCTTATTCTATCGGGGAAATTGAAAGTGCCATGCAGAAAATCATGGATGAATATGCAGGAGGTATATCCGCTAGGTATGGGTATAATGAGGCAAAATTAAAAGTAGCTGATGAACGTATTGATCAGCTTTTCAAACTTTGTTATCAATTAAAAGCTACAGATATGCATGAGCTGCTATTTATTTATGAGATATTGGACCGTTTATATATATGCAAAGTATTAATTCAACATCTATTAGCAAGAAGGGAAACTAGATGGAAAGCTTATCAAGAAAACCTTGATTATCCGCAAAAAGATGATAATAAATTTCTAAAATATGTAAATTCAAGATATGAAAACGGGAAAATAAAAATTTTATTTAGAGATTTAGTAGGAAGGGATGAATTTTATGAGCATTCGAATCAAAAAAGATAAATGTATCTCTTGTGGAAAATGTCTTAAAGTTTGTCCTGGAAATCTTTTATATAAAGATGAAGATGGAAAAGCATTTATCAGATATCCTGAGGAATGCTGGGGATGTACTGCATGTTTAAAAGAATGTCCTGCAGAAGCTATTCAATACTATTTGGGAACTGATATAGGAGGCCAAGGTGGGTACTTGTATATCTCAAGGGATAAAGAATATTTAAATTGGCATATAGTTGATAAAAATGGCAGAAAAAAAACAATACAAATTAATAAACAAGAGTCCAATAAATATTAGGGGGGGTTAAAATGGATCATTTAGATAAGTTGGAAGCACAGAGTATTTATATACTTAGGGAAGCTTATAAACATTTTGGTAAGTTGGGTATGCTTTGGTCAATAGGAAAGGATTCGACAGTGATGTTGTGGCTTGCAAAGAAAGCCTTCTTTGGACATTGTCCATTTCCTTTTATTCACATAGACACAACGTATAAAATTCCTGAGATGATAAAGTTCAGAGATAAGATAGCTGAAGAATTTAATTTAGACTTGATTGTGCACACCAATGAAGCAGCACTGAAAGAAGGAATGGGTCCTCAAGAAGGAAGACTTGTATGCTGTAAAGCTTTAAAAACTGAAGGACTTGCCCAGGTTATTAAAGAACATAAATTTGAAGGATTGATTTTAGGCATAAGAAGAGATGAAGAAGGGTCAAGATCAAAAGAAAGAGTTTTTAGTGAAAGAAATGTTGATTCTAAATGGGATTATACAAATCAGCCACCAGAATTATGGGATCAGTTTAAAACTGATTTTAAAAAAGGAAATCATATAAGGGTTCATCCAATTTTACATTGGAATGAGATAGACATATGGAACTATATAAAAAGAGAAAATATCCCCGTAGTAGACCTTTATTTTGCTAAGGATGGTAAACGATATAGAAGTCTTGGATGTGCACCTTGTACAAATCCAATCAAATCAAATGCTTCAAATATAGATGAAATAATAGAAGAATTGAAAAATACAAAACAAAGTGAGCGTGCAGGAAGGGCACAGGATCAGGAAGATGCCCATGCAATGCAGAAGCTTAGAAAAGAAGGGTATATGTAAAGGGGAGAGAAGTATATGGAGAAAACAAGAGAAACGTTAAAAATAGTTGTAGTAGGTCATGTGGATCATGGAAAATCCACCTTAATTGGAAGATTATTGTATGATACAAATTCTTTGCCGGAAGGAACGGTTGAAAGAGTTAAAAGAATCTCTAAAGAAAAAGGGAAAACTTTTGAATATGCATACCTTTTAGATGCATTTGAAGAAGAGCAGAGACAAGGAATTACAATAGATATAACACAATTGCAATTTCATACAGAAAAAAGGGATTATGTAATTATTGATGCTCCAGGTCATAAAGAGTTTTTAAAAAATATGATATCGGGAGCAGCTAGTGCCGAGGCAGCACTTTTATTGGTAGATGCTAATGAAGGTGTTAAGGAGCAATCTAGAAGACACGGATATATACTTTCACTACTTGGAATACAAAAAGTATATGTGATTGTAAATAAAATGGATTTAGTTGATTATTCAATGACAAGATTTAATCAGATTCGTAATGAGATGAATGAGTTTTTGAATAACTTGGGAGTATATCCTTTGAAGTATATTCCGACATCTGCATTTTTAGGAGAAAACATTGCACGTTCATCTAAAAAAATGCCTTGGTATGATGAAGAACCTATTTTGAAGGCCATAGATCTTTTTGAAAAAGACAAAGAAATTAGTGATAAACCTTTAAGATTTCCAATTCAAGATGTATATAAATTTGATGACAGAAGAATTATTGTGGGAAGAATAGAGAGTGGACAATTAAAGATAGGTGATGAAATTCTTATTTCTCCAAGTAATAAGACTACTAGAGTGAAAGGGATAGAATATTGGTCTGAAAAGGATAAAACCGATAAAGTAAGTGCAGGAATGTCTGTCGGAATTACTGTTGAAGATGAGTTTTTTAATAACCGAGGAGAGTTAATTTCCCATAAAAAAGATACACCTTTAACTGGAATGTTTTTTAGAGCAAATCTGTTTTGGTTGGGTAAAAAAGATTTGGTTAAAAATAAAAAATACAAGTTGAAATTAACTACTCAGGAAGTTGAATGTGAAATTTTGTCAATAAATAAAGTGATTGATGCCTCCACACTTGAAACTTTTGAAGATGCAAGTGCAGTAAAGATAAATGATGTCGCAGAAGTTACAATTAAAACAAAGGAAATGATTAGTTTTGATGAGTATAAAAATAATCAAAATACAGGTAGATTCGTTATTGTTGATAGATTTGATGTAAGTGGGGGAGGAATTATAGTAGCTGCTGACAATAAAGAACTTAGTAATGTAATACAGCTGGAAGATTACTTGAAAAATTTCACAAAATGTTTTAACATGGATATTTCATGGAAAGGAAAATATGGATTGAGGGTTATTGCCGACGTTGCAGCCAATGGCACAGAAAAACCAGTAACTAAAAACGACATATCCCAAAGGCAAAATATACCTGATGTTCATTTAGAAGAGATTTTATTTAGATTTGTAAATGCAGGTTTAATTAAATATATTGATGGACCACAAAAGGGATATATTTTAGGAAAGGATAGTGAAAATATAATAATAGCAGATATAATGCAGGTGTTTGATGAAAATCTATCCATTATCAATGAGAATAGTATAGAAAGCAATATACGAGGGAAAGTAGAAGATTGTTTACTTGTAAATGTATGGAAAAAGATTAATGAAAGTATTAATACTATGCTTGACTCCATTACATTAAAAGATTTAGTCCAAGAGTATAATAATTCAAATGATAGACAATTGATATGCTAGGATAAGACTTGATGAAAAATGTTGCAGCCACAAAGGAGCTGAACCAAAAGTTATTTTACTGCTTTCGGGTCAGCTCTTTTTGATTGTTTTTTAACTAGAAACTCAAACATTTTTTAGGTAAAATTGCAGACATGAAACGAAGTAGATAGGACTAAAACAAACAAAGCTAAGCTCAATAATTCAAACGTTTTTTAAAATGCATACAAAAAAGTTCGGAAATTTAGATAGAACTTTTTGTAAGTTTATGATAAAATATTCATTATATAAGTTAGACCATTAAAGTATTACTCAAATACGTTGCTTCCTAAACAAAAAGCTGATGCTATTGACATAAGCTGGCTTTGAATGTATAATCATACGCAAATAAATATGCGCATAGTCTTATAATTATGAAATCAATATAAGTATTTTTATCATTATTGAGGGGGAAAGGAAATGATAAAAAAATTTAATAAGGTACTTGTTGCCAATAGAGGGGAAATAGCAATTAGAGTCTTTAGAGCCTGTAGAGAATTAGGCATTAGAACGGTTGCCATATACTCTAAGGAAGATAAATATGCACTTTTTAGAACGAAGGCAGACGAATCCTACTTAATTGGTGAGAAGAAAAAGCCTATTGAAGTTTATTTAAGTATGGAAGAAATAATAGACCTAGCCCTTAAAAAGGGTGTAGATGCTATACACCCGGGATATGGCTTTTTATCGGAAAATCCAGAATTTGCAAGGAAATGTAAAGAAGCAGGTATAGAATTCATAGGACCAACAAGTGAAACCATAGAAAGCTTGGGAGACAAGATAAAGTCAAAGATTTTGGCAAAACGTGTTGGAGTTCCAACTATACCAGGTGTAGACAAGCCCATAACCTCTGAAGATGAAGCAATTACCTTCGCTAAGGAGCATGGCTATCCTGTCATATTAAAGGCAGCAGCTGGCGGCGGCGGCAGAGGAATGAGAGTAGTCTACAATGAGGAAGATTTGATAAGGGGATTCCAAAACGCTAAAAGCGAAGCTAAGAAGGCTTTTGGTATAGACGACATATTCATAGAAAAATATCTAGAAGAGCCTAAGCATATAGAAGTTCAAATACTGGGAGATAAGCATGGAAACATAGTTCATCTTTATGAAAGGGACTGCTCTATACAAAGAAGACATCAGAAAATTATTGAATTCACACCAGCAATAGCCATAAGTGATGAACTGAGACAAAGGATATGTGATGATGCTTTGAAATTAGCCAAAGCAGTAAATTATGTGAGTGCTGGTACTGCAGAATTTTTAGTTGATAAACACGGAAATCATTATTTTATTGAAATGAACCCAAGGATTCAAGTGGAGCATACGGTAACTGAAATGACTACAGGAATAGATATTGTGCAAAGTCAGATTTTGATTGGACAGGGATATGCTTTAAATTCAGAAAAAATAGGCATATATTCCCAGGAATCTATTCAGCCAAGGGGATATTCTATACAATGTAGGGTAACTACTGAAGACCCTTCCAATAACTTTGCTCCAGACACCGGTAAGCTTGATATTTATAGAACAAGTTCAGGATTTGGTATAAGATTAGATGGTGGGAACGGGTATACAGGTTCTGTTATTTCACCTTACTATGACAGCCTTTTGGTAAAAATAGTATCTTGGTCTAGAACCTTTGAGGATGCTGTTAGAAAGGCCATCAGATCTATTAAGGAAACAAATGTTAAGGGTGTAAAGACGAATGAAGCCTTTTTAATAAATGTTCTTAATCACGAGAGATTTTTAAGCGGGCAGTGTGACACCCACTTCATAGATGATACGCCGGAGCTCTTTGATATAAGACCTAAAAAAGATTATGAAACTAAGATTTTAAGATTTATTGGAGAAAAGATAGTAAATGAAGTCAGAGGGACTAAGAAGGACTATGATATACCACCGGTACCGAAGGTTGAGATTCCAGAAGATCTTAGAGGTACTAAACAACTACTGGATGAAGAGGGCGTAGAAGGAGTAATAAATTGGATAAAAAGCCAAAACAAATTATTATTGACAGATACTACATTTAGGGATGCCCATCAATCTCTAATAGCAACGAGGGTTAGAACTAAAGATATGATGAAGATTGCAGAAGCTACTTCTGTACTGGCAAAAGATCTGTTTTCATTAGAAATGTGGGGAGGGGCCACATTTGATGTTGCCTATAGATTTTTAAGAGAATCGCCCTGGAGAAGACTTCAGGCCCTCAGAAAAAAGGTGCCAAATATACTTTTCCAAATGTTGATTAGAGGATCAAATGCCGTTGGATATACTAACTATCCTGATAATGTTATTAGAGCCTTTGTGAAAGAAGCAGCAGAGCAGGGAATAGACATCTTTAGAATCTTTGACAGCTTAAACTGGCTCAAGGGAATGGAAATAGCCCTAGATGAGGTTTTGAAAACCGATAAAATTGCGGAAGTATGTGTATGCTATACTGGAGATATTTTAGACAGCAGAAAGGATAAATATTCTCTAAAATATTATGTGAACAAAGCAAAAGAAATTGAGAAGATGGGAGCCCACATACTTGGTATTAAGGATATGGCAGGACTTCTTAAACCCTATGCTGCAGCTAAACTTATAAAGGCATTAAAGAACGAAATATCAATTCCTATTCATCTTCATACCCACGATACAAGTGGCAATGGAGTAGCTACGCTTCTCATGGCTGCAGAGGCTGGGGTTGACATAGTAGATACTGCTTTTAACTCCATGTCAGGCCTTACAAGTCAGCCGGCTCTTAACTCTGTTGTTGCATCACTAAAAAATACAGATTTAGATACTGAAATCAATTTAGACGATATACAAAAGATATCAGACTACTGGAGTGAGGCAAGAAAGGTATATGAACAGTTTGAGTCTGGTCTCAAGTCAGGTACTGCTGAAATATACAGATATGAAATACCTGGTGGACAGTATTCAAACCTGAGACGTCAGGTGGAGAGCTTTGGATTAGGGCATAAATTTAATGAGATAAAGGAAATGTTTAAAACAGTAAATGAGATGTTGGGAGACATAGTAAAAGTAACACCTTCTTCTAAGATGGTGGGAGACCTAGCTATTTTTATGGTACAAAATGGACTTACTAAAGATAACATAATTAAAAAAGGCAAAAACATGACCTTCCCGGATTCGGTAGTATCATACTTTAAAGGAATGATGGGGCAGCCCGAAGGAGGATTTCCAAAAGACCTGCAGGAGGTAGTTCTAAAGGGAGAGGAACCTATAACTTGCAGACCTGGAGAAATATTAGAACCTGTATCCTTTGAGGATATAAAAGCAACGCTAGAAAAAGATTTTAACATGGATAAACCAAATATCAGAAATGTGTTGAGCTATGCTCTGTATCCTAAGGTATACAGCGATTACTTAAAGTCTCTAAAGGAATATGGACATTTATATAACTTGGAAAGTCATGTGTTCTTCTATGGGTTAAAGGAAGGCGAAACTAGTGAAGTAGAGTTGGATGAAGGAAAGATCATGATAGTGAAGCTGATTGAAGTCGGAAAGCTTGATGAAGAGGGATATAGAACTGTAGCCTTTGAAGTAAATGGTAATAGAAGAGAAATTAAGATACTCGACAAGAACTTAGGAGAAAAAGAAAGTGTAGAGATGACTTTGATGGCTGATCCAAATAATGATAAAGAAATAGGTGCCTCAATCCCCGGAGCTATTTCCAAGATACTCATTAAGGAAGGGGACAAGGTTAAAGAAAAGCAGAGTCTTGCTATCATAGAAGCCATGAAAATGGAAACTAATATATTAGCTACTTCAAGCGGAGAGGTGGACAGCATACTAGTTTCCGAAGGCCAGCAGGTAAAATCAGGACAGCTATTAATAAAGTTAAAATAAAAGTATAATTTAACTTGCCTCGCTAGTTCCTTATAAATATTCTTCATTAATCCTCTTCAGGCTCCGTAGAAGAGTTGTTTTAATAGAAAAGATTTAGATGTGAAAACAGCTCTTCAAAGTCGCTTCAGAGGAAATATTGAAGGATATTTAAAGCTATACTGTTAGATTAACTAGTACAAGAGGTTAATTTAAAAGAATTTTAAATATATAACAGTAGCAGGGTAAATTTACCCTGCTATATTTTGTATTACAGAAGAACTTGAATTATTCAGCTATGATTGTATAATAAAAGGGTATCTAGGAGGTATCCATTATGAATATAGATTTTTTTAACTTTCTTAAAAATGAATGCATAACCCATGAAAAAGGGCCAGTTTTGGTTCTAGCCAGCCCGGGGTCAGGTAAGACTACTGTATTAAATGCCCATATAGCATATTTGATACTTAAAACTGGGATAAATCCTAAAAATATACTTGCTCTTACATTTAGTAAAGCAGCTACAAAGGATATGGACGATAGATTCTATAATACTTATGATAAGCTTATTCCAGATGGCGTTAAATTCTCTACTATACATAGCTTTGCTTATAAGATGATTAGAGGATATTATTATAAAAATAACATTGAGTATGATCTGATTGAAGGAAAGAAAGTGCATTATAACAAGCAGTTTATATTAAAGAGGCTAAACCGCAGTATAAATGGAAATAATATAAACGATGACAAGCTTGAAGAGCTTTCAAATGCAATAGGTTTTGTCAAAAACTTAATGATTGAGCCTAAAGAGTTTAAACATTATAACTTCAGAGTAAAAAATTTTAGAAAAATATATGATGCCTATGAAAATTATAAGCGGCATAATGAGTTTGGGAAAAGATTGCTAGATTTTGATGATATGCTTTTAGAGGCAAACAATATTCTTGAAAATAATAAATATATTTTAAAAAAGTATCAAAAACAGTATAGGTATGTACTGATGGACGAAGGACAAGACACATCTCTAGTTCAGAATAAGATAATAGAAAAAGTAGCTCTTCCTCAAAATAATCTTTTTATAGTCTGCGATGATGACCAGTCGATTTTTGGCTTTAGGGGGGCTAATCCCCAGTATCTTCTTGATTTTCAAGATAGATACCCAAAAGCAAAGGTGATTTTTATGGAGCAGAATTATCGCTCTGCTAAAAACATAGTAGAAATAAGTAATAAACTGATAAAAAATAATGGTACTAGATACCCAAAAGATATGTTTACAGAAAATCCTTCAAAGGTTCCTATAAAGATTGTAAAGCTTTCATCAGAAAAGGAGCAGATAGAATATGTAGTAAATTCAATTAAAAAGGAAAAGAACTTAGCTGAAATTGCTATTCTTTATAGAAATAATATTTCTTCTGTTAGGATTTCCGAGAAGCTATACGAGAATCAGATTTCTTTTTATATGAAGGATTATTATAGAAACTTTTTTACTCATTGGGTGTTGAATGATATTTTAAACTTTGTAAGATTTTCCTATGACGATACGAATGTGCATCTTTTACAATCGATTTACACTAAATTTAATTCCTATATTTCTAAAAGAGAATTAGAGCATCTGAAACATCAAGATGGGAGTAAATCTGTTTTTGATAATTTAATCAATCAGCCCCACATGAAGGAGTTTAAAAAAAGAAGCCTCAGGTCCTTCAAAAAAGATTTTAAATATCTTAGAAATCTAAGTCCCCAACAGTCAATTAAATTCATAAGAAAAGATTTAAAGTACGAAGAAAAACTTGAAGGTTATTGTGAAATCACAGGATATTCCTTTGACAATATCAAAGAGGTCCTTGAGATATTAGAAGAGTTGTCTAAAGACACCTTTACAATGCAGGAGTTTGTAGATAAATTAAATAATTTAAAAAAGGTTATGTTTGAATCTAGATACAATAGAAATCAAAATGCTGTAACCCTATCCACGTTACACTCTGCTAAAGGACTAGAGTTTAGGAAAGTATTTATGATAGATTTGATAGACGGACAGATCCCTACTTCTGAAAGCATAAAGCTTAGCAGCTTGGGCGATACAGATGGAACTTATTACAATGGAATATAAGAATAACGTGGCTGTAGAGCCTTCAAGATTTATAAAAGAAGTTAATGAAATTATAGGCCGGACTGAAAATGATAGAGAAAACATTCATTTCAAAACTGATTCAATAGTAAGACATAAGAAATTTGGACTGGGAATAGTCAAAGATATTGCGGCCTCTATGGTTACAATAGATTTTGATGAAAAAGGGGAAAAGCAGTTATCGCTAGATATGTGTATAAAGAAAAATCTATTGAAAGTGATAAATTATTAAAAGTTTGGTTATATAAGCTTCCAATTTTGAAATAGAAGTGAAAAGAGGGGTTGTTCCTTTCAACTGTCTAATGTTTTGTAGTAAAGGATATTATATCAATCAATGTTAAAAATTGAAAAAACTGAAAAAATTGAAGGAGATCTGGTTATTTTGTAGAAATATGTTATATGAGTTTATATTATGCATATTACAATATATGCTGCTATATATGTAAAATGCAAAAGAAAAATAGGAAAGGTAAGATAACTATGAATGAACAGCGAACTTTAATATTTGAACATGATTTTTCCAGGTATGAAAAAGAAGAAAACTTTTCTTCAAAAAGAGATTTTGATTTTGAAGATAAAGCTGTTCTAAAGTTTGAAGGGTATGAAGGTATAACATATCATTCAGTTACTAGGATAAGCTTTGATAAATCTCTTAGCGGCAATATAGATTGTGTAATTTACAGCGATGAGCTCATAATTGGAGAAGTGAAAAATTTGGATATGAATATATTAATAGAAGAGTATATAAAATCCTCAGGCAAAGTCGACGATGAGTTTGATGATGAACTAAAAATAATATATTATACAATAAAGTCACAGTAAAGGAACCAAAACCGATAGGCTCCTTTACTTGTTTTTTAAATAATGCTGAACTGATGGATTAGGGATTTCATACTGGATGCCTTCTATCACAAGGTTGTTTTCCTTAAGGAGGTCTATATACTCCATTTTGACGCTGGTAGCCAATTGTTGTACTATTCTTACCTTAGGCCTTAAAGGAAAGTTTGGATTTATTTCTTCTACTAAGGCAATAGCTCCATTGCTAAGCTTTACTAGAGTACCTACTGGATAAGGAATAACTTTTCTCACAAAGGCTTGAACCATATCGAAATCAAAATATCTACCGGCTGCACCCATTATATATTCCAATGCTTCATGAGGAGGACTTGCCTTTTTATATGGGCTTATTTATTTGACCTTCCTTAAGACCATTAGGATATCCTGAGCCGTCTAATCTTTCATGATGTTGAAAGGCAATGATTCTAGAAGGTGCAGTCAGATAGGAGTTTGACTTTAAATACTCATAGCCTTTAGCAGTATGGTCCCTTACGATACTAAGCTCTTCATCGGTAAGCTTATCCTTTTTAAGTAGTATATCTTTTGGAATAAAGGCTTTACCAATATCGTGGAGCAGTGCACCGATGCACAGATTATACAAATCATTCTTGTTCAGTCTAAGTTCTATACCCAAAACTAAAGATAGCAGTGTTACACTTAAGGAATGTTCATAGGTATAAGTATCCATATTTTTAATATCTACCAGATTTACTAATACATTTTTTGAAGAAGTTATGTCATCTACAAGGTACTTTGAGATGTCATTCAAAGAATTTATATATTTTTCTTGAAGTAACAAATTTTGTTTGTCTTTTAGATTTCTTACTTTGTTTTTCGCTTGCCTATTAGATTGGGATATACTTTCAAAGGTTTCTTTTATTGTGCTGACAGTTTTAACTTTAAGTTCAGGCTTTATTAGATCCTCTATTTCATTATTGCTGTATTCGTCATTTATATATATTGATTGGAAACCACTTTCCCTGATTTTATCTATAAGACCTTCTGTAAGCAAGGTTCCTTTTTTTAGCAGTATCCTTCCTTTGGCATCATGAAGGTTTTTACCCAAATAAGTCCCTTCTTTCACGCAATTAAGTGGTACAAATCTCATTTGCAAATCTCCTTTAAATAAGTAATTTATATTAATTAGATTACATATAAAATAATACCATAATAACACTAAAAATAACATGAATCTTGTCTAAAAAATATTGAAACCAAACTATAATAAAGCATAATAAGGAATAAGTATGTATCTATAATAAGTATATCAAATAATTTTTTGTGTATTAAAGAAATAGGAATTAAAAGAAAACTAGTAACATATAATTATTAAGCAGAGATTTCGATATTTTATAGAATCTTTTGTACTGGGGGGCAGACTTGATATGGGACTAACTGTTCAGCAGCTGTTTGAGTATATAGATACATTAACAAAGGATAAACCTGGTTTAATAATAAAGGGATTTAAAAATGAGCAGAGTATTTTTTATAAGATTTATTTACTTCATGATAAATACTTTCTAGATACTCTATATGATATAGACAGTCCAAATGATATAGTCCAGAGAGATATACTTGATAAAGAAGAACTTCAACTTTTTAAAGTTAAAGTAATGGAAAAGCTAAAGGG
>JAALLP010000074.1_pt1 | contig 52377 bp, 57 predicted proteins | sample 7245951 | NCBI WGS metagenome assembly JAALLP01 (sample SAMN13049199, study PRJNA578106) | oil field metagenome | isolation source: filtered produced water from oil reservoir B6 | place: USA:offshore Texas | collected 2016
CTTTAATAATATACTGATAAACTTGTGGATTTCCTTGCCAAGCTTAGCCTTCCAACCACTATTTCCGCCCGCTCCCTTTGCCCCTTTTTTCAAGATGGATCAAGCCGACAGTCTGCCCGACCCTGGACGGCGGATTAACCGGCCGTTTTCAATCAAAGCCCGGGCGGGCGTAGCCGGACCGGGGTATCCACTTCCCTCTGTGCTTAGAGGGATTTATTGACAGGCTACTGAGTCCCATCCCTGCTCCGGCCCGCGGATCGCCTGTGCAACAGCTGTTTTAAAGTTCCAATTGCTGAAGGCAGCATTAAAAACACCCGGGCTACGACAGCCAAAGTGGCAAGACTCCGGGTATCTCCCTCTACATAATAATGGGGTGCAAGAATAGTTGTCACGATACGCCTACTGCCAGGCAGAAGCTGTTTAGTTGGAAATACATGTTTCAATTATTCGGGAAAGTCCACTTCTTCAATGCAATCAGGGCTATCGTTATGGGGTGAATTAACCCTGGTTGAAACTGCATAGCTACGCATCTTACCCTGATAAGGCCGGAGCAGGCTTTTAAGTTTGCCAGTCTCGGACCATGTTAGCCATTTATCCTGCGCTTCTTTATTAGCTAGTATGACCGGCATTCTATCATGAATATTTTTTACAAAATCATTGGACATGGTAGCAATAATGCTGCACGAAAAGACTTTTTCACCCTCCGGTGTATGCCATAAGCTCCATAGTCCCGCAAAGGCAAAAACAGGCTTATCCGGTAAAATAAATCTCACCGGCTGCTTTTTCCCTCCGATTTTTTTCCATTCAAAAAAGCTGTCTGCGGGAATTAGACAGCGGCTGTTATAAAAGGATGCGCGGAAGGCCGGTTTCCTATCGACAGTTTCCGCCCGGGCATTTATCATCTTATATCCGGCAGATGCCTCTTTAGCCCACGGTGGAATTAGGCCCCAGCGCATAAATGCAAGGCCCTTTTCCCCTCGATTGAGCCCGATAACAGGCACATTCTGGCCCGGAGCAATATTATATCTGGGATAGTATTCAATCTTAGTATTTCTAAGTTGGAAATGCTCTGCAAGATAATCGGAATTAACTGTTAATGTATAACGACCACACATTGAATACACTCCGTTCACCAGTCTGCTCGGCCGGAAGGCCACCCAAGCCTTCGAATTCCCACTAAAAACCCTGGGCGGGCGAAGCCGGCACGGTGTCAATTTTTCCACCTGCCCATGGTTTACTTGTTCTCTATTTACCCTTCCTGGTTCCACACTAATATTTATCATGCCTTCTATTTCTTTCACATAGTCTACAAAAAAAACAGAAATTCGAAAAAGAACCATACCGTTTAATATCGTTATAATAATTTGGGCACCAGGAGCCAAAAAATAACCTCCGGGAAAACCCGGAGGTATTGTTTTTATTGGCCTCCCAGGCAGGATTCGAACCTGCGACCTACGGATTAGAAGTCCGTTGCTCTATCCAGCTGAGCTACTGGGAGATAATTAAAGATAAAAATGGAGCGGGTGATGGGAATCGAACCCACGCGACTGGCTTGGAAGGCCAGGGCTCTACCATTGAGCTACACCCGCCCGAACTATTCTTTGATTTTCTTTTTTACGACAACAACCTTATTATACATAAAAACCAAGCGTTAGTCAAAGGTTTTTATTATTCCTATTTTACCCACCGGTAAAGTGTATTTCTCCCTTTATTTTATTATCTTCTATAACTAGGATTCCGTAACTGGGCCGGTTCCCGAGCTGGGGACGGGAAATGCTACCGGGGTTAAATAACAGAATTCCCTGGTGCATTTCATTCATTGGCACGTGGGTGTGCCCGAACACCAATGCATCCGCCTCTTTTTCACGGGCCCGGTAAAATATGCCCTGGTAAGAAACCTTTACCCTGAACCCGTGCCCGTGCACGAGAAGGATTCTTGTTCCCCCCAGTGGCAGCAGTTCCTCCTCGGGACCGGATCCCGGCAAATCACAATTACCCGCAACACCATATACCGGAACATCTACTACTGCAGCCAGAGCACGGGCATCATGAATCAAGTCCCCGGCATGCAGAACATAATCGGCCCTCTCTTTTTTGATAACTTCCAAAGCCAGATCCAGTTTACCATGGGTATCGCTAAACACCAGTACGCGCAAAAAACTAATCACTCCGTATACGTTTTAAACCCTTGTTATGTCCATTATAAGACTCCCGCCCCCGTGTCTCAACCAGTAAACTAAGCGCTCCACCGGGTTAAAAACTCACGTGCTTTTTCAAAGGCTTTCCCCCTGTGGCTTACTTTGTTTTTCACATCCCCGTCAAGCTGGGCAAATGTCTTTTGGTACTCCGGATAATAAAAGAGGGGGTCGTAACCGAATCCTTCTTTCCCATGGGGTTCAGTGGAAATTATCCCTTCACATACGCCTTCGGCGGTTTCCACTTTTCCGTCCGGTGTGGCCACGGCCACCACACACTTGAACCGGGCGGTACGCTTTTCCCAGGGGACTCCTTCCAAAAGCTTTAGAAGTTTTTCGTTGTTGGCCTTACTGTCTCCATGCTCCCCGGCAAATCTGGCCGAATAAACCCCCGGAGCTCCATCCAGGAAGTCCACTTCCAACCCGGAGTCATCAGCCATGGTCAACTCTCCGGTGGCAGCCGCAATTTCACGGGCCTTCTTTACGGCGTTTTCCAGGAAGGTATCTCCGTCCTCTACCACATCCGGTATCTCCGGGTATTCCGCCAGGGATACCACTTCAAAGCTGGTATCCCGCAGCATTTCTTGTAATTCCCTTACCTTACCCTGGTTTTTTGTTGCCAGCACCAAGCGCAAAATATCACTCCTTTATTAACTGAGCCACATCTCCCAGCACTTCGCGCTGGTACTCCATCAGCTCTTTTATGCCTCCTTCAGCCAGGTCCAGCATTGTATTCATCTCATCCCGGCCAAAGGAAGCCTCTTCCCCTGTTCCCTGTATTTCCACAAATCTGCCCGCGCCGGTCATAACAATGTTCATATCCACTTCGGCAACGGAGTCCTCGGAATAACAAAGATCCAACAATATTTGATCCTCCACCACCCCCACACTGATGGCAGCAACGAAATCCCGCAGGGGCATCTTACTGAGGGTCCCTTCCTTTACCATTTTCCCCAGGGCATCCGCCAGGGCCACAAAGGCCCCTGTTATGGAGGCGGTGCGGGTTCCCCCGTCGGCCTGTATAACATCGCAATCCAGCACTACGGAACGCTCACCCAGGGCTTTTAAATCAGTAACGGCACGCAGGGAGCGCCCTATCAGCCTCTGTATTTCATGGGTGCGGCCGCCTATTCTGCCGCGGGCCGCTTCCCGGGATGTTCTGACCCCTGTACTGCGGGGCAGCATGGAATATTCCGCGGTTACCCAACCCTTTCCCCCATCCCTTAACCATATAGGAACTCTTTCATCCACAGAGGCGGTACAAATGACCTTGGTATCGCCTACTTCTATTAAAACCGAGCCCTCGGCATGTTTGGTGAAATTCCTTTGAATTTTCACAGACCTCATTTCACTGTTTTGTCTGCCGTCTGTTCTTTGCAAATTAACGCCTCCCATGTATTTACAGTGCCGCATTTTAGTTCAACCGCACTATACAGTATTTATCCTTAAAGCCTCATATAGAATGGCTTTCATTTTCCACAGCCGGCTCAACCGGCCGGCCGAAACCCTCACCGGCCTGGCGAATTAATTCCTCCACCGGGTGTCCCGGCCAAAAATGAGTCAAAAGCAATCTCTTCACCTCTGCCCTGCGGGCTGTTTCCCCCGCCTGGCGGGCAGTGTGATGTACTCCGGATAAATAACCCGCGTCCTGATCCAGGCCGCTTCCTTCAATCAAAAATAAATCCGCGCCCCCGGCCAGGGCAATAAGGTTATCATTGGGGGCACAATCACCTGAAAATACAAGCCTTCGCCCGCCTGCTGCAGCGGAAACGGCATACCCCGGCTTGCTGTGAGGCACCGGCAGAAAGCACAGCGAAACCTCGTTGACTTCTGCCCGGTGCAGTTTAACGCCATGCTCTTGTTCCAGGGGCAGCGCGTTATAAGGCGTAATTTTCAAGCCCGGTTTTTCCCGAAAAGCATTGAAAACCTCAGCAGGCTCGGAGGGCATGAATACCTGCAGCGGCCCCGGCCGCTCCCTTTGTTTTATTGCCCAATCCATGGCGTGCTGCAGGCAGTACAGGTCCACATAGTGGTCCGGGTGCAGGTGGGAAAGCACCAGGATATCCAGCCGCCGGCAATCGATATGCCGGCATAAATTACTGAAGGTGCCGTTACCCGCCTCCAGCATTATAAAGGTACTGCCCTCTTGTAACAGGTAACCGGAGCAAGCCCCGCCGGCGCGCGGGTAGGGGGCCCACCGGCCCAGTACCGTAATCTGCATGAAAATATCTCCCTTCCTTTAGCCGCCCTTTGCCGTTAAACTACACCCTATAGCCCCCACAAAAGCAGGTTTTTCCGGTACCACCACTTCCACTCCTAGTTTTTCGCCTATTATGTGCCGCAGTGCCTGGTTGCAGGCTACCCCGCCGGTAAAAACTATTTTATCCGACTTTAAACTTGCCAGCAGGGGGAGAACCCGCTTGTATATGGTGTAATTTACCCCGGCAACCAGGGATTCCAGGGAATATCCTTCCACAATTTTCCCCACCAATTCCGTTTCTCCAAAAATAGCACAGGTAGCCGTCAAATCAACGGGATTTTCGTAATGTTTACTCAGCTCATCCATAGTTATATCCAAAACCGAGGCCATGTTTTCAAGGTAACGACCGGTACTGGCTGCACACTTGTCGTTGGTTTGAAAATCCACCATCCTGCCGCCGCGCACCAATGCTACTTTGCTGTCCTGGCCCCCCAGATCCAGCAGGGTAAAATCTTGCAAACCCGTGCTATATATCGCCCCTGAAACATGCGCCCTTATTTCCGGAATATTCCTGGCACCCTTTAACTTAATAGTTTGCCGTCCATAACCCGTGCTGACAGTATTTTCAGCCTTAAGGCCTTCGGCCTGCAATAACCCCGGCAGGTCGACGGTAAGGCAGCCTTCCTTCATCCTGCCCCATTCTCTGTAAAATCTTATGGTATCGAAAACATAAAAACTAAATTTATTATCTTCCCTTAAAAGGGCAACCTTCACATTGCGGCTGCCCAGATCCACACCGCACCACACTTATCTCACCTCAACATATCCACAAAGGCATCCAGCCGCATCTTTGTACGGGCATCCAGGCGGTTGGGCTTATCCCCTTCCACCGTCAAAACAGGAATGTCTACCTTCTGCCGAATAATTAAATCCTCTATTTGGCGGTAACAAAAACTCTGGGCATAATGGATGAGCCCGTCGATCCGCCTTTTCCGGCATTCCTCCTTAATATCCCGCAAGCGGTAGAAAATACCGTAGGGGTAAGAATAGCGCCTGTATTGCTCCACAATGTCCCCTGTACCAAAGGGCATGGTAAACTGGCGCTGCACCTCATTGTATACCACCCGGGCGCCCTTTTCTTCCAGATAATCATAAAGGTCGTCCATAATAGGGGGCACACCAATATAACCCAGGCGAACCCCGGAGTTTTCCAAGGGCTCTCCCAGATTGTCCAAAAACTCATCCACCCGGGCACCAAAACCCTCCGGGTCACCCTCAAAATCACTGCAGCTCACCTGGAAAAGGTGATTATACCAGCCGCTAACGCGATTTTCCGACCAGGACAGCTCATCCAGTTTCCAAACTTTAGCCCTTACTCTATCCAGGCGTTCCTTTTGTTCGTATACTTCCTTCCAGCCCACATTAAAATACTTCATCAGTTTTTCCAGCTGCAGCTTTAGTAAATCCTGGTCCCGGTCAAAGGGAAAGGCAAAGGGAATTACCTTTATACCCGCCAACTCCAGAGTTTCCATTAGGGCATGAGTATTGCTGCAGTCCCCCTGGGTAACCGCCACCAGTATATTTATATCATCCCTTTTCAGAACGGTACTGTACAGTCCCTTTATCCAGGCGCAAACATTTCGCGGGTACCCGGCTAATTCCGCATCCTCTACTAATCCCTGGGGGTTGTCCCCGGTGATAAAAATATTATTTAAATCCACCGGAATCATTCCCGCGGCATATATTATCTCCACAGGTATTGTTGTTGTCATGCCAACTTTTGTCAATAAATATCCCTCCGGAAGATGTTTTGGCCGTTAGCATTGCTGTTTCCTGCCAGTATACATTAAATTATCACCAAATAGTATTTGGCAAACATATAATGGCAAATATGTAAGTAGAGTATTCTAATAACCTAACGTACTAATGGTTGTGAATTTTTTGCTGAAGGGAGTGTGCAAATGGAATTTCCAAGAACCAAGGAAGAGATAATATGGAATTTTTCCCTGGCTAACGAGTTCACGGGTCCCAGGCAGGCAGGCTACACTTTTGTAATTGATGTTTTTGACAACGCGGCCAAGCTGGCGCTGTATCATATAAAGATGAACTACAGCAAAAGTACCACTCTTGATATGCAACCACCCAAGGATTTGTTGGAGGAAGCCTTAAAGGAACAGAATAGCTCCATCCACCATGGACGGTCTTTATCCCATCAACGGAAAAATTCGTACCTGGATAGAAAATACCATGTTGGCCTAACACAAAAACGTTAACATTTCACTTGCCAACAATAAGGCAATAACAAACGAGTAGCTTAACGCCTTAAGTATTAAGGTGTTAAGCTATTTCTTTTCTGTAGTTTAAGTTTAAAGGAGTTACGTAAAAAAGTACAGGCCAAATGGCTTATCAACCATTCAACCTGCACTCAACGAAAGAATTTTTTATTTGGCTTTTTCAGCGAAATAATTGGCAATTCCCTTTGTTATGGCTTCAGCTGCCTGTGCCCGGTATGAATCCTTCATCAAAAGCTGTTCCTCCTGCGGGTTGGTCAAAAATGAAACTTCAGCCAGCACAGCAGGCATGGCAGCCGTACGCAGCACAACGAAATTGGCCTGTTTTACACCCAGGTCCAGCCGCCCCAGGGAACTTACCAACTGCGATTGGATATGCCGGGCCAGCAGCCTGTTATCGGCCTGGGAAACTCCCAAACCGTTAACATCATCACGGCGGTAATAGGTGCTGGTACCGCTCTTGGAGGAAATGGGATTTCCATTCATATGAATACTTACGAATATTTCGGCACCGGCTTTGCGGGCAATATCCGTACGTTCTTCCAAGCCTACGTACCTGTCCGTTGATCTGGTAAGAACCACCCTGGCCCCGTTTTGTTCCAGGAGGTGTGCCGTGAGAATACCCACATCCAGGTTGATCTCCTTTTCCGGAATACCACTGGGCCCGTGCGAGCCGGGCTCGCTTCCGCCGTGACCGGGATCGATGGCTATCACCCTGTTGCGCAGGAAATCACCTAATCGGGGTACATACATTTCCAGAGTAAGTTCCTTGTCACCATTACTTGACTGGGCCGAAAACATTACCGAGTCATTAACATCAAAGACAAGGCGTACGGTATTGGGGTTTTTGTCAAACCAACCGGTACGCAAGCGACTCACCAGCTCACTGCTGACATCCAGCTCTTCCGGTACATCCCCCGGTGTTATACCGATTAAGTCAACAACCACACGGTTGGGGTTGGTCAAAGTAAAAATATTATGTTCCATGGGTGCCGCAGCGGCTATATCTATGACCATCCGGTCTTCAACTTCACGAATGGAAAGTTTCTTCAACTGAGAATCAGAAGGTTCTTCCTCCCCGGATTCTTCCCCGGTATCCGGGCTTGATTCCATTTCCGAATCACCCGCTTCGTTCTCGCCGCCAGGCTCCTGCCCTGAATCAGCACCGGTTTCACCGGACTCCCCGGGTTTATTTTCGTCAAGGTCCTGTTCAGGTTTTTCATCTTCCGGTGTGGACGCCGAAGCGGTGTCAATTTGAACCAACCACCCTGCTATCCATCCCACTGTTCCCCCTGAAGATTTGACCTTGTACCATTCACCGGCTTTGTCCAAAATACTCATGCGCTCGCCGCGGCTAACCTGGGTGACCACATTATGATCGGTACCCGGGCCACCGCGGACATTTACTCCGCCGGCATAGACCACTGCCTCTCCTGTAACCGGCGTTTCCTGCGGCTTGGACACCGCCTTAACATCAACCAGCCAACCCGCCACCCAACCGGTACCGCCGCCGGGCAGTTCAACTTTACACCACCCGTTAGAAGATTCCAATATGGGCATCCTGTCCCCCGCTTCCACGCGGGCAACTACTCCGTTGGATGTTCCCGGGCCTCCCCGCACATTTAAAGTATCCGTCTTAACAACTGCCTCTTTACTCACATTGCCCGTACTTTGATCAGCCTGTTCCACCGGGGGAGCTGTGACCTCATGTATATCCACCAGCCATCCCGCCACCCAGCCGGTACCGCCATCGGGCAGTTTAACTTTGCACCAATCATTGGAGGACTCCAACAGCGGTAATTTAACACCTTGGTTTACGCGGGCCACTATGCCGTTCGATGTTCCGGGGCCGCCACGTACGTTTAAGATACCCGTCTTGACGACAACCTCTTTACCCGTACTGTTTCCGCTCGGCCCCTGTTGGTTTTGACTTTGTTGACTTTGACCCTGTTGGCCGCCGGTGGTAGAAACATTATTTACATCAACCAGCCAACTTGCTATCCAACCTGTGCTCCCACCGGGCATCCGAACTTTATACCAGTCACCTGATGAATCCAAAACCGGTAACTTATCCCCATTATGTAAAGCCCCTACTATCGCATTTCCGGTTCCCGGTCCTTCCCGTACATTCAATATATCTGTCGTGACTACCACCTGTTGGGAGGCGGAAGCTTCAGCGGAAGTTTCTTTAATATCTACCAGCCAGCCGGCCACCCACCCGGTCTGTCCTCCTGCCAGGCTAACTTTATACCAATCCCCCTGCTTGTCCAATACCGGCAGGCGGGTGCCTTCCTCCACCCGGCCGCTGATGCCGTACTGCGGGCCCGGCCCGCTACGTATATTTAAAACTGAGGCATCCACCACGGCCTCTGATGCAGCAGTGCTAATCCCCGGCCAACAAAGTAAAAAAAGCAGGCTGAGAACCATACTGATTAACCAGTTGATATTACGCCATGATATCGTTGTCGCCATGGACATGGTCAAACTCCTTTTCATTTTTAATGACATTTTTTGTTTTAATAATTTTTACCCATCCCCCCTGAACTGATAATAATTATTGTCTTAATTCCAGAGAGTCACCTGAAATGACAGTATTTCCTACAAATTTAGACGGAATATCTTTTAAATAGGTTCCGGGAATAACTTATTTTTAATAAAAAAAAACCCCTTGCGGGGTAAACTACTGCAATATATCGGGATTTCTTTCCACCGGCACGGATAAATCCATGTGCCCGGCCAGTGTTTTTATTCTCTCTCCTTCAATTAAAAAGGTTACTTCCTTCACCGTGGGAAACTGAGTCAAGGTGTTTACAACCGAGTATACGGTAAGCAGTTCACCGGAAGAACCACCGGAATGCTTCTCCGCCAGTTCCCGGGAAAAGTCCACAGTGCAAAGACCGTCCCTGATGTTTATATCCAGCAAGCGGGTACCGGCAGGCATAGTGGGCACCAGGTCATTATTTTGCGGCCCTTTAGCCAATTCCTCCATGGCCTTACGGGCGATTCCCGGCACTTTAGGAACTTCCCGCTGTTCAGGAACCAGGTTGCCTTCACTGTTGGCAAAATAAAGGACAAGGGTTGTAGTTTCCGTTATTGTGGGTTCCGTATTGACCTGGGTGTTCCCGGCAAGCTGTTGAGGCGTTTTCAGCTCACCACCGTTTACCGGCCGGCTACCTTGTCCATCACTGCCGGAACCGGATGGGACCAGGGAACAGCCCGCTAAACAAAAAAAGAGAAACAATACCAATCCCCCAAAAATTCTTTGCATTTTATCCCTCCTGCGGGTTTGTCCAATTACTTATATATATGCACCCGGCAGGGTAAAATATGATTGTTTTTAGACCGTTGTTAGGAAGGTGATATTTATACATAAGCTGTTAACACAGACAGTCATCACATTATTATTTCTTTGTTGCGCCCTGGCAATCTGCCCAGAACCCGCAGCATCGACGCAGTGTCCCGCGTGCCAGGCATTAACCGGCCATGGTAGAAACTTAACCCTAAAAACCCCGAACATGTCCGGCTATGATGTACTTAAGCTGCAGGAAGACCTGGCTCAAATGCATTTTTATGATGGTGAAATTAACGGAGTTTTCGGTCCTGAAACAAAGGAGGCGGTTATTAATTTTCAAACAGCCAACAACCTTAAGCCCGACGGAGTGGTGGGACCGGTTACAAAGCAGGCAATGGCGGCCAATGAAAGCAGCCTGGTTGTAAAAAGTGAAGTACCCCCTCCGGAAGGGAAAGTGGACATACTGATAGACACCCAAAGCAGGGTACTCACTGTGTTGTCTGACGGTGAACCTTACCGCAAATATGCTGTGGCCGTGGGAAAAAGAACCACCCCCACACCCATCGGGCAATGGCAAGTACAGCGAAAGGCAATGAATTGGGGAACGGGCTTCGGAACCAGGTGGATAGGTCTCACGGTTCCATGGGGGACATACGGTATCCATGGTACCAATAAACCCGGCAGCATAGGAAGTTATGCCAGTCACGGTTGTATCAGGATGAACAACAGAAATGTGGAGGAAATATACCCGTGGGTACAAAAGGACAGCCGCATTATTATTGTGGGTAACCCCTTCACATACAGACTTCCCAACTTCAGGGTTATGCGCCATAATGAAAGGGGTTCGGATGTGATGGAAACCCAGAGGATATTAAAAAGGTGTGGATACTACGATGGACCCATTGACGGAATATGGGGCGGCGGAATGGAAAGGGCAGTCGTCCAGTTTCGAAAGGACTCGGGCATGAAGCATGATAATGCTATTGACGACGAGGTATACAGGGCAATGGGAATATAAAAAAACGGGGATATTCCCCGTTTTTTTTAGTAATAACTCAACAAATGTTGCCAAGCACGATTGTTGACTTATGGCGGCATGGACGTCTACCTTGAAAAAACTCTTTTGCGGTTTCTTATAAAGGTACTTATTTCGCAGGAGCGGGCAGCACCCTGCGCTCGCTTACTCGGGCATTTTAATTGAATAAGCTCACTCCGCTCCGGGCGGCTGCATAACTCGCTTCGCTCAAACAGGATTCGCCGCTGATCCTCCGCTCCGTTCGCTCTTTTGATTTGATCTGCGTAGGCTCGCTCCGGGTGCTGCCCCTCTTGAAAGTTACTTTTAGCGCGCGGGCGCCCCGGTGGTTTCCTACGTTCGCTACGCAATTATTCTCGTGGAGCGGGTAAGAGTTTCCCGGAAAGCCGCTTGCTGCAGACTGCTTGCCTACTTCTTCACGCCCTTTCGGGGTCATGGCTTTTGGGATTTGACGGGCTAAGCGCCGCTACTCAGTGCTTCGCTCACTCCGGAAATCACCGGGTCACCCTAAAGATTGGGGTCAGGCCATTAACTTATTAACTTTTTTCATTCCTCTGCTGGTGCCGCCTTCGGCGGCATGACTGCCTTTAAGTTTAAGCAGTCCCGGAGTTTGTATTTTCCTGTAGTTTTATCAACTGCGGCTCGAACTCCAGTTTTGCCAGTAATTCCTTATATTCCTCGGGGGTAATCTGTTCCCAGGGCTTGCCTGCAAGGGCTACCAGAACTCCTTCCATTACGTTGGTCCCAAAGGAGCGCCCTTCAAGGACGGGGGTTGTTGTCACCAATGTTGCCACGCCCCGTTCCCCCAGCATCTTAACATCATCCCGCGTGGTGGTGTTGGTAATGATAATTTTACCTTCCAGCCTGGGGGGCAAATATTTTTTAATGTAGTGAAAGTCCCCGGCAATTATATCGGCCTCCAGGTAAAAACGGCCGAACTTTTTCACCTTGGCCTCATCCTGTACCTCTTGTTTTTTACCGGTGGGATAAAGTAAGCCAAAGGGTAGATGGGTAACCACCGGTAATAATTTCTTGGCAATGCTTTCTAGTTTTTCTACCGATTTTATGGGGTGCGGTATACCCAGTCCAAACATCAGGTCACCCAGTGTTAGGTCACAACCGGCTTCGGAGAAGGCCTGAGCCATACCGAACCGGTCCACCCCGCTTACCATAAGCACTCTGGTATTGGGACTAATATAGCCGGTATTTTCTCGTAGGTAGCGAACGGTCTCCCGCTCCAGAGTATTTTTTAGACCGCTGCCATCCACCACCGGGGTCATTTTGGCCGCCCGCATCAGTTTAAGGCCGTCGGCCAGAGCATATCGTTTCTTGCCGGCATATACGTAAACGTCTATGCCGCCTAAACCTATGGCGTCCACTGCGCCGTCCAGTTCTTTAATTATTCTGATAGCTTCCTTGAAATCGCCGTCAGTCCCCCGGCGGCTAATTTCAATGTTTTCACCCAATAACTCTACCTGTACACTGTGATCCCGTTTGGAAGAGCCAAGGCTTACGCTAACCACTCGTTTCAAGATTAAGCACTCCCCTCGAGCATTTAAAAGCCTAATACCATTTTATCCAAATATAGCCGCGGATACAACCTTTTACCCCTCTAAGGCATCCTAGCGGGGTGAAAGCATTAAAAATAGGGCTTTTTATGATGGGATTTTACCTGCTCGGTATTTTCCAGGAGTTCCAGAGCTTCATCAAAATTATCCACATAACCTGAATCCACCAGTTTTGCCTGTTCCGGAGAAAGCAGCGGACTCTCCTTTTTCTCCCGTAAATTCTCAACCAATTCGGGCAGTTTATCAGGCCTGTCCATATAAGAAAGCCTCCTTCCTTTACATTTTGGCTCCATGCTGTTTTAAAACTTTTTCCGCTTGCTCAAGATTGTCTTCATTTGTCACCACGGTAACCAAAAACGCCGCCCCTCCCGCCAAATCAGGATCCGCGTAGCCGCTTGCAGAGGGATCGGCCGCCATCAGCACACGGCTGTCGGAATTGCTTAGGTTCCCGGTATTAGCGGAATAAAGGGTCAAACCGGTAACTGTTTCAGCCCTGCCCATAATGGGATTATTATATTCATCATCATTATTTACACCGTACCTGGATATCCTGTCCAGCCGGACATTTTCGTACCCCATATCTTTAAGCTTGTTTACGGCTTTTTCGGCATCATTACCGGAACCGAAATAGGCCAGTATGGAACGTTCACCGGGTTTCAACATTTGCTTTACCCCCCATTAAATAAAATATGCTTTCATGCTAATTTTCCCCCTAATAACAGAAATAAACCCACAGCTTTAAAAAGGTGTGGGTTTATAAAAAATTACAAAGTTAATTAAAATACTTTCTTTCGCTTCATATGATCCTGAACATCCATGAGGGTTTCCCCGAAGCGCTGGAAATGAACTACCTCCCTTTCCCGCAGGAAACGCAGCACATCCTTTACTTGGGGATCATCAGTCAGGTGAATTAGATTTTCATAAACCGCGCGGGCCTTTTGCTCCGCCGCCAGATTCTCGTGCAAATCCGCCACCGGATCACCGGTTGCCGATACATACGCTGCCACCCAGGGTACACCGGCGGCATTTTCCCAGTATAAGGCCCTGTCATGGTCAGCATAGTGACTGCCCAGGTCGGCAGCTTTGATGGCCTCCATGGAGGCACCCTCCAGCAGCTTATAGACCAGTGTGGCCACCAATTCCATGTGGGCCAGTTCCTCCGTACCGATATCGGTGAGTACACCCTTCGCTTTGCCTGTGGGCATGGTGTAACGCATATTTAGGTACCGAAGAGCAGCGGAAAGCTCCCCCTCCGGCCCACCGTACTGGGCGATAACATATTTGGCCATCCTGGGATCCGGGGCCGTAACCCGCACGGGTACCTGAAGCTTCTTTTCATATAGCCACATATTAAATTAACATTCCTTTCTAATTATTTATCAGTATTTAATTTCCCAGGGCCAGGGACTTTCCACCCAAGTCCAGTAGTCCTGCATGGCCGGGGAATAACCAAAATTGACCAGGGGACCGTACATCTTTTCATATTTACGTACTGCCTGCAAAAAATCCCGGTGGACATTATTATACATTTCCAGCGCCCGCCGGTCGCCGGGGTGAGTGTCCAGGTACAGGTTCAAATCAACCGCAACAAAGGACAACTCTTGTATCTTACGTAACAAATGGGCCTGGTTATGGGAATCCATCTATAGATCACCTCCGGTGTTAATAATGATAAGGCCGGTATAGCTCGGGGAAGAGGGTGCCGGTTTCCAGAGCCTTAGCCGGGGGGTAAACCTTCCCCAATCTCTGAATGGGCACGTAAGCCCGGGCCAACTCCATCCCCTGTGGTGGGTAGTATCCCAACTCCTGGGATTGTTATCCCTATACAAAAAAAGCACCTCCGTATTATGTTATTCTTGTCATAATATGCTATATATGGCAATATCGTTCTCAATAAGTAAAAAAAACGGTGCCCGGCACCGTTTTTTTACTTATTGGAGTAGCATTAGCCCACCATAATTCTACCCTCCGGATAGCGAATATCGGGTTGTTTTTGTCTGTACGCCAGGGCATAACCGATGGTCAGGGGTCCCAACCGACCTAAGAACATAGTGATAATAATTAAAATGCGCCCCGGATCACTCAATTCCGTTGTTAAGCCCAAGGTCAACCCCACAGTACTGATGGCCGACACCACTTCAAATAATATCTGGACAAGATCACCCTTCTCAGTAAAGGTGAGGATAAATGTAACTAAAAAGACCAGGGTCAAAGCCAGTATGGTTATTGCCAGGGCACGGCTTACCTCCTGGGGCGATATTCTCCGCCTGAATACTTCGGTATCTCTCTTTCCCCGCAAATTATTAATCCCCCCCGCAGTGGAACCGGGGGACCCACCGATAAACATTAGAAACATCAGCAACAGCTGGCTGGATAACAGTGTGGCGGAAATGTCAATGGTATTAAAACCCGCCGTTCTGGGCGCCACGGCCTGAAAATAAGCGGTCACCAATTTACCCACCGGGGACAACCCCCGCAAAGCATTATTATACTCCGAGATAAAAATTATCGTTGTACCCAAACAAACCAGTACCAGTGTGGTGATCAAAACTAAACGGGAATGCAAAGACAACTTCTTACTTTCTCTAAACTGGTATATTTCATAAATTACCACAAATCCCAGCCCGCTTACCACAAAGAGGGTAGATATGACCATATTGGTAACAATGTCTGTGGTATAACCTGTGAGACTACTAAAATTACCGAAAATGTCAAACCCGGCATTATTAAAGGCGGAAACTGAATGGAAAAAGCCAAACCATAAAGCCTTCAACCAACCCATGGAAGGGTACCAGCGTGCTGCTAAAATAAGTGCCCCAATTATTTCGGCAATGAAGGAAAAGAGAAGCAGGTAACGAAATATGCTTACAATTCCCTCCACCGAGGATTTATTCAGGGCCTGCTGCATAATCAACCTTTGTTTTAACAGTATCCTTTTTCGCAACAGAAGGGCAAAAAAAGTGGCAAAGGACATTACCCCCAGCCCGCCCACCTGGATTAACATTAAAATTACCACTTGCCCGAAAAGCGACCAGTGCGTTCCTGTATCAACCACCACCAGTCCCGTAACACAGACCGCCGAGGTGGAAGTGAAGAAGGCAGTCAGCCAATCCGTCTCCCTCTGGGCCACTGCCCAGGGCGTACTTAATAGCAAACTGCCTAAAATTATTAAGGACAGGAATCCTAGTGCCAGTATCTGGGGAGGATTAAGCCGTAATTTGGACATCATTTTATACCTCAAACATTTAAGATTCTAGCGTACTCAATTTTTCCAGGTCATCATTTCTTCCTATGGCAACAAGAACGTCTCCACTTTCAATAATATGATCTGCCATGGGAGCCGCATTTATTTTTTCCCCCCGTTTTATGGCCAATACGGTAATCCCCATTTTGTTCCTCAAACCTATTTCCACAAGACTTTTACCGGCAAAGGAATCCGGGGCCAGTAATTCCATTATGCTGTATTCCGCTGATAAATAAATCTGGTCCAGAATATTTTGCGAAACCAGCGACCGGGCAAGTTTAATTCCCATTTCTTTCTCGGGGTATATTACCAGATCCGCTCCTATTTTTCCCAGCACCTTCCCGTGCAGGGCATCCTTGGCCTTGGCCACAACCTTTTTAACTCCCAATTCCTTCAACATTATTGTCGCCAGTATATTGGCCTGCATATTCTCACCAATGGATACAACGGCCACATCAAAATTACCGATACCAAGGGCTTTATAGGCCTGCTCATCCAGGGCATCGGCTTGCACGGCGTGGGTAGCCATATCCATTACATCATTTACCCTGGCTTCATCATTATCAATTGCCAATACTTCACAGCCCATCCGGCTTAATTCGGTTATAAGGGCCGTCCCGAAACGTCCCAAACCGATAACCGCAAATTGCTTATCTTTCAACTGTTCCACCAGCCTTTACCCAAACATGGTATTACTATTCCCCCTGGCCTCCCAGCCAATCAATTGCTTGTTTTGCTGCCACCTCATTATTACTATGGGCCAGCATTTTATTAACCAGTTCAATACCCAGCACCCAAAGGGCAGCAGTACTTAAGTAAGTAGGGGCAACCGAATCAAATAAGACATTGGACTTGGGTGGGAACTCCTCATCACCTTCCCAGAGTACGACAGCCAGGGGAAGTTTGGGGAAGGCCGGTATGGAGAAACCCGCATCCCCAAAATCCACAGGAGTACCACCCAAGTCTTCAGCCGCCGCTTTAAAATCCTGCAACCTGTTCCCGAATTGGCCGGCCAAGGGTATGGTTCCGTCGGTCTGAAAGGGTACATAGTGATGTCTCCCGTCCGGCAGTTCCAAAAAGGAAAGCCATTTTCCGCGCGGGGGAAGGCCGCTAGCAGAACATAAATATTGCAGGATCAAAGTTCGGTCATTGTAGGGGACATTACTTCCCTTAAAAGTTACCCTGCCATCTCTGTCAATCTCGTGCCGCCGGTTAAAGTAAGAAAGGGCAAAAATCCCTTTTTTAGCATCATACGTGGCGCCACTTCTTAAAGTAATATCACCGGGCTCCAGACGCACAAATTCTTTCACTGCCTCTTCATACGCAGTTATTACATTACACACAATTCAACCCCCCTAAAAACCTCACCTCAAACTTCCAGCCCAGGTTCCCCTCAATCACCCTTGCATTATTTTTTATTTTCGGTATAATAGACATTGCAGCTAAATTATAGTGATTGTTTTGCGCCTGTAGCTCAGGGGATAGAGCACCGGCCTCCGGAGCCGGGAGCCCAGGTTCGATTCCTGGCAGGCGCACCATTTACAAAAGTGGTACGGTAAACCGTACCGCTTTTTATTTGTAGCCACCTCTAACCCTACCTAACCTTCAATCGATGAGGTCCAGCTTTCCATTATCATATTTGGCCACCAGTTCAGGATGTTCTTCCCCGTAATAAAAATCTATTTTAATGTCAAACCCCCTTCTTTCCAACCCCTTTTCTTGAATCCAGGCATACAGCCTGCCGGCCAGCTCCTCCGCCAGCTTCTGCTTTTGCTGCGAGGAAAGGCTATCCCATTTTGGGGACGCCTGTACCGCAAGCTTATCAAAGGGTTTCCTGGCAGACAACCGGGAGCGCCTGCGAAATGAGCGATCCCAAACTACCCCTGCCACTGAATCATATTGTTCCTCCAACGCCGATAGAAAATTTTCTCCGTCCTCATGAAACCTGTCTTCCACCTTCTCTGCCGCTATATGTACAATATACCGGTAAATGAGCCAGATAATAAATAGTACCGGTATGGCAAGCATCAAAAAATAACATAATAACCAAAAGGCCACATAGCCTCCGACCTTTATGACAACAGCTCCTACAATTATAGGACCTAAAAATGCCAGCAAGGCCGGTATGACCCTCCCTAGAGTATTTCTGTTTTTTTGAGGCATGAAATACAATACCTCCCAATACATTTTAATCTTTGCTGGTAATTTTTCTCAACCCGTAAGACAAAAATTATCCCCCTTTTGTCGCTGTTAACTATTATTGCTCAAACAAGGGGGAATAACTCTTAATGGAAACCATGTACATGCATACAATACCCCGGGCGCATATATAGTTTTCCTGGGCATAAAATTAAACAACGGCTTTTTTGTTCCCTTTTACATCTTCCCGGGCTTCCGTATTTCTTACTTGATTATTATTAACATTCCCCGGGGAATCAGAGGACATTTTACTCTCTCCCCTGAAAACCCCACCTTCGTGGACAATAAGCTTGGACACTTCAATATCACCGAATACCTTTCCGGTTCTGTCCAACTCCAGCTTTCCTTCTAAAAAAACATCACCGTGCACTTCCCCCGCAACGGTCGCATTACGTCCCTTAATAACCGCTTTTACCACCGCCGACTTTCCCACAATTATATCACCCTGAACTTCTATTTCACCGTTTACTCTTCCGTCCACCCGCATGGTACCTTCAACCTTCAGCGAACCGGTGAAACCGGCACCGCTTCCAATTACGGTATCAAGTTTTTCATTGCTTACGTCTTTATTACTACCTTTACCAAACAAAAAATCTACTCCTTTTTAGAGTTTGCCGGAATTGGTTTCTAACAAAATTCACCAGGATCTACATTAACCCCCTTAACAAACACTTCATAGTGAACATGGGGTCCGGTGGAATTTCCTGAACTTCCCGCCCGGGCAATAATTTCTCCTCTGCTCACGGTTTCCCCGACATTTACCAAAATGCTGGAATTATGACCGTACATAGTCATAAAACCGTAAGGATGCTGGATAATAACAGTCTGACCGTAACCGCTTCTGTAACCTGCAAAAACCACCTTGCCCTTGCCGGTGGCAACCACCGGAGCACCATACCGGGTAGCTATATCCACAGCCGGGTGGAATTCCGTTCTGCCGGAGAAGGGTGACCGGCGATAACCGTAATCACAGGAAATTTCCCCCCTGGCCGGCAAGCCGGAAGGTCTGGCCGCCAGGTAATCCTTCCTTTTTGCTACATCTTCCTTTAAGGTCTCGAGCTCCTCCTTAATATCCTCTGTCTGGCTGGAAACCTGTGCTAATAAATTGGTGGTCAGAGAATATTTTTCATTCCATTCTTCCGTTTTTTCCCTAAAGGAGGGCCGGCTTAAAAAACCAAGCGGTGACCTTTGTTCTTTAACAACCTTTCGTTCCGGGCCGCCCCCCCTTCCCGATAAGGGGTAATCCCGTGAATCGGTGAAGCCGGACCTGTCGGCCAGTTCATCATCCTCTAGCATATTTCTCACATCTTGTTCCAGATATTTTATCTGCAGCATTTCCTCCCTCATATCAATTGCCTCTGCTTCCAGTGATCTTAGCTTTGATTGCTGTGTTTCGTTAATGGAACGTAGAGCCTTAAGCTCACTCATACTTTCCCTCATCTGCCAGTACCTAACGCCAAACCATAAAAGGGAAATGACCCCCACAACTAACAGAGCCGAAACCAGTTTTAGAAGCCATGAGGGTATGCTCATACGAGAAACGGAATGTTCCGAATGCGGTATAAACATTAGTGTAAATGAAGATGATGAACGGGAGCGAAGCAGTTTTAGTATACCTATAAACAAAATACCCACCCCAAAGAAGACCGGCATTACATCTTTCTACATATTAATCAATAAATTAGATATTGAGAGATTAAATTCCTTCCATCCCTTTTGGGTTATTGCATGCCTTTCGCAATAAAAACCCCGGTGGGAAATATTTTTTTCCACAAACCGGGGTCAGGCCATTAACTTATTAACTTATTTTCATCCTCTGCTGGTGCCGCCGTATGGCGGCATGGGCGTCTATCTTGCAATATTAGTCCATGAGGCCGGGTTTAGGTCGTCTTTCCACATAATTATGGCATCTTCGTTATTGTCGGAATAGTATTTCTTGCGGCAACCACGTTCCACAAAACCAAGGCGCCTGTATAGCTGCCTTGCCGGGGAATTGGAAACACGTACTTCCAAGGTCATCTTGGAAGCACCAAAGACTAAAGCCCGCGACATCATCTCCACCATTATGACCTCGCCATACCCCTTGCCCCGGTGAAGGGGGGAAACCGCAATATTGGTGATATGGGCGTCATCTAAAATCACCCACATCCCTGCATACCCTATTATTTTCTCGCCCTTTCGGGCCACTATGTAATGGGCCAAATTATTATAGGTTATTTCATATAAAAAGGCACTGTAAGACCAGGGAAAAGAAAAGCACTGTTCTTCTATTTGCATCACCTGTTCTAAATGGTCCATCCTCATCACTTCAAATTCAGGCAATTTATTACCCCCTAGCTGCATTCAACCCCACAACCTTGCCTTTCCATCCATTTCACTTCCGCCTCGGACAGCCGCACATAACATGGAAGCAGTTTAAAGGGCGTCGTATAATCCCCCGCCTGAATACGCTTGAGCCCCAAGCAGGCAATTTCGCCGCCTCCGGGGAGAAGGGATGAAACCGGAGCAACATGAACACCGGAACCCAGTTCTTTCACCAACTGTTCTTGATACGTCAATACCCCATCTCCCAGAAACAGAATATCCTCCCCGTATTCGTCGATAGTCTTGGCAAGTTCCTTTACGCTTAATGCCATGGGTCCCCGCAGGCACTCCCCCCTCCTGTATATGCCAGCATATATTTCGTTTTTTCTGGCATCCAGGATGGGACACACCAGCTGAGTTCCCGCAGAAAAACGCAAGGCCAAAGCGTCCAGGGTGGAAATACCCACAATGGGGAGGTTTACTACATGGGCCAGGGTCTTGGCAGTGCTCATTCCAATCCGCAGCCCGGTAAAGGAACCCGGCCCGGAGGAAACAGCAATTCCACTTAATTCATTTAATTCTATTCCGGAATCCTTTAAAACAGCCTTAATCATGGGCAATAAATTAACAGAATGTGTCTTGCGGTTATTAACCATTCGCTCAGATAATATTTTGTCTTCCGCTGCCACCGCAACTGCAGCCACCGGTGTTGCCGATTCAACTCCCAGTATGTACATTTTCCGTCAACTCCTTAGACAGGCGAACATATCTCTCACCAAAGGCCTCCAGGGTTATTATTCTTGCTTCCTCCGTTTCCCCCGCCCCGGTGATATATATATCCAAACGGGAATCCGGCAGAATGTCCCTAATCCTCCCGGCCCACTCCAGTAAGGTTACTCCTTCACCGAAAAAATATTCTTCATACCCCAGATCCACCATATCACCGGAATCCTCCAGCCGGTAGGCATCCATGTGATAGAAAGGAATACGCCCCTGGTATTCATTAATTAAAGTAAAAGTGGGACTGGTAACGGGCTCTTCCACTCCCAGTCCCCGCGCCATCCCCCGGGCCAGGCAGGTTTTACCGGCACCGAGGTCACCGTATAGACAAAAAATATCCCCCGGAATCGCCAGAGAGCCCAGGCGTTCTCCCAAAGCCTCAGTTTCCAGGGGCGATGTTGTTTTTAACACCGGCATTAAACCACCTCTGTTTTATTATATCCAAAGCTTTGGCAGCTGTAACCCCCTTTCCCGTAAGAAATAGCATAAATCTATGTCAACAACTCAATACGATATCCCTTTCATCCTTTTTTTGGCGAAAGTCCTCCAGTAAAATTCGTATGAATTCAACATCGAAGGGCTTGGTCAAACACATGACAGCACCCTTTCTCCGGAGATCTTCCAACGCCTCTTCCGAACCGTAGGCAGTCATCATTACCACCGGTAAATCGGGACGCAATGTTTTAATCTTTTCCAGGGCATCAACTCCACCCATTACCGGCATCCTAATATCCATGATTACCAAATCCGGCTGCCATTTTTTCACCTGGTCTACAGCCTCTTTTCCATTTTGGGCTTCCCGCACTTTATCCCCCAACTCAGTTACAATTATACCCAAAAGCTGACGCACCCCTGGCTGATCATCCACCACCAATACATCCAATTTCTCTCCCATGCCTGACCCCCCAAACACACATCAAAATATAGTAAAATTCTTACATAAAATTGAATTCGACGGCAAAAAATATTTTCCTGCCGGATTATTTTATTTTTTTAACAAATTTGTTAAATCACACCACTTTTTCTCCATTAACCAACACACTACCCACTTTACTCCGCAAATCAAAGGGATGCCCCTCCATAATGACAATATCAGCGTCTTTTCCAGGCTCCAGGCTCCCCAGGAACTTGTCCATTCCCAAAATCCTGGCAGCCTCTATAGTGATGGCCTCCAAGGCCTTATCCTCCGAAAGCCCTCCCCTGCATGCAAGACCTGCGGACAGGGATAAGTACTGAATGGGCACCACCGGGTGATCCGTCATAATAGCAAACTGCACGCCTGCCCTGGCCAGGGCCGCCGCAGTTCTTAAATTCCTTTCCTTTAATTCAACTTTTGCCCTGTTTGTTATTACAGGACCCACCACCGCCGGTACCCCGGCCTTTGCAATATGTCCGGCCACCAAATGGCCTTCCGTACAATGTTCTAAAACCAGGCGTACATTAAACTCACCGGCAATACGGATGGCAGTCATGATATCATCGGCCCTGTGAGCATGCACCCTTAGCGGGATTTCCCGCTCAAGCACTCTAACCACAGCCTCTTTCTTGAGATTACGCTCCTCCGTGCCGCCATCTCCCTGCACAGCCCCCTTTCGCCGGTGAAGATAATTTTGAGCTTCCACCAGCGTTTCCCGCAGAAGAGCTGCAGAGGCCATGCGAGTAGCGGGCATTTTTTTGGCCTCGCCGTAGTTGCGCTTGGGATTCTCCCCCAGAGCAGCCTTGAGTCCCGCAGGAAACTTAAGAATCATGTCATCTATTACTTCCCCATGGGTCTTAAGTACCGCCATTTCTCCGCCTATCACATTAGCACTTCCAGGTGCGCAAGCAACAGTGGTTACACCCCCTGCAAGGGCATCATGAAAGCCTATATCACCGGGATTAATACCGTCAATAACTCGTAACTGCGGTGTTACAGGGTCGGTATTTTCATTTCCGTCATCTCCCTCAACCCGGTAAATTTCCTCCATTATCCCCAAGTGGCAGTGTGCATCAATAAACCCGGGTAATACTATCTTGCCTGTAGCATCAATAATTTCTGCATCTTCGGGCACAACCAGGTTAGGCCCAACGGCAGCGATCTTGCCGTTTTTCACCAGGACCACAGCCTTGGAATATACCTGTCCCGCCATTGTCCATACCTGTCCGCCAATAATTGCCAGCAACAATAATTACTCCCTTCCAGGTGTCAAATTTTTTACAGCATTTTATCTACGATGATACGGGTTTGAGATTCGCTATAAAACTCTTCTTTCCTGCTGAAAAGAATGTCGGACAAAGTAAGAAAAAAGCTCTAAAAATAGAGGGTTTTTCCGCCACATATTCTCCGGGTGAAACTGCACACCCATTACCAAACGTTCTTTGTCCTCTAGCTCTATAATTTCTTCGGCGCCATCCCGCGCCCGGGCTGAAATAATGAACCCCGGGGCCAAATTTCCTATTATTTGGTGGTGAAAGCTGTTCACCTTTAGATTTCCGGCACCCAGCATCATTTCCGCCAGGGTTCCCTTTTCCACATTTATGCTATGAGTAGGGTGCCAGCGGGGTGCTTGCTGGTTGTGCTTTAATGGCTTATTAATTTTCAACGATATATCTTGACAAACAGTCCCTCCTGCCGCCACATTCAGTACCTGCATTCCCCGGCAAATGCCAAGTACCGGTATTTTTCCTGCCAGGGCAGCCTGGGTCAATTTCAGTTCAAATACATCCCGGTCGGGATCCACGTCACCGGTAACAGGCAACGGTTCCTCACCAAAAAGTAACGGATCCATATCCCCGCCCCCGGATAAAAGTAAACCATCAAATACTTCCAAATAATTATCCTGGATACCTTTGGCACTAGGAAGTATCACCGGTAGTCCCCCGGCTTTTTCCACCGCCCTGATATAATCCATGCCCACCCCGAAACAGTTGTTTTTATCACCCATACCGCACGTTATTCCAATAACCGGACGCATACCTTCATCCCCGTTCCTTTAACCGTTTATTTAAATATATGAACGGGTAAACAAATAAAGAAATACACCTCTTACAAGGTGTATTTCCTTTTTATGTTTATATGTTTATGTATAACCGGGCCTAACATCAAGGCATATGTTCAAAAAAGTATATATGTACTATTCCCTTTTTATATACTAAATATCCACCAACCCCAGGCTTATTTCCACCGCCTGGTCCACTTTTTCCATCATATCTTCGCTTAAGGACGTTACTTTTTCCAGGAGCCTGCTTTTATCAATGGTACGAATCTGCTCCAGTAATATTACAGAACTCCTACCCAGACCTCCGGGTGTGGGCCCCATTTCCACATGGGTTGGCAGTTTAGCTTTGGCAATCTGTGAGGTAATGGCAGCTACGATGGTGGTGGGGCTGTATTGGTTACCTATGTTATTCTGTAAAATAAGAACAGGGCGCGTACCTCCCTGTTCTGACCCCACCACCGGGCTTAGATCAGCATAATACACATCTCCACGGCGAATCTGCATTTTCACTTAACCCCTGCGAGCGGCTCGTACGCTGGGGCAACCTCGGATTCCAAACGGTACTGCTCCACTGCCAGGGCCAAATTAATTTTGGCCATTTCCATATAACCTTTTTTCATTTGTTCCCTTAACAGGTGCCGCTTGCGTTCGTGAATATACAATTTCATAGCCTCCCGAATAAATTCACTCCGGTTAAGCCTTTCAGCAGCGGCAATATCATCTACCTCTTCCAGTAGATTACCAGGAAGGCTAATCATGATGCGTTTTACCTGGGACACCTGTTAGACCCCCCTATACCTTAATATTCGCCAAAAATATACTCTATTATATACACAATTACAGGAAATTTGTCAATACTTGCCTTGAATTATTCGTCCTTAGCCGCAACGGGACGACGTGATAACGCCACCTTACCGGTGCGAACCATTTCCACAATCCCGTGTTCCTCCAGTACACAGGTAAAAGCACTAATCTTTTGACCGTCACCGATAATCTGTATAACCATTGTCTCACGGTTAACATCCACAATGTTAGCGCGAAAAATTTCCACAATATCGACGATATCACGTCTTTTAGCCGGGTCTGCTTTTACCTTTATCATAGCCAATTCTCGCTCAATGGACCCGGAACCTTCTTCTAATTTTTGTATTTTAATAACGTCCACTAGTTTGGAAAGCTGGTTAATAACCTGGTCCAATACCTGTTCATCGCCCTTAACAACAAGGGTGATGCGAGTAACATCCGGTTCCTCGGTGTACCCGGCGGCAATACTTTCAATATTGAAAACCCGCCTGCTCAAAAGACCTGAGATACGAGCCAGAACCCCCGGCTTATTTAATACCAGTACAGCTACAGTATGGGTCAAGATATACACCCCGTTCCTGAAAAAATGATATTATTAATTCTATTTTTTATCTCCAGGTTTGTCAATTAACTGAATTCAAAAAAGAAAAAACAGAATAATTCAAGTTTCCGGTGACAGGCACCGAAAACTTGAATTATTGGTCAGAACTTTGTAAGATACTCTTCCAGCTCCCAGGGGTGAACTTGGGTACGGTAGCGGTCCCATTCTATTTGTTTTGCTTCCATGAAACGCTGCAGCACGTGATCGCCAAGGGTATCTTTAATAACCTCGTCGTTGGAAAGTTCCATGAGGGCCTCGTTCAAGCTTTCTGGTAGGGTATCAATACCCAACTCTTGGCGCTCGCCGGCGGTCAGTTCATATATGTTACGGTCACAGGACGGCGGGGGTTCGATTTTGTTCTTGATGCCGTCCAGGCCGGCCCGCAAGCACGCTGCCAGGGCCAGGTACGGGTTACAGGAAGGATCGGGGCTCCTCAGCTCAACCCGGGTAGAAGGACCGCGTTTTGCAGGCACGCGCACCAGGGGGCTACGATTGCGATAGGACCAGGCCATATAAACAGGTGCTTCATATCCCGACACCAGGCGCTTATATGAATTAATATTAGGGTTGGCAATGGCTGTAATTGCTGGCGCGTGAGCCATTAGGCCTCCTATATAGTAATAGCAATCCTCACTGAGCCCGTTTTCCCGCTTAGAGTCATATATGGGCTTGGGCATAAATGTAGCATGCAATCCATGGCGCTGCGCTATAGTGCGCACCACAAATTTAAAGGTTACTATTTTATCAGCTATATCCAAGGCATCCGAATACTTAAAGTCTATTTCATGCTGCCCCGGGGCCACTTCATGATGGGAGGCTTCAATCTCAAACCCCATTTGCTCCAGTGTTATCACCATATCCCGGCGAGCATTTTCCCCCAAATCCACAGGAGTTAAATCAAAATATCCGGCCCGGTCGTGGGTGATTGTTGTGGGCCTGCCGTCACTATCCACGTGAAACAGGAAAAATTCCGCCTCGGGGCCCACATTCATGCTATAACCCATCTCCGCCGCATCAGTTATGGCACGCCTCAGCACATATCTGGGGTCACCGGTAAAGGGCTCTTCATCAGAATTATAAATGTCGCAAATAAGCCTGGCTACAGCCCCTTCCCGCGGCTTCCAGGGGAAAACCACGAATGTTGAGGGATCCGGCCGCAAGTACAAACCCTTCGATGGAGGAACCATCAAACATTAATTCTCCGTCCAGCGCCTTATCCAGCTGCTCTACTGTGATAGATACATTCTTCAGAACTCCGAAAATGTCGGTAAATTGGAGCCGGACAAATTTTACCCCCAGCTCCCGGGCCAAATTACGCACATCGTCGTGGGTAAGTTTGGACACGAATTGTCACACCCTTCTATAAGCTATAACACATAAAAAGCCCACACTATCAGGATAACGTCACCATCACCCTGAAACATGTAGGCCCCATTGCCCTTTTAACGCGCTTTTCGCACCTTTTATGCAGTTCATTACAACTTGTTGATAGTATATCACTTATAGCTAAATATTACAATTTTTTTTGTTTAAATCTTTAATTTAGGCTTTCCCGACAGATTTAGCTGCCTATCATAATACTGTGAGCTGTTATTATGGCCTCCGCTATGGTTCCCATTGCCTTTCTTTCATTCATACTCTGCCTTTGCATCATGTTGAAAGCCTCTGCTTCGGATAACCCCTTTGTTTCCATTAAAATACCCTTTGCCTTTTCCACCAGTTTCCGGGTTTCCAGTTTTCTTTCCAGTTCTTTTATTCTTCCTTCCAAACGCACCATTTCCATGTAATTCACAACAGCCAATTCCACGGCTGTAAGCAGGGAGGAGTCGTCAACGGGACTTTGAAGGAAAGCAAACACACCTGCCTCCCTGGCCTTTTCAAGAATGCTATGTTTGAAGGACGATGCCACCAAAACCACAGGTACCAGTTTATCCTGCCGGGCTATTTTAGCCACCTGCAGGCCGTCCATACCGGGCAAGAAAGCCTTGATTATCAACAGGTCGGGCTGTATGCTCCGAACCAGTTTCAGCGCTGTTATGCCGTCAGTACTCTCTCCCACTACCCAATAATCAAAGCGGGTAAGTTGAGTTCTTATATTTTTCATCGAGGCACTGTCATTATCTGCCAGCACAACTCTCTGGTTACTCACGACAATTTGCCTCCTTTATAGTATGCTACCGTTTGAATCTTTTGCTGCAGACCATAAATCTACCAGGGGGGGACAAACGGCAGCTTAAGAAAAAGATGTCCCCTAACAGGTAAACCTGCCGAGGACATCTTTGCCCTACAAATATATTTAAAAATTACCGGATATTAGCCTAAAATTTGCTCAACTTCATCGGCATCTGCATCCATTACGTACTTGATTCCTGTAATCTCGGCAGCGTCTTTGGTTAGTGCAACAACGTCATCCCTGGTGATATATTCCAGTGCAAATTTGCGGGATCCACACATAAACTGGCGCAATCCTTGAGCCAGGCGCTCAAAGTAGGTGTAAACGCCGATGGCGCCCACGGGCAGGCGGTTAAACTCATCAGCACCCAATTTCTCTCTGAGTTCAGCGGCTCCGATAAAGATTTGATCCAGGCTCTCACCATACTTCTTGTACTCAGCGGGAATCTTGCCGGACTTAATTGCCTCTCCCACGGTCTTGCCTACCATGGCCGCACTGAGGGCGGACCGGGCCATACCGATGGCCTTGGTGTAGGGAGCGCCGATGGCCAGGCCTTTATACATATGGTCTTCCAGGGTGAAACCGCCGGCAATGGCTACAGGAGGAACATAGGCGCCTTTTGCCGCCAGCTTATCACAGTATTTCACCAGCAGTGCTTGTAAGTATACAGTGGGAACTCCCCATTCGTTCATCATACGCCAGGGGCTCATACCGGTTCCACCACCGGCACCGTCAACGGTCAAAAGATCCAGTTTAGCGTCGGATGCATATTTAACGGCACGGGCCAAGTCCGCAGGTCTGTAAGCACCGGTCTTCAGGAAGACATACTTGGCTCCGGCATTGCGCAGTTCTTCCACGCGGGCCATGAAGCTTTCCTGTTCCACCATACCAATGCGGGAATGGCGTTCAAATTCACTGAATGCACCGGCATTGAAAGCTGCCTGTATCTTCGGATCATCGGGATCGGGCAATACTACGTAACCCCGGCTCTTGAGCTGCTGCGCCCTTTCCAGGGTGTTCAGTTTCACTTCTCCACCGATATCCTTGGCACCCTGACCCCACTTAATTTCCACGGCATCAACGCCAAGCTTTTCCAGGGCGTATTCCTGCACGCCCAGCTTTGTATCCTCAACGTTAGCCTGCACGGCAATAAAGCCTTTACCGTTTGACCATTCCTGGAAATCCTTCACCCGGCGGGAAAGGTTCGGTGAGTGTACTACCCTGCCGTCCTTGATTTCCACGTTGGGATCCATGGCACTTACATTTTCACCGATTACAATACCCGCACCGGAAATAGCTGTACCGGCGGCCAGGTGATCCCAGTTATTGGCGGCAACATTGGTGGAACCCATACCGGCCACAACGATGGGAAGATCTAATTTCAGATCGCCCTTGGAACCCAAAGCAGTTTCAAGATTGACAGCCGGGAAAATGGCCTTATCGGGATCGGGCTCGATACCATGAGCACCCACTGCCGTTCCCATAATATTGAAATGCGAATAATCCACCGGGTAATCCTTTTCAGAGGCAGAAGTAACCTTACCAAAGGGTTGCGGATAGAGAACTTCTTTACCCCTTACAGCGGATTTACCGATTTCACAGAGGCCCGGACAACCGTCCAAGCAGGTTACACACATTCCGCTAAAAGGACACTTGCTGTCTCCGGTACGTAATTTTGTCCTTGTTGCTGCAGTAGCATTAATTCCATTACTAAAACTCATTTTCCATCCTCCTAAATTAAAATTATATGGCTATTTAATTAAATAGCATTAAATAAATACTTTTCTCTATGTTTGTAATCTATCTATCTCTATCTAATATAATAAAGCATACCTTTTCCCATCTATCGACCTCCCTAAGCAAAGATAAATAATAAAAAAAATGTATGTTAAATTGAATTTTAATAACTTTTTAGATATTCTTCGATTTCCCACGGGTGCACCTGAAGATGAAAACGTTCCAGTTCGCTTTCCTTGGCAATTGTAAATCTCTGCAGCAAGTGCTCTCCCAGGGCCCGGCAGATCACTTCATCTTTATTTAATGCCTTCAATGCTTCTTGCAGGCTGGCCGGCAACCCCATTTCCCTTTTTAACCTGCGTATATCCACAGATTCACTGGAATCCCCGGAAACAGCGGCAGGACAAGGCACTTTCTTTTCCATTCCGTCCAGGCCGGCCTTCATGGTGACCGCCAGGGCCAGATACGGGTTGGAGGCCGGATCGGGACTCCTCAGCACCACAACCGGGCCGCTGCCGGGCCGGTCATCAATGCGCAGCATTGTGCTCCTGTTTTCCACGGACCAGCTGGCAAGAACAGGAGCCAGGTCGTTGAGAGCCAGGCGTTTATAAGAATTAATCAGCGGATTGGTTATTGCCGTTATGGCCCTGGCATGAGCCAAAAGACCTCCGGTATAACTGTAAAGAATATCACTGCGGCTTTTAGGACCCTGGGGGTCGTAAAAAACATTTTTATTTTCTTCCCAGAGAGAATAATGCAAGTGCATTCCCGAGCCATTATGATCGGCCAGAGGTTTGGGCATAAATGTAGCGTGAAGCCCGTGACGCTGCGCAATGGTGCGAACCACAAATTTAAATGTGGCAATACTGTCCGCCATGGTCAGGGCATTATCTTCCTTTAAAAAGATCTCATGCTGCCCCGGAGCAATTTCATGGTGGGAGGAAGAAACATCAAAACCCATTTCCTGCAGCGTAAGAACCATATCACGCCGTGCATTTTCACCCATATCCACCGGTGTCAAGTCACAATACCCGGCCTGGTCGTGGGTAATCACAGTAGGCTTACCCCGCTCATCGGTATGGAATAGGAAAAATTCTATTTCAACCCCCACCTGCAGGTCCAGCCCCAAATTTATATATTCCTTTACCACACTGCGCAATGCGGAACGGGAACACCCCCCGAAGGGAGAACCGTCCGGGGCGGCCACATCACATATAAGCCGGGCCACCGCTCCTTCCCGCGGGCGCCAGGGAAAAATAACAAAGGTGCTTGGATCCGGGTATAAATAAACAGATGACTCCCGGAAACCGGTAAAACCCTCTATAACAGAGCTGTCAAAGCTGATTTGACCGTTTAGAGCCCTTTCCAGTTCCTCCACGGTAATGGCAATGTTTTTCAGCGAACCCAGAACGTTAGCAAATTGAAGTCGTATAAACTTTACATCGTATTCCCGCGCCTTTTCTATTACATCTTGCTTTGTAAAGGCCTTCACCCTGCCATTCCCTCCAATATTTTCCAGCAAAATAAAAAACGCCCTTTCCGGTTAATGTAATCAACACTAACTTCGGAAAGGACGCCATTGCCCTTTTCTTATATAGATCAGCTTTAAGTATAACATCTATTCAAAAAAAATCAATACCCAAAATTAGATATACTGTATGCAGCATCACAAAGGTAGACGCCCATGCCGCCTCGGCGCATCAACAGAGGGATGTAGCGTGGAAAGGAGCGGGCAGCACCCGGAGCGAATGACGGCAACGGCATGGATACCTGTCGGAACAAGATCTTTGTAGTTTTCCGTTGCGGCGCAACTTATTATGGATAAAAGCCAATGTATCAAAGAGCGAACGGAGCGGAGGATCAGCGGCGAATCCTGTTTGAGCGAAGCGAGTTATGCAGCCGCCCGGAGCGGAGTGAGCTCATTCAATTAAAATGCCCGAGTAAGTGAGTGCATGGACATAATAACCTGTTTTGCCACCTTCATCATACTAACACAACGGTCCATGCTGAGTTTTTGCAAGTAACGAAAAGCATCCCTTTCGCTCATATTTCTTTTCTCCATCAGCAAACCCTTGGCCCGCTCCACAACCTTGCGCGTCTCCAGCTCCCGCTGTAGTTTTCTGTTTTCCTTTTCCAGGTCCTTTACCCTCCTGAAATTAACCAGAGCAGACTCTATTATGGCAAAGAGAGCGGCTTCCTGAACAGGTTTTGTCAGTACACCGAACACTCCTCCGGCTGCGGCCATACCCGCAATCAACCGGTGATCATAGGGTATGGTCAATACCACTGGGACCACCCTGCGCTCCTCCAACACCCTAATTAGCTGCAATTCTTCAAAACCCGGTAAATCTGCATCCAGCACCAGTAGTTCAGGCTCGGTCTGAGAAACCAGATGCAAAACAGTCTTGGCATCCCCGGCCTCACCCACCACCAGGTATCCAGCTTGTTTAAGTGTTTCCCGTAATTGTTTTCTCAGTCCCTTTTCAGAATCCGCCAAAACTATCCTGGTGCCATCCATCGGGTACACCCCTACCGCAACATTTCATGCAACATTTTAACACGTAGAAAAAAAAATTAATAGCCGGGGATAATTGTGTCGCAAACGTGCTTGCCGGTGCATAAAAATATAATGCGCCGTGTTTGTCTATGCCGTCAATGAAGCCGGCATATTTGTCAGGAATAACATTATTAGTTTATTGGCTAAATGGGTATGAGACAAAATAAAGGAGGGTTAAATTTGAGTGGAAAGGGAAAACTGAAAAAGGTATTTCCGGGGGGAAACACGAGCCAGGGCTTTTACTCCTTTTATGACTATATCATCGAACCTGACGCTACACGCATCTTTGTAATTAAGGGCGGTCCGGGGGTTGGAAAATCTACGTTTATGCGTAAAATAGGCGAAGCCATGCTGGAAAAGGGTTATGACGTGGAATTCCACTGCTGCTCTTCCGACAACGACTCGCTGGACGGTATTGTAATACCTTCTATCCGGGTTGCCATGTTGGACGGAACTGCACCCCACGTGGTGGACCCTAAAAACCCCGGGGCGGTGGACGAAATCATTCACCTGGGGGACCACTGGAATGAAGAAGGCTTAAGGCAAAACAAAAGGGAAATTTTGGATACCAACAAGGAGGTGGGAAGACTTTTTAAGCGCGCGTACTCCTACCTTAGTGCCGCAAAGATTTTTCTGGACGAAGTTAAGTCCTACTACAGAGATACAGGTGCCCTGGATGTGGGGGCCCTGGATAAAAAAGTATTAGAACTGACACACGAAATTTTTGAAGGTAAACCCCGCCAAACTGACAGTCCTAAAGCCAGACACTTATTTGCCACAGCCATCACTCCCAAGGGACCGGAAAGCCACTTAAATACCATAGTAGATGACATGGATAAGCGATATATTGTAAACGGAGATGACGGCACCGGAAAAAACACACTGGTACGCCGCCTTATGGAAGCTGCATTAATGAGGGGACATCACGTGGAAGCATATCACTGCGCCCTGGACCCCGCACTGATCGACCACCTGGTAATACCAACCCTGGGCACTGCGGTTATCAACGCAGTGGAACCCCATTATTTTAAGCCTTTAAATGGTGATACAGTCATCGATACCACTGATTTTGTCAATACAGTTATTAATGAGAAATTCTTGGCGGAAAAGAAAGTGGCAAGGGAAATGTACCGCCGGAGTATGGAGCAGGCCATACGGTTCATTTCCCAGGCCAAACGGGAACATGATGAAATGGAAAAATACTATGTACCCTATATGGACTTTGAGGCCATAAACGCCCGCCGGGAGCAAACCCTAAACCGCATACTGGATCTTGCCGCGCAAGTAAACGGTAATTAAGAGAAGCAGGGAAATTTTTTCCCTGCTTCTAACTTTACGGTTTCTTGGAGTTTACATATATAAAGATGTGGCGGAAACTAAAGGGGCAGCCCCGGTGCCACTTCGCTTGCCTCCCTTTTTATGAATGTGGACAAGGATTCCAAAGATACATTATCATCTTCCATTGGTAATCAAATTAAAGTCCTTAGAAGTAACCGGTGCACCCTGCTTAATAAACAAAATAACCCCAAAATTTGTCGAAACAATTGCATGTCCAAAGAAAAGCATTTATTATATAATATATGGAATTAGTCTAAGAATGTAGCAATAGAGGCTCAATAAAAAATTAAAGCGCAAGACCATTAAAAAACAGGCAAATTTATTGCCCTGCTATTCATCAATGTTCAGGCTGTCATGTGGTATTGCATGGCGGTTTTTTATTCCATAAGGGATCTTTGATGGAATGTTCTTTATTGTGAAAAAAGGTGGGATTATGAAAGAATTTACCGGCACCCTCAAAAAAAACCGTGAATGGATTTTCAATCAACTGCTTAAGTATGCCACTGAACAAGGTTATGTAAAATATTCTTCCACATTAAAAGAAGCTTGGTTGGTATCCATTGATAATCTATCAGAAAGCCTGGTAAATGCGCTGGAGACCAGCGAAGAACCCTTCTCCATGCACCCCGATGATAATTTCACAGATGACCCTAGAATGTCATATGGGGTTTTGCAAGCCCAAAAACACAGGGAACGCGGTATAAATCTGGGAATGTTCCTGGGATTATTAAAATACTACCGGCAGAGTTATATAGACCTTATCTGCCAAGCTGGTTTTGATGGCGAAAGCAAGAAACGGTATCGCCTTTTTGTGGAACGGTTTTTTGACCGTATGGAAATTGCCGTTAGTATTGAATGGAATCAGAAAGATAACAGTGCGGCTATTAAAGAATTACAAACCGCAAACAGAAATTTAACCAATGAAAAAAACAAGTATCTAACCATATTCGAGAGCATACCCAACCCGGTAATGTTTTTTGACAGGCAAGACGGAATAACAGACATAAATCACGCAGCGCTGGAACTAATAGGTGTAAATACAACTCCGGGAAGTGACTATTATGGAAATGTTGTACTACCGCCAGAGTTTTCCTGGCTGGTGGAAAAATTAAGAGTTTTTACCGTTAGCGGGGAACAAGAGTTTGATTTCGAGAAGCAATTAAATAATGGTAAAACCAATCAATTTCTGCATGTAAAGTTCAAGAAAATGTTGGACGTAAGTGACCAGTACAAAGGTACGGTGGTAATCCTGGAAGACATAACCCACCGCAAGCAAGCAGAAGAGCAATTGTTTGCAGAAAAGGAACGTCTTTCACTGACACTATCCAGCATTGGTGACGCGGTAATTGCAGTGGATAACCGGGCAAGAATAACTTTACTTAACTCCGCTGCTGAAAATTTAACTGGATGGAAGCAGAAAGAGGCTATAGGAGAACATCTCAGCAATATCTTTAAAATAATCAACGAATATACCCGCGAGCCGGTAAATAACCCGGTGGATAAAGTTTTTACACATGGGAAAACTGTGGGACTGGCTAACCATACTAATCTCATTAAAAGGGACGGCACAGAGATCTCCATTGCCGATAGTGCAGCACCCATTAAAGACACCAAAGATAACATTTTGGGTGCCATTATGGTATTCAGAGACGTTACCCTGGAAAGGAAAAAAGAAGAAGCACTCAAGGAAAGCGAAGAGTTTAACCGGGCAGTGCTTGCCTCATTGACAGCTCATATAGCCGTTTTAGACAGGGATGGAAAAATAATTGCCGTAAACGAGGCCTGGAAACAATTTGCCGCCGCAAACGGTGCTGATGCTTCTTCCCAAGTTGGTGTGGGAGTTAATTATTTGGAAGTATGCCGGCAGTCCCGTGGAAAAAATTCAAAAGAAGCAGCAGAGGTCCTTGAAGGTCTACAGAGTATGTTAAACGGCGGGCAAGAAAGCTTTATCCTGGAGTACTCGTGTCATTCCGATAAAGAAAAACGGTGGTTTTTACTTCATGCAGCCCCCCTTAGAAGGAATGCAGGCGGTATTGTTGTTTCACACCTTGATATAACCGGGAGAAAATTGGCTAAAGAGGAACTGCTGACTGCCCATCAACAGCTTACGGACATAATTGAGTTTCTCCCCGACGCCACTTTTGTCATTGACAAAGATAAAAAAGTTATAGCTTGGAACCGGGCCATAGAAAAAATGACCGGGGTAAGCAAAAACAATATTATAGGCAAAGGGTCATACGAATACGCTATACCCTTTTATGGGGAAGCTAAACCCATTTTGATAGACATGGTACTCGAACCCAACACCTACAAACATAATTATGATTACTTCCAATGGAAGGATAAAAAATTATATGCTGAAACCTTTGTACCCAATGTCTATAACAAAAAAGGAGCATTTCTTTGGGTAACGGCATCACCTTTGTATGATACCGGCGGTAATACTGTTGGAGCAATAGAGTCAATCCGTGATGTCAGCGAAAGAAAACGAATAGAAGAGCAACTGCGATATCTAAGCTTTCATGATTCTTTAACCGGGTTTTATAACCGTAATCACTTTGAACAAGAAATGCACCGCTTGGAGCAGGGTTGCCGCCGGCCAGTGGGAATAATCATTTGCGACGTAGACGGGCTGAAACTGGTAAATGACACCCTTGGACATAATGTGGGCGATAAATTACTTACCTTAGCCGCCAGGACCATCAAACAGTGCTTCCGCAAAACTGACATTGTGGCCCGTATCGGGGGAGACGAGTTTGCCGTTCTGCTGCCGGATTCTAACGAAAAAGCAGTGGAAAAAGCCTGTCAAAGGATAAGATATAATATAAAGAAATATAACCAAAACAACCCCGAATTAATGCTAAGCATTTCCGTGGGCTTTGCTGCAAGTAAAGGCCGTTCTGTTAATATGAGCGATCTTTTTAAAGAAGCCGATAACAGTATGTATCGAGAAAAACTTCACCGCAGTCAAAGTGTTCGCAGCGCCACCGTACAAATCCTGATGAAAGCCCTGGAAGCAAAAGATTTTATTACCGAGGGACACGGAGACCGCCTGCAGGATCTGGTGGTAAAGATGGGAATGGCTGTCGGCCTGCCGGAGCGTGTCATTTCAGATCTAAAACTCTTTGCGCAATTCCACGACATTGGCAAAGTGGGTATACCGGACCGCATTTTATTTAAACCCGGCCCCCTCACCACTGAAGAATTCATTGAAATGCAGCGGCACAGCGAAATTGGATGCCGTATTGCTCAATCTTCTTCCGACCTAATACCCATTGCCGATTGGATTTTGAAGCATCATGAATGGTGGAACGGACAGGGGTATCCCATGGGATTAAAAGGAGAAGAAATACCCCTGGAATGCCGGATTCTGGCCATAGCCGACGCATACGATACCATGACAAGCGACAGGCCTTACCGCAAAGCTTTATCTCATGGACAAGCAATAGAAGAGTTAGTAAAAAACGCCGGAAAACAATTTGATCGCAATATTATGCCAATAGTAATAAAAATCCTAAGTAGCTAACTGATAAAGGATTAAGTTGCAACCTCTTTTTAGTATTTAAGTAAATATTTACAAACAAATGATTACCGCAAAAACATTTACCAGCAAATATAAAACGGTTAAATATTAAAGAGGCACGCATAGTGCCTCTTTAATATGATATAACCTTATGGCAATGTGGCTTAAGATTCTCTCAAATCACGTAGCATTTGAAAGTCTTCCTGTATATCGCAACCGCGGGTAGTTAGGTAATCGCCCACCATAAGGCCATTGGCACCGGCGAGAAATGCCAGGGGTTGCAGGCGGCGCAGCCCCTCTTTTCTACCACCGCAGAGGCGAATAACCGCCCCGGGTAATATCAGGCGAAACACAGCTATGGCCCTCAATATTTGCAGGGGAGATAATGCCCCTTGGCACTGGAGCGGTGTACCGGGGATGGGATTGAGAAAATTTAAAGGCACCGAATCAATATTCAGCTCTTGTAACTCAAAGGCCATTTCCACCTGGTGCCTCGGAGACTCACCCAGGCCTAATATCCCCCCGGCACAGACCCTCAAACCAGCTTTTTGAGCGTTTTTTATAGTCTGTACCCTTTCCTCGAAAGTATGGGTGGTGCAGATCCATTTGAAATAATCGGAGCACGTTTCCAGGTTGTGATGATAACTGGAAAGGCCCGCCTCTACAAGCATATTTGCTTGATTCTCGTTAATAATGCCCAGGGACGCGCACAGGCTAAGATCAGTTTCCCTACGCAGGCGGGCGAGGGTTTCCAGCACGGTTTCCAGGTCACGGTCCGAAATACCCCTGCCGCTGGTGACAATGGAAAACCTTTTTACTCCCGATTCCTCCACCTTAATGGCGGTGCGGAGGATCTTGTCAGGCTGCAACATGGGATAGGTTTGCACAGCAGTATTGTGATGAGCTGACTGGGCACAAAAAGCACAATTTTCGCTGCAGCTGCCTGACCGGGCATTTATAATGGAACATAATTCCACTTCATTGCTGGAAAAGACTTGACGGGTAACCCCTCCGGCAAGGGTTATGAGTTCATAAATTTCTTTCCCTTTCAATTGATTAAGGTTAAATGCTTCCCCTCTGTCTATGGGCAAACCACTGGTTATTTTTTCTTTTATTGTCTCCAGCACCGGGCTTCCTCCTCGGTAACCTTTTGGACAGCGGCATAAGTAATTTCCAGAACTTCTTCTAATTCCGGCAGAGTCATGGAAAGGATGGGCATAAGTATCATTACATTACCCAGGGGCCTGATAATTAGACCATTTTTCCTGGCTTCCAGAACAATCCGGTGGGGGATATTATATTCAACCGGAAAGGGTTCCTTGGTTCCCGTATTTTCTACAATTTCTATTCCCACCATCATACCCTTTTGCCGCACGTCGCCAACATGTTTAAGTTCGTTAAATTTTTTCAGACCTCCGGTTAAGAAAGAAATCTTTTCCTGCAGACCGTCAATCAGTCTATTTTCCTCAAACAGTTCCAAGTTGGCCAGGGCAGCGGCACAGGCCACCGGGTTGCCGGTATAGGTATGACCGTGGTAAAAGGTTTTAAACTCGTCTATTCTTCCCAGAAATGCATTGTAAACTTCATCAGTAGTCATGGTGGCTGCCAGGGGCAGGTAGCCGCCGGTTATTCCCTTGGCCAGGCACATTATATCGGGCCGTACATCTTCATGTTCACAGGCAAACATTTTACCAGTGCGCCCAAAGCCCACTGCCACCTCATCGGCAATAAGCAAAACATTATACTTGGTACAGAGTTCCCGTACTTTGGCCAGGTATCCTTCCGGTGCCACCACCATGCCGGCTGCACCCTGCACCAGGGGTTCCACCACCACACCTGCTATTTCACGGTGATGGCCGGCTAACAGGTATTCCATCTCTTTAAGGCACTCCATAGAGCAGGTCTCCCTGTTTAAACTTAACGGGCAGCGGTAACAGTACGGGGCCGGTGCACTCACAGTCTCGAACAGCAGGCCCGCAAATATTTTGTGGAACAGATCTATACCACCTACGCTCACCGAGCCCACAGTATCACCGTGGTATGCATTTACCAGGGATATGAATTTACGCTTGGACTTATATTTCTCTTCCCCTTTTTGCTGCCAGTACTGGTAGGCTATCTTCAGGCCGATTTCCACCGCGGTGGAGCCGCTTTCCGAATAAAAAACCTTGTTCAAGCCCTGTGGTGTAATTTCCACCAATTTTTTGGCCAGAAGCGTTGACGGAACGTTGGCCTGGCCCAACAGTGTACTGTGGGCCAGTTTATCCAGCTGTTCTTTAATAGCCCGGTTTATATCTTCTTTCCCATGCCCGTGTATAGTAACCCACAGGGAGGAAATACCATCCAGGTATTTATTGCCCTCTATATCATAAAGATAGCTGCCTTCCCCTCTTTCGGTTATCAAAGGCTTTTCCCTTTGCCATTCACTCATTTGCGTAAAAGGATGCCATACATACTGCTTGTCCCATTGTTCAATCTGTTCCGGTTTAAAATTATGCACTGGTGGTCCCTCCTCTTTATCAATTAATGAATCTTTTAATTAACAGGCTGGCATTATGACCGCCAAAACCCAGGGAATTGGACATGACAAGATTTAAATCACATTTTCGGGCCCGGTTGGGTACAAAATCCAAGTTGCAGTCCGGGTCAGGGGTTTCATAATTTACGGTGGGGGGAATAAAGTTGTTTTCCATGGCCAAGAGGCAGGCTATGAATTCCACCGCCCCGGCCGCGCCCAAAAGGTGTCCGGTCATTGATTTGGTTGAACTCACCGGCAGAGAGTAAGCATAATCACCAAAAACCTGCTTGATACTGAGGGTTTCATTGCGGTCGTTTAGCAGTGTGGATGTCCCGTGGGCATTTAAATAGTCAATATCCGCTGGTAACACTCCACCCTCCTTAAGCGCGAGGCTCATGGCCCGAGCCCCTCCCCTGCCGTCCGGGTCGGGGGCGGTCATATGATAGGCATCGCAGGTTAAACCATACCCTGTTATCTCACCGTATATTTTTGCATTCCGTTTCAAAGCGTGCTGCAGTGTTTCCAGTACCACCACCCCGGCGCCTTCGCCCATTACATAGCCGTCCCGGTTTTTATCAAAAGGGCGGCTGGCTTTTTGGGGGCTTTCATTGAGGGTGGACATGGCCCTGGAGGCGCAGGTACCGGCAAAAATGAGCGGTGAAAGAGGGGCTTCGGTTCCCCCGGCTATAATTACATCCGCATCCCCCCGCTGTAGAACACGAAATGCATTGCCGATGACTATGCTGCCGGAAGCACAGGCCGCCATCACGGTACCGGAAGGGCCCTGGGCACCGGCCATGCCGGCAACAACAGAAGTAGCGGCATTGGGGAAACAATATAGAAAGGAATATCCTGGAGAGCCGGGATCTGATTTTTCCAAAGGGCCTGCCTGTGATTCAAACTCCTCCAGGGCGGCTACCCCTCCTCTGCTGGTTCCCATAAATACTCCCATTCGCTGCCGGTCTTCTTTTTCTGTTTTCAGCCCGGCGTCAGAAATGGCCTGGGAGGCGGCACCCAGGGCAAATTGACAGAACCCGGGCATCCGGCCGGCGGTTTTTGCATCCATATACTTATCCGCCTTAAAATCTTTAACTTCTGCCGCTATCCTGGTTCGAAAGCACGAGGCATCAAACCGTGTAATTTTATCTATACCCACATCCCCGTTTTCCAGGGCTGCCCGGAAATTGTTTTTGCCGGTGCCAATGGGGGATATAACACCTATCCCGGTCACAACCACCCGGTTCTGCATATTCTACTTACACCACCCGGCAGTCAACGTTAAAGACCTGGCCCGAAATGTAGCCCGCCTCCTTGGAAGTAAGGAAGCCAACCATGTTGGCCACATCCCGCGGGCTCCCGGGGCGGCCCAAAGGTATATGTTCCAATATTTTTTCCCTGGCCCCGGCAGGCAGCTGTGCAGTCATATCGGTTTCGGTGAAACAGGGAACCACTACATTGACCTTTATGTCCCAGCGGGCCAATTCCAGGGCCAGCGATTTGCTGAAGGCAATAACGCCGGCCTTTGCCGCGGCATAATTGGACTGGCCTATTTGCCCTTTCTGCCCCACCACCGAAGCTATGTTAATTACGCGACCCCGGCGCTGTTTCTGCATTGTTTTCAGGACGGCTTTAGTGCAATTGAAGACACCTTTTAAGTTAGTGTTTATCACCTGATCCCAGTCTTCCTCGGTCATCCTGGCCAGCAAGGCGTCGCGGGCAATACCGGCATTGTTCACCAGCACATCTATGCGCCCCAGTTCTTCCCTGATTTGGCGCACCATTTCCGTAACATCGCTGAAAAGGGAAACATCAGCCCGGCAGGGCAAAGCTTTAATTTTATACCTGGATGTAATATCCTGTGCCAATTGGTTGGCTACCTGGCTGCTGTTTTTGTAATTAATGACTACGTCAAACCCGCCCGCAGCTAACTTATGGACAATTGCCGCTCCTATACCACGGGCGCCACCTGTTACCAGAGCTACTTTAGAGTGGTTTTCCATTATCAGTCCCCCGTTTATTCAAACTAAAGCAAATAAAATATCAGCTTTGGCCACTAATAAATCTCTCACCAGCGCCCGGCACTTTCTTTTACCGATCTTCCCTTTAACCTTCGTTATTTCGGCTTCCAGCCGGATTACATCTCCCGGCATCACTTCTCTCATAAAAGTAGCCCCGTTAATTCCGGCCAGAAGAGTACTTTTACCCCGGTACAGGGGGTGACTTAAAACAGCCACCGATCCCACCTGCGCCATGGCCTCCAGCACCAGTGCCCGGGGTAATATTTGTTTACCGCCCGGGCCTTTCTGTAGGAAAAATTCGCCGGCGGAAACCCTTTTGTGTCCCACGGCCCGGCTGCCGGGCGTTAGTTCACTTATCCCGTCCACCAGCAGGAATGGATAACGGTGAGGGATTATGCCTTCAATCTCCCTTGCGGTTAATATCCCTTGCATTTCCGTAATCCCCCCCGGGCCCGGGAAGGGAAATTTTTTCCCAATTGATTTCCGCCCTCACCAGTTCTATTATCCGGCCCGGGTTATATGTATCAACATCTAAGTCAGAAATGTAAGGTATGATTCCCACCACCGGGATTCCGGATAACTCTTCAATTAAACCCGGGTTCGTTTTCTCCGCCGTTCCGGCCTCACTTTCATTGAGCCCGTTGATAATAATTCCGGCCACTTGAATGTCCCTGGATTTGGCGTACTCTATAGTAAGCAGGGTATGGTTTACCGTTCCCAGGCCGGGTCGGGCCACAATCATTAGCGGTAAGTTAAGCATCTTTACCAGGTCGGCCATTAAGAACCTGCCTGTTACCGGCACCATTATTCCGCCCGCCCCTTCCACCAGCATAAAACGGTGGCGCTTGCATAATTCCCGGTAGGCATGTTCTATTTTTTGTATTTCAATATTTACCCCCGTAATTTGGGCGGCTATAGACGGGGCCAGGGGCGCTTCCAGGCGGTAAGGGCTGACCAATTCCATGGGGTCATTTATTTCCGCCACTTGCATGGCATACAGCGCGTCAGCTGAAATCAGGCCGTGCTCGCTTTTTTCACTTCCTGTCTGCACCGGCTTCATAATTCCCACGTCAAAACCTTTTTGTTTAAGGTTGGCCGCCAGCCCGGCAGTAACGGCCGTCTTTCCCACACCGGTGTCGGTGCCGGTGATAAAGAAACCCTGCATTTTAATTAATCCTCCTTATCTTTAGATGATCCCCAGCTCTTGACCGGCCCGGGCAAAGGCAGTAAGGCACCTGTCCAAATCATCCCGGGTATGTGTAGCCATTACCGTAACCCTGATCCTACTGGTACCCGGCGGTACCGTGGGCGGCCTTACCCCCGGGGCAAATACTCCCATGGAAAATATTTTCTCTGCCATTTGCATGGTTTTATCCGCATCACCTATAAATACCGGTATTATGGGCGATTCTTCGGCCAAAATCTCAAAACCCATTTGCTTCAGCCCGGATCTGAGGTACCGGACATTGAAATGCAGGTTCTGCATCACTTGGGGATTCTCCCGGATTATCTCAAAGGCCGCCATGGCAGAAGCAATTACAGACGGGGAAAGGGCTGTGGAAAATATGAAGCTGCGGGCTTTATTTCTCAGGTAATCAATCAACTCACAGGAACCGGCAATATACCCGCCCACACTGCCCACTGCCTTGCTCAGGGTCCCCATTTGTATATGGACCTTGCCTTCCAGGCCAAAATGCTCCGCCGTACCCGCCCCCCTGCTCCCCAGTACTCCGGTGGCATGGGCATCATCCACCATCAACAAGGCGTTATATTTTTGGGCCAGTTCCACCAACCGGGGCAGCGGAGCCAGGTCACCGTCCATGCTGAAAACCCCGTCGGTTACAATAAGCCGCCGGCGGTAACCGTGGGCCTGCTGCAGCATTTTTTCCAGGGCTGCGGTGTCTTTATGGGGAAAAATCTCGGTTTTGGCGCGACTAAGCCGGCACCCGTCTATAATACTGGCATGGTTGAGCTCATCACTGAAGATGATGTCCTCTTTTCCGGCCAATGCGGTTATCGCCCCCACATTGGCCATGTAGCCTGTATTAAAGACTATGGCTGCCGGAGCATTTTTGAAGCGGGCAATGGTATTTTCCAATTCTTCGTGTAGTCTAAAGTTACCGGTGGTTAAACGTGAACCTCCTGCGCCGGTACCCCAGCGATTTATGGCATCTATGGCTACTTTTTTCAGTTGGGGATGCTCGGTAAGCCCCAGGTAGTTATTGGAGGAAAACAATAGACAGTGCTTGCCGTTAACCACTGTACGGGAAGCCTGGGAATCATCCATTGTATTCAGCCGCCTGTAGAGGTCATGCTGCTTTAGATAAGCTAACTCCTCTTTTAGAAATTTCATTTAACTATGCTCCTCTTAAATTCTTCAAAGGTAATCTCCCCGTGAACAGGGCCCAGTGCTGTAATTATGTAAGCTTTCTGTTCCAGGTTTTTGATTATGTCTTCCATTTTTGCACGGCTAGAGTCTATGAAAAAAATCCTGCCACCGCGTCGGTTGCCTTTTTCTTTTAAATGGGGCAAACGGATATAGCCTAGATCTGCTGCGGCAACGTAGCCCGCTGTGTAACCGGGGTCATCCGACCAGCACAATTCAGCCACTATGCCGGGGACGTTGGCCACCTTTGTGGCCAGGCATAATGCTTCCCGAACGTGGTTATTATTTAAGCCAAACTCATCTAATAGTTCATATAAATTTGGAACTATTTCCGGGTGGTAATCCATACGTGAGGCCCTTATGCCCCGGCTTTGATCCGGTTCCAAACGTCGCCCGGTATTTATATCCATTAAAATAGCCCCCCGCATATTTTTGCCTGTCCCTGTGGGACTTGTCACGTAGTGGTCGGTGCCGGGGGAATGGTCTCCCCGAAGGTAGTAAAAACCTTTTTCAACTACCCGGGGGCTTATCCCCTTAAGCTCTAGCACTTTCCCGGCCAGTCTCCGGCCTTCCTGGTAATCCCGGCAACCCATGGTATAAACCATGAGGGAGGTTAGCTCCTTAATGTCCCAGCCGGATAAAGATTCAACGGTGATATTAATAAAATCAGGACGCCCCAGTTCATGTTTTCGGGCCCGGGAATACAACTGTTGCAAAATAACCGGAATTTTATCTTCCGGAACTATTCTTTCCGCTCCGGAGATATGTTGCCCCCCGTCCTCATGGGCACCACCCCGGGCTGCCCGCATTCTGATGCTATACAGATTTTGCATGATTTTTCTCCTTGATATTGTTAACCACGCCATATAGTAGGTTTACATTTTAGAGATAAAAACCTGTAAGAAATTCTACCAGAATTCAAGAACATTGTAAACCTTAAGGTAGCTAGAGGTTTACGTTAATTCCGCCAGTGAACCCGCTCAACTAAGCTGAACACCAGGGCTTCTGATGGGATTCCCACCTTATCCGACGCAAAAGAGCCTCCTGCTTCTATTAATGGGAGGCCTATGCATGGAGGTAATTACCAACGAAAAACTAAATTCTTATATAAATGAAATATGCTCACAGGTTAAATTCCGTGAAGTGCACCGGGAAATAGAACTTGAACTCAAAACACACCTGCAAGAAACCGTTGAAGAATACTTAGCCGAAGGTTTTTCAGAAGATGAAGCAGTCAATAAAGCCATTACCCAAATGGGAAATGCTGATAGAATAGGTAAACAATTAAACAAGGTTCATCAACCCAAACCGGAGTGGAGTATATTGGTTTTAAGCCTTTTTTTTGTGAGCCTGGGTTTAATGGCCATGTTTTTCATAGAGAAACAGGGGTTACTGGGATTCACACCCGGTCCTGTCCCCATATTATTTATCAAGAGTTGTATTTTCGCCATTATTGGGGCAGCTATTATAACGGGGTTATATTTATTCGACTTTCGGAAGATTGAACCTTATTCCGGACACATCTATTGGGGTACCGTATTAATGCTGGTTTTATCAGTTTTCGCCGGCCAGCCCGTCAACAGTACAAACTATCTCACCCTGGGCCCGGCTAGTATCAATTTTGTGGAAATCAGCCCCTTATTGCTGAGCATAGCTTTGGCCGGTATATTACATAAATGGGACTGGGACAAGTCTAAACAGATGTTACAGGGTCTGGTGTTATGTGTAGTGCCACTGCTTCTAATATTGGCATGCAGTTCACTTACCGCTGCAATTATTTACAGCGCAGTTTGCATAACCCTGTTGATTGTTTCCGGAGCAAAACCCAGGGCCTTTTTGACCTTGACGGGTTTAGTGTCGGGAATTTTTCTTTTCCTAATCATTAACACCCCATACAGGCTTCAGCGGTTTATGGCGTTTATTAATCCTGAAAAAGATCCATCGGGAGCCGGCTGGCTAAACCAGCAATTAAGACAGTTAATTAACAGTTCCGGGTCTTTTGGCCTGGGGTTTACAGAAAAACCCGATTTTGTTCCCGGCCTGCACACAGAATTTGTTTTCAGCTATTTAACCTTCACTTTTGGCTGTGTCGCGGTGGGAGTCTTAATTGCTTTGATAGTTTTATTTATTACTCGTATGACCAGGGTTGCCGTAATGGTTAAAATCAATTACGCCCGGCTGGTACTTAGCGGGTTTACCACTATCTTTACCGTCCAATTTATATGGAATATCGGTATGAATCTTGGATTTGCTCCAATAAGCGGAGTTGGACTCCCCTTTGTCAGTTACGGTAGGTCACAGTTAATCTTAAATGCCGCGGCATTAGGAATAATATCGAGCATATCCCGGCGAAGAAATATCCGCCATACTTGTTAAGGATTTCCTACAGCTGCCGCAGCACTGAAATTGGAGCCTTTAGAGCATGGTAATCATATCCCCTGCCTGATAAATTCAGGCCCAACACCCCCCTGGCGGCACCTGTTCCATCTCCGGAGTGATTTCCCCTTGTAAAGCGCTTTGCAACTGGGTTACCATGCTCACTCCTTTTTTTGATCTTAGAAAGGAAAAAAGTCCTTAACCCAAAGGTTAAGGACTTTTCCATCATCCTTTAAAGTTTAGGTTGACAGGCAGGTCTCCTGGCTCCCGGGCATCGCCCTTACCGCCTTCCCACCAGTCATTCAACCCATTTAATTGGTGCTGAATACAGGCAGTGGCAATTGGCAAGCACTTCCCGGTTACAGTAGCGGGACCGCTCAGGACTTTCACCTGATTCCCTATTCTCCCCCTACGGGGCACCTGTCACCTAACTTGTATTAAATTAATAGTTATTCTAAATGGCATTATTTAACTTGTCAATACACCGGAAGGAATTTGTTTCCTAAAGGGGAATTAAATGAAATATAAACATAAGCAGGAGGCATTTAAATGTCCGTGAAAAAAATAATATTTACAATTTGTATTATTTTATCTACTTTAATCCTTGTACCACCTTTCCCTGCCGGCGCCGGAAATGAACAGGGAAAAATTACTGTTTCCATAGACGGCTTGCCGGTTACCTTTGATGTAGAGCCCGTTATTCAAAACGGGCGAACAATGGTGCCCTTTCGAGCCGTGGTGGAAGCACTGAATGCCCGGGTTGAATGGGAAGGAACAACACAAACAATTACGGCTGCCAAAGAAGATACTCTTATCCGCCTTCAAATAGGGAGCGAATCCGCTTACAGAAACGGTAATGCAATGCCCCTGGATGCTCCACCCGTAATACTTAACGGCAGAACCTTAATCCCCTTGCGGTTTTTCGCCGAAGCCTTCGGCTGCAATGTAGGGTGGAATAGTAGTACACATACAGTTGATATTATTTCCCCCACCACCGGCATGGAGGTAATTGGTTTTTACGCGCTGGGGGATGCCAATACCAGCAGTTGGACCGGGCTATTCGGCAAGAGTTATCCCCAGACCGGCAAAGGAAATACCGACACGGTAAGTGAACTGGCACTGGGATGGTACAGTTTGGATGAAGCAGGAAACCTCCTCACCCGCAGCCAAACCGGCTGGCAGCGCCCCGACGGCTGGGAGGCAGTACTGGAGGCCGCCGGTAAATATGATCTGGATACTGAAATGGTTATCCACCTGACCGATAAGGGTGGATTTACAAGCAAGCTTTTAACCGATCAATCAGCGGTGGATAATGCCGTTAGAGAGATAACGGAAGAAGCAAAGTTATACGGTGGAGTTAACCTGGATTTTGAAGGGCTGGGCTGGAATGCCGGTGCGGAGGAGCTGAAGAACATAAGGGATAGCTTTAGCGGGTTTGTTGCATTGTTAGCCGAGGGGTTAAAGGAAGAAAATCTTAACCTTACCCTTACCCTCCATGCCCCGAACAGCGCGTACAGGGGCTACGATTATGAAGCGCTGGGCAAGCTGGCCGACCGGATTATAATTATGGCCTATGATTACGGCCCCAAGCCCGAACCGGTCAACATGGTCATTGAAGCCGTAGAAACAGCCGTCAATGCTGTCCCGCCGGAAAAACTGATATTGGGAATATCCGCCCCCAGCGAAACGGCGGATAGTATAATTGCCAAGACGGGCATTGCCAAACGCTACAACTTAAAGGGCGTGGCACTTTGGCGACTGGGTTTGGTATCAGGTGAAATGTGGAACACCTTAAGGAAACATGTAACTGTTTAATAGTGAATCTCGCAAGGGAGATGAGCCCCTCAAATGCATTCCAAAAACCCAACCACTTACTTTGCGCCCGCGGAAAGAGCTTCGGATGAGCAAATTACACAACAAGCAAGGGCCGCAGAGGATTTATTTAGGGATTGTAGTTTTTTTGATGCACTCCCTAACATTGTAATGGTTTTAAATCACAACCGCCAGGTAATACTATGTAACCGGGTACTACTGGACTTACTGGGAGTCGAAGATCATGCATCGGTGAAAGGTCTTCGCCCGGGAGAACTACTACGGTGCATCCACACTTGTAAGGCGGCCGGTGGTTGCGGAACCACGGAATTTTGTCGTACGTGTGGTGCTTTAAACGCCACCCTGGAAAGCCAGTGTGGTCAAAAAGCCTACCATGAATGCCGTATCTTGATTAAAAACAATGGCAAGCTGGAAGCAATGGACCTAGGGATAACAGCCATACCGGTACAGGTTAATAACAATAAATTTACAGTACTTTCCATAGTTGATATCAGCCACGAAAAGCGACGCCACATTCTGGAGCGTATTTTTTTCATGACGTTATGAATACAGCCGGGGGATTGATGGGCCTGGCCGAATTATTAGGAGATACTGCCGATCCCGATCTGGCTAAAGAGTTTATACTGGACATTCAATCGTCAGCCAAGCTGCTGGTGGAACAAATACGTGAACAACGCGACTTGATACTTGCTGAAAACAATGAACTTAAGTTTAGCACAAAACCTTTACAGTCCTTAGTTAGATATATTATCTCAAGTAGCCGCACATTTTGCCAACCACGAAGCTTTCCGGCACCGCCGGATTCTAATTGACCCCAAAGCGGAAAATTTGGTTTTTACCAGCAACCAGCAATTGCTTCACCGGGTACTGGGAAACATGTTAAAAAACGCTCTGGAGGCATCCGGGGACAGAGATACAGTCTGGTTAGGAAGCCGCTACCAGGACGGGCAGGTTGAGTTTTGGGTAAACAATCCGGGGGTCATACCGAGGGAGGTACAACTACAGATTTTCCAAAGATCTTTTTCCACCAAGGGAAATGGTCGTGGGCTGGGTACTTACAGCATGAAATTACTGACCGAGCGTTATTTACAAGGATCAATTTCCTTCACGGTGTCGGAAGAGAAAGGAACTACATTTTTCGCAAGGTATCCTCGCCATATCCAGGCCAGCGGGTAGGTTATGTCCCAAGGAATAAGGCACGGGTGGTTATTATCACCACCCGCTTACTTGCTTCCCTATGACCGGATCATTACCAGAACCATTTTGAACTTTTCCACGGCTTTTAAGGCGTGGGGTTCACCCGCGGGCATGATGATCATTTCACCCTTTTTCACCCGGTGCTCGTTGCCGGAAATAATTATTTCCGCCTCTCCGTCAATGATATTGACCAGGGCATCAAAGGGAGCCGTGTGCTCACTCAAAGCCTGTCCCTTATCAAAGGCAAAGAGCGTAACGGTACCCGTTTTCTTATCAATTAATGTTCTGCTCACCACGGAGCCCTCCTGGTAATCCACCAGGTCGCTCATATTCAACGCTTGTGCTATTAATTTGTTGTTATCTTTGCCCATAATTTAACCTCCCAAGAATAAATCTGCCGTTACAATTCCTTTCCATATTGTCTCCTTGATACCTCCCGTTAATTCCAATCCACTTCTACATGTAACAGGGGTGCGTGCTGCTGAGCCCCATAAACATCGGTATCACCGGCATCACCGCAAACCACGGGCCGGACAATGGTTGCCTTTATTGCCATGGCTGGAGCAAACTCCACCACCGAAATAACCTTATCCCCGGGCACCTTGTATAAACGCGAAATGAGCCCGGGATTGATCACCCCCTGCTCCACAACATGCTCAAAAATCTCCCTGGTTTTAAATATAATATCCAGCGTCAGTTCATAAGGGCCGGCATTTTTACTGCGAATAACCGAAGCTAGATCCTTCAAGAAAACCTTTCCCATAGGGGCAGCCACCTCACAATCTGAAATAAATATGTTATCCCACTTGCCGGATCTGTACGGGAAACAGTTCCACGGGGTCAGACACCTCAACTAAATGGTGAACACTAAATTGGTAAACCTCCCCGCCTTCAAAATCCGATGGAGAATAGGGGAACGCCAAGTTCCCCGCGGTGGCCATGCGGCCGGGATAGCCGTAATGCAGCATAGTGGAACGGGCAAAACTACATATAGTATTGGCCAGCTCCTGGCTTTCAGCCACGACATCCATTATAATTCCCAGCTCATGGCAACAACTGCCGGCAGGCAAAGGTTCCAAATCTCCCATTACACCGTTACGGCCGTACAAGCGAAAAAGAAGTCGATACCGGCCGGTGAAGGATGAAAAATTGTCTTCCACCCTCTCCTTTACTCCTTCAATTATTTCATCAACCCGCTCAATAAACACAGGGTCCCTGGCACCGGCAACGGATATGGTGCGAAAGCCTTCCAATTTGGCACCTTCCAGCTTTATTAAGTACCTGTCTGCTTGTATAAACCTGCTGCCGGATACCTTTACCGCGCGATCACTGACCTGCTCAAAATTAGTTTGCCTGAGATCCAGTGTTCCTCCCGGGCCGGGTAAAAGATATGGATTTGTTTTTTCATAAAGGGTATGGGCGGCAACTGAAGTGGTGGTGCATTTCCGGTTGGGATTCATGGGCTCCAGCAGAAAATGATCCTGGCGCAAAAAACCCATCATACAATCGCTGCCGCTTCCGGGCTCCGCGGCAATGGAAGCACACTCCAGTATTTTCCCCATGTGCAGGGACAGCGCGGTATCAAAACCCTTCCAAACGGGGTAACACGCAAATACTGCCGGGTCGTAAGCTCTGCCGGCTAAAATCACCTCCGCCCCGCTTTGTAATACCTGAATGAACGGCTCCATACCCATTTGGCCCACTACACGGGTACTGCTTTCAAGATCCCCCCGCTGCAGTTCACCACCCGGCGGAAGAGGCTTGATTTCCCCGCGCTCAAATCGTTTAAGTAGTTCCCCTTTGGCAATCTCGGCTTCGATAACCCCAAGCTTGAAACTTAATTTATTTTCCCGGGCCACTTCCTCCACTATATCCAGACACCACTGCAAGTGAGAGTTTGCCCCTGATCCCCCTGCAGTGCCGATAATAACAGGTATTTGTGACTTAATGCCATGTACCAGCATAGCTTCCAGATCCCGTTTCACGGCCACCCGGTCCGTAAATGATTTTCCCGATCCCAGGTAATAAGGACCGGGATCTGTGGAACCCCCGTCCACAGCTATAACATGGGGGTTTAACTGCAATCCCGCCTCGAAGGAGGCCATGGGAAAACCATAACCCAGTATCGCCGTCGGGGAAAGAATCCTTATTTCTTTTTTGTTCACGGCATATCCCCTCCTTGCCCGTTTGTGGGCAGGTTATTTCTCCCTCAATATAAATTTCTTTTTCTAACCTTCCCCCAACAGGGCCAGTAAGTTTCCACCGGCAACTTTTTCCCGGTCCCTGCCGGAAAACAGTTTTTCCACCTTGTGTAGTTCCCGGGCCGGGTTGCCAAAGGGAAAGTCACTGCCAAACAAAATCCGGTCAACCCCGTAGTCCGAAGCAAAATCAGCCATTTCATGGGTGCCGGCTAAAGCCGTATCCACATACACCCGGTGATCTTCAAAAATGCCGGACCCCTTTAGCCTGTCATATCCACCGTTTAACATGCCGAAATGGGGGATTATTACCGGTGTCCTGCCGCCAATGCGGTCAATTAAATCCAGTGTATGATGAAATTCTTCCTCAATAATTACCGGCAGGTTACGGCTGCAAATGTAGTCTATGAACCGGTCACATTCCTCGGCTTCATAACGGTACCGGGGCTCATTCGCGTGGCGGTGCCATTTTACACCTTCAAAACTCTCCCGGGGCAACTGAAAGTCATTCCAAACAAACCAGTAAAGAAATATGTTCGGTGATAATAAAGATTCCAGGTACTCATGTACTTTTTCCCTGCTTTTACGGTACCCCTCACTGTCAGTAAAACCAAAGTCATAGCGGTTATATATTTCCTCCACGGGGGAAAAAAGCACCCCCCCGTCAATACCGGCATCACCCCAAAGGGGGCGCAGCTCTTCAAAGGGGAGTGTTAACCCGCAGTGGGCATGGGCATCCAGTACCGGCAAAGCAAACCAACTCCTTCTGATTTGACAAGAATGTTTACAAACCCTTGTAAGTTTATTGATTAACCGACCACTTAACTGCTCCCATTGTATTGAACTGGTGTAACTTTATGTATTTACAAGCTTTATATTTGAAGCAAACTGCAAATCCTATTGGTGAACTCAATTAAAGTCGGGGTAAGCTTCTCTGAACTTGCTGATAAGCTTGGGATTGATTGTAAACACTTTGCATCCTTGTTTTTGTAACGAGTCATCTTCGTGCAAAAACATGGCGGGATGCCAGCTAT
>JAALLP010000039.1_pt1 | contig 49376 bp, 45 predicted proteins | sample 7245951 | NCBI WGS metagenome assembly JAALLP01 (sample SAMN13049199, study PRJNA578106) | oil field metagenome | isolation source: filtered produced water from oil reservoir B6 | place: USA:offshore Texas | collected 2016
TAAGGGATTACTTTGACGGTGGCAACCCCCACCTGGCTGGTTTTCCCATTGATTACTCCGCTCATTCCTCCTTTCGCACCCGGGTTTTACAAGTGGTGCGAAATATTCCCTACGGGACGGTTTTGTCTTACGGGCATGTGGCGGCTTTAGCCGGTAATCCAAAGGCGTGCCGCGCCGTGGGAAGCGCCATGAGCTGCAACGGGACACTCTACCTGGTTCCCTGTCACAGGGTGATCAAAAGTGACGGTTTCCTCGGGGGTTTTGGTAGTGGCATTGAGTGGAAATGCATGCTTCTAAAGATGGAGGGGATAGCGGTGGATTCCAGGGGTAAGATAGTGAACCCCCATGCCTGTTGTCCCCCGGACCAAAATATGATAAAATATGATTCTGTCAGGTGATAATTTAGCCGGCGTAGCTCAGCGGTAGAGCAACGCACTCGTAATGCGTAGGTCAGGGGTTCAAGTCCCCTCGCCGGCTCCAGCTAACCCCGCGTCCCGTAAGGGATGGCGGGGTTTTGTATTTTTTAAAAAAGGGGTTAAAAATGCAAATTGGTGCCCATTTGGTGCCCAAATTTTTATAACGGTGCCATATGGGGCCGTACAGTACATAATGGTTAATTATTTTTGTGGGCTTAAAACTTATTTTTTAAGTTAATTTAAGAGAAAAGGTAGGGCTGCATAGTTTGTTTTATGGTCCGGGCACACAGGCCTGAAATTATTTTTGGGGATTGGCCAAACGGTGACCGGCGGCTGCCGGCTTGTTACATGCACAACATTCTGGTTTTGTAGCACGGTGGAAGGTATCAATAAAATCCAAGATTGAGAAACTAAATAAAAAAAGCCTGCCTTAAGCAGGGCCTAAATCATTACAAACTGATTGGATTTATTTCTTTCATGGATATAATCAGCCCAATATTCAATGCCAAGATGGTTAGTGTATTCTGGGTCTTCTCTGTAAATTTTGAAAAAAGGTGATTCCTCTACTAATCTGCGTGCATTTTTTTTGTCATGTCCGTATTCATCTTGAAGTAGTTTTATTAAATAAGATTTGATCCTTTTTTCTTCTTTGCTAAGTGGAACCATTCTCAATATGCTCCCTTCGAAACAATATACACTTTATCGCTTCTTGAGTGTGAAAAGATAACTGGTCATCGGTCCGTGGGCGCAGAGGTTTTAATTCTTTGCAAAATCCTTTTATGAAAGTCAGAGTATGCAAATTTTAACCCTATACGGTTATTATATACAAATTCGATCCATTCTTTAACATACCCCTCAAAAATAATACCATCAAGGCGTTTTAATTTTTCGGTGTCAATTTGAAAAGTGACTACCATTGGTTTTATATCTTCATTTTTCTCGTACCTTTTTAAAAATCTAACTTTTTTTCGGGCTAAATTCAAGGCTTGATGATAATTTGACGTTGTATAGAACCCATGCCCGAAATCGGTATATTGACTGCATCGACCCAAATCTATGTTGCCAAATTGTCCAGAATAAGTTGATTCAGTCCCATGGTACACTACTTTTAGGGATATCTTTCAATAACCTGGTCATTTTTTTACTCCATTTAAGTTCGGTATAACTCCAAGTTTCTACAAATACAGGGACTTTTCTTTAATGTTAGTAAGTTTTCCTAACTTCACTGACGATTTAAACGTGTTTGCGGAGATGAGTGTATTATTGAGTGAGGTTTGGGGGCCCGGCTTTTGGGTTATCCTTCCGGGTCTTCAAAAGGAACGGCATGGAAGTGTATCCGGTAAAAAGCATACCGGGTACACCTCCATGCCTCATTGACCGTCCGCCGGCTATCGCCCGCGGTAAGGCTTGCGTAAGCTATCGTTATCTGCCCCCAGCCCGCCCCTACGAGCTTGGTTCTTCGCAGCAGATTTTATAATTCCCACGGTGGTCTTTTAGGTTAGGCCAGGTATCAGCCCGGTGGGGTCGCCCTTTCGCTGCTGTGGAAGGTTAATCACTGATTATGATCTAATATAGCAAACAGTTCCAATATATTCTTTTTTAGAACCGGAACTTTATTTTTTATAACATCCCAAATGATAACCACATCAATACCAAAATACTCATGAATTAAAATATCCCTTAATCCTGCTATTTTTCTCCATTCAACCTCTGGTTTTTGTTTTTTAATATCTGCGGGGATTTTCTTTACCGCTTCACCGATAATTTCTAAATTTCTTGCTGTACCGTCCTGTACCAATTCATTTTGTAAAAACTCTTGGAAGGTCATGTTATGGGTGTACTGCTCAATTTTGTTAATCGAGCCAATAATATCGCTAAGATATGCTTTAAAATCCCTGGGCATATCGGACACTCCTTGTAATACTAGTCTTTAAGTGCGGTTTAATTGCTTCAGATATTATCAAATCTACTTTTCGTCCTAATATGTCCTCCAAGAAAAACTTCAAGTCCATGTAGTTGTCAAATGTTTTTTGGTCTTTATGAAATTCAATTACAATATCTATATCACTGCTGTTAGTTTGTTCTCCTCTGGCGAAGGATCCAAACAATCCTATATTTTTCACTCCAAAATCTTTTATTACAGGCATGTTTTTTTCTATTTCCAGTAATATAGAATTTGCATTTTGCATTTCAATTCCTCCAGTAAGGAAATATGGATACGCCCACTTATTGTATGTATTTTAACATGTTATGGAAATTTAAATCAAATTAAACTTCCTTCTATATGAGTGTTTCAAAGAGGGAAAATGTTACACATATTTACTAAAAAATTTTAAGAACTTCAAATTATTTTAGGAGCAATTTTTGTCGAATTTTTTAGGACGAAATCCGGGGCATTTTAGGAAAAAAGAAGGTATGATAGATACTTAAAGAAGTTTATAATTAAGCTGGTTAATCAGGTAAAAAGTTTATAAAGGACTGTAACATTTCTTATCCCCTGGACACTGAATCAGTAGGACGTGTTAAGATGGCCAAGAACACTTTAGAAAAAATATATCGCCGTTACAGGACATCAATATTTAGATATTTTTACCAGATGGGCGGTAATTATCACCTGGCGGAGGAGCTTACCCAGGAAACCTTTTACCAGGTGGCGCTCTCTTTGGACGGTTTTCGGGGGGAGTCTGCCCTTTCCACTTGGTTATTCCGCATTGCCTTTTACGTCTATGCCGGGCATCTGCGCCGCAGTCGCGTAAATTGGCCCCTGGACCGGGATATTCCTGACACAAATAGGGAAGGAGGGAAGGAGATCCGGTCCGGGCGGTCGAAAACGCAGAGAATATGGGCCTGGTCCGGGGTGCTCTGCAAAGGTTACCGGTGAGATATAGGGCGGCAATAGTACTGCGGGAAATAGAGGGGCTCTCTTATGAAGAATTGGGTGCCGTGCTGGATGTGTCCCCCTCTACAGCACGGGTAATTCTTTTTCGCGCCAAGGAAAGGTTCCGGAGCCTGTTCAATCAACTGACTACAGAAGAAACGGCCTTGAATTTGCGCAGCGTGGGTGAAAAACTGCAGCGGGTAAAATTTGAAATACCCGCCGCGGAAAGTTAAACTTTAGGTAGACACCCATGCCGCCGGAAGGCGGCACTCCAGCAGATGAATGAAAAAAGTTAATAAGTTAATGGTCTGACCCCGGTTAGGCTATACGGCTATAATTTTACGCTTGAGCATCTCCTGCAGCGTGATACCCGCCAAGAAACCGGCTCCCATATTCCACATCCCAAATCCGGCCGTAACCAGAAGAATATAGAAGTCTTCTTTCTCTCTTCCCACATCTCTGGCGCTTACCGCTAGCTCGAGGCCGGCAAAGAAAAGAATTACACCTAATATGCACTCGGGGAAAATTTTAAAGATAAGGGCAACCGAGTTGCTGAAGAAAAGGGCCAATATTAATAGTAAACTGCCCAGTATTACCAGGGAACCACCGGTCCTTGCACCAAACCTAACGTGGCCGGCCATGCCCCCCGCGCCGTGGCACATGGGAGTGCCGCCGAAAATAGGTGAAATCAGGTTCATTATACCCTGGGATACTGCAATTTTCTTTTCCGTTACCGGCCTGTCCGGGAATAACCTGTTATTTTCTGCGGTAATGGCAATGACTGCATTCCCCAGTGTCAGAGGTATTTGAGGAATACCCAGTATAAGCGTTCCTTTAACGAAGTCCTGCCATGTTATACTGGCGATGGCAAGCTCGGGCATTCTAAAACCTATTTTTATTTGTGCTAGCTGGCTTAATAAGGAAGGATCACGGAAAAGGGCTACTGTTACCCCCAGAACCAGGAGAACGAACATAGCCGGAATTTTATTGCCTTTAAGCAGTAAAAATGTAAGCAGCAGGGCAAATACGGCAATGGCAAAGTCGCTTTGCATCTTTTGTATGCCGTCTTTGACGAATAAAAGCCCAAGGCCTAGTACGATACCCCTTATCACCGGCTTGGTAGCTATTTTGGAAATGTAATTCAACATTCCCGTTAACCCCATAATAAGCCAGAAAAAGCCTGTGAAAATTCCCGCTCCCAGTACCATACTGGGTGTCAATGCCCCGGCACTGGTAATGGCTGCACCACCGATTGCCTTCATGGGTTGGATGGGTAGTGGAGTCTTATAATAAGAACCCCCGATAATCATCAGGATGCCAAACATGAACAACACCCCGAGGGGGTCCATTTTCATTACCGTTATATAACCAACTACAAAAGGTATAAGGGTGCCCAGATCACCGAAGGCGCCGGCCCACTCCATGCGGTCAAATTTATTTTTCAGACTTGGTTGGGGGGTTTGTTCGGTTTGGGTTTTCATGTTTTCACCTCAACTCATACTTGGATGTGACAATTTCTGCCTGTAGTTCCAAGCCATAGGGGATTGTTTTTTCCGGTTGTAGTTTTAGTTTTTTATTATTATCCAGGTTGATTAAAAAGTTTGCCAACCTGTCAATTAGCATATCAGAATTACTTAAACCCAAAAGCCTTTTCTTAAAGTTAACATCACTGGGCTTGCTTTTAAAAATTCTGGAGTAATGGGGTTGTTCATAATAGTGCCTCATCTCGTCCAGGTTTTTCTCCAGAGCATCAATAAGCTGGTTTAAAACAGGAGGGGTTTTGATGACCACTGAAACCTGTACCAAAAAGCAATAACCGGATACAATTATATGATCCATCAGTCTTATCCCTAGCAGTGCCAGCTGCCACTTCAAAAACTCTGTAGCAGCAATATCATTATCCGATGGGATAATCTCTCCGTGCCACGGAATATGAGGATGATTATGGAGTACCACCGCTTCATGGAAGTATTCCTTTGTCCGGCTTAGCCATTGAATTAGAACATTGACGGGTGGTATGACGGCCCATGTTTCATTGCAGCTTTCCCCGCATAAAACTTTGCACCTGTTATCTTCGCTACCAAAAACCAGTACCGCCTGTTCTTCTGATTTTGTAGAAATGGCTTTTACTTCAGAAAAACCAAAGATATCCGCCGGTGTGTAGGAAGCAAGTAGGGATGCCATAGAACCCCTCCCGTCAATTATACATGCATATTTCGCCTTCCAATAATTGAATATATTGCTTTAATAAATAAAGTCTAATATTAAACAACAATAAGCCCATGGCCACCATAATACATACAAAGCAGAACAGTGGTGTTTGAATCCCCAGCGTTGTGGGAATTTCTTCAATAGAACGAAGTGTCCCATTCCCCTTTTCTTGCCAGGTAGTCACTTTGAGTTCATCACCGGTGTAGTTTGTCTGCGTGGGACTCCTCTTAACGGCTATATCCCCAAGGGCGGGGTTATAAATCACACCCGCAAAGATAACATTAAAAATTACCTGATAGGCGAATATGCCAATGACAATAAAGGCCAGCAGGAGGGGCCAGGATACCTTTTTTTCGTAGTCTTGGATTTTTCTATCCAAATCTTTCTCTTTAAGCTTGGAACTCGTTATTTTGACCACACCCTTAACAGGGGATTAAACCGTTCTGCTCCAGTATTTCCTCTCCCCGGGGCCCGGTTAATATATCAATGAACTCCTGGGCGAGCTCCTTTTTGTTTGAGTTTTTGGGTATGGCCACCGCAAACTCAATGGGAGCGCCGGTGATCATGGTATCCAGACCGGGATAACTTCCGTCAACTACAACTTTAACCTGGGCATAATAGTCTGCCAGGCGCGGGTCACTTAAATTTATTTCCGGGGGAAATTTTATATACCTGAGATTTAATTGCTTGGTCACGGAAAGATACTCAAAACCATAGTCTATTTGCCCCTGCAAAAGGGCTCCGGCTAAATCAAAGGATTTAGGGTAGACGTTGCTCCAGTTGTTTTCCAAAGCTTTATACAAGCCCGGCCGGTTATAAAACTTTTCAGCCAGTTGCCACAGCATCAAAGTCCTGTACCCGCAGGGATCACGGTGGTGGTCGGAACGACCGTATTTTATCTGGCTGTTATTTAACAATACGTCCATCCAGTTGTGCTCATTGATTATTTCGCTGCCCGTGGAGAACTCATCAAAAGCCAGAACCATTTGGTCGGTGGCGAAAACAAAGGAGGTGTCCACAAAGCGGGGAATCAAAATATCCTCAAACACCTTATAATCTGCCAGCGCAATTACATCCACAATTTTTCCGGCCGCTACCGCCCGGGCGCAGGCCCTTGACCCTGCATAATCAAGTTCCACTTCTAATCTGGGGTATTTTTCCCATAGTAAATGAATGCATTCCTTCATGGGCTTTCGCAATGCCCCGGCATGAATTACCTTAAAACAATCGGGATTATTTTTCATGAGAGTTTCCCCCTTGTTCCTTGTGTACCCGGTATAGATCAAGAAAATGTTCCAGCTGATTTTTTTGCTGTTCTATCTTTATGGCAGCTTCGTCCAGGGCCTTTATACCCTTTTCCGTGATTTGGTATAACCTGCGGGCCGGCCCTGATTCCGAGGTTTGCCAGCTGGAAATCAAAAAACCGTTCTTCTCCATCCGCCTCAGGTTTCTGTAAATAGTACCCGGTTCCACCTCTTCATTTGAATGCAACTTATTATAGTTTTGAATTAACTCGTACCCGTGTGATGGCTTCATGTAAACAAATAGAAGTAAGCCCGGCTGAATCAACTTATCCAGGGAAATATCCTCTCCATTTTTTGCCGCCATTAGAGACCTCCATATAAAAAGCAGTTTTGCAGAAATAATTAAGCGGGACTACTATCCCTGTAGCACTAAATGCATCATGCACTTAGGTAGTTTTAAAATATACTAACACTATGCTTTTATTTAGGCAATACTTTTATTAAAAAAAATAACCCCGCCGGCCTTTTATAAGGCAGTAGAGGCGGGGTTGTTACATTATTTCAAGCCCAGTTTTTCAGCTATAATCCTTTCCAGCTATATAACTTCTACCTTTACAACACCGGTACCGAACTTTTCACTGACCGCACCGGCCATTTTGGATAGGCCGGCTCAACAGGGGCCAACGGGACGATTTGAATAAACTTTGATGGTGACCATGTCTTTGATTACCTCCCATTACATTTCTTTATTTGTGGGCCGGTCTTCGGTTTTGAACCGGCCAAAGACTGCCTTTAGAAGCATATAAGTGGGGCAAATGCCGAAAATACCCGTTAGCAGAAAGGCTACACCCAGCCAGCCCCATATGGTTCCGGGCAGGAGAAAGAGAAGAGCACTCAGGGTCAGGCCGCCGGCAATGCAAGCAACGTGGAAAAGCAGGCTTTTCATTTCCTCCGGCAAACCATCTTGGTCTACAGCCATATCGGTGATTCCCAGCCTGCCGCCGGGTTTTAAAATGCGGAATTTTTCTCTAGCCGCCTTTACGCAGGTGACCAGTTCCTGAACCCCCTCCCCGGTGGCTTTGGCCCGGGCCTCCTCCAGATTCTTTTCGCTTAAATCCACGCCGGTAACCCGGCAGCCAAAGGCACCGGCCAAAAAGCAGGCGCTGGTTCCCTTACCGCAGGCCACATCCAGGACACTGTCACCAGCCTGCAGGCCCAGCTCTTTACCCATTTTTTCCGTTAGGTTCAGTCCCCCCCCGGGTGGAAGCTGTCCCCCAGGAGGTATTTCACCATGTTACTTTCATAAAAATCAGTACAGGCACATTTAATTTGTTCGCTCATTTTAACACCCTTGCTTCAGGTTATTGTAAACACAGAAGGGAACCATTTTGCCTTCGGGTAAAATCTGGTGGACACAGCACTTGCGGGCCCGTTTAATATCAAAATTGTAAACATCCATAAAGGCGTGGATTCCGATCATGGTGATTTCCTTCTCAATACCCTTGAATATGTCCAGGGGTATTCCGCAGGCACAGGCGTAATCGCTGCCGTTTTTTTCGCTGCCGGTGGTGATTATTCCAATGCCGGAGAAGAATTGGCTTTAAGCCAGCCTGCCGTTTCCCGGCAGGTGGCCGGCCTGGAATTAACTTATTACTTTTTTCATCCTTTGCTGGTGCCGTCTTCCGGCGGCATGTACGTCTACTTATTAAACAATGTTTTTTATCCATTAACGAACATTATCTGTTATAATGCTGACAGTGTGATTGGGATACCGATGAGAAAGGGAGGACATCATGCCAAAAAGAACCGACATTAATAAAATTCTTATTATTGGTTCAGGCCCGATTATAATCGGACAAGCCTGTGAGTTTGATTATTCCGGAACTCAAGCGTGCAAAGCCCTGCGAAAATTGGGTTACCGGATTGTTTTGGTTAACTCAAACCCGGCTACCATTATGACTGACCCGGAGATTGCTGATGTAACCTATATTGAGCCCCTGAATTTGAAGAGCCTAACCGGCATAATAGCTAAAGAACGACCCGACGCGGTGCTGCCAAATTTGGGCGGACAGTCGGCCCTGAACTTGTGTTCTGATTTAAGCAAGGCAGGGGTCTTGGAGAAATACGGAGTTCAAGTGATTGGTGTGCAAATTGATGCCATTGAACGTGGGGAGGACCGTACCGCCTTCAAAAACACAATGGACCGGCTGGGTATAGAAATGCCCCGCAGCAAATCGGCCTACAGCGTGGAGGAAGCGGAAAAAATCGCGCAGGAACTGGGATTCCCGGTGGTTATTCGGCCTGCTTACACCATGGGAGGCACCGGCGGAGGCCTGGTTTATAACATGGAAGAACTAAGAACCATAGTCAGTCGCGGCATCAGTGCCAGTATGATTGGCCAGGTCCTGGTGGAGGAATCGGTTCTCGGTTGGGAAGAGCTGGAGCTGGAAGTTGTGCGGGATGCCAAGAATCAAATGCTGACGGTTTGCTTCATTGAAAACGTTGATCCCATGGGTGTGCACACCGGCGATTCCTTTTGTACGGCACCCATGCTCACCATCAGCCAGGAGCTGCAAGAGCGATTACAGAAATACGCCTATGCCATTGTGGAGGCAATAGAAGTAATTGGAGGGACCAATGTCCAGTTTGCCCATGATCCCAAAACCGGCCGGGTTGTTATTATTGAGATAAATCCCAGAACTTCCCGTTCCTCGGCATTGGCTTCAAAGGCCACCGGTTTCCCAATAGCCCTTATTTCGGCCATGCTGGCGGCAGGCTTAACCCTGGACGAGATTCCTTACTGGCGGGACGGCACTCTGGATAAATACACACCTTCCGGTGACTATGTGGTGGTAAAGTTTCCCCGCTGGGCCTTTGAAAAGTTCCCTAATTCCGAGGACAAGCTGGGGACACAAATGCGGGCTGTGGGGGAAGTAATGAGCATCGGCAAGAACTATAAGGAAGCTTTTCAAAAGGCAATTCGCTCCCTGGAGACCGGCCGTTACGGGTTGGGTTTCGCCAAAGACTTTCACCGGCGCTCCCTGGAAGAGCTGTTATCGATGCTGGCAGAGCCCACCAGCGAACGCCAGTTTATAATGTATGAAGCACTGCGGAAGGGTGCGAGCATTGACCGGCTTTACGAGATAACCCATATCAAGCCCTGGTTTATTGAGCAAATGAAAGAACTTGTTCAGCTGGAAGAAAAGCTTTTGGAATATAAAGATGGTCAATTGCCGGATGAACTGCTGGTCCTGGCTAAAAGGGATGGCTTTGCCGATCGTTATTTAGCAATGCTGTTAGGTGTGCCGGAAGCCGAAATCCGCCGGCGCAGAACTGCCTTAGGGGTAGTGGAAGGATGGGAAGCGGTCCCGGTAAGCGGCGTAGAAAATGCAGCTTACTATTTTTCCACCTATAATGCCCCCGACCAGACCTCGGCAAGCGACCGGCCGAAGGTGATGATCCTGGGCGGGGGGCCGAACCGGATCGGCCAGGGAATTGAGTTTGATTATTGCTGTGTGCATACAGCCTTTGCCCTGCGGGACATGGGCTTTGAGACGGTTATTGTCAACTGCAACCCGGAAACGGTTTCCACCGACTATGACACCTCCGATAAGCTGTACTTTGAGCCATTGACGGTGGAAGACGTATTGAGTATATATGAAAAGGAAAAACCCCTGGGGGTAATTGTTCAGTTCGGGGGCCAGACGCCGCTGAATATAGCAAGAGAACTGGCGGAAGCCGGGGTTCATATATTCGGCACTTCTCCGGAAACCATAGACCTGGCCGAGGACCGCGACCGGTTCCGCCGGATAATGGAGAAACTTGATATCCCCATGCCGGAAGCCGATATGGCGGTGAACTTTGAAGAAGCGCTGGCAATTGCCAGAAGGATTGGTTATCCCTTAATGGTCCGCCCCTCATATGTTTTGGGCGGCCGCGGGATGGAAATTGTCTATGATGAAGCAATGCTCCGCCAGTACCTGGAAGCGGCGGTGGAGGTTACACCGGAAAGACCGATTCTGATTGATAAATTCCTGGCTAACGCCATTGAGGCCGAAGCCGACGCCATCGCCGACGGAACGGATGCCTTTGTACCCACGGTGATGGAGCATATTGAATTAGCCGGAATTCACTCCGGGGACTCGGCCTGTGTAATTCCCCCGGTTAATATAGAGGCCAAACATATTGAAACCATTGTGGAATTTACAAGGAAAATAGCAATGGAGCTTAATGTTGTTGGCCTGATGAATATTCAGTACGCCATTGCCGGTGACAAGGTTTATGTGCTGGAAGCAAACCCCAGAGCCTCACGCACCGTTCCCCTGGTGTCCAAAGTATGTAATATCCGGATGGCCAGGATCGCTACGGAAATAATGCTGGCGGGTCAAACTGGTAAGGAGTCCCCTCTTAAGGAGCTTGTTCCCGGAAGGATTCCTCATTTTGGGGTAAAAGAGGCGGTATTCCCCTTTAATATGTTCCAGGAAGTGGACCCGTTACTGGGGCCGGAAATGCGCTCTACCGGGGAAGTATTGGGTATTGCCGAATCCTTTGAATTAGCTTTTTGCAAAGCGCAAGAAGCAACTCAATCTCCCCTTCCGGTATCGGGAACCGTTCTGATCAGCGTGAACGATGAAGATAAAGAGGACGCGCTGGAAGTGGCCAAGATATTCAGTAAGCTGGACTTTCATATCAAGGCTACGGAAGGAACCCATGATTTCCTTAAAGAAAAGGGAATTGTATCCGAAGAGATTAAAAAACTCTATCAAGGCCGGCCCAATATAATAGATGGCATAAAAAATAAAGAAATTAACCTGGTCATCAATACCCCGTCAGGAAAACGCAGCCAACACGATGACTCTTACATTCGCAAGACAGCAATCAGGTATAATGTTCCTTATATAACTACTATGGCCGCCGCCCTGGCCAGTGCAAGGGGTATTGCGGTATATAAAGAAAACAACACCCGGGAAGCCACCAAAAAATCCTTACAAGAATACCACAAAGACATTCAAGCCGGGGACGTTTCTGGACGCAAAGAGATGCTTTAATTCAAGTTAGAAGCCCATGCCGCCGGAAGGCGGCAACATCAGAAGCATGAAAAGACTTTTTGTGCAGAATGAATACCGGGGAAAGGAGCGGGCAGCACCCGGAGCGAATGACGGCAACGGCATGGTACCTGTCGGAACAAGGTCTTGGTATCTTTGCCGTTGCGGTGCAACTTCTTATGCATAAAAGCCAATGTGTCAAAGAGCGAATGGAGCGGAGGATCAGCGGCGAATCTGTTTGAGCGAATTTAGCCTAGCCTAAAATCTCTTTCAGGTCCTCTTCCGGAGTGGTGATGGGCTTCAGGTCGAAATTTTGCTGCAGCACCTGAACAACGTTCGGTGTCAGGAAGGCCGGCAGTGACGGGCCGATGCGTATATTCTTGATGCCAAGGTGCAGCAGTGTGAGTAAGATGGAAACCGCCTTCTGTTCGAACCAGGATAGTACCAGGGTCAGTGGCAGATCGTTGACACTGCAGTTAAAGGCTTTGGAAAGGGCTACTGCAACCTGGATGGCGGAGTAGGCGTTATTGCACTGTCCCATATCCAAAAGGCGCGGAATGCCGTCGATATCGCCCAGGTCCAGGTGGTTGAACCGGTATTTGCCGCAGCCCAGGGTAAGTACCACACAGTCTTCCGGAACCTGTTTTACAAAACCGGTGTAGTAGCTGCGGGAAGATTTGCTCCCGTCACAGCCGCCCACCAGGAAGAAGTGGCGAATTTTGCCGGCCTTTACAGCCTCCACAATTTTGTCCGCCAGCGACAGTACCGGGGTGTGGTGAAAACCGGTGGTCAATGTTCCGCCTTCCGTTTCCGGGAGGGAGCCCATTGCCTTTGCCTTTTCTATCACTTTCTTGAAGTTGCGATCCTTAATATGGGTCACTTCCGGAAGCTTGGCTATTCCGCAGGTGAACATGCGGTCTTTATAGGAATCCTTGGGAAGCAGCACGCAATTGGTGGTTCCGAGAATTGCGCCCGGGAATTCCTCGAATTCTTTCTTTTGATTCTGCCAGGCCGAACCGTAATGTCCCACCAGGTTGGAAAACTTCTTCAGCTCGGGATAAGCGTGGGCCGGGAGCATTTCACCGTGGGTGTAAACATTTACTCCCTCCGGCTCGGCCTGTTTCAACAGCTCATAGAGATCCAAAAAGTCGTGTCCGGTGACAACGATGCCCGGTCCCGGTTTTAATCCGGTGGAGACTTTGGTGGGCTCCGGGGTGCCGAATTTATCCACATTGGCCTTGTCCAGGATCTCCATGGCCCTTAAGTTTATTTCACCCAATTCCAGGGCCTTTGCAACATGGTCGTTTAAATCAAAGTTAACGTTGGTTAGAGTGGTGAAGAGCGCATCATGCATGAAGGCGTCAATTTTTTCATCCCGGGCGCCCAGCTCCCTGGCATGGAAGGAGTATGCCGCCACACCTTTAAGGCCGATAATCAGAGTATCCTGCAGGCTTGCCACATCTTCGTTTTTGCCACAAACTCCTACTTTAGTACATCCCGTTCCTTTGGCGGTTTGCTCACACTGGTAACAAAACATTGTATTACCTCCTTGGGTTTATTTTTTTGTTTTATGATGCTATTAGTTTATCGTTTAACCGGTTATTAAAATATGATATAGATCACACTTGATAAAAATGTTTATCACACTGTAAATTCGCCTGTATCTCCATGGACAATGGAGATGAAACAATGGTAAAATGGCTAAAACGTTAACTAATAATTGAAAGGGGTGAGATCCCGGGTATGGCAGTCATAAAAGCAAAGGATATGATACAGGAGCAAATTACTCATGCTTTTTGTAGCTTTTGTAATTACCGCCGCATGGTGGCAGGTGAAACCCACTGGGGGTGTAACGTGCAGGAAAATAAGAAGGATGAACTTTGCCCGTACAGGCAGGAGCTGCAAAAGGAAGAAGAAAATGAGGCCGGCCTGGCTCACTAGAAACTGTAATCCCCTGCGACTTTTGACCGCAGGGCTTTTTTATGCTTTGGATTGTCATGATTAGACTGAATATTTAAAATTGAGTGACAGATATAACAATCTTCACCAATACGGCGCATACGGTCTTTCCGGGGCAAATTCCCGGTTCTCAGGGGGTTTGACAAGTATCCTGTGAATTGTTACATAGGGGTTGACACAAAAAAATATGTCTGCTACAATGAGCATCCAAATAAAGGATGAACAGGGGATGGTTGTCATGGACGTTTTAGTCTTCGCAGGGGTGGGAATATAATAAATAACTATCTAGGTGGCATATGTATTATTGAGGAATAGCCCGGTGTAAACCAATAATGATAATGAAACGGAGTGGTTATTAAATGAAACAGTTGCCCGTTGAAACTCTCCGGCCTTCCATGAGGATTATTTCAGATGAACAAGTGCAAGCTATTCACCATGCCGCCATGGAGATAATGACCTCCTACGGGATGCATGTGCAAGATGAGGAAGCGGTGCAAATATTTAGGGATGCCGGGGCCTTCGTGGAAAAGGATCGGGTAAAGATTCCCGAATTTTTGGTGCAGGATGCATTGAACAGTGCCCCGTCCCGGGTGGTGCTGGCCAACCAGAAGGGGGAGCGCTGCCTGTTTCTGGAGGAAGGGAAAACCTACTTCGGTACCGGGTCAGATACCATTTACACAATTGATCCTGAAACCCGGGTACGGAGAAGGGTGCAGGTAAACGATGTGGGTAATTTTGCCCGGGTTTGTGATGCATTGCCCAATATTGCTTTTATTATGTCTATGGGCAACCCGGTGGATGTTCCGTCGGAAATGGTATATATGTACGAGTTTGCGCAAATGGTCAAAAACAGTAATTTACCCATTGTATTTTGCTCGGATACCGGGAAGGACACCGAGAAAATATGGGAAATGGCTGTTGCGGTTTACGGGGGAGACCGGCAGAAACTGGAGCAGAACCCCTTTCTGCTGCATTATGTAGAACCCGTTTCTCCTTTGATATTCAACAAGACATCGGTTCAGAAGCTCATTACCAGCGTCAGGCATAATATTCCCATTAGTTTCCCCTCGGGGGCCAATGCCGGCAGCGGTGCTCCCATTACCCTGGCCGGAGCAATGGCCATGGGAATTGCCGAATGTCTATTCGGCCTTGTTCTGTCGCAGCTGGTACGCAGAGGGGTGCCCTTCGTTTTCGGACCCAATGTTTCCATTATGGATCAAAAGACCACCGTGGTTTCCTATGGCTGCCCGGAGTGGGCTTTAACACAGGGAGCCGTTACCGATATGGGCCGCTTTTACGGTTTGCCCACCTGGTCTTATGCGGGGGCCACCGATTCCAAGCGTGTTGATGCCCAGGCCGGCATTGAGGCAACTTTTTCGATCTTTGCCGCCCTGGCCTGCAGGTCCAATCTGGTTCATGATGTGGGATACATTGAATATGGTACCACATCTTCTTTGGAGCAGCTGGTTATGGCCAACGAAATTATCGATATGGCCCGCTTCTTCATGAATGGACTGGAAGTTAGCGATAATACCCTGGCCCTTGATGTTATAGGCAGGAACAGGGACCGTTCTTCCTTCCTGGGTGACGATCACACACTGCAAAATTTCCGTACCGCCCAGTGGTATCCCAAACTCCTGGACCGGCAGAATTACCCCGCCTGGGAAAAGGGTGGAAGCCTAACCATGGAGGAAAGGTTACAGGAGGAAGCCAGCAAGATTCTTTCTTCGCACCAGCCGGACTCCAAGCCCGGTGAAGTTCTGGAAAAAATAGATAATATAATAGCAGCGGGTATTTAATCACTTCGCGTTGCTTTGACAGGTTAGGGAAACGGTTCTTAAAAAAGGGGGATGAAAAATGGCGGATATAATTAAAGAAATACATGATGCGGTGGTGGCTTACAGGAAGGACGCCATTGTGGAAAAGGTGGAAAAAGCCATTAATGAAGGGATTGAGGCGAGAAGGATACTGCACGACGGTTTTATTGCCGCCATGGATGTGGTGGGGGAAAAGTATTCCCAGGGGGATATGTTTATTCCGGAAATGCTGGCCGCCGCCCAGTCCATGAAACTGGGGCTGGAAAAGATAAAGCCTCTTCTCCAGGGTGAGGTTGCGGCAGAGGATAGTAAGGGCGTGGTGGTTATTGGCACGGTAAAGGATGATATCCATGATATAGGGAAAAATCTTGTGGCCATGATGCTGGAGGGTGCGGGTTTTGAGGTGCATGATATAGGTATCGACAATCCCCCGGAAAACTTTGTCGCCAAGGTGAAGGAAGTAAACGCTCGGGTGCTGGGAATGTCGGCCCTTTTGACCACCACTATGCCCAACATGAAGGAAGCCATAGATGTCCTCAAGGACGAAGGGTTGTATGACAAGGTGCACGTTATAGTGGGGGGAGCCCCGGTGAGCCAACAGTATGCCGATGAAATAGGCGCCGGTGGTTACGCGGCTGATGCCGTGGCGGCGGTTGAAGCGGTGAAAAACCTTTTGAAGAATTAGATTCATTCTTGTAGCCGGTTGCTGCTCGGTGTGGTAACCGGCTTTTCTCTCTTGACCTTATAAGGAAAGAGGGTGAGAAATATTTTTTCTAAAAGACTGAGCGTGGAAGTCTTCCTGGACAATTTACTTTGCAGTCAAGGTTTTAAGGAAAGGGCTCAGGTGCGGCCTGAAATTACCGAACAGGCCGCCAGAGCCCTTGATTTAGCCCTGCAGTTTGTTGAACCGGCCTTTGTGCTGGATAGGTTTCCCGTGGGACCGGCCGGGGAAAACAAGGTTAAGGTGGGGAAGATCGAGCTCAATATGGGGGATAATGCCTGTTTACTGGAAAAGGCGGAAGAAGCCGTTATCTATGTAACCACTATAGGCGGCAAACTGGAAAAAGCAGTGAATGAGCTCAGCCGCAGGGGAAATTGGGAGTTGGGCTACTGGCTGGATTGTGCCGGGGTACTGGCTTTAAACGCCGTGGACCGGGAAGTGTGGACACTGGTGGAAAGTATGGCGGAGCAGGAAGGGTATGGAGTGGGGATGTCCTTAAGCCCGGGTTCCCTCAAGGGGTGGCCCGTGGAAGAACAGAGGGGACTGTGTTCCCTGCTGGATACCAACAGGGTAGGGGTGTCTGTCAATGCTTCTTACCTTTTAGTACCTTATAAATCCGCCTCCAATTTGATTGGGATGGGGCCGGGATATAATTCCGCCAGGGTGCTGCCCGCTTGTGACTATTGCGTGTCGGAGGGAAATTGCTGGATGAAACATGCCCAGGGAGGAGCATAACATGTCAAAATACATGGTGAACTTTGTAAATCTGGGGCTCAGGGTTCCGGTGGAGGAAGGAACGTCTCTTTTAACGGCTGCCTGGCAGGCGGGGGTTAATCTCCGCTCGGAATGCAGCGGTAAAGGTTTTTGCGGAAAATGCAAGGTGCAGTTACACCAGCCGGTGGGTGATTTTTCCGACAGCTCAAAGCACAGATTTTTTTCCGCCGGGGAACTGCAGGAGGGTTGGCGTCTGGCCTGTGAAGTGAGGGTGAATTCCCATCTGGATGTTACAGTGCCCCGGGCCAGCAGGGACACGGGGGCGGTAATTCGAAAAAAATATACCCACCGCGAAATTGAACTGAACCCCTTCGTGCGCCGCCTTGAGCTATCTTTGCCCCCCTTCGAGGCTAACCACGGCACCGGTATGTGGGAAAGGTGCGCCCAGATCCTGAGGGATGATCACCAGGTGGAAAAACCGGTGCTCTCACCCACCGCCATGATACAGCTTTCCAACCTGACGGCCCGGAAAGTACCCCCGCTGGAGGCCTTTGTGGACTGGAACCAGCAGGTGATCTGTATAAGGAAAAAGAGGGAACGGCCCATGCTGGGACTGGCGGTGGATATTGGTACCACCTCCCTGGCGGCTTACCTGGGAGACCTGGACAATAACCGGGTTATAGCCGCTGATTCGGTGTTAAACCCGCAGGTGGTTTACGGTGGGGATGTACTGGCTCGCATCAGCCTGGTCCAGGAAAAGCCGGAAATGCTGTCATCATTGCAGCAAAGTGTTATTCAGGCCGTTAATGGGCTTATTTATAACATGACGGAATCCACCGGTACCAGTCCCGGTGATATTATGGATGTTACAGTGGTGGGTAATACCACAATGCACCACCTTTTTTTGGGACTCAACCCGGAGGCATTGGGGAAGTACCCCTTTATTCCCACCATTAAGACCGCCCAGTATGTTCGCTCTTCCCTTTTGGGCTTAAATGTAAATCCCGGTGCACAGGTTTATATGTTCCCCGTCTTTTCCGCCTATGTGGGGGCCGATACCATTGGAGTCAGAATAGCTGAGCAGCAGGATGACCGGGAGATAATGAAATTGATAATGGATATAGGTACCAACGGTGAGCTTGTTCTGGGGAGCAATAAGCGCTCATTCTGCACTTCGGTGGCCACCGGTCCGGCCTTCGAGGGAGCCCAAATCAGATCCGGTATGCGTGCGGCGCCCGGTGCCATAGAAGGGGCCTCCATTGATCCCGAAACCTGGGACGTAAAACTGGCCGTCATTCCCGGTCCGGGCCAGGAGGAGGGGGAAGTACGGAAACCCCTGGGTATTTGCGGTTCCGGTATTTTCTCGGTGGTGGCCGAGTTGTTAAAGGCCGGCATTATTAAGCCTAATGGAGCTTTTGATAAAAGCAAAAGCCATCCCCGCCTGCGCCGGGAAAAGGGAAGCAAAAAGTATGAATTTGTACTTGCCTTTGCCGGGGAAACCGGGACCGGGGAGGATATAACTGTATGCCAGGATGATGTGCGGGCCGTGCAGCTGGGCAAGTCGGCTCTTCTGGCCGGGGCCCGTATTCTAATGCGGTATGCCGGGGTTGATAAGCCCGATGAAATAATACTGGCCGGTGCCTTTGGCAGTTACATAGATGTGGATGATGCCGTTACCATAGGACTTTTTCCCGACTGTCCCAGGGAAAAAATTCGGGCTGTGGGTAATGCGGCAGGGGATGGAGCCCGTATGGCGCTTTTCAACTGGGATTTCCGGGAAAAGGCACAGCGCCTGGAGGAAAAAACAGAGTTTGTCGCCCTTTCCAGTGTGCCCGATTTTCAGGATATGCTGGTGGAGGCTATGTGTTTGGGAGCCGGTGGCTAAATTTTACTATGTGTATGTACGGCCCTTTAAGTCGTCGGTGAGAATTCCATTTACCAGCCACCCGTGATAGCCGCCGGGCCCGGGGATATTAACCGAGGGGTAGGCGGTGATTACCGGCGGTATTCCGGTGACAGTCCAGCCGTGGGTGCTTCCGGAAAATTTAACGTCAATGCACCAGGTAATACCGTTGGGCAGCAGGACAAACACCGGGTGTCTCTTTCCTCTCCAGTGGTTCCGGTATTCGGGGGAAAGCTCCTCATGTTCAAGCATCCACGGGGCGTACCACATATCACCGGGTTGGGGCTCTTTCCCCTCCCGGGTAATTTCATTAAAATCTATAATTCGACAGGTCCACGGCATATAGTTTTCACTCCAATAAGACAATGTTATTGTTGACATTCTTATATATATAGCATTTTCACGTAGGTCAAGCCAGCCAAAAAGCACGGTAGGAACGGCCGTTACCGGGCGCCCCCCACACACAGATCCGTACAAGAAGTATTACTTCATACGGCTCCTATCTCTGATATGTGACGCGAAGCCTCTGAGATGGGTATGAATGGCGAGTTTTTGCGTGAAAGATATCCATTTGCCATCGTGAATCTTGTAATAATTAGAAAGTGTCTAAATTGTTTTACATACACATTTCATTGTTGATAAAATAGATTTGTGTAAACATTAGTCAGATAATTGAGGGAATTGTCTGATTGTGACACTTGCATATGGCAAATGAGTATTGACGTTTTATAATTTTTGTTGCTTGATGCAATTTTTGTAAAATTCTGTGCTTTTAAGACGGGAGGTGAGTCGAATTTTGAAAAAAAGTGTTTTTGAAACTTAAAAGGAATGTAATTTGCTAGTGTTAGAGACATTATTGCGGTACGTTGAACCAGTGCAAGGGGTAGAAGAACTTTGTCGTAAAGTGTATTAAATACATGAAAATGCACCACAAGCAACGTTATAGAAATGGAGCATTCCTGTAATGAACAAACCAGGTCTTTGAAAAAAGAAGTACCTCCTGCTAACATACGAGGTGTCGCCACGAAACGACCCTTAAATAGCAGAGGAGGTACTCACCATGGAGTATAACCAAAACCGTAAAATTGAGCAAGTCTTAGAATCAACATTAATTATAGGAATAGATATTGCCAAAACAAATCATGTTGGAAGAGCTCAAGATTTCCGCGGAATTGAGCTTGGTAAGGCCCTAACTTTTAAAAACAGTCAAAAAGGCTTTACAAAGGTTTTGGACTGGACCCACAAGCTAATGGCCAAACACGGTAAGACCCAAGCAATCTTTGGCATGGAACCTACTGGCCAGTACTGGTTACCGTTAGCACAGTTTCTATGCCAAAACGGCATAAAGGTAGTACTTGTAAACCCCATGCACGTCAAGAAAAGCAAAGAACTTGACGATAATTCACCGACAAAGAATGATATCAAAGATGCCCGTGTCATAGCACAGCTGGTCAAAGATGGGCGGTACTCTGAACCCAATATTCCTACCGGAATCTATGCAGAATTGCGAGTAGGAATGAACCTTAGAGACCGCTTAACTGAAGATTTAAGGCGTGTTCAAGGGCGAATAGACAACTGGCTGGACCGTTTCTTCCCTGAGTTTCTAAATGTCTTTAACGAATGGACTGGAAAGGCAGCTTTACTTGTACTAGAATACGCACCCCTGTCACAAGAAATTGTGGATAAAGGCGCAGATGGCATTATGGAATGCTGGAGACAAGGGATGAAACGGAGTGCCGGTAAAAAGAAAGCATTGCAACTAGTAGAAGCAGCCACTGAAAGCATCGGTTTAAATCAAGGGTCAATTATGGGGCGACAGGAAATATTGACACTCTTGAACCAATACAAATTCATACAGCAGGAAATAGAGCAGTTGCTGCAGCAACTTGAAAACCTGTTAGGCGAAATACCAGGTGCCAAAGAAATGATGACTGTGCCGGGCGTGGGAATGGTGACGATAGCTGGCTTTATAGCTGAAGTAGGGAACCTGGATCATTACTCACATCCACGCCAGATACAGAAGCTTGCAGGGCTAAATCTAAAAGAAAACAGCTCAGGTAAGCATAAAGGGCAAACCAAAATTAGCAAAAGAGGGCGTGCACGCTTACGAGCTTTACTCTACAAATGTATCATGCCGCTCGTTGCTAAAAATGAAGAATTTAAAGCCCTGCACCATTACTACACCACAAGAGCACAGAACCCGCTTAAGAAGAAACAATCATTGATTGCTCTATGTTGTAAATTAATTCGGATATTGTTTGCTATCGGCAAGAAAAAGACACCGTATGATGGCAGTGAGTTGATAAAAAACAGCACAGTATTGTCATTGCAGGATGCAGCTTAAACCAAGCATTTTTACTAAAAACGTTAATGGATAGTTATTTATAAGTTCTTTAGATATGCTTAAGACCATTTGACAATAGGAGCACGGAGAAGCCAGGCATTGTATCACCATCCGGGCTTTGACCCTGTAAAGGAGCTTATCTGGCCTCCATCCCTGGATAGGTTGAACGAAGGAATGTAATGGGCCAGTGAAGGACCCTGTGAGACATGGGAGGGTAAACCACCAAGGGTTACGTGGAGATCCAATGTGCCAACATATTTTTCCAAATAAGGCACCACCCTTAAGTGGATACATTCCCTGCTTACAGATATTTGCTCAGCTTTAAATCCTATCCATCTCCTTAATTTTAAATGGTAAAGCAATTCTAAGAATGAGTGAGTATATGCTAGAAAAATTTATTTTATAGAGGGAGGTGAGATATGCAACTAATAACTGATTATTTAAATATTAAGATAAACTAAAATTTTTTAGGAGGTGCATTTTTTGAGTCAACCGGCCACACCGCCAAGATGGATACCGTTGCTCGGAGGAGTTTTAGGAAGTACCGTATGCGGATTTCTTCTTTATGCATGGAGTGTGTTTATTGTACCACTAAATGAAGCGTTTGGATGGAGTCGTGCAGAGGTTGCACTGGCCTTCGCCATTGCCTGTTTGATTTTCGGACTTGTAGCTTTCCCTGCAGGTAGAATGAGTGACAAGTATGGTCCTAGGCCTATCGTTTTTGCAGGTGCTATTTTAATATGTATTGGATTTGTGTCCGCAGGTTTTGTGCAAACAAAACTTCAGTTGTATTTGACTTATGGAGTTGTCGCCGGGTTAGGTGGCGGTCTTATTTATATACCTCCCATTGCTACTGCACCCAAATGGTGGCCTGATAGGAAAGCATTAGCAACTGGTCTTACGGTTGTTGGTTTGGGATTGGGTTCATTTATCATGGGCCCCCTGGCCACCTGGCTTATTGAAAACATGGGCTGGCGTTATGTGTTCTGGTATGTTGGTGCAGGTATGGGTGTTGGGGGTATTCTTGCAGGTTTGTGTCTGTCTGTTCCCCCCGCCGGGTGGAAGCCGGCAGGTTGGAGCCCGCCTGCGCCAGCTCCTGGTGCTAAAGCGACAAGGGATTATACCTATGAAGAGACCACTAAAACACTTCAGTTCAAGTTGCTTTATGCTGCTTACTTCTGTGCGGCATTTGGTGGTCTAATGTGTATCTCCTTTGTCGCTGCTGTGGGTATTGAGGCTGGATTGGATCCCATGCTGGCAGCTTTTGGGGCAAGTGGCTTAGCCATAACCAATGCTGCAGCCCGGCCGTTATCCGGATTCATTGCGGATAAAATTGGTGCAAGAACATCATTTCTGGTATTCTTTAGTCTTCAGGTAGCAGCTTTTGTGATTATAACTTCGGTTGCTGGAACAGCTGTGGGGCTGATTGCTGTGGCGCTTGTTATTGGTTGGAATTACGGTGCTATGTTTACCTTATTCCCGGCTACAACTATAACTTACTTCGGTGCCTCAGCACAGGGTTCTAACTACGGGTTGCTGTTTACCGCCTGGGGATTGGCCGGTTTCGCCGGGCCTTTCATTGGAGGTTATTTGGCTGACTCTACAGGAGGATATGCTGCATCCTTCTATGTGGCAGCTGCTGTAATGGCGCTTTCTGTGCTGTTGTTGTATGTAGCTAAACCGCCTGAAAAGATAAAAGCTTAATTTTATTTCCTAATTAAGGGTTTTGCATAATTCTCTTATGCTCCCGAAAAGCAAAAATCATTTAGCATAAAAACACCTAAAATTTTTAAAAATTGATGGACAAAAAGCCGATTACCATAATTCAACTTAAATCTTGCTCAAAAAGGGCACACTCCTCCCTAAGACTTGTGAACTTGCTTTTTGAAGATCTAACTATGCTGCCTGCTTTGAATCCTTCAGGCTGTACGCTGAAAGCAGCGCCGTGCCCAGCATAGCTATACACGATAATAGAACACGAGCTTTTGCTTTTTTGATTCCGCGTACATTTAAGTTTTTCATGTTTAGATGTTCCATGGCCCAGTATTTTGGCTGATCTTTCTTGTCAAGGGAATGTGTTGTTTGCTCAACAAGAGATAGTGCCTCGAGGCCGTCCGGTCTACTAGCGGGAGTTACCTCAACAGCCAACGGTAATTCGCTTTTACAATCTACTGATATATGGACTTTCCAGCCAAACCAAGTAATCTGATTACCATGGCTATCTTTTTTAGAGCCCCAATCAGGGCAGGTGCCGTCTTGTTCAATATTTTTCTTTGGTTCAGCTCTTTCTTTGGATTCTAACTTTGATGCATCAATCGCTGCATATTCGTTATCAATGACTTTAAGTTCCCGGAGTTGCTCTACAAGCTCTTGGAAATACTGTTGTAGTACATCACTATCAGAAATGACAGTAAATAACCTGGAAAACGTCGAAATGCTTGGTGTTTGGCCTGCTACTGAAAAACCACAGCTATATCTAAATACAGGATCTTGTTTCAAACGTTCTACCAATGCAGTAAACGTAGTAATGGATTCAATGACCATGGCTAAGAGTGCTCTTATTTTTGGCCCTAAGTTATACCCATGTGGGCCCCAGCGGCTACCTTTGAGATTGTTAATAATTGGTTCCAAGTCAAGGGTGGAAAACATCTTTTCTAAACGAGTTTCCGGCTGAAGTTTCATTATTTCATCAAAGGAAAAAAGGCATGACTGTCGAATATACAAGTGACTTCACCTCTTTTGTTGTTTTTGGTGTGTTTACCAGTATATTTGACAAACCAAGGGGTGAAGTCCTTTTTATGCCTTCTCTAAACCCTTGATTTTTGTGGCTTACGAGTTATGCAAATTCCTTATATACGAAAAAACCATCCTGTATGTTCAGGGTGGTTTTTAATTTTTAAAACACGATTACCGCAGCAGTGTCAAAATGCAATAAAAGGGAATATGATGTATCAATTTGGGGTTCAGATTAATCTCCGGGGAGGTAGATTAATTCTTGACAAAGAGAAGATATTTCCATTATTGTTTTGGGCATTTGTCCTGGTTTTCACGGCCGGATATAGCAAAGAATACCGCTGAGTTCAATATATTGATGGCCTTTAAAAGGGATCTCTTTGATGGAAGCGGTGCCTTTGGCTATCCGGTACCGGGGGATAAATTTTTGTACCATAATATGAAGGAGATGGCATCCAGGGACGGCTTGACGGGTCTTTATAATTATCGTTACTTTATAAGTCGCTTGGAGGAAGAAGTCAATAGATCACAGCGTTACGGGAATCGCCTTTCACTGGTAATAATTGATATAGATGACTTTAAGATTTACAATGACAAATATAGTCATCCCACCGGAGATGCTTTATTAAGGGAGTTGGCACGTTTACTGGAGGAGCATGTTCGAGCTGTGGATGTGGTTGCACGTTATGGTGGGCCAAGGAAAAGGGGAAAAATGAAGTGCTTTTATGTTTAACCGGTGAGGATTAGTCGCCCGCCGGCTAATCACTGTGACTGGGCTGATGTTTGTGGGGAGCAGCTATGTGAACGGTAGAAATTTTACCTATATGTTCTTTTTATGGTGGGCTTTGTGAAGGATTAACTCAATTATTGTTGAATTAAGAATATTATAGACCCTAATTTTTGTAAACCCTTCGTTGATAGTTTTGCTTGGGGAGGATTTATATGAAACGTTTACACAGCTTGGCTGCCAGCAATAATTACTACCAGTCAGGTGAACCACAAGGCTTGGCTGGCCATAATGAAAGTGAAGAAGCGCTGAAGCGTACGTGTGAGGAACTTAACCAGATAATTAATACTATTATTGACGGTATCCGGGTTGTTGACAGGGACTTCAATGTAATTAGGGTCAATGATAAATTTTCTGAATTGTCCGGAGTCAATAAAGACGAAGTGCTCCGGAGAAAATGCTATGAGGTATTTCCCGGCCCTTTGTGTCATACTTCAGACTGCCCTTTAATCAAGGTTTTAAACGGTGAAAAAGTTGTTAAGTATGATGTGGACAAAACCCGCCATGATGGCAGTACCGTATCCTGTAATGTTACCGCCACACCCTTTCGTTCTCCTGACGGTGAGCTAATCGGAATAGTTGAAAACTTTCGAAATATAACTGAACGCAAGCGAGCCGAGGAAGAACTGAGGAATTCCCGCCAGCAGCTGTTAAATATAATAGAGTTTCTTCCCGACGCCACCTTTGTCATAGACAAGGACAGCAGGGTAATTGCCTGGAACAGGGCCATTGAAGAGATGACCGGGATATACAAGGAAGATATAATCGGTAAAGGAGAATATATGTATGCCGTTCCCTTTTACGGGGAACAACGCCCCATTTTGATCGATCTGGTTATGCAGTGGAATAAAGATACGGAAAAGCAATATGACTTCGTAAGGAAAAGGGGGAAGATCCTTTATACAGAATTTTTTGTGCCTTCGTTAAGCAGAGGTAAGGGAGCGTATTTATGGGGAACAGCTTCCCCGCTGTATGACGCGGTCGGGAATTTGGTGGGAGCCATTGAATCCATCCGTGATGTTACGGAAAAGAAGGCGGCGGAAAAGGAACTGCGGTTATCAGAAGAACGCTTTGCCAAATCCTTTAACGGCAACCCCATTCCCATGATCATCAGCACCATATCCGAGGGAAGATTACTGGATGTTAATGAAAGCTTTATCAGGATCACCGGGTGCAGCCGGGATGAGGTTATAGGTTACACTTCCAATGAGTTGAATATTTGGCTGGATCCGGAAAACAGGGCCCGTTTTATGAAAATGCTCCGGGAGGAGGGATCGGTTCGAAACTTGGAGTCCCCCTTTCAAATTAAGTCCGGTGACATTAGAATTGGCCTTTTTTCGGCGGACCTTGTTGAACTAAACGGTGAAAAATATGTTTTATCAACAATAAATGATATCACTGAAAGAAAGCACTTTGAAAGAAAGATTGCCTGGTTGGAAAGGCTTAACTTAATAGGGGAAATGGCTGCCGGCATTGCCCATGAGATCAGGAATCCCATGACAACTGTGCGTGGTTTTTTACAAATGCTGGCTAAGAAGGAAGAGTGTTTACCTTTTCACAGGTATTACAATCTGATGATTGATGAACTGGACAGGGCAAACGCCATAATTACTGAATTTCTCACGCTGGCAAAAAATAAGCCGGCCAATTTGAAACGGGTCAATTTAAACAGTATAATCGAAGCCTTATATCCCCTTATTTATGCGGATGCCATGGCCTCCGACAACAATATCGAAATTGAGTTGAACAGCATCCCGGACCTATGCCTGGACGAAAAGGAGATGCGCCAGCTTATCTTGAATCTTACCCGCAATGGGTTGGAAGCCATGCCGGACGGGGGATGTTTGACCATTCGCACCTTTGTTGACGGTGGTGATGTAATCCTCTCTATTGAAGATCAAGGTAGCGGTATTGAAGCGGGAGTTATTGAAAAGTTGGGGACCCCTTTTTTTACCACTAAGGATGACGGTACCGGTTTGGGATTGGCTACATGCTACAGTATAGCCACCAGGCACAAAGCCACTGTAAAATTAGAGACCGGTCCAGAGGGAACTATCTTCCTGGTGCGTTTCAAGCAGGACCCTATCTGCCCGTAACAAAAAAACCCCCGAAGGAAAGAATCCGGGGTTTTTTTGTTTATCCCTTTACATTAACTTCCTTTTCCTTGGTGGTGATGTTGTTTGGCGGGGTCTTATAGGGATTATCCCTTAATTTCTCCCCCTTTGCCTCCAAATCCCACAGCCCCTCGGGCAACTTTTCCTTTACAAGCTCAGCCAAAAAAGTTTTCTGCTCCTCCCGTATTTCTTTATCCTTCATACCTCACCTCCAAAGAGTTTTATAAAAGTTAACAGGATTGTGATCTTTCGGGTGTTTTCTAATATCTTTTGGTTAGTATTAACCTTAAAACCCCTTGAGTTGCATTGAGAAATGAAATTGAAATTTGTAATTATTAGAAAGTGTTGAAATTGTTTTACACTATTACGGTTTACTGATAAAATAGCTTTTAAATAAATCACACAAAAAAATTTAACTTGTGTCAACACAAGTCAAATAATTAGATAAATTGTCTAAATTGTGACACTTGAGCGCCTGTCGAAAGTAAACATAAATGCGATTTATTGGTTGTATTAACATAATTTAGTGTGAGATTTTCCCTTTGTGGATGGGGGGTATGTAGAAGATTAAGAAAATTAATTTTTCTAACTTTTAAGGGAATGCTATTTGCTTGTACTTAAGAAGAGAAGAATTCCAGCAAGCGCCAATGTATGGTCAGGGGATAAGAGAACTTCCAAAGGAGGTAACAGAATGAAAAAAATTGGTTCTTCAATTGAAAAGATTTCCAGAGTTAAGTATGACCAGAAACCATTGGAATACTGGGGACCCACACCCGATGAAGCCAGAAAAATAATGGTTTCCAAGTCAAAGGCACTAAAGGATAAGAGAACAACATTGCAAGAAGCGGTTAAAACACATATCAAAGATGGAATAAATCTCGGGCTCGGTGGATTTGTGAACACCAGAGTTCCCGTTGCCGCCGTACATGAAGTGATAAGGCACGGGGCCAGGGATTTAACTTTATCTATGCAGTCAAATTCCATTTGTTGTGAATTGCTGGCGGGGGCTATGATTCTGGATCCGGACAGAGTTTCCATTAAACGTGCGGAACTGGCCTGGTGGGGTTATGAGATTATTGGTATAGCTCCCCTGCTTCGTTATTTGACCAGTAACGGTATGATTGAACTGGATGATTATACAAACTATGGTATGTCGGTTCGCTTTAAGGCTGCAGCCATGGGTATTCCCTTTATACCTGTAAGGGATCACGGTGGTTCTGACATGGAATTGCTCAATAAGGGTACAATGATGGAATGTCCTTATACCGGCAGGAATGTCTACTTGGTACCCGCCTGTCACCCTGATGTCTCCCTTATTCATGTAACCGCTGCCGATATGTATGGAAACTCCAGGTTGTTCGGTGCCCAGTGTACTTGTGCGGAATTGGCAATGGCCGGTACCTACAGCATAGTTACCGCGGAGACAATTATTTCCGATGAAAGCATAAGAAACTACCCGAACCTGACGGAAATTCCGCATCCGGCTGTGGACTCTCTTGTAGAAGTACCCTTTGGGGCATATCCCGGAGCTTGTTACGGCTTTTATTGGTTTGATATGGATCACATCAAGATGTTCAGAGCGGCATCCGAGGAATTCCGTAAAACCGGTGACAAGACAAAACTGAAACAGTATTACGATGAGTATATTTTCGGTTGTGCAAACCATGAAGAATTCATAGAGAAGGTTACGGATGAAGAAACCCGTAAGAAGCTTAAGGAAATGGACGGAGGACAACCTGTTATTTTAACTTAATGACTAATTAGTTAAATCTGTAATGGGTTAGTTTATATTTAAGGAGGTAATGAAATGGCTGAATATACACCAATGGAAATGATTGCTTATACAGGCTCCAGGGTTTTAGAGGATGAGTCTATTGTATTTGTCGGAACCGGCCTGCCAATTATTGCCGCGATGCATGCCCAGCATACCCATGCTCCCAATCTTTTAATGATATACGAGGCTGGTTCACTGGCCCCTCTGCTGGAAATGGGAATGCCCTTGTCCGTGGGCGATACCAGGGCGGCCCGCAAGGCTACCTACCTCAAGGGGCTCTGTGGTGTGTTTGAGTTGACCCAAAGGGGATATTCCGATTACGCCTTTATCGGCGGGGCTCAAATCGATATGTACGGTAATATCTGTTCAACCATCCAGGGCGAGGATTACAGAAAACCCCAGGTCCGTTTCCCCGGGAGCGGTGGGGCAGGGGCCATGGCCGCCAACTGTGAAAAGACAATCGCCATTATGGCTCTGGAAAAGAGAAGATTTGTGGAGAAGGTGGACTTTGTAACAAGTATCGGTTTTGGTGATGGTTCACCTGACTATAGAGATAAAGCCGGTGTTATGGGTTCCGGCCCGTACAGAGTAATTACCAACCAGGCTTTGTTCGGATTTGATGAGGAAACCAGAAGGATGAAGCTTCTGGAAGTAAAACCGGGTGTGACCCCGCAGGAAGTTCAGGACCTGGTGGGATTTGAATTGATTATTCCTTCTGATGTTAAGGAAATGAAGGAACCCACAGAAGATGATCTCAAGTTGCTAAGGGAAACAATTGACGCAGAAGGGTATTTCTTAAAGCGGCAAATCAAGAAATAACGGTAGCGATGAACCCAAAAAGGATCCCGGCAAACGGGGCCGGGATCCTTAAACCCTATAAATATTTTTCCCTCTCCACTCTTTTACATTTCAAACCCAACTATATATGGTAACTATTCAATTTTTATGCCGTTGTTTTTAATAAACGAAATTAGCGAATCCATATCAATTTCGTATTTGTTTTTGGAGTAATGGCTTAGCATTCCCGGTATGCAGCCGATATCTTCATCCGATTGATCCAGAATAACAGTTCCATTACTCCCCGGTAACAGTTTAATATGAGTAGTAACCACCTGGTGACCGGAGTAGCTCTCCAACCAGTTATAAAACAACGTTAATTCACCGGTTACCTTTGTTGTTGCCAGCGTCTGTGCCGTACTACCTCCCCGGATTTCTTCAGCTCCTTCATTCGCCATAAATTAAATATTCCTCCTTTTTAGTGAAAAAACTCACTTTAAAAGGTAGACACCTTGCCCCTGCATGTCGTAATGCGCGCGCTCCCCTACCCTCCTTTCAAGAAGTGACTCTTGATGCTCAATTTTCAAAATTCTTCAAAAATAATGAATTTTCCTGCCGCTGAAGATATTTTTTTAATAAATTATTTTTACAAAGCTCCTTAGTTGCATGTTTCATGGCAAAAAGGCGTGTAAAAATTATTCAGCCCTTTCGAGGGCTATATTTTTTTCATTGCTATAGAATAAAAGGTAATATCTGTTATTGACATGCAGGAAAAGGAGAGTTAAAATCTATAATGAACATATGTCAATAAAAAACCTTTAAGGATGTGAATTCTGAAATTACCAAAAGGAGGTGTAATTATGCCAAGGGGCGATGGCACCGGACCCCTGGGTCAAGGTTCCGGCACCGGCCGGGGTGCGGGTCTGTGTTCGGGCAGGAATGACCCGGGTTATTTCAGCTGTTTCTCAGGTCGCCGGCGGGGTAGAGGTCGCAGAGGCACTCAGGCAAGCGCCAAGGAAGGCCTGCTGGATCAATTTACATTTTTACAGGACCGGCTCAACTCAATAGAACAAAAAATTAAAGACCTGGGTGTTAAGTAAAGTTTATTGTCAAAAGAGGTGCGGGTAACCAGTACTGGTTACCCGCACCTCTTTTAAGTATTGCTATTTTAGAGGTAATTTTTTAGCAATTCCCCCTGAAAAGGGCGGTGAGACGAGCCTTTTATTTTTTTATAAGCGGGGAATGTCGATATTTTGGGGGAATCTCCGGCCAGCCGGGGATTTATTCTGAATGTTAGAGAGTAATATAGATGTCGTTTAGTTGACAATTTTGACGGAAATCTAGCAGGGAAATGTAAACTGCCGGAGAATATATTTAGATATCACACAAGTTTTAAAGTTTTAAAATATTCCACAATCTAAAAACTAGAATGTCGTTGTGTACTATTGGTTTATTTGATACCCAAGAGCAAGGGTAAATAGCCGGTAAGCTTACGCGTGGCGGCTTTTTGCCCCTGAAGGAAGTATTGTCAGTCCTGGTATCATTATTGCATTGGCTTATAGTGTTGAGTGGCTTAAAGGGGGGAGCATATGCGGTGAAGCTGAAGGAAAATTTTTATGGCTGCGTCTGAATTATTTTACAGTCTGCCAGGGCATAGTCTTGATTTTGAACAGTCCAGGAAAAACCCTTTCCGGAGGGTGAGTTGTTAGGGAACTAATTAGCCTAAATAAAGGGGTAGATGTTATGGCCATGGACGATTTAACGTCTAAAATTAGAGACATTAGTGAACAAAATCCCAACCTCTGTATGCAGTGTGGAACCTGTAGTGCCAGCTGCACAGGGATTGGTGCGATGGAACAGCTGCCCAGGCAGGTAATGCGCCTGCTGCAATTGGGTAAGGACAAGGCTCTTGAGTCTTCGTCCATTTGGATGTGTACCACATGTTTGACTTGCACTGCCCGCTGCCCGCGCGGAATAGATATTGCCCGCGTAATGGAGGCATTGCGAGTAATTAACCTGCGTCAAGGAAATGAGGTTCTGGTTTTGGAAGATATTCCGCTGGAATTGCTGACGGAAGTTCCCCAAATGGCCTTGACCAGTGGATTTCGCAAATTAAGTGCATAAAGGAGGGATAAAATGGCCATTCCGTATTTCCCGGGATGTACATTAAAGACCAAGGCCACGGGGTTGGATAGCTCCACGCGGGCAACGCTTGCCGCACTGGGAGTGGAATTAGCCGAACTGCCTGATTGGACCTGTTGCGGCACAGTATTTCCACTGGCCCAAGATAACTACATGGGTATGGTAGCGGCGGCCCGCATTTTAATCAATGCATCCAAAGAGGATGACGGCCGGCTGGTTACAGTATGTTCTTTCTGCTATAACGTCTTAAAGCGTGTTAATTATGCTATTAAGAACAATGAGGAAACCCGCACAAAATTGACCCAGTATTTAGAAGAAGAGTATGCTGGGGAAACAAAGCTAGTTCATCCTCTGGAAGTGTTGCGGGATGATGTGGGCTTCGAAGCCCTGCAGGGCAAGGTTAATGATAAAGTGAAGGGCCTGAAGGTAGCTTGTTATTACGGCTGTATGCTCTCCCGCCCGGCTTCGGAAATGCAGTTTGATGATGAGCCGGAGAACCCCACCATTATGGAAGATCTGGTTGGCGCAATGGGGACAGAGCCGGTTGATTTTAAATACAAGACCAAGTGTTGTGGTTCTTACCAGGTAATGAAAACATATGATCTCGTGGTTAAGAGAGTACGGGAAATCCTTGAAGGTGCGACAGCTTCAGGTGCCCAGGCAATTATTACCAGCTGCCCCCTCTGCCAGTTTAACCTGGATTGGATCCAAGAAAAAATTGCAGAGGAAGACAGCAGCTTTGCCAAGATACCGGTATTGTACTTTACCCAGCTTTTAGGTGCGGCTCTGGATGTGCCTGCTGAGGAGTTGGGATTAGATAAGCATTACGTTGATCCTAAAGCGTTGTTAAAAGGCTAAAATCGCAATAATTGCATTAAAGGAGGCAAGCGTATGCCTGAACAAAAAATGGTTAACATTTATATTATGGGTAAGCAATATGAGGTTCCTGCCGGTGTAACCATTATGAAAGCTATGGAATATGCCGGTTACCAGTTTATCCGGGGCTGTGGTTGTCGGGGTGGTTTCTGCGGTGCTTGCGGTACCGTGTATAGAAAACCCGGTGATTTCCGTCTTTACAGTGGACTTGCATGCCAGTTGCAGGCGGAAGAGGGTATGTATCTGAGTCAGATTCCTTTCTATCCTGCTAACCGGTCAACTTATGACTTACAAGAACTTACTCCTGAGTTATCCACCATTCTTAAGCATTATCCGGAAGTGACCCGCTGCTTGGGTTGTAACCAGTGTACTAAAATATGCCCGCAGGGCTTAAATGTAATGGATTATATAGCAGCAGCCCAGCGCGGTGACATTGAAAAGGCAGCCCACCTGTCTTTTGACTGCATTATGTGCGGACTCTGTGTTTCCCGTTGTCCTGCCGAGATTGTACATTATAATGTAGGTATTCTTTGCCGCAGGCTTTACGGGCGCCATATTATTCCCAAGGCCCAGCACCTTGCTAAGCGGGTTGAGGAAATTAAGTCCGGTAAGTTTGATGAAGAATTGAACAAGCTCATGAGCATGGGCCAGGAAGAACTTACCAAGCTTTATGATGATCGTGATATGGAACAATAGGCTGCCCATTAGGCCAATAAATCAGGCTGCTTGTGATTATGAGAAAAGGATGGTGACAAAATGTACACAGCGGAAATGCTGGAATTAATAAAGGTTGTTGAGCAAACACGGGAAAGGCGCATGAGCGAATCTTTTCCCCGTATTAACGTAGAAACAAAGAATGAGCTGTTGCGTGGTTATCACCCGGACTATATGGACGGAGCCATGAGGCCTGTTCAGTTGGGACCCAACAAGGGTGATGAATTGCCCCACGAGCACGTTGATATCCTTGAAAGCCGGTCTTTTGTTGATCCCGATGATATAGACCTGGAAAAGATAGATTTTGATGTGGATGTACTGGTCATCGGCGGTGGCGGCGCCGGTACTTCAGCAGCCATTATGGCCGCCGAGGGCGGAGCAGATGTTCTTTTAGCCACCAAATTGCGTCATGGTGACGCCAATACCATGATGGCAGAGGGCGGCATTCAAGCTGCCGACAAAGAAAATGACTCTCCTCCCATTCACTATTTGGATGTAATGGGTGGCGGCGGTTTCCAAAACATTCCTGAACTGGTTGCAGCGCTGGTGAGCGATGCTCCCATTTGTATCGAATGGCTTGAAAACTTCGGTGCCATGTTTACAAAGTCTCCGGACGGAACCATGACTACCATTCACGGTGGTGGTACCTCCCGTAAGCGCATGCACTTTGCCCACGACTATACCGGTGCTGAAATAATGCGTACTCTGCGGGATGAAGCCCGTAACAGAGGCGTAAAGGTAATAGAATTTGCACCGGCCGTAGAGCTTTTGAAGGACGATCAGGGTCAAGTTGCCGGCGCCGTTCTGTACAACATGGAAACTGAGAAATACTACATCTGCAGGGCTAAGGCCGTTATTATGGCCACCGGTGGTTCAGGTCGCCTGCACATCAATGAATCCCCCACCACCAACCACTACGGGGCAACCGCAGATGGTATCATCATGAGCTACCGGGCCGGTGCCAAGCTGGCATTCTTAAATGCTACCCAGTTCCATCCCACCGGTGTTGCTTTCCCCGAGCAGGTTGTGGGTCAGCTGGTAACGGAAAAGGTACGTGGTTTGGGTGCCCAGCTGGTAAACATTGAAGGTGAGCAGTTCATTTACCCCCTGGAAACAAGGGACGCTGTTTCCTCAGCTATTATCCGTGAGTGCCGTGAGCGCGGCAAAGGTATCAAAGTGCCCAGTGGAATGGGTGTATGGTTGGATTCTCCCATGATCGATATCATTCATGGTAAAGGTACCGTACAAAGGGAACTTCCCGCCATGTTCCGTATGTTTGATAACTTTGGCATTAAAATGGATGAGACCCCCATTATTATTTATCCCACCCTTCACTACCAGAACGGTGGCGTGCTAATTAACGATAAAGCTGAAACCGAGGTTCCCGGCCTGTACATCGCCGGTGAGTGCTCCGGTGGAGTGCACGGGCGTAACCGCTTGATGGGCAACTCCCTGCTGGATATTATTGTGTTCGGTCGCCGTGCCGGTATGAATGCTGCAGAGAAGGTCAAGAATGTAAAAGTTGGCAAGCTCAATTTGGAACATGCCAAGGCCTATAATGAAGAACTTGAAAAGCTTGGTATTAATGAAAGAGTTGCTCCTATTCTTATTCCTGATTATCGTTACAAGATTAGCGGTTAATTTTTTCATGGGGTGCGGATTATTCTATACTGAATTAAAGCCGGGGGAGAAAGACCTTTTTAGGTCTTTCTCCCTTTCTATTGCGGGTGCACAGGGGGACGGTTCTTCTGTGCTACTTTTCCTACCTTGAAAGGCAGCTGCATAACTCGCTTTGCTCAAACAGGATTCGCCGCTGATCCTCCGCTCCGTTCGCTCTCTGACACATTGGCTTTCACACATAATAGGTTGCTCCGCAACGGCAAAGCTAATATGACCTTGTTCCGACAGGTATCAATGCCGTTGCCGTATACTTGCGTATGTTCGCTCCGGGTGTTGCCCCCGCCTTCTCCCGGTATTCGCTGAATTGTGTCATGAATGGTCGGTGAACGCTATCGTGCCGGCGACATTTTTTCAATCCTTTTAACTAATTGCGGTTCAAAATTTTAGAAATAGGGTTGAATGGTTGACGAGGTATGTAATTTTCGAATATAATTACAAAAAAATAATGAATGCGCAATATTTCGCTAGTATAATAGTAATAGTTAACAAAGCAATCAATTTTTTATTAATATTAAAATAAAATTATAATAAAAAGGAGGTTATCTGAGTTGGCACTATTGTTATTCATTTATTTGTCCGTGGGGGCTTTTATAGGTATATCCCTTTACAAGGCTTATACATACGCTAAAATGCCCCTGCATGGACGGTGGGAACTGTATCCCGTGCCGAAGGAGGCAGGGGAAAGAGGGCATTATGGTGGATCATATTATGAAGAGTTGGAATGGTGGAAAAAGCCGAGGAAGATTTCTCATGTCGGGGAAATCAAAGAGATGTTGAAAGAAATGATTTTTATTAAAAACCTTTTTGTTAACCAAAAAAGACAGTGGTGGTTGAGTTACTCACTGCATCTTGGGATCTATCTTGTAGGATTGTGGACTATACTGCTTCTCACCGGAGCGTTGTTGGAGCTGTCAGGAACACCCGTTGCGGCTTCCCAGCAGACAAGCAATTCGGCCTTTATGGTAAGCTTTATTTATTACGCAACAATTTTCTCCGGGTTGGTTGGAGCTGCTTTACTCACCATCGGTTCCGGGGGATTGTTTATAAAAAGATTAGTCAACAACACATTCAGCAGGTATACTACGCCTCAGGAATACTTAAATCTGTTATTCCTGTGCGCCGTGTCGGTATCCGGGTTGGTGGTATGGGCCGGAGACCCCGCCTTTAATTACGGACGGGAGGTACTCAAAGGGCTGCTTACCTTTTCGCCTATTCATGCCGGAACTGCTTTAACCGTACACATTTTGCTGTTGGGTGCATTATTGATATATATACCTCAAACCAAAATGAGTCACTATGTAGGAAAATATTTTGCCTTCCACAAGGTGCTGTGGGAAAATGAACCAAATATTCCCAACTCCAAGATGGAACAAAAGGTTAAAGAAAATCTGAGCTACAAGCCAAAAACATCCTGGTCGGCACCCCATATTAATCCAGGTGCCGTGGCATCAGAAGAAAAGTAAACATAATGGAAGAGGTGGACACCCTTTATGGCTAACGTAAAACCCGAAGATATGGGAAAGCCATCTGAATATATCGCCCGGCCTGAAGAATTAATGCCTTTGCCCGCACCTTATGACAAGCCTGGGATGGAACCAGAATTCAAGCCGATTAAAGACTCCTGGAAAGAGGACTTTTGTACCAGCCTGGATGGTTTTGTGGGCAATGACACTTTAAGCAGGCCCAAAACAAAAGAAGAAGAACAGGAAATGATTAAAAAGTTCCTGAGCGGTCTGGACAAGCTTTTTTCGGACGAGACAAACAGGGGCTATTTGCAGCCGCTGACCCTCTCCTTTGAATATTGTGCCAAGTGCAATACCTGTTCTGAAGCTTGTCACACCTTTAAAGCCAGTGGCGAGACCGAAATTTACAGGCCTATATTCCGCTCCGAGGTGCTGCGCAAGATTTACCGGAAGCACAAAAACGGAGACAGCCTATTGAACCGTTTCGTAGGCGGAGACATTGACATCAATATCGAAACGATAATGCGGTTAGGGGAACTGGCCTACCGCTGTAATCTTTGCCGCCGCTGCGCGCAAACTTGCCCGCTGGGTCTTGACAATGGCCTCCTGGCCCGGGAAATCAGAAAAATTTTCAGCATGGAAATGGGTATTGCTCCCAAGCCCCTGCATGAAAAGGGCACAATTAATCAATTACGAACCGGGTCAAGTACCGGTTTAAACAAGGCGGCTTTACTGGATGTTATTGAATTCATAGAAGAAGACATCTACGACAAAACCGGCAAAGAATATAAAATACCCATCGACAAAAAAGGTGCGGATATCCTTTTAACACATAATGCAGGTGAATTTCTGGCCTGGCCCGAAAACCCCGCGGCCTTTGCCATAATCTTTGAAGAAGCAGGGCTTAACTGGACCCTGAGCAGCGAGATGATTGGTTATGATAACGTTAACTATGGTATTTTTTATGACGATGCCCAAGCGAAAAAAATAGGCCTGGAACAATTTAAAGCTGCCAGAGATTTGGGTGTTAAAAAGATTGTCATCGGCGAATGCGGACATGCCCACAAGGCTGCCACGGTAAGTATGGATCGTAACGTGGCAGGGTCTGACAATATTCCCCGGGAGAGCTTTTTACCCCTGCTGCATGAAATAATTAAAAAGAAAGCAATAAAGCAGGACCCTTCCCGGAATAACTTTCCCGTTACCCTACACGACCCCTGCAACATGGCCCGTATGATGGGATTGATTATGCCGCAAAGGGAAATCATCAAAACCATATGCCCGCAGTTTAGGGAAATGACTCCCAATGGTGCTAAAAACTACTGCTGCGGTGGTGGTAGCGGGTTTGCCATTATGAATTCCTTTAACTTCCCGGAATTCAGAAATAAAATATCCAGCAGAATGAAATTCAAGCAAATATTGAATGCATTCCAGGATACCATAGAAGACCCGGAAATCCCCAAATACGTATGCGCCCCGTGTTCCAACTGTAAGGGAGCAATAAGGGATATTCTGGACTATTACGAAACAACCGCTAAATTTAACGTTCATTACGGCGGCCTGGTGGAACTGGTGGTAAACGCCATGCCGCAATTTGAAAGGCCTTTCCTGGACTTCCTCGATGAGGAAGCCGGGATGATGTAATAAGTGTTTTTATAATGTGTTTTTAGGTGTTTTTCGAGCCCGGAGGAAATCCGGGTTTTTTTCTTTTTTTGGCTGCTTTTTAAATGCTTATTGGCTGCGCATGATAAAAAGCCGTGAAAAATGCAAAAGTCCATAACTATAGGGCTGCTTGACTTTTGAAACATTAATTGAAATATTTATTGAAATATTGTTCTCATTATAAGTGGTGCCAAATATTTCTGTCAATAGTGTTTTGGGATAATTTTCGAAATTATTTTGAGAACAATGTCGAATGCCAGGCAAATGAACGTTTCTAAAATTTAAAAACAGAAATCTCTCAAAAATTTATATGTAAAAATATTGACTTAAGGACATAGGTTAAATATAATGGCAAAAAATAATGGCTGCGTAAATTTTCGCTCGTACAGTAGAAACTTTTCATTAAGCGAAAATTGTCACCTAATAATTGGCTGCAATAATGCATAAGTACAAATTACTCATAAGGGCTGCTGGTATCGCGTCTTTTTTTGCCGGCATTTTCGCTGGCTATAACTAGGGAGGAATTTTTAGTGACTATTAGTGAACAAAAAGGCGTAAAGGGGTCCGTAATGGTCTTGGGCGGCGGCATCAGTGGGATGCAGTCAGCCCTGGATTTGGCTGAATCGGGACTAAAGGTGTACCTGGTGGAGGAAAAGCCTGCCATTGGCGGTACCATGTCCCGGTTAGATAAGACATTTCCTACCAATGATTGTGCCATGTGTATTGTTTCTCCCAAGCTAGTAGATGTTGGGAGGCACCTGAATATCGATATAATCACCGGTGCCAAGGTGAAAGGGGTAGAAGGGCAGCCGGGTGATTTTAAGGTGCGCCTGGATAAAAAGGCAAGATATGTTGATCTTGATAAGTGTACCGGTTGCGGGGAATGCGCCAATGTATGCCCCGTGGAATTACCAAGTGAATTTGACGGTGGACTGGGGAACAGAAAGGCTGTTTATAAATTGTACGCCCAGGCCATGCCTTCAGCATACGCCATTGAAAAAAAGGGAACGCCCCCTTGTAGAGATGCCTGTCCCGCAGGAGTTAATGTACAGGGATATGTGCAGCTGGTCAAATCGGGCAAGTTCCTTGATTCATGGCGTTTAATTTATGAAAATAATCCCCTGCCTGCAGTGTGCGGCAGGGTCTGTACCCACCCCTGTGAATCCAAATGTCACCGGGGCAGTGTCGACAGCCCGGTTAATATAAGAGAGCTGAAAAGATTTACCGCTGACCGGGCTTACAGTGATCCTGAGGCGCTCTCCTTGCCCGAAATTCCGCAGCAGAGGGAGGATAAGGTGGCCGTCATAGGATCCGGCCCGGCGGGACTATCCGCCGCCTACCAGCTGGTTAGAAAGGGATACGGGGTCAAAATATTTGAAGCCTTGCCCGTTGCCGGGGGTATGCTGCGGGTGGGGATCCCCGAGTACCGTCTCCCCAAGGATATATTGCAACTGGAAATAGAATTGTTGGAAAAGCTTGGTGTGGAAATTCGGACCAACAGTAAACTCGGTAAGGATTTTACTGTTGAGGATTTAAAGCAGCAGGGATACAAAGCGGTATTTTTGGCCCTCGGCGCCCATAAGGGAATAGACTTGAATCTGCCCGGGAGTGATCTTTCAGGGGTTATGTCCGGGGTGGAAATGTTACGTAAAGTGAGCCTCGGTGAAAAGGTGGCCATAGGCAAGCGGGTGGCGGTTATCGGAGGCGGAAATACCGCCATGGATGCTGCCAGAACGGCATTACGCCTGGGAGCCGAAGAAGTGACAATTGTTTACAGGCGCTCTGAGGCTGAGATTACGGCTGCCCGGGAGGAAATAGATGAAGCCCTGGAGGAGGGCATAAAATTCCAAATGTTAACCAGTCCCAAACAGGTAACCGGGGATGGTGGCAAGGTTTCCGGGCTGGAATGTATCCTCAATGAACTGGGGGAAGAGGATGCCAGCGGGCGTCGTAGCCCGGTTCCGGTGGAAGGCAGTGAATTTATAATTCCGGTGGATAATGTAATAACTGCTGTGGGTCAAAAGCCCGATCTTGCCGGAATGGATTCCGGGTTGGAAACAAACAAAAGGGGTACCATTGTGGTTGACGAAAAAACGTTGGCCACCAATATTTCCGGTGTTTTTGCCGCCGGTGATGTTGTCACCGGACCGGCAACAGTAATTGACGCCATAGGCGCCGGTAAGAGGGCTGCAAGCAGCATTGATCTTTTCCTGCAGGGCGAAGAATTAACCGGCGAAGCAGCTTATAGTAGCGCCAAGGTAGTTGATTTTCCCGAACATAGTTCCGGTAATACAGGAATAGCCAGGATTGAAACTGATCTCAGTGACTGTGGCCAAAGGGTGAAGGACTTCAAGGAAGTGGCCTTGGGAATAACCGAAGAGCAGGCCCGTGAGGAAGCTCAGCGGTGCCTCAACTGCGGGGTATGCTCCGAGTGCGGGGAATGCGTCAAGGTATGCCAGGCCAACGCTATAGATCACGTCATGACAGATCAAGAAGAAGAAATTGAAGTGGGTGCCATTATCCTGAATCCCGGGGCGGATATCTACAATCCCACCGAGTTGGAATACTTCGGCTACAAAAAATATCCCAATGTTGTTACCAGCATTGAGTTTGAGCGGATACTGTCCGCCTCCGGTCCCTACCAGGGGCACATGGTTCGCCCTTCGGACGGAAAGGAACCCCGTAAGATTGCCTGGATACAATGTGTGGGTTCCCGGAATATAAAGATAAAACATGACTACTGTTCTTCGGTCTGTTGTATGTACGCCATTAAAGAAGCAGTGATTGCCAAGGAACATAGCGCGGGTGAGCTGGATACCACCATATTCCTTATGGATATGCGCTCTTACGGAAAAGACTTTGAAAGATATTATACCCGTGCCCGGGATGAACAAGGGGTTCGTTTTGTAAAGAGCCGTATCTACAGCATAAACCCATCCCCTGACGGTGAAGACAATCTGGCCATCAGGTACAGCGATGAAGAGGGTAATGTTTACTGGGAAGAATTTGACATGGTGGTACTTTCGGTGGGCTTTAAACCTTCTTGCGGTTCACAGGAATTGGCCCAAGCAGTGGGTGTGGAATTAAACGAATTCGGCTTTTGTAAAACCCAAGAGTTGTCCAAGGCGGTTACATCCCGGCCCGGAATATTTGCCAGCGGAGTATTTCAAGGGCCCAAGGATATACCCGAGACCGTGGTTGACGCCAGTGCCGCGGCGGGCTATGTCTCTCGCATGTTGGCCGAAGCCAGGGGAACGCTAACCAAAGCAAAGGAATACCCGCCCGAGAAGAATGTGGGGAAAGGAAAACCACGTATAGGAGTATTCGTTTGTAATTGCGGTATAAATATCGGCAGTGTAGTAAAGGTGCCTGAAGTGGTGGAATATACCAAGGGTCTCAAAAATGTAGTCTATTCCCAGGAATTTCTTTTCACCTGTTCCCAGGACAGTGTGGAAAAGATAAAAGAAATTATAGTTGAACAGGATCTTACCCGGGTGGTGGTGGCGTCATGTACTCCACGCACTCACGCACCGCTCTTCCAGAGCGCCCTGAGGGAGGCCGGGCTCAATCCTTATCTTTACGAACATGTGAATATTCGGGAGCACTCCTCCTGGGTGCACCGGGACAATAAACTTGAAGCAACCGAGAAGGCAAAGGATTTGATAAGAATGGCCGTTGCCAAGGCGGCCCTTCTGAAGCCGGTGACCCCTACTTTCACCGAGATAAATCATACCTCTCTGGTGGTGGGAGGCGGTGCTGCCGGAATGTCCGCGGCACTTTCCCTGGCAGAACAGGGATTTGATGTCTGCCTGGTGGAGAAGGAACAGGAGCTGGGCGGGCATATGAAACATATCCAATATACATTGGAAGGTTCGGATCCCCAGGCTGTTCTTAATGAACTTATTGACAAGGTAACTAACAATAACAAGATAACGATATATACCGGGGCGGAAATAAAAGATACCGACGGTTACCCGGGTAATTACCGTACAACCATAGAAATAAGCGGCGAAACCCAACAAATTGAACACGGGGGAACCGTACTTGCCACCGGCGCCGGTGCCGCCACAACCACGGAATATCTTTACGGGGAGCACCCGCGGGTAATGACTCAAAGTGAGTTGGAGCAGCAAATAGCCAACGGAGTTAATGAGAACCTGCAAAACATAGTAATGATCCAGTGTGTGGGGTCAAGGGATCAAAACCGGCCCTATTGCAGCCGGGTTTGCTGCCAGCAGGCCCTCAAAAACGCTCTTAAAATCAAGGAAATGAACCCCAAAAGCAATGTATATGTGCTCTACCGGGATATAAGATCCTACGGGCTTATGGAAAAATTCTATACCAGGGCCAGGCAGAAGGGTATAATCTTTATTCGCTATAATGAGGAGGAAAAGCCCCGGGTGACTGCCGGTGATGACAGCGTTACAGTAACGGTTAAGGATCATGTATTGGGCGAGCCCGTTGCCATTGATGCAAGCCTTTTGGTATTAAGTACCGGGATTGTACCCAATGAAGATAACCATAAACTTAGCCAGCTGTTCAAGGTACCCCTGGACGCCGATGGGTTCCTTTTGGAAGCACACATGAAACTGCGCCCGGTGGACTTTTCAGCCGAAGGACTTTACCTGTGCGGTTTGGCCCACGCGCCAAAACTGGTGGGAGAATCCATTCAACAGGCCAATGCCGCGGCCATGCGCGCGGCCACGCTGTTGTCAAAGGAAAAACTGGAAAATGTGGCCATTACCGCTACGGTTAACAAAAAGCGCTGTGTTGCTTGCGGGGTATGCGTAGAGGCTTGCAGTTACAATGCCAGGGAGATTGACCCAATAAACAAAGTGGCCAAGGTCAGTGATGTACTGTGCCAGGGATGTGGTGCCTGCGTAGTGGCCTGTCCCAACGGCGCCACACAGCAAAAGGGTTTCGAAAAATCACAAATGCTGGCCGCCTTGAGTGCAGCATTAGTGTAAAGGGAGGTGAAGGCATATGAGTGCAGTTGAACATAAAGAGCCTGAGAACAAAAAAGGAGCCGTTTTGGTGGTGGGCTCGGGGATCAGCGGTATGCAGTCGGCCCTCGACCTGGCGGAATCGGGCTTCAAAGTATATCTAATCGAGCGTAAGCCCAGTATTGCCGGAACCATGCCCATGCTGGATAAGACATTCCCCACCAATGATTGCTCCATGTGTATCCTTTCCCCCAAGGTGGTGGATGTGGGGGGACATAGGAACATTGAAGTTATGACAATGTCTGAGTTGACTGAATTGGAAGGAGGGCCCGGAAATTTCCGGGCCACCGTGAAAACACACCCGCGCTATGTTGATATCGACCTATGTGTCAGCTGCGGCAGGTGTGAAACGGTTTGCCCCCAAACAGTTTCCAATAAATTTAACCAGGGGTTGGATGAGTGCAAAGCAATTTACAAACCTTATGCCCAGGCTTTTCCCAACGCTTATGTAATCGATAAAGAAAACTGCATAGAATGCGGAGCCTGTGAGGAAAAATGCGCCCGCAAGGCTATCAATCACCAAATGCAGGAAGAAATAAAGGAACTGCAGGTGGGCGCGGTGGTTTTATCCCCCGGTTTTGAAATATTTGATGCCGGTTTGAGACAAGAGTTTGGTTACGGGATATATGACAATGTGGTAACCAGCTTACAGTTTGAAAGGCTTTTGAGTGCCTCCGGGCCGCACCAGGGGCATCTGGTAAGGCCTTCCGACGGGAAGGAACCGGCCAAAGTAGCATTTATTCAATGCGTCGGCTCCCGTGAGCCGGGCAAAGAAAGAAATTATTGTTCCGGTGTATGCTGTATGTATGCAACTAAAGAGGCCATGGTGGCGCAGGAACATGTATCCGGGCTTAAGTCCTCTATTTTCTGCATGGATGTGCGGGCATACGGCAAGGGCTTTGAGCAATATTACCAGCGGGGACAAGATGAGTATGGTATTCGATATATAAAGTGTATGGTTTCCTCCGTCAAGGAACTGCAGCAAACAAAGAATCTTTTATTAAGATACCGTACACCCCAGGGTGAAATGGTGGAAGAAGAATTCGATATGGTTGTCCTGTCCGTGGGTATCAAGCCTTCCGCAGGGACTGATGAGCTGGCCCGGGTGGCCGGGGTTGGATTGGATGAATTTGGTTTCTGTAAGACCGAAGGGGAAATGTGCACCACTTCCCGCGAGGGAGTATTTGTGGCCGGAACATTTGCCGGTCCCAAGGATATTCCTGAAACGGTTTCGGAGGCCAGCGCGGCCGCGGGGTATGTATCCCGTCTCTTGGGAGACGTGCGGGGCACCTGTACCGAAACAAAGCCCGCTGTGCCGGAAAGGGACGTAACGGGAGAGCCGCCCAGGGTGGGGGTGTTTGTGTGTAACTGCGGTATCAATATCGGCAGCGTAATCAATGTCCCCGAGGTGGCTAAATACAGCAAAACCCTCAAGGATGTGGCTCATGCCGGAGAGTTTTTGTTTGCCTGTGCCCAGGACAGCCTGGAAAAGATAAAAAAGCGCATCAAGAACCAAAAATTGAACCGCGTGGTGGTGGCCTCATGTACCCCAAGGACGCATGCCCCCTTGTTTCAAAATGCCCTTAGCGAGGCAGGCTTGAACCCGTATTTGTACGAGCATGTAAATATACGGGAACATTCCTCCTGGGTACACAGGGACCAGGGAGAAATGGCCACGGAAAAGGCAAAGGATCTTATACGGATGGCAGTGGCCAAGGTCCGCAGGCTTAAGCCCATTTACACCACCTTTACGGATATTGACCGGAGAGCCCTTGTGGTGGGGGGCGGCGCCGCCGGAATGTCTGCATCCTTCTCCCTGGCGGAACAGGGGTTTGATGTTTACCTGGTGGAAAAATCCCCTGAATTGGGTGGTAGATTGAGAAACCTCCATTACTCCATAGAGGGACGGCAGCCGGGGGTCCTTCTGGAGGAAATGATAAACAAAATCCAGGATAATCCCAGGATCACGGTATTTACCGGCAGTGAAGTGGTAGAAGTAGGGGGGTATCCCGGAAACTACAGGACAAAAATAGATGTGGACGGCGAGATACGGGAGATCGTGCATGGTTGTACTGTACTGGCCACCGGGGCCCAGGAGGTCAAGCCCACTGAGTACTTGTACGGTGAAAATGCTGGTGTAGTAACCCAGACCGAGCTGGAAGAAAAAATTAGCCGGGGTGAGACCTCGCAGCTTAATAATGTGGTTATGATTCAGTGTGTTGGTTCCAGAAATGATGAACGGCCCTACTGTAGCAGGGTGTGCTGTACCCAGGCAGTGAAAAATGCCTTGAAGATAAAGGAAATTAACCCCAATGCCAATGTATACGTACTTTACAGGGACATGAGGGTCTATGGAACAAAGGAAAAGTATTATACCGAAGCCAGGCAAAAGGGTGTTACCTTTATTAGATATGAACCCGAGGATGGGCCCGAGGTAACCCCCGGGGAAAACGGTTTGCAGGTGAGTGTAAAGGATCATATCCTGGGGTACACCTTAAATATAGACGCCGATGTGGTGGCTCTGAGTGCCGGTGTTATGCCCGGTGCCGATAATGAAAAGCTGAGCCAGCATTTTAAAGTATCCTTGAACGACGAGGGATTTTTAAACTGCGCCCTGTAGATTTCGCCGCGGACGGTCTCTATCTTTGTGGTCTGGCTCACTCGCCCAAACTGATTGACGAGTCAATTGCTCAGGCCAACGCTGCGGCCATGCGGGCCGTTACCTTGCTCTCTAAAGAGCGCTTACAAAACGTGGCAATTACTGCCACTGTGGATGAGGAGTCGGCCTGCAGTTATGATGCCCGTTACATTGATGAAGATACCGGTGTGGCCGGAGTTACCGACGTGCTTTGTCAGGGATGCGGTGCCTGCGTGGTGGCCTGTCCCAGTGGTGCAAGCCGGCAAAAGAGCTTTGAAAAGGAGCAAATGCTGGCTTTAATGAAGGCGGCAATGTTTTAACGAATAAAAAAGGAGATGGTACTCCATGAGCGTAGCGTTGAAAAATGATGAAAAGCCTCCGGTTGAGGATTACGCTAATAAGGTGAGACAGCAGAGCCAAAAGCAGTTTGAACCCCGTATCATAGGCCTGGTTTGCAACTGGTGCAGTTACGCGGGTGCGGATCTTGCCGGTACTTCCAGGGCTCAATATCCCCCCAATATCCGCTTGGTAAGGGTAATGTGCTCGGGCGCCGTGGATCCCTTATATATCTTAAGGCCCATTATCGACGGGGCTGACGGTGTACTGGTGGGCGGGTGACACTCCGGAGACTGCCACTATGGTAGTGGCAATTATAAGGCCCGCCGCAGGATAGCCATTGTGAGATCCACGCTGGAGACATTCGGCCTTGACCCGGATAGAGTGTGGTTCCGGTTTATCAGTGCATCGGAAGGTAAATTGTTTGCCCAGACAGTGGATGAGTTTGTTAAAAAACTCAAGGAATTAGGTCCTAACCCCAACCGCAAATTGTGGGAAATTTAAACAGGAGGTCTTAAGGTTAACATGAAAACTTTTGCACTGGAAACGGGGACACAAAAAATAAATGAAGCCTTAATCTCCTTTTTTCAGGGGCTGATGGAAAAGGGCATAATTGATTCCCTGCTGGTACCCCAGGAGGTAAAATCAAAAACCATGGTGGTAATGACGCTGGTTAAAGATCCCGAGGGTTTAAAGGGTATTAACCCGTTAGCACCGGTGGCTATGACTAATGCTGCTAAAATTGTGTCCAACTTAACCGTAACGGATCCGGGAGAAAAGATAGGTGTTGTTTTACGCTCCTGTGAAACAAGGGCCCTCATTGAACTGGTGAAATTACAGCAGGCTAAACTGGATAACCTTGTTATTATAGGAATGGATTGCGTGGGTACATTTGAGCCTCTGGAATACCGCAGGCTTGTGACCGGAGGAGAATGGGATTTGGGACAGTGGCTTAATTCCGCTGCCGGCGGTGAAACCGCCAGCAGCGGAATGGAGGTAAGGCCGGCCTGTGCCATGTGCGGGCATGTTACCGCGGAGCATGCTCATATAACCCTGGGCTGGGTGGGCATGAATCCCCAGGAGCAACTGGTTATTGAGGCGGAAGATCAACTGGCGGATAAAATTAGCGATCTGGGTCTGAAGGAATGCGGTGAAGTTAAGGGCCGGGCAGATGCAATAAACCGCATTGTTGAGGAAAGAAATGCAATTAAAGCCAAGAAATTCGAGGAATTTGCAGCCCGAACCGGTACACTGTCGGGTATGGTTGATGAGTTGGCCGGTTGCCTGCGGTGTTATAACTGCCGCCAGGCCTGCCCCATTTGTATTTGCCAGGAATGTGTTTTCGTATCCCCGGTATTCAAACATGAACCTGAGGACTACCTCAAGTGGGCCCAGAAAAAGAGCGTTATTGAAATGCCAACGGATACATTGCTCTTCCATATTACCCGGGTTAACCACATGGGTGTCAGCTGCGTCGGTTGCGGTCATTGCGAAAGCGCGTGTCCCAGCAAGCTGCCCTTGACATTACTCTTTGGAACTGCCGGTAAGAAAGTACAGGACATCTTTTCTTATATTCCGGGTCATGACGTTGATGAACCGCTGCCCCAGACCACCTATAAGGAAAATGAATTGGAACCGCGGTAGGGGAGGTTTTATACTATGAAGATATTAGACGGTACTGAAACCCTGCAGACTGACCCTCAATTCTCCGCGGCGGTACGGGAGAAAAGCGGGCAGCCCATAGAACTTTGCTACCAGTGTCAAAAATGCGCCACCGGTTGTCCTGTGGGTGATTACACCGATTATTCCCCCAATCAAATATTGCGCATGGTTAGCTTCGGCATCAAAGACCGCGTATTAACAAGTTCAGCCATATGGCTCTGTTCCGCCTGTGAGACCTGTGGTGTGCGGTGTCCTAACGGTATCCGGATTTCCGAGGTTATGGATACGCTGCGTGCAATGTCCGCGGCAGCGGGGTTGAGCCGGGAAAAACAAGCCGAGACCTTTCACCGTATGTTTTTGAAAGGGGTACAGGCCAGGGGGCGTGTACACGAGGCCACCCTCATGGCGGGGTATAAGTTGAAGACAGGTCAAATGTTTACTGATCTTGACTTGGGGTTGCAGTTGTTTAAGAAGGGTAAATTGCCACTATTTCCCCATGGTATTAAAAATAAAAATGAAATTAAAAAAATATTCACAAGATCAGAGGTTGCCGGGGAAGGGGGTAAACAATAATGAAATTGGCATACTACCCCGGGTGTTCCCTTGAATCCACCGCCAAAGAATATGATCAATCTTCCCGTTCAGTATGTGCCGCGCTTGATTTGGAACTTCTGGAACTAGAGGACTGGAGCTGCTGTGGCTCCACCTCGGCGCATAACCTGAACCACGCGCTGGCAACGGCATTGCCGGCCCGAAACATAGCCCTGGCCCAAAAAAACGGGCTCGATGTAACGGTCCCCTGCGCCGCTTGCTTTGCCCGGCTGCGTAAAGCCGACTATATGATGCGCTACGACCAGGAAGCACGCCGGCAAATAGAAGAAATTGTGGGGTTCAAATACAAAGGAGAAATTCGCATTATCTCCCTGGTGGAAGCTATGGTGGACAAAGTGGGTTTGGACAGTATTTCCTCCAATGTGGTAAAGCCCCTTGACGGTCTAAAAGTGGCTTGCTATTACGGCTGTTTAATGGTACGTCCCCCGGAAGTACAGGGTTTTGACAGTGTGGAGAATCCTGTAATGCTGGATAATTTGGTTAACAGCCTGGGCGCCCAAGCTGTTAAATGGTCATACAAAACCGAATGCTGTGGTGCCAGCCTTTCCCTCACCAATACCAATGTAGTGCAGGGGGCCGTGGCCAGAATTGTAAATGCTGCCCGGGAAGCCGGGGCTGCAGCAATCGTAACATCCTGCCCCATGTGCCAGAGCAATTTGGAGATGCGACAGGGCAGTGATAAAATGCCGTCCTTCTATTTCACCGAGCTTATGGGTTTGGCCTTCGGGTTAAACGAAGCACAGGGATGGCTGGGAAAACACTTAATTGACCCCAGGGGTGTTGTAAACATATAAAAAAAAGGGGGAAGGGATTTTAATCCCTTCCCCCTTTTGAGCGCAGGTGCTGCCAACTACGGCAGAATAAATCACCGGGGCACCAGAGCACAGAAAGTGAAGTAATTCAACAATAGGTGCCAGGTCCCATTTTCTTGAATTATTACTGAATACTTTTTTCAAGGTAGACGCTCATGCCGCCGTATGGCGGCACCAGCAGAGGAATGAAAAAGTTTCTTTATGGCTTTGTACACAGCGGATACCGGGAGAAGGCGGGGGCAACACCCGGAGCGAACATACGCAAGTATACGGCAACGGCATTGATACCTGTCGGAACAAGGTCATATTAGCTTTGCCGTTGCGGAGCAACCTCTTATG
>JAALLP010000156.1_pt1 | contig 48292 bp, 70 predicted proteins | sample 7245951 | NCBI WGS metagenome assembly JAALLP01 (sample SAMN13049199, study PRJNA578106) | oil field metagenome | isolation source: filtered produced water from oil reservoir B6 | place: USA:offshore Texas | collected 2016
GAAAAGAAGGGTGTATTTTTTATGCCCTTCTTCACTTTTTTTAGGAGGTGAAATCATGCTTGACATAAAAGCGTTTGACGGACAGATAACTAGGAATTTTAATATCGTAGAATTTAAGTGCAAAGCTAATGGAGAAGTATTAATTAATGCTAATGTAATAGATCATATTCAACGGTTACAAAAACTTAGAGAATGGTATAAAAGGCCAATGAGAATTACAAGTGGATATAGAACTCCAGAGCATAATAAAAAAGTCGGAGGGAATCCACACTCAAAGCACATGAAAGGAATTGCTGCAGATATACTTCTACCAGATGAGTTCTATACATATAGTAAAGAAAGACAAGAAGAATTTCTTAATAATATTAAAAACAAATGGATCCAACTTTGTAGAGAAGATGGGCTTGGTGGTGGAGTAGGTTTTTACAATACATTTTTTCACTTAGACAGTAGACCAAAAGGTAGTTATGGCAATGGTACAAGAACATATGCCTTTTGGGATATGAGGAAATAGAAAGGAGAGTAGCTATGAATTATAAGCACATAATAAATTCAAGTATTGCAATAGGAGGAACATGGCTGACATATCTTATTGGAGGGTGGGATAGTGTATTGAAAATACTTGCAGTTTTAATCATAATAGACTATATAACAGGAATTATAAAAGCATTAATAAATAAAGAACTGGCAAGTGACATTGGGTGGGTAGGATTAATGAAGAAAGCAGCTATATTTTTAGTTGTAATATTGGCCCATCAACTAGACCTTACTATCCCACAAGAGAATCCAATTTTCAGAACAATGGCATGTTATTTTTATATAGCAAATGAAGGTATTAGCATAACAGAAAATATAGCTGTACTTGGAGTACCACTTCCAGAATGGCTTGTAAAAACACTTAAAAAACTAAAGGATACTAATAATACTGAACAAATAGAAGGCTAGGGCTTAGGCTCTAGTCTTTTTTTATTTTTTGAACAGAAAAGGCTTGTCAGATTGGCGTATAATCAACAAAAATAACATTAATAATAGTATAGGTATATAAACAAATAAAAATTCAATAGAAGTCAAATGTGAGCGTATGAAAGGGTAGAGTCTGATTTCTAAAATAAAAAATAAAATATTTTCTAAAATATACTTGAAATTTATATCTTTTTATGTTATAATATAATCAACAAATAAAACAAGGAGGTATAAATATGGCTTGGTATTATGGCACTTATTCATGTGGACATGAAGGACGCACACAAGTTTATGGACCTGTGAAAAATAGACAATGGATAGCTGATAGAAGGTTTGAAGGACTTTGTCCTGAATGTTATCAAAAACATTTAGAAGAAGAAATGGAAAGAAAGAATAAAGAAGCCGCTGAGAAAGCTAAGGAAATGGAACTTCCTGAACTTCAAGGAACTGAAAAACAAGTTGTATGGGCTAATACCATTAGACAGCAACTTATAGAGAAATTCAATAATGAAATTGATGGACTAGATGATAAATCACTTAAAATGGAATTATTCAAAATTTTAGACTATATGCTTCAAAATAAAACTAATGCTTCATGGTACATTAATAATAGGTATACACTATTTACCTTTCTTTTAGAGGACTTAGAAAAAGAAATTCCTACCGAAGAAGAAATCAAAGAAAAAGATTTAGAAACACAAATTAAAATAGAATCTACAGTTTATCCAGAAAACAAAGTTACAAATGCAGTTGTAGAAATAAAGGTGCTAGACGATACAATAAAGGTATACTTTGAAAAAAATAATGATTTTATAAAAATAGTTAAAGACCTTGGTTACAAATGGAACGGAGTATGGAAAAGAGAGATAAATTATACAAACGGTACAGTAGAAGATAGAGCAGCAGAGCTTGGAAATAAGTTGCTTAATGAAGGATTTCCAATTTGCATATTAGATGAAGAAATCAGAAGAAAAGCTATTGAAGGAGATTATGAAGAAGAATGTACTAGATGGATATATATTAGGAAAGAAGGAAAATACAAAGGGTGGCTAGTAATTAAATGGCAAGGATATAACAATAGGCTTTATAATGTGGCTAGAAAATTGCCAGGAAGTAAGTGGGATAGTGGAGTTGTTGTAAGAATAGAACACATAGATGAAGTACAAGAGTTTGCTGAATTATATGGTTTTAGATTCTCAAAAGGTGCTATAAAGGCAATAGAAAGGTATAAAGAATCTTTGAAGTTAGCTGAAGTTGTTACTCCTGTTGAAGCAAAAGAAAATGAAAAAAAAGACGGACTTAAAGAAATATTATCATCAGATACATGTATATTACCTGATTTATTTGATGAGGGGGAATAAATATGAAATCATGTGAATGTTGCAATAACAAGAAGGATTTTTTATTCAAATATCGATATAAAGGTAAAACATATTATTTATGCGAAGATTGTGATGATGAAATTGGTTTTTTAGGATTGCAGGAGCTGGTTGATAATGCAACTTAAAACTAAACTTTATGAGCACCAAAAGAAAGCAGTAGAGAAGCTCCAACGGATAAAAGTTGGAGCACTCTACATGGAGATGGGCACAGGTAAGACTAGGACTGCATTAGAGTTAGCAGCTAAACGATATAATGCAGGCAAAATTGACCATGTGTTATGGCTATGTCCTTGCAGCGTCAAAGGAAACCTTAGAAGAGATTTGCTTAAACATTGTAATGATATATCCATGATAACCATATGCGGCATTGAAACGCTATCAAGTAGCATAAGAACTAATAGTGAGTTGCTTAAATTAGTACAAGAAAAAAATGTCTATTTGATAGTTGATGAAAGTAATCTTGTAAAAAATCACAGAGCCAAGAGGACAGAAAATATTATCCGTTTAGCTCAACATTGTAAATATAAATTAATACTGAATGGAACTCCGATTAGCAGATGTGAAAAAGATTTATTCTCACAATGGTATATTCTTGATTGGAGAATATTAGGGTACAAGTCTTTTTGGAGCTTTGCAGCTAATCATCTTGAATATGATGAAAAAATTCCAGGAAAAATTAGAAGGTGTTTAGAAACTGATTATCTAACAAGAAAAATAGCACCTTATACTTATCAGGTGTTGAAATCTGAATGTTTAGACCTTCCTCCCAAAACATATGATACTGTTTATTTTGATATTACAGAAGAACAGAGATTTGAATATGAAGAAACAAAAGATTTATTTTTATCTGATGTAGATGAGTTTGAACCTTCTACAATATATAGACTACTTACTGCTGTACAACACGTTGTTTGTGGAAGGAAAATTACAAGCAAGTTGAAAGAGAAAATGAGGACTGAACCTATTTTCAAAAATCCTATGGATAATCCAAGGATGAAAACATTGTTTGATGTATTAGAAGGTTTAGACAGCAAGATTATTATTTGGTGCAAATATACCCATGAAATTGAAGATATATCAGCAGAATTGAAACGGAAGTATGGACAAAATTCTGCTGTAGAATTTCATGGTAAAAGATCTAAGAAACAGAGAAGTCTTAATGTAGAAAAATTTGAAAATGATGCAAGGTTTTTTGTTGCAAATAAAACGTGTGCAGGATACGGTTTGAATCTCCAGTTTTGTAATTACGCAATATATTATTCTAATGATTGGGACTACGCAACACGTTCTCAATCAGAGGACCGTATTCATAGAATAGGACAATCTAACAATGTTCACATTATAGACATTTGTGCAAATTATACTGTTGATGAAAGGATTCTTAAATGTCTTTGGAGAAAAGAAAGGCTAATCGATATTTTTAAGTCGGAAATAGAAAGAAAGAAAGACAACATAAGAGAATGGATAGATGGAAAGGAGTTATTAGATGATAAGGGTAGGTCTGAATAAAAAAGAAAAGGAGGAAGTTTTAAACAAATATCTAAGAGAGAACGATATAAGAAAAATCTTTGTTCTTTACTTCCAAAAGCATGAAGATATTTTTGATTTAGAAGGTAATGTTGAGATTGAATATATAGAATACAAGGATATTATTGAATATCCAGTATTCTACAGGCTATTAGAGGAAATTGATGATGATGTACTAATAGTTGTCAATGAATGTATGAGAACTCAAAATAGAAGTGAACTGACATACAATTGTGCCCATCACTACCTAAATCAAACTGATCACAAAATTATATTTGAATATTTCCCTTTTATTGAAGAAAAAAAGGACTTTCTAATCCTTTTAGACTTTCAGAATAAAGAGAAATACAGGGGAAAAGGCTTTAAATGGGAATACCTTTATGAAGAAGATATTTTAGTCAAAAGAAATGATTTAATTTTTAAGTCAATAGATGTAAAACTGACAGAAAGGCAGGTGAAAAGCTATTTAAAGAAAAAAGATTATTATTTTGACAACTTAGGCAATAGTGATCCTGATACACTTCCAAGAAACCTTCATAATTTCTTGGGCAAATTTAAAAAGGCTGTTTTGCATGAGAATGAAATATATTTAGCAAGGAATCAAAGATTGAAATTACCTAATATAGTTACGTATAGAAATGTAACTCAAGGAAACCTAACGATTATTGATTTCCCTTGCAGGAGATTGGAATTTATTGATTATGTTAAATCTACTGGAACTAATGAAGTTAGATTCGTTAATACTTGTATAGGTGCCGACAAATGGTATTTTGAGGACTATAACAAGTGGAATGAAAGGCTAGGTGAATTTTATGCTAAAACAAGTTTATACTAAAAAAAATGTATTAGAAGCTGCTAAAGAAAGAATAAGCTACATATTTGATACCTACGAAAATATAGTTGTATCAATTAGTGGCGGAAAAGATAGTACTGTTTTGGCCCATTTAGCACTTAAAGAAGCTAATAAAAGAAATAGGAAAATAGGCATATTCTTTCTTGATGAAGAAGTTGTATATGATAGTACAATCAAGCAAGTAGACTATATAATGAATATGTATCCTGAAAATACTATTAAGTTATGGTTACAGATAGAGTTTAATCTTACAAACGCAACTTCATACAAAGACCCTTATTTGAAGTGCTGGGAAAAGGGCAAACACAAGATTTGGATGAGAAGCAGAAGGAAAGATGCTATTTGGCACAAGCCTTGGGATGAGAAAAAAGAAAAAATCAGAAATAAGAAAATAGGACTTGATTTTTACGCAGTTTTAGATAACTTCCAAAATAGCAGACCTAATACAGCTTTTTTAGTAGGATTAAGGGCAACTGAAAGTATGAACAGATGGAGGGCAGTATCAAAAAATCCAGTAAATGGAGTATTTTGGGGGACTGACATAGGAAATGGTTCAGCATCATTCTACCCTATATATGATTGGAACTTTCATGATGTTTGGCGATATATCTATGATGAAAAACTTAGGTATTCCAAAATATATGATTACATGTGGAAGAAGGGCATGGGACTACAAGAGATAAGAGTATCTAGCTTGATACACGAGAAATCTTTCAAGGCATTAGTAGAATTACCTGAATTTGAGCCAAAAACATATGATAGATTGCTTAAAAGAATTAATGGAATGAGCATAGGTAATCTATATGGCAAAGATAGCAAGATGTTAAAGGTAAGAAAATTACCTAAGAATTTTAAAAACTGGAGAGAATATAGAGATTTCCTTCTCAAAACTTATCCTGATGAAACTAGGAAACATATCTTTGAAAAAAGATTCTCTAAGCATCTTGATAATGATTATGTTGCTAGACAACAATGTAGACAACTAATACTTAATGATTATGAAAATAATTTACCGGTTGATAATAAACCGGATCCTAGATTAGAAACTATAGAAAAATGGAGGAGGATTTTATAATGAAACTTAAAAGCAAAAAAGGGTATATTGATTTACCTTGTATGGATGTAGTATTGGTACCAATTGAAAAGGTAAGAGCAAATAATTATAATCCTAATAATGTGCCTAGAAACAATATGGAGCTTTTGCAGCAATCCATAATAGATAATGGCTTTTGTTTTCCAATAGTGGTTATCTATGATGAGGATATGGACGAATATATTGTTATTGACGGTTTTCATAGGTACACAATATTAAAAGAATGGCTTGAAGTGGACCAAATACCTGTTGTTATTCTAAAACACGATTTAAAGAAAAGAATGGCAGCTACAGTGCAATTTAATAGAGCTAGAGGGGTTCATCAAGTAGAACTAATGGGGGATTTGGTTCAATCGCTAGTAGAACAAGGTATGGAAGATGAAGATATAGCAAAACATTTAGGAATGGAATTAGAAGAAGTATATAGACTTAAACAGATAACTGGCATAGCTGAATTATTCAAGAATCAAGCTTATTCAAAATCATGGGAAATGGTGGAGGTGAAAAATCATGGCTAAATGGAATTATGGGGATGCTTTTAAAAGGCATCCTATAAACCAAGATGAAACAGTAATATTTGATAATGGCAGCATGGTAAAGGTCCATAATATATTTGATCCATTACCAAACATAATGCTTAATGCAGATGTAATATTTGTAGACCCGCCTTGGAATTTAGGCAACTTAAACACATTCTATACAAAAGCAGAAAGAACAGATAAGCAAACAAGTTTTGAAAAATTTTACAAACGTTTGTTTGAATGTATCGACGAAATAAGTCCTAAAACTTGTTATATAGAGATAGGAAAGGAATATCTAGCAGAATTTATTTTAGAAATGAAAAGCAGATATAAATATGTAACATTCTATAATAGTACTTATTATCATAAAAAAGATAGGTTTTGTTATGTAATTAGAGGAAGTAATAAAAGAAAAAAATTACCTCTTGATAATATGGATGAAGAAGATATTATTAAATGGGTATGTGAGAATGAAGATTATAATTGTATAGGAGATTTGTGCATGGGTACTGGATTAGTTGGGTTATATGCATATAGAAACGGAAAAAGATTTGTTGGAACTGAATTAAATCACAAAAGATTATCGCTGTTGCTTGAAAGTATTGTAAAGTGCGGCGGTTCTTACACAAAATTAAAAAAGGATGATTGCTATGTATAAATGTCTAAAAAAAGGCTGGATACCTTTGCAGGATCTAGCCGATAAATACAATTTAAATCATTATAAGAGAAATATAATTATTGTTAAACTTGAAGATAAATACAAAGAACAAATTGGGAGAACATGGGTAGTAGTAGAAAACCAAGCACTAAGACATATATCTAAAGATAATTAAGCCATGATTATTGAATTATATAGAGTAGGTATAACAGGTGCCTACTCTTTTTTCATATAAATTTATAAAAAATTTTAAAAAAAATCAAAAAAAGGGTTTACAAACGTTGAAATCAAGGTGTTAAGAAAGGGTATTTGGGGTTATTGTCCCTATACAAACACAGAACTTTATATAGCTGAAGGCTCAGAATACGGCGGAGGCTGCGGATACTGTTCGCCAAGCAAGCACATATTTAATGTGCCAAAAAAATGGTTGGAGGAGTGAAATAAATGACAAAAATTATTAATCTTACACCTATTCATATAATCACCCCTCTTTAATTTTAATTATACCAAATTTCCGAGTATTCCAAGCACAAGTCCGATATTCTCAAAAATATTTATATTTTTTCCGAAAAAATGTATTGACATTCCGAAAATTGCATACTATAATAATAAGTAACAGTACGAAATATGTGGACAAAGCAAATTGGAAGGAGGAACTTAAATGTATCCAAATATAAGAGCAGAATTAGCAAGGAAAAATATTTCAATACCTGAATTTGCCAAAATAATTAACTTGAATCGTACAACTACTTATGAAAGGTTAAACGGACAAACTGAATGGAAAAAATCTGAAATTGACAAAATAATTGATTTTTTCCAAAAACCTTATGAATATCTTTTTTTTACCGACGATGTCCGAAAAAATCGTACTGAACATACTGCTTGATATTAGTATTCCACGTTAAACAAACAAAAATACATATAAAAAAGTGGAACTTTGTATAAGGCAAGCCAGAAAAGGGAGGTTAATCCATGACTGAAGATTTAAAAAAACTTTTTGAAACAGTAGAAATTATACAGCAAAACAAAAACATTATCGAAAGAGAAAGAGAGAAAAAACGAAACGAAAGGAGGGAAATGAATGATTTTAAATCAAACTGAAATTCGGTTGCAGGAGATAGCATTAGAGCATACTAGATTAGCTCTAGAACATGCTAGGATTTATAACGATGAAGGGTCAGAGGAAAGATTAGCACAGATTAGACAGAGAATTGAAGAATTAAGGGCTGAAAGGGGTGAGCTTCTATTTAGATTAGAGGACCATGAAATACTATAAGAGGTCAGGAAAGTTTAGGAGGTGAAATCATGAAAATGATACTTTTCAAAGGCAAAGTGTCAGAGCTTAGAGCTAGACTAGCAAAAACAAAAAAGAGAGCCTAAATAAGGCTCAAAACAACCCACCCTCATTATACAAGAAAATGAGGGGATTTACAAGGAGTGAGAATATGAACAAGAGAGAAATTAGAGAGAGGATAAAATTTTTAAAACGAATTTCACTAGATTTAGATTTACTTACTGATGATAAAGACGAGGAAGAGCTTTTAGCAGAACTAGAAGGATTAATTGATGAAGTTAGATATTTCTATGAAGAAAAACTGGACGAGCTTGAACAAAGCAAAAATGAATTTATATATGAATATAATAGATTTTCCCAGGTGGTGGGGTAAATGATAGCATATTGTTCTTACTATGATTCGGATGAATACGTATTAAATCTTTTAAGGTCCGAAATGAGATATATAAAAATTTGTCCAGAGGGAATTAAGCAAGACGTTCAAAAGAAAATATATTGGCTTAGAAAAGAGTGTGAAAGACGAAATATTAAGGAGGATTAACATGGGAAATATAGTTAAACGTGATGAAATTTTAAAACAAAGTCATGCAGCATTACAGAAACTTTTAAAATCAAAAGCTGATGCATTACCAAAGGATTTTAATGAGACTAGATTTTTACAGAACTGTATGACAGTTCTTCAAGATACAAAAGACATTGAAAAATGTCAGCCAATATCAATAGCAAGAACAATGCTTAAAGGAGCATTTTTAGGATTAGATTTCTTCAATAAAGAATGCTATGCGATACCATACGGAAATCAACTGAATTTCCAGACAGATTACAAAGGAGAAATCAAACTAGCTAAAAAGTATAGTATTAATCCAATTAAGGACATATATGCAAAACTAGTTAGAGAAGGTGATGAGTTTCAAGAAGAAATCATAGATGGTAAACAAACGATTAATTTTAAACCTAAATCATTTAATAATGGAGAAATACTTGGAGCATTTGCAGTAGTTTTATTCAAAGATGGAAGTATGATGTATGAAACTATGTCAAAGGAAGAAATTGAATCTATCAGAGAAAATTTTTCTAAAGCTAAAAATAGTGCAGCTTGGACAAAGACACCAGGAGAAATGTATAAAAAGACTGTTTTAAGAAGGCTTTGCAAACTAATCGAACTTGATTTTGACACTATAAAACAACAAAAAGCCTTTGAAGAAGCAAGTGACTTTGAATTTAAGAATGAACCAACAACTAAAGAAGAATCTCCATTCAATGAAGCAGTAGAAGTTGAATATGAAGAAGTTTCAGAAGAACTTGAACAAGAGCAATTAGATTTAACTGGTACACCTTTTGAGGAAGGTGAAAAATAATGCTTACTAAAGATAAATACTTTAATTTAGAAGCGGACAAGCAATATATGTCAGTAAGCCAATTTAAGAGTTTCTTGCAATGCGAAGCTAAAACTATGGCTTATTTGAACGGAGAATGGAAAGAAGAAGATAAGGACGCATATTTAATTGGAAGTTATGTTCATGCTTGGAATGAAGGTAACTTAGAAAAATTTAGGCAAGAACATCCTGAAATGTTCAAGAAAGATGGAAGTTTATATGCAAAGTATCAAGTAGCAGACAAAATGATTAAAACTTTAGCAAATGACAAATTAATTTCTAAAGTTCGAGAAGGACAAAAAGAAGTAGTTATGACATCAGAGTTGTTTGGACTTCCTTGGAAGATAATGATAGATATATACAATCCAGATAAAAGAGTAATAACTGATATAAAAACAACTAGAAAAATAATTAGCAACGGTGGACAGAGTTTTATTGAATACTACGATTATTTTTTACAATTAGCAATATATTGTGAAGTTGAAAGACTTTATAACAATAGACCAGAAGGAGATTACTTTCATCCTCACATTATAGCTGTAAGTAAAGAAACTATTCCAGATAAAGCAGCAATTTACTTAGGAACTGAATTTATAAAAGACAAACTCTTAGAAGTTGAAATTAGTATAGACAGGATTAAGCAATTAAAATTAGGCGAAGTTGAACCAATTAGATGTGAAGAATGTGATTACTGTAAATCAACAAAGCAGCTTGAAAGAGTAATCCATTATACGGAGTTATAAAGGGTGATTATATGAAACTTAACCCACAAAGTATCATTGAAAACCTAAAAAACCTAGGCAGAGAGCTTGCCCAGGCAAACAAAGAGTTATATGAAACTAGCATAAAAAAGCAGAAGCAGAACATAAATACAGAACCAAACTTGCTAAAAAAATTCTAATTCTAAGACAAGAAAGCTATCCAGTTACACTTATAAACGACTTAGCCAGAGGCGATGAAGAAATTGCACTTCTAAAGCTAGAAAGAGATAAACAAGAAGCTTTATATGACGCATGCAAATATAACATAAATTCGATACATGAACGCATATCAGTAGGTCAATCAATTTTAAACTGGCTTAAAGCTGAATATCAAAATTCAAATATTTTGCATGGGTAGGTGATTAATATGTATCGGCCTGATTTAATTCGGTTAGAGAGGGGACAAGCTCCCCTCAGACATAAAAAATTTAAAAAGACAATTTTAGCAATATTTCTCTTAGGTTTAGTATTGACATTAATTTATATGATTATACGTGTTTTATAAAAAAAGTAGGTGATAAGAATGGCAAAAGATGCTTATTATTTTTCCCATGACACAAATGCAAGAAGGGACCCAAAAATATTAGCAATGAGAAGTGAATATGGAGCACAAGGATATGGTTGGTATTGGATTATAGTTGAAATGTTAGCAGAGCAAGAGGATTACAAACTAAAGCATAAGCAATGGGTAACTAATGCCATTGCTATGGAAATGCAATGCCAACCTAATGAAGCAGAAACTTTTGTTAAAGATTGCATAGAAAAATACGAATTATTTGAATCTGATGGTGAGTACTTTTGGAGCAACTCTTTGATTAAGCGTATGAAACTTAAAGAAGAAAAGCGAATGAAGAAGGTTGAAGCAGGAAGAAAAGGAGCTATGAAACGTTGGAATAAAGAGGTTTTAGAAAATGATATAGCATACGATAAGCAAAGCGATAGCACTGCTATAGCAGACCAAAAGCAAACTAATAGTAAAAATAGCAAAGTAAAGGAAAGTAAAGTAAATAATAATATATATACGTGTGAGTTTGAAGAATTTTGGAGTCACTATCCAAGAAAAAAAGAGAAAAAGAAAGCCTTTACTAAATGGAAAGCTAGACTTAAAGAAGGATATAAACCTGAGGATTTAATTAAAGCTGCTATTAACTATGCTAATGAGTGCAAGAAAAAAGAAACCGAAGAAACATACATTAAACATGGAGCAACATTTTTAGGACCAGACAAACCTTTTGAGGATTATATAAAACAAGAAATTAAAGAAGAAAAAATAATAACGCATCCAAGCTTTAGGCCAGCAGAAGAAGTATTGAAAGGCAGGGATTTATCAGAGCTTATAGATGAAAGCCTGCTTAGGGGGACTAGCTAATGATATGCAATATTAAGTTAGAACAAAGCGTACTTGCATGTTTACTTACAAGCGAAGATTGTGTAGCTGAGGCAGATAGATTATTAGATGAAGATTTTACAGATGAAGCTCACAAAGAAATTTTAAGAGCTATAAAAAATTTAATTAACAAGAAAGAAAAAGTAGACTATTTAACAGTACACAACGAATTGGAACAAAGAATAAAACTTAGTTACTTAATAGATTTAAGTAATTCACTTCCAGGGGTTAGAAATTTTAATAAATATGTAAAAGACTTAAAAAAACTAACATATCGTAGAAAAATTTTAAAACTAGCTGATGATTTAAAAACCAAAACGTTAAGCAATGATGATGACTTGCAAGAGTTTGCTGAAAGAGAAATCATGGCTATTGGAGAAGAAGGAGCAGACGATGATTTTTCTACTCCAGGCGAAATTGTAATGACAGTTTTAGATGAAATTGAAAAAAGAGTACAGGAAGAACAACGACTTGGATTAATAACAGGATTTGAAAAAATAGATAAAATGACTGACGGTTTAAAAGACGGAGATCTAATATATTTAGCTGCAAGACCAGCAATGGGGAAAACTGCATTAGCAATAAATATAGCACAAAATGTAGCATATCAAGGAAAAACAGTAGCAATGTTTAGTTTAGAAATGACTAAAAAACAGTACATTAGAAGAATGATTCTAAGTGAGGCTATAGTTCCTGAACTTTATATAAGAAATAAGAGTTTAAATCCAGAACATTGGACTAAACTTACAAAATCGGCAAGCAAATTATATAGGACAAATATTCATATTTCAGACAAGAATGGGCAAACAGTAGCTGAAATGCTAAGTAAATGCAGGAGATTAAAAAGAAAAAAAGGCAGAATAGATTTAGTCATAATTGATTATTTACAATACATTGCAAGTAATTTTAATGGCAGTCGTAGAGAACAACTTGAAGAAATATCAAAATCATTGAAAGGAATGGCTAAAGAACTTAATTGCCCAGTAATTTGTATAAGCTCTTTATCTAGAGCTTGTGATCTTAGACCTAATAAAAGACCTATGCTTTCAGATTTAAGGGAAACTGGACAAATTGAATATGACGCTGATGTGGTTATGTTCATTTATAGAGATGAATATTACAATCCTGAAGAAGCAGTACCAGGAGAAGCAGAAATAATATTTGCTAAGCAAAGAAATGGTCCTACAGGAACAGTTAAATTAGCCTTTATTAGTGAATGTACTAAATTTGTTGATTATAAGTCTTTAAAAAGAGGGTGATTAAGTGAATAGATGGCACATCTACACAATGCTTAAAGGCTTAATGAGAATTAGTGAAAACGATATTGAATCAATCAAGAAAATGGATATTGAGGAATTAAGAGAAGGCGTAATCGAGTTTTTATTAGCGAAGAAAAGACAAGCTAAGTAAGTAAAAAGGGGAAAGTAGTGGGTAAATTATATCAAATGATTATAAAAGAACGGTTCAAAGCAAGGGAATATCATCAAGCAGTTACGGATGTAAACATTTCAGAGGTTTTATTGCAGCATGGAAAAATCACTAAAGAGCAATTTGATAAGTCTGTTTTAAAAAGGGACAAGCTGCACGAAGAATTAGCATACCTACATCATGAGATAGAGCTAGAGAAACAAAAATTTTATAAGAGCAAGGGGGAATATTAATGTTTGGATTTATAGTTGGTTTTATATCTGGTGGAACGATTGGAGCATTTACTATGGCCCTTCTTATAGCAAGCAGATTTGATGAATATGATTGCTATTACGAGGTGATGAGTAATGTATGGAGATTTTGAAATTAGGAATATTCACAAAGAAGAAGAATTGGCAAAGCAACGCAAACCAGGTGAAGTTATTACATACAAAATGGACCCAGCAGAGCTAAGACAAGAAAAATGTAGGTATGGCATTACATCACTTTAACTGGAGAAAAGGCGTACAAAGAAAAGAAGGGGGGAATGAAGAAATGAAAATTAACATGAAAATAGTTGAAGAAGAACTCAAAAAAGGACTGAATAAGGATGAAATAATTAAGAAGTATAATACAGATCCTAGAGCGGTAGGAATGTTAATTTCAAGAGTGCAAAACAAGAAAAAAAATGAGACCAAAGAAATTCATTTTACTGTAGAGACAATGGATGTGCAAGGTAAGGTGTTCAAGTATCGTATACAAAACGACCAAATAACAATCAAAAAAGGTAACCAATCAATTAAGGTAGAAAAGTCAGAAGTAGATAATATAATTAATGAACTGCAGCAATTTAAAGGAATGATACTCAATGGATAAGAATACAAATCTGATTTTAGATAGAGCAGTTGAAATGTATTGCAAAGGCGAGGATTGGAAGGCATATGTTAATGAAGAAGCAAAGAAAAGGCAATATTTGAAAAATCAAATATCAGAAATGTTTAGAAAGTGGGTGAGTTTGGGAAATGAAAACTCTGATGATTAATAATAATACATATAATCAGCATAGCTTTGAAGAAATATATAGAAAGTTTCAACCACTACTCAAAAAATACGCACACAAATACAATAAATATGGTTATGAAGATATGTATCAATTGGCATCTGAAGCACTATTAGAAGCTTATAGGAAATATAACGTTAGTATAGGTGTATCATTTCCACATTATGCAAAGCAACAAATATATTTCAAACTTTCTAGGTATCACAGAGACCAAACGCTAGTGTTCAAAGCCCAAAGTAACAAAGTAAGATATCTAATGAGCATAGATAGTGAAATTCCCGGTACGGATGGTTTAAAAATAGAGGACAAGATTAGATCTGAAAAAGATTTTGTCGAGGATATAGTCGACAAAGATTTAGCGAAACAAATATGGTCCATGATTGACAACTTGAACGATAGACACAAAAAAATATGGCAACTTTGGTTGAAAGGGTTAGAACAAAAAGAAATAGCTAAAATACTAGGAGTTACAAGAAACACGATAACAAACCTGGCCACAGCAATATCGAACCAGCTGATCAGAGAAGGAATACCGGTCATTTGCATGACGATGATAGACCTTCTGGCCAGGATAAAACAGACATTTGACCGCAGCGACGAGGCCACAGAGGCGGAAATCATGAAAATATACGAAGAGGTACCCCTGCTGGTCATAGACGACATAGGCAGCGAACAGCCAAGCGAATGGGGATCCACGAAGATATTCGCAATAATCAACGCCAGGTACGAAGCCTACATGCCGACCATAGTGACGACTAACTACGCCGGCGACGAGCTGATAAGGAGAATGACACCGATAGGACCGAACGGCCGGCCAATGGACAGCAGGAACGCAGAAAAGACCCTGGACAGACTGAAGGAAATGTGCGTAGGCATTGAAATGAACTGGGAAAGCTGGAGACCAAGATGATGAAGGAGGAGCGCAGTCATGAAAAATACATTAACGGACTTAAATAATTACCTTTTTGAGACCATCGAAAGGCTTATGGATGATGATTTGACAGAAGAGCAAGTGCAAAAAGAGATCATGAGGAGCCAAGCAGTAACTGCAATAGCAGAAACGATCATAAGAAACGGCGAGCTTGCCCTGAAGACAATCAAACACCTTAATGAGTACGGAATAGAGACCCCTAAAGAGAAGCTGCCGCCTATGCTGGAGGCAAAGCCTGAAGACGCGGTCGACCATGTAATGAAGTTCATCGATTACTTAACCGAGAAAACCGGCAGCGGCAACAGGATCGGCAAAGGAACTATTCTACAGCTTAACAGGGAGCTGGAGAACGCCATCAAGGGCGGCCTGTTTTCCGGGGAGGTGGCAGAATGAGCAGAAGCCACGCTAACAGAGGACAACCATTTGAGGATTTTCTAAAGTTCGTACACCAAAGGTACCAGGCAGACGGCATAGCGTGCGTACATAAGGTACCGACGGAGTTTATACCACTCCGGAATGCAAAAGGGCAGGTTTGCAGCGCAAAGGTTGAACATAAGAGCTGCGTAGACTATCTGGGAAGGTACAAAGGCATACCGGTGGCCGTTGAAGCAAAGCACACAGAGGACAAAAGGATCGCTTTCAACAGGGTAGAGCCTCACCAGGCGGACTACCTCGACGACTGGCTCAAGGATCCAAACGCAATAGCACTCGTCCTGGTGAGCTTCAACCTTCGCAGATTTTACGCAGTACCATGGGAATTCTGGAAAGCAGCGCTGGAGAGCTGGCAGCAGCACAAGGGTAAGGAGAGGAGGACTGTAAAGGCATACGGATGGACATGGACCACACCAGGCATGGCCAGCGTATCGGAAGAGCAGCTCCATCCGGACTGGGAAATAAAGACCGGAGGAAGATCAGGACTCCCATACCTTGAGATTATAGACAATATGACAGGGGGAGAGGTCAATGCAAATGGAAGACAAGGTAGTAAAGTCATTTGATATGAACAGCCTTATAAAAATATCGAGACTTCCACTGATATGCATCTACAACAGTCCTTCAGATTACCCAGGAAAGTATGTAGCAAGGCTCTGGGATGTGGACAAGCCAACCAACATGGTGGCTATAGCCGAAAGCCTGGAGGAAATCAGGGAAGCTAAACCACCGGAGATGATGATCATGGATAGAATGCCAAACGACGACCCGGTGATCGTTGAAACATGGATTTAAGAGAGGAGACCCAACCACATGACCAGATACAAATGCCCAAGATGCAAAGGAAACCAATACTCCGCAAGCCAAGACAAAGCAAATGAACCCTGCATCTACTGCGGCCACGAAGGAACGAAGCTGATGAAAAGTTTGGAGGAGGGATACGATGAAGAATTACATGAACCGGATCGACCGAGAACACCATGTGATGATACTGGTCCTTTGGGACTATTTAAACACATGGCTGGAGCAAACCAGCTGCCTAACCAAAGAGGAAAGAAAAAGAGTCAAGACGGCGGCCACCCACCTGCTCCACACCAGCGACAGCATCGTAAAGAGGCTTGATACAGATTATGCCAAAAGGCTTATAAGAACCGCGAAAAACACAGAGGTAAGAGTGGTGGATAAAGCAAGCGTAATGCTCGGCCGAGAAGCAGACACCGTGAACATTAAGATAGACGACCTATACGACATGGCCAGCTACGCATTGACCGATTGCAGAGGCTGTAAGAGGCCCGACCACAAGAGCTGTGAGAAATACAAAATCTTTATGGATTTAAATATACCAATAGCCCAGGAACAGACGGACGGCTGCCCTTACGAGAATTGACGGAGGGATGGCCATGAAGATAGAGACTTACTACGAATGCCCGATATGCCACAGCATCTGGCCAACCAGGAACGATGCGATCACCTGCAGGAACCAGCGCTAAAAAAAGAAAGGAGGAATAATTCAATGTTGATCGAGTTTTGTGGAAATTGTATGACTGGAGCAGAGACCCAGGAATTATATCCGGGAACATGCCCTTGTTACAAGAAAGCATCAGGCAGGCACTGTGCAAACCACAGACAATTACCATACAGACCTAATGACGGCCGCGTGGTTTACATCGCCAGCGCAATGAGAGGAGATATAGAAGGTAACCTCAAAAAGGCAGCAGCATACTGCCAAGCAGCCGCAGAGTCCGGAGCGATACCAATCGCCCCACACCTTTATTTTTCATCCTACCTGGACGATAGGATCCCGGAGGAAAGAACCGCCGGCATGGAAATGGGCCTGCAGATCCTGAAGAGATGTGACGAGCTCTGGGTATTTGGTACACCAACGGAAGGTATGAGAGGAGAAATAAAGCTGGCCAAGAGCCTGAACATTCCAACCCTTTACATACCGGAAGAAACGATAAACAAGATTTTAGAGAGGAGATGCATAGCATGAACAAAGCAATATTCACAGGGCGCCTGGGCGCTGATCCGGAGCTCCGATACACCACCAGCGGGATAGCGGTCTGCACCTTCAACCTTGCCGTAGACAGACCCAAGCCAAAGGACGGAGAAGGAGGCACCGACTGGCCAACCATCGTGGCATGGAGGCACAAGGCCGAATTTGCAGCGAAATACCTGACCAAAGGGCGCAAGATCCTCGTAGTGGCCACAGTTAGGACAAGGCTAATAGAGGACGACCAAGGCAAGAAGCGCAAAATTACAGAGTTCTGGGCAGAGGAAATAGAGTTCTGTGACAGTAAGCCACAAAACAGCGCGGCAGCGTGCGGATACCAGAAAGACGACAGAGATTATTATACGGACGGATATTTATGTTATAATACAACTATATAGTGTATCGTGCGGATACCAGGAAGACGACAGAGATTATTATACGGACGGTTTCACGCCAGTAGAAGATGATGGCGATTTTCCGTTTTAGAGAGGAGGGATAAGGATGGCGATGGACAGTAAGGAGTCAATGGGCATAGCAGGCATGAATTTTGCCTGCTTAAGCACAAGAGTATTAGAAATAGCTATCCAGCGAGGGATAGAGGCAGGAACCAAAGCAGCAATGGATTATTTAATCGAGGAAAAGAAGGCCCAGAGAAAAGGAAGGTACGACCGACGACTGCGCAATACCCGATTATTGCTTAAGAATTACAGAATGCTCAAGAAACATGTCCAGGCCGCCGTGTTCAACGCCAAGCAGGCAAAGGAGAGCGCAATAGACATATTGGACGGTTTGGACGATTACAGCTTCGACGACACCCTGTATATCGAAAGCATAAAGAGGAGCCAACAGAGGACCTTCATCATACTCCAGCACATAGATGAAATGCTGAAGTATTATAGAATAGCCTGCGAGCAATCAGGCAGAGAGGATGAGATGAGATGTTATAGGATCATCGTGAAGACCTACATCGAAGACGAGAAGAAAACAGCCGAGCAAATCGCCGAGGAAGAAAACATAGAAAGAAGAACAGTTTATAAGAATATTAACTCGGCAATAAAACCCCTTTCAGCCCTGATATTTGGCGTTGATGGCCTCAAACTATACTGATAAAAGCACCATGCAAGCATGGGGCACAAACTGGGCACTGTAAAGGCACTTTAACTATAATAAAATGATAGCGTGGAGGAGTGAAATTATGGCAAAGAAAAAGCCGACAAATACCTTCATCGAGATTGACTACTCGACCGAAGCAACCCCAAGAGCAGTAACACCGGATGGAGTTCCGGTTTTCTGTGCTCATGACGACATAATACCGATTGAGAAGGCAATCCCGAACCCAAAGAACCCGAACCAGCACAGCGACAGTCAAATCGAACTGCTGGGGAACATCATCAAAGCAAACGGATGGAGAGCAGCGGTCACCATTTCAAAGAGGAGCGGCTTCATTGTTAAAGGACACGGCCGACGCCTGGCAGCGCTTCATATCAAGAGCGGATACATCCCGGTAGATTACCAGGACTACGCAAGCGAGGCCGAGGAATGGGCGGATCTTATAGCAGACAACCGACTGGCCGAACTCTCAACCCTTGACACAGGAATGCTGGTCGATTTAATCAACGATATGGACACCGGAGAGGTACCAGTGGAGCTGACCGGTTACACAGAGGAAGACCTGGCGGCCATCATAGCAGCTCTTGAAGGAGCAGACGACACGGTGGACGACAAGGCCGACGATGTACCGGAGAGCAAGAACATACCAATGACCAAGGCCGGAGACATCTGGTTCCTTGGAACACATAAGCTGATATGCGGCAGCGCAACCGACAGAGAGGCCATCGAAAAGTTGATGGCCGGAGAAAAGGCTCAAATGGTCAATACGGACCCACCATACGGCGTGAGCTACGAGACCCAGAGCGGCAAGTTCGACATGATCAAGAACGACGACCTCACCGGCGACGACCTGATGGGCGAGCTTTTAATACCGGCATTCAAGAACTATGTAGAGTTCACGGATCCGGACGCAGCTTTTTTATATCTGGCACGCCTGCAGCACCAGGCGAGACTTCGAGGACGCCATGACAGCTGCAGGCCTCATAGAGAAGCAGTACATCATCTGGGTAAAGAATGCACCGGTCCTGGGGCACGCAGACTACCAATGGGCGCATGAACCGTGCTTCTATGCGGAGAAGGCAGGCCAGAGCGCTCACTTCTATGGAGACAGAGCTCAAAGGACCACCTGGAAGGTAGTTCTCCGGGATAGTAACCAGATGGCGACAGTCCTCACAGGAGGCGTGGTGTTGACCGACGGAGCAGGAGGTAAGGTATTCCTTAACGACAAGCCACCAAAGGGCAAGAAGATCAGGTATATACGCTTAAGCGAAGGCAAGAGCGTCTGTCTGTACCCGGAAAGCAAAATATCAACCGTCTGGGAGGTAGCCAAGGAAACCGGCACCGAACACCCGACACAAAAGCCGGTAGAGCTCGCAATTAGAGCGATAGACAATAGTAGTAAGCCAGGAGACCTGGTGCTTGACTTCTTCGGAGGCAGCGGCAGCACGCTGATAGGCGCCGAAATGGCTGGCAGGCGATGTAACACAGTGGAACTGGATCCAAGATACTGCGATGCAATCATTAACCGGTATGTACGTTTCACAGGAAATATCGGAGTGACCTGCCTACGAGACGGCAAAGAGCTGACATACATGCAGCTGAAGCAAGAGAACGATAAGCTCAATGGTATCTCGGAGGAGGCATAGATCCTTGAACCAAAGTAACCACACCAAAAATGAAATATTCAGCATATAACGGCAGGTCGCAATAAAGGCCTGCCTTTTAATATTCAGGAGAGGAGGTAGCAACATGGGAAAACGCAAAGAGAGTGTCTATCCATGGGAACGGATCCCAGGGGAAACACCCAGGGAATATCAGAAATTCTGTGCATACCGGGACATGAATACTGCAGATAGGCCGATCCGGACGCGCAGCCTTCCGAAGTTGGCCAAGGAGATAGGTTTTTCTCTGGACCACTTAAAGAAGTTAAGCACCAAGAACGACTGGGTAAGCAGAGCAGCTGCATACGACGCATACCTGGATGAGCTGGCCAGAGAGCAGAACGAGGCAGAGATCATCAAGATGCGAAAGAACCATGCGCTGCTGGCCTCGCAGATGATCACCAAGGCAGCTAAGAGACTGCTAACAATGCCGGAAGAGGAGATCACCGTAGCCGACCTCGTGCGCCTGGTCGATGTCGGAGTGAAAATCGAAAGATTGAGCCGCGGCGAATCCACAGAAAATAGACAGATAAGCGGAGAGGCAAAGGTCGCTCACCAAGGGGAGGTCACCGTCAAGAACCCAGACAACCTGGACCTTTCTCGTTTATCTGATGAGGAGCTAACCGAGCTTGAACAGCTACTGGAAAAGCTACATTCAGAGTCCGATGTTTGATGTTGAAACTCTGCGAGAAGCGATCATGAGAGAAAAAGCAGAGCGCAACCTTTCAGAGTTCATCAAACAAGCGTGGCACGTTATCGAACCAGGCACGCCGTATGTAGAGAACTGGCACATTGATTTAATAAGCGAGTATCTCCAGGCGGTGGATAACAGCGAGATATTGAGGCTTATAATCAACATCCCGCCACGGCACATGAAATCCATCCAGACAACCGTGTGCTACCCAGCCTGGTCATGGATTAAGAAACCGGAAAAACGCTTCATCAAGGTTTCATACAGTGACAGCTTATCCAGGAAGCACAACGTCCTATGCAGGGACATAATCACCAGCCCGTGGTACCAGGGCAACTGGAGCGACAAGTTCACTCTTAAAGACGACGTGAACAGGCAGAACGAGTTCAAGAATAACCACCACGGAATGATGTACTCGACGAGCGTCGGCGGTAGCATAACCGGTGAAGGTGGAGACGTAATCATCGTAGACGACCCACAGAACCCTCTCATGGCCAACAGTGCCACAGAGAGAGAGGCGTCAATAGCTTTCTTCAAGAACACCCTGCAAACCCGTCTGAACGACCCGAAAAAAGGCGCGATTATAATCATCATGCAGAGGCTGCATGAGAACGACCTGACCGGTTACGTTCTGGAAGAGAGCCTCGGATATCATCATTTATGCCTGCCTGCAGAGGCACCAAAAAGAACGATTGTTCACTTCCCTATAAGCGGAAGGGAGATCATCAGAGAAGGGGGCGACCTTTTGAACCCGTCCAGGTTTGACAAAGACGCCCTTGAAGGACTTAAGAAGTCTATGGGAAGTGCTCAATACGCCGGCCAGTTCCAGCAGACACCGGCACCAGCTGAAGGTATTATCTTCAAGAGAGAATGGTTGGGGAACTTCTTCAAGAACGCGCCTCACCAGAACATGCTTATTCAGACCTGGGATATGCCGTTCACCAAGAGTGAAGGCAGCGCCAAATGCGCCGGCTTAATCATGGGGAGAAGCGGATCGGACATTTACATTCATGACCTGGTAAACGACAAAATGACATTCACAGAGAGCGCGGCCGCAGTTCGCACCCTTACCGGCAAATGGCCAAAGGCCAGGGCGAAGGTTATAGAGAATAAGGCCAACGGGCCGGCCATTGTCGACTACCTGAAAAAAGAAATCCCGGGCATGGTAGAGTTTAACCCGAAGGGCAGCAAGGAAGAGCGTGCAATCAGTGTAACGCCTTACTTTGAAGCGGGAAACATCTGGTTCCCGGATCCAGCAACCCACCCATGGGTACACGATCTGATCAATGACCTTTTGATATTCCCGAAAGGAACATACAAGGACACCGTAGACGCCATGGTACAAGGAATATTATATCTCATGGATAAACCGTCAATGACAGGTCCACCAAAGACCAGTGGCCTCACAAAGAGCAGCTACTGGCGAAGATAATAAAAAGCATTATACAAGCACTGTGCAAGCATGGTACAAGAATGATACTAACACTAACCCAGCATGGGAAGAGCACAACAAAGGGAGAAGTGGTCTCAAAATCGATGAGATCACCGAAACGTTCAGAGCTCTTCTTTTTTTATACTTTCGATTATTCAAACCCAGTAATAAAGCGGCTTTCCATAATGCACCATACAAGCATGAGACAAGCACCATAAAAGCACCATAAGAGCCCTGCTGGAACCCTATTACCTTTTACCTATTACCTATTACCTTTTACCTATTACCTACGCTTCATTGAGGAAGCAGAAGAGAAAGGACCTACAGCTCAAATGTTGATAGTAGCTGTCAAGCTGCCAACCGGAGCCGTCGAGCTTATCACAAACACGGCCATGCTGCACACGAAGATAGACTACTACAAGAACGCATACAACGAGGAGTTCAAGCTCAAAGGAAATACCAACGTGCAGATAGTAGGCTTCATGTTTGTGTAGCCAGGATAAGGCGGAAAGGGAGGTGAGAAAGTAAATGGCTAATAATAATTTTAGGGAAATCGGCCGCCTGGGACAGAAGAGATACGGCGGCTTTTTCTATGAGGAGTTCCTGAAGGATCTCCAGGGGAGAAAAGGCGTCGAGGTTTATAAGGAGATGAGCGAGAACGACGATGTGATCGGAGCGATTCTCTATGCCATTGAAATGCTAATCAGACAAGCGTCCTGGACGGTTCAACCAGGAGGATCCACAACCAAGGATGAGGAAGCTACAGAGTTCATCTATCAGTGTATGGACGATATGCAAGATACCTGGACAGACACGATATCGGAAATCCTTTCATTCTTGACATATGGATGGAGCGCACACGAAATCGTGTATAAACGCCGCGCAGGCAAGAGCAAGGATCCACGACTAAACAGTAAATACAGCGACGGACTCATAGGATGGCGCAAGCTGCCAATCAGAGCGCAGGAGACCCTCTGGGAATGGGTATACGATGATGAGGATAATCTCCTCGGAATGACTCAAATGCCACCGCCAAGGTACGAGCTCATCACGATACCAATTGAAAAGCTGATGATCTTCAGGACCAAGAGCAGGAAGGGCAGCCCTGAAGGAAAGAGCATACTCCGTAACGCATACCGCAGCTGGTACTTCAAGCGCAGGATCCAGGAGATAGAGGGAATCGGTATCGAAAGAGACCTGGCCGGTTTTCCGACATTGACAGCTCCGGAAGGAATGAATATCTGGGATGAAGACGACCCGGACATGGTAGCTGTCAGAGTAGCTGCAGACAGAATCGTCCAGAACATAAGACGAGACAGCCTCGAAGGTCTGACGTTACCGTCCGGATGGAAGCTGGAGCTATTAAGCACAGGAGGACGCCGGCAGTTTGATACCAATGCAATCATCGAGCGATACGACACCAGGATAGCAATGACCGTCCTGGCCGATTTCGTTTTATTAGGTCACCAGAAGGTGGGCAGCTTTGCATTATCCAGCGACAAGACGGAACTGTTTGCAATGGCCGTCGGAGCATACTTGGACATCATCTGCGAAACCTTCAACAACAAAGCAATCCCGGCGCTGATTGACCTAAACGCTCAACACTTTGCCGGTATTACTGATTATCCAACGCTGCAGCATGGAGATATCGAGAGCGCAGACATTCAAGCTCTGGCTGCTTACATCAAGGACATGACCGGCGTCGGCATATTAGTACCAGACGACCACCTGGAAGACTATGTGAGAGAAGTGGCCGGCCTGCCAGAAAGACTGGATGACCTGGGAGATTTAGAGGACGATGAAGCTGTAAAGAAGGCCATGGAGCGACTGGGGAGGTATGATTGATGTTCAGGATCCGGAAGTCAATTCACCTGCACCCGATACACAAGGCAAAGAGGAAGAGCAAAGCAGCACAAGAGGTCCTCGACAAATTAAACGCATTCCTGGACGCAACGGAACCGGAGCCGGTTTATTTCCTCACCAGGCTATGGAACGACCAGCAGCAGGCAATAACATACAAGGAGCTGCGTGAGGCGATCCTCAACGGCTACATCGACGTGAAGACCATCCAGGCCTGGCAAAACGACTACGCAAACTTTGTAAACGAGCACCTGAAGCCCCTATGGATAGAGGCCATGCAGGCAGCAAATGCAGACTTGATGGCAGCGCATCCGGATTATTTCTTTGACCCCATGAGCCAGGGTGTCCTCAAATGGATCAACGAACACGGTGCCCAATGGGTAACGGTAATAGCGGAGGAACAGAAGGAAGCAATATCGGCCATGCTGCAGCATGCATACAGCGGAGCCTTCACCGTAGATGAGCTGGCCAGAACGATCCGGGCGACAATTGGCCTAAATAAGGTCCAGGCCAAGGCCAACCTGAACTATTATCAGCATGTGAAGAAAACTCTTCTGGAAAACAACCCAGGCATGAAGGAATCAACGGCCCAGAAAAAAGCCCAGGAAGCAGCAGCGAAATACGCGGCCAAGCAGCATAGGCAAAGAGCTTTCACCATAGCAACAACAGAAATGGCATTCGCTTATAACAAGGGAGCTGACGAGGGAATAAAGCAAGCCCAGGAGCAGAACCTTATAGGCAAGGTGGTGAAGGTTTGGAGCACGGCAGCCGACGAACTCGTATGTTCTATATGTGGAGCCCTGGATGGTGTCGAACTGGAGATGGGCGCAGATTTTGATTTCAAAGGCAACCAGTTATACAGCGGTCAGAAGCAAACGCCGCCAGCTCACCCACGCTGCAGATGCGCGCTGCTTTACGTGGAGAAGGAACCGCCGAAATACAAGACGGTACCGGAGCAGGAAGTGATCCAGGACTGGAGCCCGGAAGATCAGATACCAACGCCCGAACCTCCGGACCCGGCAAAGCCCGTAATACCACCGTCAGAGAAAATGCCACCAGGCATGAAATACAAAGGCAAGGCAAACCTCGGAGGAACCGGGGAAATGCATTCATACATCGACGAGACCGGCCAGGAGTGGTTATTCAAACCGGCACAAAGTAAATCCGGAAAACCGGAAGCCTTCAGAGCATATGTCCAGGAAGCCGGTTATAAGGTCCAGGCGATAATAGATCCGGACACAGCGGTACCGGTAGGAACAGGAGAGCTGGGCGGGAAGTTTGGAGCTTTCCAGAAGCGAATAAACACCATAGGCGACAAGATAGACCTGAAGCACTGGCAATACACCAGCGACCAGCTGCCACCAGGAACAGCCGCACAGCTGCAGAGAGAGCATGCAACCGACTGGCTGCTGGGGAACTTTGATAGTCATGGCGGCAACTTTATCATGGACGACGCAGGAAGGCTCATAGATGAGCTACACATACCACCCGAACGCAACCTACGGAGAGACAGAACCGATTTATAATACATTATTCCGGAGATTTGCAAAGGGAGAAATAGACCTGGATCTGCAGGACACATTGGCCTACATCAAGAGAATGGAGGCTATCCCGGACACACAATATCGGGAAATATTCAGGAACTATGCTGAAACCCTTCACGGCAAGGGCAAAGAAGCAGAAGAGCTGCTGGATATAATCGTCGAGAGAAAAAACCGGTTAAGAGAAGAATATCGTCAGTTTTATAGCGACCTTCTCACCGAGAGAACCGGAAAGAAACAGACATTCATCTGGGCAGATGAGGCTGTAGAACACATGAAGCAGCCACTGACAGCGATAACGCACAGCCCGGACACTCTGCAAAAGATGAACATGGCAGAACTTAAGCAACTGGCCAAGCAAAAACAGATCCCATACTACAACAACATGAATAAGACCCAGCTGGTAACGGCCATATCGGACCCGGCAAAAGCGCCGGAAATGAGCGCCCAGGTAAGAAACAGACTGCTGGCCAACGAGGCAGCAAGGAAAGCTGCAGCAAGGACGCCGGCAGCACAGAAGGCCAAAGAGATTATATCTGCAGATGATGTGTTCCAGGACGCGTCGATTATTCCGGAGAAAAGGCTGGGAGTTCCAGTCAGGAGCGACAAGGGCAGCGTTGAAGGTCTCAATTTGACGGCCAGGAGAATGCGCCTGTTAGACGACGCAAGCGGTACCGAATATGAGGTATACGAAATATCCGGAAAACTCACCAGGGAAGCATGGTCCAAGACATGGGATAAAATGAAGCCAATAGGAGAAATAGGAGAGCTGGAATTTGAGCTTGCAGACGATGTCAAAAAGCTCTTTGCTTCCAAGGCGGACCTCGGAGCTTCCATCCGGACCATAAAGGTAACCGACGGAGAAACCACATTCGAGCTTTATATCGATGGCCAGACAAGGAGATACAATGGATGGCGTGGTTTTTTCAGATTGAGAACTCCGGTAACCTCAAACGGAGCTGCGGACGCTGCAAATATGAGAAACATGCTGCAGAAGCTGGAGCTTGATGATCTTTTATTGAAACCGGACAGCGAGGCAGAAACGATCCTCAAAAAGAGCCGGCTTGTATGGCAACACGCTCCACATCGTATCCAGGAATTAGATGGTTTGACGCCAGAGCAAATACCGATTAAACTGGATATGATATTAAAGCAAGAAGGAATAGACCCGAAGCGTATAAATAACATGAAGCTGGTTAAAGTCTTCGAAGGCTATTCAACTTATGTCGAAGAGGGCATCGTGGAAACATACAAGAAGGCAGGCCTGAAATATGTCTGGACCGGAGTTCCGGACGGAGACGACATCGTGAAGATCATCCAAAGCCCTGGCCTGATGTCAAATAACAACCGTTTCAGGGCAGGATTGAGGCGCACAGGAGCAAGTCCGGTAGAAGACTTCCGGACCGGCGGCAGCGATAGCGTATTCACCAGGATAGGCGTCAAGAATAAAAACAACCCAAGGTTTGACGACTGCTACCGAGGGAACAGGTACCGCATTCTCATAGATCCAAAGGTTATGGAGAGAACAGATTGGTGCGCATTCGAAGGAGACTCATACGGGAGTTCGGATCCATCAGCCTTGTCTGGTAGACCGTCACCGGTGGAATTCATTAAACGAATGGCTACGAGCTACCGATACGGAAACGAAATCATGTTCAGGAACGGAATAGCGAAGGAAACATTCATCGGGATATCATGCCAGAGCAACGCGCTCCGAGCAGAGCTCCTGGAGAAGTTCAAACAGGCGCATATTACTGCAGTAAACGGGATACCGATAGAAGATTTTGTAAAGGTGGGATCTACGATATGATAGACCAAAGAGCTGTATACGTCTTCAAGCCACCGGGAGAAAGAGATTTCACCGGGATAGCGCTGGATGTTCACATTCACAAAGAGGCCCTCCGGTTCTTTGACACCAACAGAGGACACGAGCTGCCAGGCAAAGTAACCCAGGAGACAGACAATGGATTTACATTCACATCAACGGGAATCATCCAGGGAGAATGGCAGTTCAAAGTTCTGGGAATTGGAGAGTTTAAGCGGAAATATTTCAAACTGGTCGAAGGCGGGCAAGCGCTGGCGGCCAAGCTACAAACCACAGAGGACCTCCACCAATGGTATCGGAGGGAGTTCAAGATTTAAGACGGGGAAAAGGACCTCGTCTTTTTGCTTTGAAAGGAGGTAGATAACAATGGCCAAGTTCAGCGACCTGGTGAGCATCAAGAAGGACCAACAGAAACCGGCCACACCGGCGAAATCTACATCAGGAGTGATAAAAGGTCGCTTCAAGATCCAGAAATCATACGACGACAAAATGCTGGCCTTTGGCTGGGCCAATGTAGCGGTTACAGCCGGCGGCCAACAGATAGAGGACTACCACGAGGACATGATAGACCCGGAAGAGCTGGAGCAGGCTGCATACAAGTTCGTGGAGCTTTACCGGGAAGGCGGAGAGCAGCACGAGCGCGGAGGAGTGGCCGTGCTCATTGAAAGCATGGTATTCACCAAGGAAAAAATGAAGCTCCTGAACATTCCGGAAGGGACGCTGCCTGAAGGCTGGTGGATAGGCTTCAAGGTATTAGACCCGGACGTCTGGGAAAAGGTCAAGGATGGCACATATCCGATGTTCAGCATTGAAGGAGAGGCCATCCGGGAGGAAATCACCGAAGAGGAATAACAGAATAACGGCAAATCAAAAAACGACGAGAAATCGTCGTTTTTTGTTTTATATAAATTAGCCGGGAAAGGAGGAGAGAAGCAGAAATGGCATCAAAACTGAAAGACCTTAAAATCACCAAAGTAGACTTTGTAGAGGCCGGAGCAATCCGAACCATCTACAGCGAAAGGAGGTGAAAAAAGCGATAGCCCCGTCAAGAAGTTTTTCTCTGCGATCGCAAAGGCTCTGGGCATAGCTGAAGACGAGCACATAGGCGAAGCGATCGACGAGATAGCCAAAGGCTATGAAGCCGCCACATTCGGAGAAAAGATGGACGAACAGAAGCGCAGGAGAGTAACAAGTGAAATATGGGACGTTTGCTACGCCTTGGAGGAAAGTCTGTGTTCAATCATCTGTGACGACGATGTGCCGGAAGAGGATAAACCGGAGCTCATGGAACAAAGCCTGAATGAGTTCGCGGAGGCTGTGAAAGAGCTTATCCCAACCTGGGCGCAGGGAAAGACCACAAACAAAATCGCTAAGAATGAGCAGCCCATCACACCCGTAAGGCTTGAAATGGCCAAGGCAGCCAAGGAAAAGCTGGAGGCTATCATAGCCAAAGGGGAAGATCCGGATACAGATCCGGAAGGCACATCCGTGGAGGATGGATGTAAAAAACCAAATCAAAAAAAATCGAAAGGAGACATGGAGGACATGAAAATCGATAAGAGCAAACTGACACCTGAAGAGCTTGCAGCGCTCGAAGCAATCGAGAAGAAAGCCGGCATTCCGGACGAGCCTGCAAATGAACCAAATCCCGTACCTGCTGCAACTGATGTAAACAAGAGCGAAGGACAGACTGGGGATAACCAAAACACCGGAGAAGAAGAGGACATCTACAAAGGACTTCATCCTGTAGTAAAGGCAGAACTCGAAAGACTTCGCAAGGCAGCAGATCAGGCCGAGGAAAGGAGCTGGTACCTCTCTTTAAGAGCTTAAAAAAAGCCGGCGGCAACGCTTATGAACAGATGATCGCCATACTCGACGCCAGCGTGGAGGCTGTAGAGAAGTCCGGAGTTTTCTCCGAGATAGGCAAAAAAGGCGGCACTGGCACCGTTGACGCATGGGCGACCATTGAAAAGCACGCCGACGAGATCCAGAAATCTATGCCTAACTTGACGAGAGCTCAAGCAATCGACAAGGCATGCCAATTGCATCCCGAACTCGTACATGAGTACGAGAAAAATAGATAAGGAGGAATGAACATGTTTATCAGCACAGGAATTAATGATAGCCCGGTAATCACCGGGAAAGCAACTGCAGCCATTGAAAATGGCGCTTTTCTTGCTGCCAAGTTTGACGCAAACGGAGGCATTGTTCTTGCCGGTGCAGGCGAGAATGCACTCGGCCTTTTGATTGCTACCACTCCGGAAAATGTGGCAGCTGGCGAAGACGTAACCGTCCAGATTAAGGATATAGGCCTCTGGGTTACCGGGGATGCCATATCAGCAGGTGCAGAGCTCACACCTGACGCCAATGGTGCAGCTGTAACAGCTGCAGTGGGAAATTATGTGACAGCAATCGCACTCGAAGCTGCAGCAGCTGCCGGCCAGGTGATCAAAGTACAAATCGTAAAGTCAGGCAAAGTGCCGGCTTAAAACAATATGAAAGGAGATAACAGTCAATGAAAGGAACAAGCATATCTAACATTCAGGTACAGATCGCAAAAGGCTGGAGGCCCAATAACTACCTGACAAACATGTCCATGGCCTTCTTCCAGGAGGAAGGAGACTTTGTGGCACCCGCTATATTCCCAATTTGCCCTGTAGGCCTAAGCTCCAGCTATTACTACACATTCAGCAAGGCTGACCTTGCGAGAGACAACGTGCAGAGGAAACCTGCATTCGGAAAGGTTCAGCCTGCACTGATGGGACAGACAGACAACACATATAAGTGTGAAGTGGACCAGGTAATCGTGGGCATCGACCAGATCGACGCTTTGAATTACCAAAGAGCAAAGGCACCAGGCGTAGCAGATCCGAGAAGAGCAAAAGTAAGATTTGTTACAGAGCAGCTGAAGCTCCACCTGGATCTTATATTTGCGCAGAACTTTTTCAATGCTGCAGCATGGCAGAACGTATGGACCGGCGTAGCAGCTAATCCCGGCGCTAACCAGTTCCTGAAATTCAATGATGCCAACTTCGACCCTGTAAACTTCTTTGATGCCAGAATCAAAGAAGTTAAGCAAAACGGCCGTAGAAAGCCAAACAGGCTGGCTCTTGGCGTTGACGCATACAACGCATTAAAGAACCACCCTGACATCGTAGAAAGGGTAAAATATACCGGCAGCACTGCCAACCCTGCAATTGTTACACCTCAAGCGTTGGCTGCAATCCTTCAGATAGAGGAAGTAAGGGTTCTCGAAAGCACCTACAACGCAGGCGGCATCGGTCAGGAAGACATGCAGTTTGTATGCGCAACTGACGGCGCACTTCTCTGCTATGCAACTGACAATCCTTCAATTGACGAGCCAAGCGCCGGCTATATCTTTACATGGGATATGCTCGGAAATGGCCAGTACATCGCTCTGGATCAATACGAAGGAGAAAAAGGCACACATGCGGAATTCATCGAAGGCTTAATGGCTACTGACATGAAGAAAACATGTGACGACTTGGCAATCTACTTCGACCAGTGCGTATAAGAGAAGGAGGGACACAGATGAGCGGTAACAGTTACGGTTACATTTGCAAAAAAGCGTGTGTACTTGGAGGCGTCGCCTATTCCGAAGGCGACGCTATTCCTGCTGAAGCCGTTCTTCCAAGCCGCGAAAAGGTCTTAATCAAGCAAGGGCTTATAGTTCCGGCCGTAAATGTTGACGTGCTACTGGAGGAAAACAAATTTTTAAGAGCGAAGGTAGCCGAGCTTCAAAAGACTGCCGGAGAAGCCACAGAATCGCCCAGAAACGACGAAAAGGAACCGGGGAATATAATCATACCTATAACGGCAAAAGGCGGCCTAATTGAGCTCGAAATGAAGCCAGAGGACATAATAAAAGCCATTGCTACCCTGCAGCTTAATGCAGAGGAGGCTGCCAAGGCGGTGGGCGAAATCGACAAAGAGGAAATCCTTATACTGATTGATGCGCTTGACTACAGAAAAACGGTCAAGACAGCAATACTGGAAAGGGTAGCCGAAATGGAGACCGGCGGAGAGGAAGAGCAGGGCAGTACCGAGGAGGATAAAGGTCAGGGTGATGAATAATGGCAGATAGAAGCTACACCTATGACCCAACAAAGATAGTGGGAAAAGGCAAAGACAGGATGCGCTTTGAGCTTGGCGACACCATGGTAGAAGGAGGACCTGAAACAGCAGCGCTTACCGACGAGGAAATCAATGCTGTTTTAGAGATGTACCCGAACAAATGGAAAAAAGCCAAGCTGGCGCTCGTTGAAAGCATATGCCGGCGTTTTTCATATGAGGTAGACACCGACGTCGGCCCTCTTTCCCTGGGCTTACAAGCCCGCGTAGAAGTATGGCGAGAGATGTACAAGGAGCTTAAGGCCGAATTAAACTATTCTGTGCCGAGCGCAAATCCGGCCGCGATAAGCGGTACCCCATACTTCTACAAGGGAATGATGGACAATCCATCAACAGGACGGAAGGAAGGTGGGGAGAATGTATCTCAGGCCAGGAAACCTTTATAAGGACTTTACCGTAGAAAAGAAAGGCAGGTCCATAAGCTCACGCGGTAGAGCGAAGAGTGGATACAGCGACGACGGCGAGACATTAAGAGGCGTCCTGGCCGAGGCAAAACCCCAGGAGAAGGAGCGATGGCGGCAGCTCCAACACCCCATAAGTCACACTATAGTCCAAAAAGGAAAACCCAAGGCTGCTCCGGAAGATCGTCTGATCTTTGGAGATAGAATATTCTTCATCCAGGGAGTAGACGAACCGGGCGCCTTGGGACTTTGGACAATTTACTATGTGGAGGAACGCTTCGATGGCCATGAATATCAAGATTAAGCCGGAAATAGACAAAATCGTGGACCAGATAAACCACGAAGCGAAATCCAGAGCATTCAGGGCCGCCAATGAGCTCCGAAATGCAGCGCTTAATGTCCTGCGTGGCCAAAGGTCTGGTCGCGTTTATAAAAGGCCTTTTTCAAGAAGCACTTACACAGCTTCAGCACCAGGGGAACCGCCAGCAGTACGAAGTGGAAACCTGCGCTTGAGCTGGAAACCAAGGACAGGATCCGAAACAGCAGGCAGCGGCCTAACGGTAAGGCCTGCGATTATCACAGACGTAAAATATGCACCGATCCTTGAAGAGGGGTACGACGGCGAGGTCCAAAAGACCATGAAGCTGAAAAAAGGTGGTACCAAAACGATAAACTACCACCTGACTATTGAACCGCGTCCATTCGAGGAACCGATAATCGAGGCTGCAAAGCCGAAGATTAAGCAAATCTACAGCGAGCCATATCTTAAATAAACCAGGGAAGGAGGGAAGCCATGCCGTTAATTACAGACACCATCAATAAAGTGTTTGATAAAGCCAGCGTGCACAAAGGAGATTTAATCAGAGCGAAGCATGTAACATGGGATGAGCCCAGAAATGGGATTGTAACAACGGTGAGCGATAATAAGCTGACCGTTTTATTTTTGCCAGGACTGGGGAACGTCACGAATTACTTCACGATACTTGCTTCAGAGGTCGAGACCGGTAAATGGACAGTCCGATGGACCACCGACATGGAGATCATCAATACTGAAGGCACGGCAGGCGAAGAGCAATGACACTGGAAGATTTGATCTATAATCGATTATTAGCCAGCGAGGATCTAACGGACAAGCTGGCCAAGTTCGATAACCTGCCGGCGATTTTCTACCAAGCAGCTCCCGGAGACCAGAACGAAGGCTGGAAAGGCAAAAAGCAGTACCCGCGTATTGATTTTGTTGTAGATATGCAGGCTAACCCGGAAAGGCAGAGTTCCGGCTTAATGACGCTTAACATATGGTGCAACGAAGCAGGAGATCCTCCGGAAGACATAGAGCCAGAAGTTCGCGCCGCATTATGCGACGTATTCATGCAGCCGGCTGAACAGCCTCCGTATTGCCTGGCATGGGTAAGGTCCGACAGCTTCGAATTAAGCGCCAACACGATAAAAGGATCCCATGTAAACGGCCTAACTATTCTTTTTGACGTGCTGGCTTTTCCCTGCCAAGAAACCATAGACCCGGATCCAATCATGGCCATGAACGAATTTATCAAGGAGTGGGAGCCAGCTGCGGTGTTGATAGGCAGAGATAAGATCCCGGACTATTTCACAGCAGGTAAAGATGCGCCTGCTTTTTATTTCAGGCTTGCAACTTTGGAATTGGCCCAAGAGACAAACACAGTGGCCTGGATGAACGGGAGCATAGCTGGCCATATATTCGCTCCGACTGCGGAAGCAAGGCTGCAATGGCTTAAATATCTCGTAGACACGCTGGCAAGCCAGGGAGAAGTTATAATGCTGGACACATCTCCCATGTTCATACGAAGCATTAAAGCCGACAGTGCGGCAAATTACCTCATAATAGGCCAGCTCCGAATAAATGTGCGGTTTGGTATACTTCGCAGACCGAAATACGCGCATGTACTGGCGAGGACGAATATCCCGCGTGAGAGGCTGGGGGAAGAGGAAAGGTCAAGGTAGTACCAAAGCCAACCGCAGGATATGCGATCGAATATAAGCTCGCAGGAACAGATTATGAAGAATAGGAGGTTATTCTATGGCTAAAAAACACGAAAACACCAAGAAGACCAGCTCCGTGGAAATGACAATCCAGGAGCCCGAATACACGGCTGAAGAGCTCGCCGCAGCATCAGAGTTATTCGGTAAAAAGGTCATGCCTGAATGCGTAATAGCCGCCTTCCGCGTGGCAGGCGTCGAAAAGGCCACAAAAACAGAGGCGGCCAAGATAGTAAAAAATTTCATGACAAAGGAGGTCAAATAACATGGCAGGAGTTTTCACAATAGGTGAAAAGAAAGCCCGCCCTGGAGTTTATACCAGATACGAAAATGCTGGCGGAGTAGCACCGGCAGGAGCTGTAAACGGTATAGGCGCAGTAGTTATCAGGGCAAACTGGGGACCGCTTAACAAGCTCGTTGATATTGACAGCCCCAGCGCCGCAGCTTCTATCTTTGGAACAGAACTCACCGTGGACGCAATAACAGAAATGTTCAACGGGGGCTGCAGCAAAGTAAAAGCAGTAAGAGCAGGATCAGGCGGAACGGCCGCAAGCATAGCCCTAAAAGACGGTGCTACAACTGACGCAGTAAAAATCACAGCGAAGTACGTCGGAGACCGCCCTTTCAATGTTACCATCAGGGACAGCCTGCTAAACGATGATAAGCGCGAATGTATCATCTATTCAGGAACTACAGAGTTTGAAAAGGTGGAGTTTACAAAGGGAGCGGCCGGAGCCGGAGAGCCTGCAGCTCTTGTGGCAGCATTCGCCAACAGCAAGAACTTTACAGCAGAGAAGCTCGCTGACGGAAACAAGGTACTTGCAACAGTAGCACAATCAGCTATGACAGCAGGAACCAATCCGACAGTAACCAACACAGAATACAGCGCAGCGCTTAATGTTCTGGAAGCAGGCAAATGGAATGTGCTGTGCGTAGACACATCAGACACAGCGGTTCATGCGCTGGTTCAGTCATTCATCCAGAGGATATACCTGGCCGGTGCCACTTCGATGGCCTGCATAGCAGAGACAAAGGATGTGGAGCTCGATACCAGGATGACTCACGCCGCGGCATTTAACGACGAGAAAATGCACTTCGTACTGAACCCGGCATACGACGCCAGTGGCAATCTTTATGACGGATACAAGCTGGCGGCAAGAATCGGCGGTATGATAGCAGCCGTACCTTCTAACACCAGCCTAACTCATACCGTGGTTAATGGATTTGTTTCTCTTGCAGAGCCGCTAACAAATAGCCAGATTGAAAAGGCATTAGCCAAAGGATGTATTGTTCTCACGGTCAATGCAAGCGATCAGATCTGGATCGAGAGCGCCATCAACACCCTGGTAACACCAAGCGGCAACCAGGATGAAGGCTGGAAGAAAATCCGCAGGACCAAGACGAGGTTTGAGCTCATTGAAAGGATCGTAGCAACTACCGACCCACTGATCGGCCAGATAAACAACGACAGCGACGGAAGGGCGACCTTCATAGCTGCAGCCCAGGGAGTAGTAAACGCCATGATCGGCGAAAAGAAACTCCTGGAGGGCGGCACCGTTTACGAAGATCCGCTCAATCCACCTGCAGGAGACAGCGCATGGTTTGTAATTGCTGTTGACGACATCGACAGCATAGAAAAGGCATATCTGACTTTCAAATTCAGATTTTCGCCTGAAATTAAGAGAGGAGGATAAGGCATGTTTAATAACAGAGCACCGATTGATACCAGGAAAGTGTTGACCGGGAAGGACGGCGCGCTTTACAACGACGAGGGCGTCATGCTGGCCACCGTTGAGACATTCCAGACCCAGGTCAATGTGACAAATGCTAAATATCAGCCGCTGGGAGACGCACAAGAGCATGAAGTATTCCAGGCATATGGCGTAACCTTAACCTTCACAGAAACAGTAATCGCCGACGAGCGCTTCATTCAGGAGCTGTTCGAAGGAATGAGGACCGGAGTAATGCCGGCTTGGAATTTCCAAGGAGTGGTGAAGGGACGCAACGGCAGCGAGCAGCGCATGGTCTACAGACAATGCGTACCAAGCGGCACAATTGATCTGCAAAACCTTTCTGTGGGAGATTTAATCAAGAGAGCCTGGAGCCTCTTTGTTAACGATCCTCCGGAATTGCAGAGCTTGTTAACCGCCTAATACGCAATGGAAGCGTGCAGGCATATAATTAAATACCAAAGGCCGTCCTGCACACCCAGGGCGGCCAATTTTTTAATTTAAGGAGGTTATCACATGCACATGGCAAACGATAAAATCGAAAAGGCCAAAATCAAAGAGGTAGATCTTACTGAAGAGGAAAATAAGGGCCAATTAAGGACATACGAGGACGACATCCTCAAAGGATTGCTGGCAGCAGCAAACTACAAAACAGAAGAGGATAACATTCACCCTGTAGAGATCGCAAGAAATGGCGTAGTTCTAATCAAGTTCAACATTCGACCTTTGAGCGAGGAAGAGTACCAGCAATGCAAAGAGAAGTACACCAAATACGTCAGAAACAAGCAGCTCGGAATTAAATTCCCTGAAAACACCGACAGCGTGAGATACAGAAGCGCTTTAATCTACCAGGCAACCGTAGATGAAGACAGAGCAAAAATCTGGGACAACAAGAACGCATGGAAGGCTTTAAATGTACTCAATGGCGTTGATCTCATAGACAAGACTCTTCTTGCAGGAGAAAAGGACGCCATCCTGGAGATTATCGATAAAATCAGTGGCTATACCATGACTGCGGAGGAAACAGCAAAAAACTAATAAAGGCCGGAGGACTGTCCACCCTGCTCCATCACATATTCCAGCGGATGGGCATTCCTCCGGACGAGGTTATGGCCAAACCGCCAGGAGTGAGAGCTTTTATGTTAGCCTCTATGCGCGTGCAGCTTGAGGAGGAAAATAACGAAAGAGAGGAGGATTGATGGATGGCAGCTGAAACATTTCGCATTGAGATACCTATCCATGTCGAGGACAAGACGGATCCTGGCGTCTCCCAGGCAACGCGGAAGATAAATGGATTTGATAAGGCCAACCAAAAGACACAGGAACGGCTTAACCAGATGAACCGAACAAAATATCAGGTCGTCCTTGATGCATTGGATCGGGCGTCCAGTGTTGTCGGAAAAGTTACATCAAAAGCACGCAGCATAGCGGGTAAGACGTTTAGCTTCACGATGAAAGTAATCGACCTGGCCACGGCACCGTTAAGGGCCCTATGGAACTTCGCGACGTCCATACAAGGCGCCATACTCGGTGCGACCGGTGCATTTGCCGGCATTTATAAACCGATGGAAATCGCCGGCGACTTCGAACAGACACAAATCGCATTTGAAACCATGTTAAAAAGCGCCGAGAAGGCAGAAAAATTCTTGAAGGAAGCGTCACAGTTCGCGAACAAAACACCGTTCGAATTTCCGGAACTGATCAACAGTAGTAAGCTGCTGATGGCCTTCGGTTTTGAAGCAGACAAAGTGCTCGATATGTTAAAGACCATAGGCGACACGGCCAGCGGCCTGGGAGCCGGTTCTGAAGGAATAGACCGTATAACGAGAGCACTCGGCCAGATGAGAGCGAAAGGACGAGCACAGACAGAGGAACTCCTGCAGCTTCAGGAGCTTGGTGTACCAGCCAACCAAATACTGCAAGAAGAGCTCGGCCTAACCGGAGAACAGATCGCAAACATCGGTAAAGAGAGCATAGAAGCGGCAAAGGTTATAGATGCGTTATTACGAGGCATGGATAAACGTTTCGGAGGCATGATGGCCAACCAATCCAGGACCGCCAAGGGCATGATTTCAACCCTGAAAGACACGCTTCAAAACTCCCTGTTAAGACAATGGGGAGAAGGCCTATGGGCAGGAATTAAACCAGGACTTGAAAAACTCACCACCTGGATAGACGAGAACCAGGATATCATTGCTCAATGGGGAGAGACCTGGAAGAAAGCCGGAGCAAATATTTCCAAGTGGGTAATGGCCAGAGTGGACGATTTAAGAAACAGCATACAACGCATGGTTAACTCCCAGGAATGGAAGGACGCGAAAAACTTCGGAGAAAAGCTGAAGATAGCATGGGATCAGATAATAGCGCAGCCGTTCAACGAATGGTGGAATTCAACCGGTAAGGCTTGGCTTGCAGACAAGGCCAGCAAAATCGGTGATGCCGTAGAGGAAGGAACCAGCATAGGAGCTTCATTCGCTGAAGGTTTCCAAAAAGGATTTGATGGCGAGAAGGTAGGCGAGGCGATCTTAAACGCCATAAAAGGTGTATTCAAGGACGCAGGAACGCTGCTCCCAGGAGGAGAGAAACCAAGTAGTACATCCTGGCTGTCTGCCGGCGCAATAGCATTGGCGCTTCAAAAGCTTGGAATTTTCAAGCTGTTAGGCAAAGGCGGCAAGGGTTTAATTAATCTCCTTGGGAAAGGGAGCAAGGATGGAGTACCGGCAGCAACAGGATCTCTTGTCCCTGACAGTTTCATAACTTCCACTATGGCCGTTACGGCCTCTGTAGTTTACATCAATGGCCCAACGATTGGAGGAGGCGGAAGCGGGGGCAAAATCATAAACAACATTCCAAGCTTACCTGGAGGAGGACCTGCGACAATACCAAAGCTTCCTGGAGGAGGATCGCCTCTTGCTTTACCGGGCGCCGCCGGAGCGGCAGGAAAGGCAATAAATACTGTGAAGCTTGCTAATGGCACATATGTAGCGTCAGGAGGTGCGTTAACAACAGGCCTGGCCAAGTTAGGAGTAGCACTCGGCAGCGGTGCAACAACTGCTAGCGGAGCTGCAGCGGTCGGAGGTGCCTCGATTGCTGGAATTATCGGCGGCATTCTTGGACTTGGATCAGCTGGTATTGATGTTTACCAGGGAATAAAAGCGAGCAAGGCCGGCAATAGCAAAGCTGCTAAAGATGAATATGTAACAGCAGGGACCAAGGCTGGCATGGTCGGCGCGGGAGCTGCTGCAGGCGCTGCCATTGGCGCTTTATTTGGAGGCATAGGTGCGGTACCAGGAGCGCTTGTAGGAGCCGGAATCGGTGGAGCTGCCGCACTTTTCACCGGAGATAAAGCAGGAAAAGCCCTATCGGACGCGACAGACAAAGACGGAGCTCTGACAAAGTTCTGGGAAACGGATCCTGGGTAGCCGAGAAGTGGAACGCAGCAGGAGACTGGATAAGCAACAAATGGAGTAGCTTCAGCGACTGGTTCGACACTTCGGTATGGACCCCTGTAAAAGACGTCGGAATATCGGCCATCAACATAGCAGCCGGAGCCTGGAGCGAAGTAAGAGACTGGGTAGGAGAGAAATGGAGCGATTTCTCCACATGGTTCGATGAGAGCGTATGGACCCCAATAAGCAACGCGGCACAAGCTGCAGGTGAATGGGTAAGCCAGAGATGGGATGAAGCCAGGACGTGGATCGGAGACAGATGGTCTGATTTTTCTTCCTGGTTTGACGAATCCATATGGACCCCAGTAAGCAATGCAGCGCAGGCAGCCGGCCAATGGGTAAGTGACCGCTGGAACGAGGCAAGGACATGGATAGGCGAACGCTGGTCCGACTTTTCAACATGGTTTGAAGAGAGCATATGGACCCCGGTCAAAACAGGAGCCCAGGCGGCAGGTCAGTGGGTAAGCGAAAGATGGAGCGAGGCCAAGGCCTGGGTAAGCGAGACATGGGGAACTGTAAGCACCTGGTTTGATGAAACGGTATGGCAGCCGGTAAAAAGCGCAGCACTGACAGCCGGAGCATGGCTGGGAGATCAGTTCACAGCGGCAAAGAACGCCATAAGCGAGGCCTGGTCCGGAGTATCCGACTGGTTCTCAAATAACGTATGGGAGCCCATCAAGAACGGAGCAACCAAAGCATGGGAATGGGTAGGCGAGAAGCTCGGCGGCATTGGCGAATGGATCGGAGACCTGGGCCAAAAAGGCTCAAAGGAAACCGGCCTGACAACCAGCAAGGGCAAAGGCAGTATCCTCGAACATGCATACGGCGGAATTATGACAAAACCGCACATGGGCATCGTGGCCGAGGACGGAGCCGAAAGCCTTATCCCGTTAAGCCCAAGCAAGAGACAAAGAGGCCTTGATTTATGGCAGCGGACTGGTGAACTTCTCGGAGTCAGGGCCTACGAAGACGGCGGAATAGTAGGCGAGGAACCGGAGGAAATCCCAGTGGCGTCCGCAACCGGAAAAGCCGGCCAGAACATCACCATCAAGGTGGAAGTCAAGGCAGAGCCTAAATTCACGATTGAAGGCAGCGGAGATACCACCGACGAGAACAAAGTGCTGGCCGTATTGAAGGCTTATATCCGCGAAATGACTGACGACATAGGAGACGAGCTGGCAGAAAGACTTATATACATCACTGAAATAGAAACAGGAGCGAAGCTGGCGCTTTCTATGCTCCCCGAAAAGACAAAGCAAAAAGGAGACGCTGCATTTCAGATTTATGACATTATAAACGTCGGGGAGGTAAGGATCCCACGAGGGACCAACCTTTTAACTTTCTCGTGGAACGGCACCCTCCCCGGCAAAAGCCGTAGAAACGCCAGTTACAGTTATATAAAAACACAATACTGGCAAAGCCCAGAGGAAATCCAGAACATCTGGGAAAGGTGGCGTAAAGAAGGGACAAAGTTAAGGTTAATGGTCACAGAGACGCCAATCAACCACGATGTATATCTGGACGGATACACGGCAGAAGCCACCGGAGGAAATGGCGACTACGAATACACAATCAGCTTCGTAGAAGCAAAGCCTATTGAGGTTTATACAGTAAGCGAGCTAAACATCAAACCAAAGGCACAGACAAATGCGACAAGCTCGTCAACCAGGCCTCCGGCACCAAAGGCCGCGGCCAAGACTTATACCGTCAAGAGTGGAGATAGCCTCTGGAAGATTGCACAAGCAACCCTTGGCAAAGGCGGAAGGTATATGGAAATATATAATCTTAACACAGACAAGATAAAAAACCCAAATACCATATACCCCGGACAAGTTCTAATGCTGCCGAGTTAGGAGGTGAAGAGCCACGATCGATATAAGCAAAATCAAATACAAGGCAGTACTGGTTACATCTTCAGGAAAACAAATCGATGTAACCCAGGCTGCCGAAAGCATCGGATGGGAGGAAGGCGACGCAGAACTGGCCATGAGGACGGCCGTAGCACTCCACAACATCACATACGAAGGCAAAAAACTCTCCAGTATTGCACAACCAGGATGCATAGTAGTAATTATTGCAGACTGGGGAACAGGCAGCGACGAGGTGGCCAGAGGGACCATAGTGGAATGGGAACCTGGAGAAATCGGCAACACTGCCACGCTATTTGACATTATGGCTTATGATGAGCTCTTTAACCTGCAGCAAAGCCAGGACAACCGGTATTATACAGCCGGCACAGGAACTAAATCGGCCATTATGGGAATTTTCAACGACTGGGGAGTGCCAGTGGAGAAATACGAGGGACCAGATGTAGCTCATGCAAAAACGCCTTTCAAGAACGAGTACTTGAGTAATATCCTCATTCAGCTTTTAGACGATGCAGCCAAGAAAGGCGCCCCGAAATGCATTATCCGAGCCACCAAAGGCAAGGTAAGCGTGCTGCCGAAAGGGAGCAACAAGACAATATACCACTTTGATGAAGACACAAACGCGGTGCTGGTTAGAGATAAAATCAGCACCGTTGATCTTGTTACCAGGGTAAAGGTGGTAGGCAAGGAAGACAGCGAAGGAAGGCAACCGGTGGAAGCTGTACTTGATGGCCAAACCCAGTATGGTATACGCCAGAAGATCTATAACAGATCCGAAGACGACACGCTGGCCACAGCGAAGTCAGCAGCCCAGGAAATGCTGGACGAACAGGGCAAGCCGGCCAGGACGATAGTCCTTGAAGCTCCGGACGTACCGATGATCCGTAAGGGAGATAAGATCCACGTCAAGGCAGGCACTCTCAACGGATACTACATCATCAAAGCCATAAGGCACGACGTCGGCAGTAGAACCATGACCATGGAACTGGAGGATGAGGCAGACAAAACAACAGTAGCCACTACCACACAGGCCTCAAATACTGCAGCTGCAGCTCCAAGCTCCGGAGAGTACAACAAGGGCGACAGCGTAATCTTAAACGGACCGGTATATCGGGACAGCTACGGAAACGGCCAAGGAAAGACATTCACTAACCGAAAATGCACCATCACAATCAAAGTAGACACTTCCAGACCGTGTCCATATCACGTTGACTCCATCGGCTGGGTAAAACCAAGCTCAATAACTAAAGTATAGGAGGTGGGAGAATGAAACCATCATCGGGCAATGCAGGCATAAACAAGCTGGCAAGGGTAATGCAGCAACGCATGAAGGAAGTAAATACCTCTCCCCTCCTGCTTGATTTTGGAGTAATTCAGGACGATTACAGCTTGCTAACCAACACATATCCGATACCAATCCCTAAAACAGATTACCTGGTGTGCAGGGATGTAACTCATGACCCAGGCAAATCACTAACCAAGACCAAAACCGGGCAAGGGCAGCACCCTCACGGCCCAAGCGGAAGTCATGACCAGTACCAGGGCGATGGAACTCACAGTCACCCCAACACAGAAGGAGCACACGTTCATGATGTAGTGCTTCCGGAAAGCATGCACTGGCTGAAGCCGGGAGACAGAGTCCTGGTAGCCTGGGTACAAAACGACGCCGTAGTCATTGACATTGTACTACCGGCGACAAAGATAGGAGGATGATCATATGCCAGATAAAAAACTGTTTCCTGTCTTTGACGTTCCAGAGATTAATATAACGACTCCTGCAGAGGAACAGAAATACAAGCCGAGCGTTTATTTTGATTTCACCATTGGAGACTTCAGGCGAGACGGGACCAACAAGCTGGTACTGGCCGACGGTAAGGAAGCATACAAGCAATGGTGCATAAAAACCGTGCTAACAGAACGCCTGGAAAGACTGGCATATAGTAGCGACATAGGCATCGAGCTTTATGACGCATTAAAACAGGCGGACAGGCAAGCGGTCGAATCGGCCCTGGAGAGAACTATCACGGAGGCGCTCATGGTTAACCCAAGGACGGAATATGTCCGAGGGTTTGAATTTACGTGGACCAGCGATAGCCTATACTGCCAATTCATCGTAAAGGGCAAAGAATGGGAAGAACAAAGAATTGGCGTGAATTATCAAACATAAGGAGGTGGAATAAATGTCGATACCAGAGTTTATACCGCCCAGTTTCTTGAGTGATCAGGACGCTGAAACAATTCATAAGCGCATGATGGAGAATCTGCCACCGGACATAGACGATATGGAAAACGGCTTTCCTTGGGATTTTACCAAGCCTACGGCGCTTGAAAAAGCGGAAATGCTGGAATTCCACCTCGTAGAAACGCTGAAAATCATGTTCCCGATGTGGGCGTACGACGAATGGCTGGACTATCATGCAAAAGGACGCGGCATAACAAGGAAACCCGCAAACGCAGCTTCAGGAGAGCTGCTTATAACCGGGATACCAGGAACAACAATACCTGCAGGCTCCAAGTTCGCCGCACCGGCCACAGCAGACACGCCGGCAATCGAATACCAGACGACAGAAAAGTATACTATCGGCGAAGACGGAACCGTAAGAGCTCAAATAACGGCCGTAGAAGCAGGACCCAAAGGGAATGTGCCGGCAAATACGGTAACTTTAATGATGACGCCAATCAAAGGCATTACATCAATTACCAACGAAGCGAATATCACAGGCGGGACCGAAGTAGAGAACGACGATGAGCTGCGCAACAGGATAATGGAAATTGACGCAGCCAGCGAGGCCAGCTTTGTAGGCAGCGACGGTGATTATAAACGATGGGCGGAGGAAGTACCTGGCGTGGGGACGGCGCTGGTTATACCTGAATGGGCAGGACCAGGAACGGTGAAGGTGGTTGTAATAGACGCCAATGGCCAGCCGGCCAATGCGGCCATAATCGCAGCGGTATACGACAACATCATGTCTCCAGGAGACAGGCTGCAGAGGAAGGCTCCAATAGGCGCCACTGTCACCATAGAGGCTCCAACGGCCAAGGAATTAAATTATACCTTCACGCTTGAGTTAAAGGCAGGTGAAAACCAAGAAACTGTTCTGGAACGTTTCAAAGCGCAACTTCGAACATATTATGTCGAAGCCAAGAAGGATGGAGTAGTGAGATACAACAGGGTAAGCTCAATATTAATCAACACAGACGGAGTGAAAGACTTTACAGACCTAACCATAAACGGAGGTACAGTCAATATTGACCTTGAGGAAGACGAGTACCCGGTAACCGGCATTGTTGATCCTATGGGCGGAGGTGGGAGCTCATGAATTTAGAGAATTTTCCTACCAGCCCAGCAGCCAAGAGAATGCTGAAGACCGTATCCCCGATTTATGACAATGCCTATGTGGCCAAGTGGATATTCCAGGTCATGGGCCTGGAGATTGACGAGGCCTGGCAGTTTATCGAAGAGCTCCGGCTTCAGGCATTTCCGGAGACAGCCACCTGGGGGATAGAATACTGGGAGCAACGATACCATATCGCTCCCGATGAAAGCCTTTCCCTTGAGGAACGCAGACAGCGAGTAATCATAAAACGAGGGAAACGATCACCAATGAACCCGGCAAGAATTGAACGGATCGTAAGGGACGTAACAGGCAGAGAGGACATAGTAACCGAAGACAACGGAACGTACACCTTCCACATTTCCATTCTTCCGGGAGAATCAACAGTGGACTACCAGGAGCTGATAAACACAGTAAGAAGCGTCAAGCCTTCGCACCTTTCATTCACAGTGCTCTTCCAGACCGATATATCAATGAAAATCCAGGTGGACAACCAGGCTCACACGTTCGAATATCCACTGACAGGAACCATCCCGGATATTAACACAGTGGGAGGTATAGAGCACGGTTCAATACTGCCAAGCATTTCAGCAAATGGCTCGGTTTTTGATTATCAGTTTTGCGGCGAAGGAGAACGCGACCTATAGAAAGGAGGAAAGCCATGGGACTGTTAACAGCTGCAGCGATTGAAGGGTACAAAGAGTACACCAGGAAAACAATCGCATATGCCAGGTACAAAGCAGGCGGCAACTATTACAACGCTAAAATCTCTTCTGTTTCCGTCCTTCAGGATGGCAGATTGGCGGTCGATTTCTTAATCGATCATACGGTACCAGGGGATATCAATGTGACGGAGGTTCAACTTTACGACACAAAGAATAATCTCTGGCTTTCAAAACCAGAAAGCCTGATCCGAAAGGATGTGCAGGAAGGGATTTTATACAGGTTCACATTCATAATTCAGGAAGGGTAGGTGAGAAAGCATGCATAATCAAACCGAATGGAAAGACCATGTCACCCAGTTTCCGAACCGAAGGGTAATAACGGAGAACGGCGACGGCACGGTCAATGTAGAAAAAGCGCAAGGAGAAGTGATCCAGCAAGGAACTCCTCAAAGCGCGACCAATTTCAACAACCAGGAGAACGGGATCCAGGACGCACATACGGCCTTTCAGGTATTCCTGCATTATTTTATGCAGTTTGACCGCTGGATCAGGCAGAAGGTAGCGGACTTTGCGGCTGAATTTCTCAATGAAATCCAGGAAGTCACCCTCACAAATACACTGACATTCCCGTTCAACGACAGCACCCAGACCGTGAGTTTAGGAACAGCGAGGAAGACCCTAAACTACGACGTGAGCTGGGAATTAATCAGCGCAAACGGCAATGTGGGGGACATTACCGTGTTTGATAAGCAGCTGAACGGCTTCAAAATAGCCTTTGATGGCAGCGCCACAAGCGTAACCCTAAAATTAAGGATTAAAGGAGGAATGCTCGTATGAGTATGCAGGTAATCGAGAAGAATGAAGGCCCGAAAATTGCCTACGAAGAAAACGGGACAAAGGTAACACTAGGAGACGACGAGCTGATGATCAATGTCGCCAAATACCAAAGGGACTGGCCGGTGCATATTGATATTTACAGCAATAGAGACAAGCAGCTGGTTATAGACACAGGAGAAGGCCTATACTACGTGGCACAGCTTGATATCCCGGAAATCAAATACACAGAACCGGAGAACGAAGAGGAAACTCCAGAGCCACTACCAATAGACATGAAGGATGTCGTTTTGACGCTTTGGAGCCTTGAAAACCCGGTACCAGCAGAAATATAAAGGAGGACTGACAGATGGCGAATTTTGATTTAGTAAAATTAGCACTCAAGGCGACATGCCCAGGGAATGACATTATACTGGACGACAAAGGACTACCCAGCGTAATGGGTCGCATTCCAAAATTCAAGATTTCAGACGTTATCGATGGCGGGAGCGACAGCACACATCCCGCTTTTATTGTGAATGGCGTCGAAGTTCCAGAAATTTATATTTCCAAATTTCAGAACGTGGTCCACAACGGAAGAGCATACAGCTTGCCGGGAGAGGCCCCGAGGACAAACATCACCTTTGATACAGCAAGGCAAGTCTGTGAAGCAAAGGGCCCAGGCTGGCATCTCATGACGCATGCGGAATGGGCGGCCATTGCTCTGTGGTGCCGAAAGAACAACCTCATGCCTAAAGGGAATAACAACTATGGTAAAGATACGAGCGAGAGCACATATATAGCAATTCCAAACCCAAACCACCAAGATGAAGGTAGAACGTCAAGGGTACTCACTGGCACAGGACCTGTTACCTGGAGTCACAACGGCGAACTGAATGGCATATGGGACTTAAACGGAAATGTATGGGAATGGTGCGGAGGTTACCGTACATTAGGTGGTGAAATTCATATACTTCCGAACAACAACGCTGCAGATCCTAACAACAGTCAGGCATCAGGAAGCACACTCTGGAGAGCTATTCTCGAAGACGGATCTTTAACAGATCCAGGTGACGATGGAACTTTGAAATGGGACTATGTGGGCAGCACAATAACACTTTGTAAAACCATAACAAACCAGGCAGATGCATCGAGAAGCACGGAGTTTAAAAACCTTGGCAAAGCTGCAGAAGTCAGCGCTGTTCCTGAAATTCTCAAGGCGCTTGCACTTTACCCAGCGGACAATGGCGATCATGGCGGAGATTACTTCTACATGAACAACGGAGCAGGACTTGAAAGGCTCGCGCATCGCGGCGGCTCCTGGTACTACGGTGCCTACGCCGGTGTCTTCTTCCTGAGCGGCCGCAACTCCCGTTCGAGCTCCGACACGTCCTTCGGGTTCCGCTCCGCTTTTATTCCGGGAATCTGATATCTGAAACCCTGAATATCTGGTTTAGGGAGCCGCAAGGCTCCCTTCTGATTTATTATCACGGAGGGATTGAATGGAAGAGCTGTACGCAAAGAGGGATCTGCGGCTTCGTTACTATATCCGATACATGGACGATATAATCATTTTGCACAATGACAAGCAGTACCTCCACGCGATAAAAGACGACATCGAGAACTTTCTCTCCAAGGCATCGAATTTGTAGGCTTCCGAATCTTCAATACACACCGCAAACTGAAAAAAGCCAGCGCAAAGAAAATGAAAGCCAGACTGAAGTACGTCAGGTCCGCGTATGAGCGCGGCGAGATTGACGAGGAAAGCCTGCGGGCAAAGGAGGCATCTTATCTCGGAGTGATGAAACATTTCAACAGCTATGGATTACGCAAGGCTCTGGGCTTTGCATCGGAGCAATCAGGCGAGGGAGAGAGGTGAAGGATTATCGATGGAAATTGACATGTTAACAGTCTTGGCCTTTATGGGAGTTCCAAGCGCAGTAACCGGTTTATGCTTCTGGACGATCCAGAGGAACATAACAAAGAGAAAAGAAGGGTGTATTTTTTATGCCCTTCTTCACTTTTTTTAGGAGGTGAAATCATGCTTGACATAAAAGCGTTTGACGGACAGATAACTAGGAATTTTAATATCGTAGAATTTAAGT